>Ga0114951_10000242_pt1 | contig 79449 bp, 65 predicted proteins | sample AM7aDNAmetaG_FD_88677 | JGI IMG/M metagenome (GOLD analysis project Ga0114951, IMG submission 88677) | Freshwater microbial communities from Finland to study Microbial Dark Matter (Phase II) - AM7a DNA metaG | ecosystem: Environmental > Aquatic > Freshwater > Lake | place: Finland: Lake Alinen...
CAGATTTAATTGATAATAACACCGGCCTCATAGGCCGTAATAGACACGTTGGGGGCAGCTCTCACTGATCCACTACGATTATTCATATTGAGAAAAAGCCCCACCAAGTCCTTGACACAGACCCAAAGTCAGATAATCTTGAATTTATCTAAAATGTGTGGTACACTTTAGTTGAGGGCAGGGAGAGAAGGAAAGAAGGTGAATGCTCCAAGGCCCTCACGAGATTGCCCATCTACCCAGTAGGTACTTAGAGGTAAGTAGGTAAAGGTAGATGGGTTTTATTTTGTCTTAAGTAGTACTAATTTGTGTCATTCCCATTATTGTTAAAATATACAAAAGAAAAGGCGAAGCTGATGCCGAACCAAAAAAGAAGAAAAGATGTGCGGAATCTCGCGATAGTTGCGCACGTTGACCACGGAAAAACAACGCTGGTCGATACCTTGCTTAAATATACGGGTGCTCATAAGTTTGAGGAGGGCGAGACTACCATTATGGATTCCAATCCCCTCGAAAAGGAGAGGGGCATCACGATCTTTTCTAAAAATGCCTCCTTTAATTATAAAGGCGTGCAATGCAATATTGTCGATACTCCGGGACACGCCGACTTTGGAAGCGAAGTGGAGCGCATTCTGGAGATGGTCGATGGTGTGCTTCTTCTCGTAGATGCCGTAGACGGGCCCATGCCCCAGACAAAATTCGTTCTGAAAAAGTCTTTAGAATTACATCTAAAACCTATTCTGGTCATCAATAAGATCGATCGTCCTAATGCGCGAGCCGGCGAAGTCGCCAATATGACGTTCGATCTATTCTGTGAGCTTAATGCCTCCGATGAACAGCTCGATTTTCCGATAGTCTATGCCTCCGGCAGAGATGGGTATGCCACGCTTGACCTCGACGAACCGAGCGATAACATAAAGCCTCTACTGGATACGATCCTGCATAGAGTACTGCCGCCGATCGCTAATCCGGATCTTCCCTTTCAGATGCTCGTGACGATGCTCGACCATAATTCGTATTTTGGCCGCATCGCGATCGGGCGCATAGTTCATGGCGCTATCCATGTCGGAGATCCCGTCGCCCTTGTGAAACGCGATGGCACGATCACCACGAATAAGGTGACCAAGATAATGAAGTATAAGGGCCTGACTCCCATCGAGGCGAACGATGCGATGGCGGGCGATATTATTCTAATAACCGGCATCGAGGGCGTCTCGATCGGTGAAACGCTCGCAAGTGTTGATAACCCGAAGGCTCTGCCCGCCGTAAAGATCGATGAGCCGACGATATCCATGAATTTTTCCCATAACACGAGTCCGCTTGCCGGTAAAGACGGAGGTGTATTTCTGACATCACGCCATATCCGCGAATATCTCGAACATGAGGCGATGGTGAATGTCGGCATAAAGGTCGAGGAGGTTGACCGGGGCGAGAGGTTTAAGGTCTCAGGCAGGGGCGAACTCCATCTCGAGATCCTTATAGAGACGATGCGGCGTAAGGGGTATGAACTGGAAGTTTCACGCCCACAGGTTATCTTAAAGAAGATGGGTGATCAGATCCTTGAACCTGTAGAGGTGGTGGTTATAGAAGTGGATAGCGCGTATCAGGGCGCGGTTATGCAGTCGCTCGGAGAGCGCAAAGCCGAGATGAAAGATCTGAAGGTCATATCCTCGGGAGCCATGCGGATGGAATTTATCATTACCTCCAGGGCGCTGATAGGATTCAGGAGCGAATTTCTGTTGATTACCCGTGGCACCGGCGTCATGTGCCAGAATTTTCTCGAGCACCAGATATATAAAGGCGAAATGCCGTCGCGTCAAAGAGGCGTCCAGGTCTCCAACGGCGACGGAAAAGTGGTCGCGTTCGCCCTGTGGAACCTGCAGGAGCGCGGGGAGATGTTTGTCGGCCCCGGAGATATTGTATACGAGGGTATGATCGTGGGCATATATAATAAAGGCGTCGATATAGTGGTGAATCCGCAAAAGGAAAAGAAATTAACCAACATGCGCTCTTCGAACTGCGACATGGCGATTCAGTTGGTGCCTCCGAGAAAGATCAACCTTGAATTTGCGCTCGTCTTCATTGACGACGATGAACTGGTCGAGATCACCCCTCTCAATATACGGCTAAGAAAGATGCAATTAAGAGAGATAGATAGAACGCGTACTAACAGGAAAAGCAGAGTGGAGATCGCGTAGTAGACCGTGATTTAGTTAAACATATGACCAGCGATATAAAAAGAGACCTCGGCGAACAGCCAATAGCGAAGATCATAGCTATCCACGGATTAAAGGCCTCAGACTTAGTGGCGAGCTCGACCAGGCAAATCACCTATAAGATGATAAGCCGTGCAGTTAAGGGCAGACGGTTGACACCGAATGTCCAATCCAAGATTCTTAATGCCCTTAATAATGCTGTCGGCAAACAGTACCGGATTCAGGATATTTTTAACTACAAATAAAAGGAACATATGCCTTTAGTAAGTTTGCAGGAGATCACGCTTGCGTTCGGCGGGCCCAGCCTATTCGACCGGTTGAGTCTTCAGGTGGAGCCGAATGAGAGAATAGCGCTACTCGGCCGTAATGGCGCGGGTAAGACTACTCTGATGAAGGTCATCTCCGGAGCGCTCGGCGTAGATGAAGGCATAGTCTATGTCCAGAAGGGGATGAGGGTAGCTTATCTTCCCCAGGAAGTGCCGCTCGATATTAAAGGAAACGTATTTGATATCGTCCTGTCGGGACTCGGCACTCGCGCTAAGCTATTAAGCGATTACCATCATGTTGCGAAGCTTCTCCAGACAGAACACACACCTGAATTAATGCGAAAGCTCGACGTTCTTCAGTCGGAGCTCGACCATACGGGCGGTTGGGATATGAGCCACGAAGTAGATAATGTCATCACGCGCATGAAGCTCGATCCGGATCTGGACTTCGCGACTTTATCCGGCGGACAGAAGCGGCGCGTTCTGCTTGCGCGGGCGCTTGTCCTGAAACCCGAGCTTCTCCTTCTCGACGAACCTACGAACCATCTGGATGTCGATTCGATGATCTGGCTCGAGGGATTTTTAAAGGATTATCCGGGAGCCGTATTTTTCGTTACGCATGATAGGGTCTTTATGTCCCATCTGGCGACCAGGATCGTTGAACTTGATCGAGGCAAGATCTGCAGTTGGGCGTGCGACTATAAGACGTTTCTGGAGCGCCGACAGGCGATGCTCGATAATGAGGCCTCCGCAAGAGAAGAATTTGAAAAGAAATTGGCTCAGGAGGAGATCTGGATAAGAAGGGGCGTCGAGGCCAGACGCTGTCGGAGCGAAGGCCGGGTCAAGGCCCTGGAGCGTTTACGCGAAGAAAAGAAGGCTCAGCGCCAGGAGGTCGGCCAGGTCAGAATGCATGCGCAGAAAGCGGCTATCTCAGGGCACCAGGTAATAAAGGCGATCGGATTGAGTTTTAGTTACGGAGATAATTGCCTCGTAGACGATTATTCTACTCAGATCATGCGTGGAGACAAAATAGGTGTGATAGGGCCGAACGGTAGCGGTAAGACGACATTGTTGAAGTTACTCCTGGGATCTCTCACCCCACAAAAAGGCAAAGTGAAGCTGGGGACTAATCTGGAGATTGCATACTATGACCAGCTTCGCGAACAACTGGATGAGGGCCTGACGGTCGCGCAAAATATATGCGGGGGAAGCGACACTATTACTATAAATGGTCAACCCAGGCACATAATCGGTTACCTTCAGGAGTTTCTGTTTTCCCCGAGCCGCGCCAGGACACCGGTCAAAGTTCTCTCGGGAGGCGAGCGTAATCGTCTCTTACTTGCCCGGCTCTTTACTAAACCGTCCAATGTGCTCGTGATGGACGAACCAACTAACGACCTGGACATAGAGACCCTGGAACTCCTGGAGGAGCTACTGCTGACATATCAGGGGACGCTTCTTCTGGTTAGTCACGATAGGGCGTTTCTTAATAATGTCGTGACCTCCACAATAGTCCTGGAGGGTGATGGTATAATTAATGAATATCCGGGCGGCTATGATGACTGGATACGACAGCGCCCGACAAGAGTTCTGCCGGTAAAGTTTAAAGCGAGATAATAAGGACGGGTGCAATGCGTAACGACAATAAAATTATAGGAATATAAGAACAATGGCCGCTGTTTTTATGTCGGGATTTGTCGCTATCCGGGATCCGGATGATGCTCGCTTATCGCCGTACCGGTCCCTTAAGGGAAAAGAGCTGGAAAGAGACGGTATCTTCATAGCCGAGGGAGAGAAGGTAGTCAGGAGCATAGCAGAAAGCGGATGCCGTATAGCTTCGTGCCTGACTGCCGGCGGCGCTGTCGCCAGATATAAATCCCTCCTTAAAATAATGGTGAAAAAGGGAGCTACAATCTACGTTGCCCCCGATGAGTTGATAGAGGAGATTATAGGTTTTCGTTTTCATAGGGGGATCATGGCCGTAGGGCATTGTCCCAAAAAACTTTCGGTCTCTGAAGCTCTGAAAACGTCCGGGCGACCGCTATTTATAGCCGCGCTTAATGCCATTAATGATCCGCAAAACGTAGGCTTAATAGTGCGTAGCGCCGTGGCATTCGGTGTCCAGGCGCTTATAATCGATAATGCCACATATGACCCGTATTATCGAAAAGCTGTCCGCGTCTCTATGGGTACGATATTTGAACTGCCTGTCTGCTATGAAGACGATCTCGCCTCGAGCCTCGTCGGGATCAGGAAAAAATATGGAACACGCATTATTGCCGCCACTCTCGGGAGAGGCGCGGGTGATATAGCTGATGTCGAACTCTCCGGTGATATCTGTTTTGTTTTTGGCAATGAAGATAAAGGTGTATCACGTAAAGTGTTAAGTATCGCTGATTCCAAAGTTCGCATACCGATCTCGAGGACCGTAGATTCATTAAATGTTGCAAGCGCCAGCGCTATTTGTCTTTATGAAGCGTCGCGCTATAGATCTCCGCTAAAGTCAGGATAACCATGATATCTGTAAAGAACGTGACTAAACAATATGCCGGCCGAGAGCTATTCTCCGATGTGAGTTTCGATGTCCTCGCCGGTGAAAAGATCGGACTCGTGGGCCGTAACGGCCACGGGAAGACCACGCTCTTTAGAATTATTACCGGCGAAGAAGAGCCCGATGAAGGCAAGATTTTTCAGCCGAACAATTATTCCATAGGATATCTCGGCCAGCATCTTAAATTTACCAAGCCCACCGTACTGGAGGAGGGGTGCCAAGGGTTGGGCCCGGACGAGATAGGCTCCGAATGGAAGGTGGAGAAAGTCCTGTCCGGATTGGGTTTCCGCGAAGAAGATTTTAATCGTAACCCTTCGGAATTTTCCGGAGGGTTTCAGATGCGCATTGCTCTAACTAAGACTCTGGTATCCGAACCCAACATGCTCCTCCTGGATGAGCCTACAAACTTCCTCGATATAGTATCGATACGCTGGCTCGAGAAGTTCCTGCGATCGTGGAAGCAAGAGCTGATCGTTATAAGCCACGACAGGGATCTCGTCGATAGCGTTACTACACATATCGTAGGCATACACCGCGGGACTGTAAGGAAGATAAAAGGACCGACCGCTAAATATTACTCCCAGCTCCATGCGGACGAGGAGCTGTATGAGAAACAACGTGTACAGGATGAGAAGAAGCGTAAAGAGGTTATGGAGTATGTGAACACATTCCGCTCGAAGGCAAGCCATGCCAAAGGCGTCCAGTCGAGCATTAAGAAGCTCGAAAAGATGGGGAAGCTGGACAAGCTCGAAAATATTCGAACGCTTTCATTCTCATTTAATTATGAGCAGTTTCGCGCTCAGCAGATCATGGATGTGAATGACCTCACTTTCTCATACGATGGCAAAGAACCCTACCTGATCAATGGCCTGAATTTTACCGTAAATAGACACGACAAGATCTGCGTTGTAGGTAAGAACGGTAAAGGCAAGACCACATTATTGAAGTTACTTTCCGGCCATCTTAAGCCTGTAAGCGGCAGTGTTAAGATTCACCCTGCGGCGGTTCCGGATTATTACGAACAGGCAAATACAGCCGATCTTAATGATGAGCTTACCGTGGAAGAGGAGATATCCCGGGGATGCGCTTATATTGATAAATCTCGCGTGCGCGGTATATGCGGGGCGATGATGTTCTCGGGAGATGATGCCGAGAAGAAGATTAAGGTCCTTTCCGGAGGCGAGCGCAGTCGCGTCCTTCTGGGGAAGCTTCTCGTAGCGCCGTCCAACATCCTTTTCCTGGATGAGCCGACACACCATCTGGACATTGAATCCTGTCAGGCGATGATGGATGCCGTAAGAGATTTCGAGGGCGCGGCCCTCGTGGTAGCGCATGACGAACATTTTCTGCGCGAAGTGGCGACGAAGCTCATCGTGTTTAAGAGCGGCAGAGTCTTTCTATATTCGGGTAATTATCAGGAATTCCTGGACAACATCGGATGGGAAGAAGACGAAGAATAACAAAATAGTAGCTAATTTCACATATCTCTGATATACTGCTACACGAACAAAAACTCTTCAACAGGCTTGGAGCTTGAGTGAAGACCGAAAAAGGAGTAACATGGGATATCAAGGTGGTGGGTTTAGCAGCGGGCCAAGAGAGATGCATAAGGCTACCTGCGCGGAGTGCAAGAAAGAATGCGAAGTACCTTTCAAGCCCAGAGAGGATCGTCCGGTGTATTGCAAGGACTGTTTCTCAAAACGCAAAGACAGATAACCGACGTTAAATAATCGAGTTACCGATAGTTGAATGGGGACGTAGACAATAGTTTGCACGTCCCCATTCTCTTTTTAACATCAAATATTCACATCCGAAATCCTATGGCCCACATCTATCGAAGTGATTACAATAAAAAGGAAATATGAAATATAAACATGCTCTATTTTTAAACCCTTATATCGAAAACACAGCGACAAGCGTCATGGGGTTATTTCCGCCCACAGGCCTTGAGTATGTGGCCACCAGCGCCGAAGGCTTCGTGGATAAAATAACGCTTCTCGACCTGCGATATGAAACGGATCTGCGCGATACCGGAAAACTGATCGATTTTATACTTAAGGAGATCGACATCATATGTGTCAGCGTAGGATGGGATCGCCAGTATGAAGAGATTTGTAAATTATTGAACCTACTACCGGATAACATACCTTTAGTGGTGGGCGGATATAAAGCTACGGTGGAAGTCGATGAGCTATTTCGCGCGGTGCCAAAAATAGATATTATCATCAGGGGAGAGGGTGAAGAGACGATAAAAGAGGTATTAAAAGGTGTGCCGTATGAAAATATTCTGGGCATCTCATACCGAAACGGCCGGGAGATAATCCATAATGCCAATAGGCCGTTACCCGATGTAGATGTCATAGGCTCACCGGATCGGTCCTTAAGGAGAAATAAGTATTTCATGAGGGTAAACGGTATCGGCGTGGCAGACCTGACGTTCGATTCGGTCTTAAGCGCCAGAGGCTGTCCTTTTAACTGCAAATTTTGCACGTTTAATTTAAATCCGCTGGGCCAAAAGAGGGATTATGCGGCGCGTGGCGTAGAATCCGTCGTAACCGAGATAGGCCAGATCCGTGCCAACACCATATTGTTTAGTGACGACAACTTTTTTACGGACGTAAAACGATCGGAAGAGATTTGCGACCTGATAATCGCGCGCAAAATAAAAAAGCGCTTCCTGGCGCAGGCTCGTATCGACATTGCCAAGCACCCGAGGCTTCTGGAGAAAATGGTGAAGGCGGGATTTAAGATGCTATTCATCGGCATAGAATCTCCGCATGACCGCATACTGGCCGAACTCAATAAGGGTTTTGATTCGGCTGAGATAAGAAAATGTTTTGCTGTATTGAATAGATACCCCATCTATTGTCACGGCTATTTTATTTACGGTAACATCGGCGAGGTCGAAAGCGAAATGCTATATATAGCGAAGTTCGCAAAAGAGATAGGCGTCGATTCCATAACGTTCCAGAAGCTAAGGATAGAGAAATTCTCGCCGCTCAGAAAGATCGCTGAAAATACGCCCGGTTATCACGTTACTTCCAGGGGCGAACTTTATTCGGATACCTATAGCCATGCGGCTCTTAAAAAAATAGGCAGACAGATCAAATTTTCATTCTATACACCGCTTCAGATAGTAAAAATACTCAGGAAATTCGCCGTAGTGAGGTTCTTTACCATTAAAGAGATCTTCGTATTCATGATGGCCGGACCGAGCCTGTTATGGAGTGTATTGGCGCGGGAGGTGAAGAAAAAACGTCTTGGCGACTCTCTGAAGCGCATATTTGTAAAAAATGCGTAAGAATTTTAGTGCCTGTCAGTAGCGCACTGGAAAAGCAAGAAGTAATCGACTACGACAAAAAATAAAAGAGGAGGCGGATATGATGATTTTGGCTTTAGCAGTTGCGATTGCAGCGTTTATGTTTCTTATGGGTATCAGGATCGTGCGTCCGACGCACAGGGGTTTGATCGAAAGGTTTGGAAAGTATAATCGCTTTGCTAACCCGGGATTTAACTGGGTCCTCCCGGTAGTCGAAAACCTGTATCAGATTAACATCACTGAGCAGATGGTGGATGCCGAACCGCAGGAAATTATTACGAATGATAACCTAAACGCCAAAGTGGACGCGCAGGTCTATTTCAAAGTAAAAGCGACCGAGACCGATGTCAAGAGCACACAGTATAATGTAAATAATTATCAGTGGCAGATTGTGAATTTGGCGCGCACTACCCTAAGAAATATTATCGGCACCCTGACATTAAAATCCGCCAATAGTGAAAGAGGCAAGATTAATGCGGAATTGCATAAAACGCTTTGTGAAGAGACAGCCAGCTGGGGGCTAGAGATTGTGAGGACTGAGTTAAAAGAGATCGATCCTCCGAAAGACGTGCAGGAGAGGATGAATAAGGTGGTGAAGGCTGAAAATGAGAAGATCGCGGCCATCGATTATGCTACGGCGACAGAGACCGTTGCCGACGGTCAAAAGAGAGCGGAGATTAAAAAGGCCGAAGGTATAAAACAGGCGCGCATTCTGGAAGCAGAGGGCGAATCGGCGGCGATAAAATTAGTTAATCAGGCGGCGGAGGAGTATTTTGTAGGCAATGCGCAGGTACTGCGCAAGCTGGAGGCAGTGGAGAAGTGCTTACAGAATAATGCGAAGATTGTGATTCCGGCAAATACTGAGCTGGTAAACGTAATCGGTGAAATGGCCGGTTTTTTACCTATAAAAAATAAGGAAGACAAGCAGGCGAAGTAGGTAATGTAATTTGCATTTTGCTATAGTTCCATAGCGAGGATTTTATGATACGAAAGACAATGTTTTTACTCATCGCTGTCATTTCGATAGTATATTCTGACTCCTGGGCTATTTCCTGGCAGAACGATATGACGCTTGCAATCGAAAAGGCTAAGAGCGAAGGTAAACCGGTAATGGCCGACTTCTACACCTCCTGGTGCGGATGGTGTAAAAAACTCGATAAAGATGTTTACGAAGACCCCGAGGTGAATACGCTCTCCGAAAGGTTTGTATGCGTGAAAGTGGATTGCGGCATACATAAGGACGCATCCATTAAATATGGGGTAAGAGGATACCCTACGATCGTATTCTTTAATTCCGACGGTGGTGTAGAGGAAACAGTTGTCGGGTATAGAGGGGCGCAGGCTTTTGCTGAAATCATGAAAAAAGTTATTTACAAGATTCCGAAGCCGGAAATCAGGCAGGTTCAGTCTGCCAATGAGCCTGTTATTAAGAAGCATATCACCGAAGGCGAATTTGAGCTTACGGGCATAATGGGCTCTAAGGCTATCATAAATGACGTAACGGTATCGGTTGGAGATAACATTAATGGCGCGAAGATCATTGAAATTACCAGCGAGCGCGTTAGGCTGTTGTATAAAGATAAAGAGATCACATTGAGTTTAGCTGGATCATCAGGCACCGACTCGCACCGTTCCATGGATATCGTAGCGCGGGAGGCCGCATCTTATGATGATCGTGAAAAACGTTTTAAGGGATATAGTGAGTGGATAAAAGAGACTGCCGGTAACAAGTCTAAAGTTAACGAAAAAGGCGAGGTTGCTATAAAGCGTGACCCGCAATCGCATAGCGTCCTTGTCGAAGCCGTTTTAAATGATGGGACAAAGGCAATCCTTATTGTCGATACGGGTGCCGATATGGTAGTATTATCAAAGAGGATCGGAGAAAAGTTAGGCGTCGATGTATCTACGGACACGGGTAATGACATTGCCGAGATGCGCCTTGCCGGAGGAAAATCGGCCAAGGTAAGGATGACGATTCTAAAGAGGGTGAGCATTGAGGCTGTAGAGGAGAAAGACGTGAAGGCGGCCGTGTTACTCGAAGATGAAGACGGAAGCGGGTTTAAAGATGGTCTCCTGGGAAGATCTTTTTTAAACAGGTATAATATCAGTATAGACTTACAAAAAATGAAGATGCTGATGGAGAAGATAAAGTAGTCACTCGTATCCGGGATAGAGCGCGAGGTATCGACTGAACAATGGGGGGGGCTCACGTGAATAAAGCGCGATTATTTAAGGTAGTGAATGCAGCACTTATATTATCGGCCATCGTACAATTTACGACAGTAGTTATGATCATGGCGCATATAAAAACACCTAACGCGCGTATGGTTTTCGAAATCCATGAACATAACGGCATTGTTATGTGTGTGCTCATCATGATGCACGTCATGCTTAATTGGGGATGGATCAAGGCGAATTTCTTAAAGGTACATAAATAAGGGATAGAGATCATGAGCGTAGAGAAAGCGAAAGCGTACTATACCGACAGAAGCGGTCCAGGAAAACTCAATTGCGGCCAGGCTGTGATAGCCGCATTCAAGGAAAAATTCTCCCTCAGCGATGATAGCGTTAATCTTTTTGCCGCATACGGCAGTGGCAGGGCTCCTGAGAACGTCTGCGGAACACTTTATGCCGCGCAGTATCTATTGAAGGGTAAAGATCAGGAGAAGCTCGCTCAGTGTGAGAAAATATTTATAGCTAAGGCCGGATCGACCAAGTGCAAAGAGATAAGGAAACTGAATAAGCTTTCGTGCGTAGGGTGCGTGGAGACGATAGCGGAATTTTTAGATAATATAGAGACTAAAGTTTTATGATGAGCATGTTACTAATGAAGCTTCCGTACAATAATATTAAGCGATCTAAGGTAATAATTATTGCAATATTACTTAGCGCCTGGACGCCGTTCGGAATATTGCAGATTTTGCGCGCCGATACGACCAATAAGATCAGCGCTTCAATAGTTACGCACGATGAGGGCGTTAAGGGCAAGATCATTGCGGATAAAGCTAAGATAGACGAGGAGCGGAATGCGATACTGGCCGCCGATAAGAGACTGCAAGAGGCAAAAAAGACTCATGATAAGGCAAAGATAGAGCAGGTGAGTAAGGAAGTGGAACAGGAGATTAAGACAAGGAAAGATACCATTAAAAATATCAAGGCGGATATAAGAAATAAGGAGAATGGCGCTGGATCATTTGGGCAGGGAAGTAAGCGACATCGCGTAAAATGATAAAGGGGGCTTACGTGAATAAAGGTATAGTTTTATTAATAGGAGCGATATTGTTATTGGCAGGTTTATTATATGCGTCTGATGAATATGCAGGCTCTGCTAAATCAGAGTTCGGTAGAAAGACGGTTGATACTGTGACCGACACTACGAAATCAGCTGTAAGCGGGACAGAAAAGATAGCGACGACTTCAGTCAGTGACACTATAGCGATGCCCGGAACTGCCATTCAGGCCATTAAGAATACCGCGAATACAGCGTTAAAAGGTACTGATGCGGCGATGAAGACGCTTACGGGTGAGGACAAACAATAATTAATCTACCCTATTAACAGGATGTCAAAGATATTCCCAATAGTTAGCCATATGGCCAATATGGCACCACCTATAATAATATGAAGAGTCATATATTGAGAAATACCATCGTAGTAATTATTTATAATCTGGCAATAATTGCGACCTTCTTGTTGGCCTGTGAGCTATACGCGCGGCATGTTTATAATTATCCCGGAGCCGCCGGCTTCATGACGAGGGATTCCATATTCCATCATATTCCACCGCCTTACTGTAAAGGCCGCATGGCCAGTAAAGATGACTTCGACATTCCGTTTACGCTCAATAATAAAGGCATGCGTGGTCCGTCGGACTACGTATACGATAAAAATAAAGATACCTTCAGGGTTGCGATTCTGGGAGATTCTTTCACTTTTGGTATGGGTGTAGATAGTAGGCAGACCGCATCTGTTATTTTGAACAAGCTGCTTAATTCATCGGGTAAGAATAGATATGAGGCATTGAATTTTGGAGTATGCAGTTATTCGCCGCTTCTGGAGTATATATATCTTACGCATGAGGCGGTGAAATATAATCCGGATCTCGTAGTATTGATGCTGGACGAGAGTGACGTGCAGGATGACTATTTTTATGAGCCTCACATCGTTCGCGACCGGGAAGGCAATATTGCAGGATGCGATCCCATGGTCAGAAACGGCCGAGCGGATATCTGGGAGTGGTGCCTTAAACATTCACGCCTTCTCTATATATTAGACCAGAAGATGTTTGAATCCCTCAGAAAGGTTCAGGCCATAGGTTTCGGTAATTATATAAAGAATAAATTAAGGAAGAAACGTAATAAGCAGGAGATCATCCTTAATAAAGATATAGATAATGTCAGGTTCGATAAATTTATCATGCATAGGGAAGGCAAAAATAAAGACGTAGTAATGCGCCACTGGTCGAGGACCGCAAATTATATAAAGATGATAAAGGAATATCTGGATCGTAAGGGAATAAGGATGGTGCTTGTCGTATATCCTTATGGGCATCAGGTTTCGGAAAATCAATGGGCGAAGGGACGATCCTATTGGGCGTTTGAACGTAATAAGGTATATGATCCGACCGAAGGGTTCAATATAATCGCCGATTTTGCCAGACTGAATAATATCGATTTCATAAATCTATACAGCGCATTTCGACTTCATAAGGACGAACCGCTCTTCTTTAACACAGACGGCCACTGGACCGTTCGGGCCCATGAGGTGGCCGCTGATGCCATATTTGCCGATGATGTATTTAAGCGGAACCTGCAGTAGTAATCTTAACGGGAACTTTTTACTAAGTATCTTTGTCTAAGTATGGCGGCGGCACATGCGTGTCAAGTTAGACTCGTCTTTTCGAATCATTACTGGATAATCGGTATAATGCATATTCGCAGGTGGATATTTACGTTCATAATAATTACGCTTCTATTTGCCAATAACGTTATGGCAGAGGAATCGGTTATCTGGTTAAAGTGTGTCAATGAGGCGAAGAATAACCATCCCGATCTGGTATCGGCCTTGGAAAAGGTGAGCCAATATAAGGCGGCCAAAGAGGTTACCAGGAGCGCATATCTGCCGCAGATAACGGGAAATGCCAGCGAAGTTACCTCTAAAGGCGCTACCTTCGGAAGCACCGGCGGCGATAATGCCCAGAGCGATGTCCAGGTAGGCGCCTCCCGCAGGCAATCCACGTCATACGATTACAGCGTAACGGGCCAACAGCTCATGTTCGATGGCTTTAAGACGTCATTTAATCTCTCCACCGCCGAAAGAAACATAGTAGCTTCGAAATATAATTACGATGTTACTTCATCCAATGTGCGGCTCAGGCTGAGGACGGCGTTTGTTAATTTATTGACCGCTCAGGAACTGCTGAAAATCTCAGAGGATATACGTGATCGGCGAAAACAAAATCTGGATCTGGTCAGACTGCGATACGAGGGAGGCAGGGAGCATAAGGGATCGCTCCTTACTTCCGATGCGGATCTGGCGCAGGCGATATATGATGTGAATTCGGCCGTGCGCAGTATATACCTTTCCGAAAGGCAGCTTACCAAAGAGCTCGGTCGCAGTAAGTTCATACCTATGATCGCTCAGGGCGACTTCGAGATACATGACGCCGCCAGACAGCGGCCGGATTTCGACATGCTTTGCAATACCAATCCGCTATTACAACAGCTTGTAGCCCAAAAGGAGGCCGCGAAGTATGGAGTGCAATCGGCCAAGGCGATGTTCTTTCCTCAAATATATGCCTCCGGGACTTTAGGCAATACGAATGTGAACGCATTTCCGGATAAGAATGAATGGTCGGTCGGGACTAACCTTACGTTCCCATTCTTTGATGGTGGCAATACGATAGCCACTGTCGCCAAGTCCAGGGCTGCCCTCGGCCAGGCTGAGGCGGACGAGCGTAGCGGCCGAGACGGCGTGATCTTCACGCTTTCGAACACATGGACGGTTATGCAGGATGCCATCGATAAAGTATTTGTGGCGAAGAAGTCGCTGGAGGCCTCTCTGGAGCGCGCCAGGATTGCGGAGGCAGAATATTCTATCGGACTTTTAATATATGATAACTGGATAATAATAGAGAATAACCTGGTTACGGCAAAGAGAACTTATCTGGCCGCCGAGCGCGATGCTTTAATTGCGGAAGCCAACTGGGTGCAGGCAAAAGGGGGGACATTAGATTATGATCAGAAATAAGCGGCTGATTTTCATCGGTGTATTTATCGTTATCATAGGAGCCGTTATCTTAATAAAAGTTAGCAATAAACCTTCGGCAGAGATCGTGCAGGAGATAAGCCCCGTCTATGGAGATATTCAGACCGTTGTAACCGCTACCGCTACGGTACAGCCCCAGAACAGACTGGAGATAAAATCGCCGATAAATGGAAGGATAGAGAAGATATTGGTAAAAGAAGGCGATATGGTAAAAGCGGGGCAGATGCTGGCGTTGATGAGCTCTACCGAGAGAGCGGCCCTTCTGGATGCGGCCAAGTCGCAGGGCCCGGATGTCATAAAATATTGGGAAGACGTCTACAAACCGACACCGCTCCTATCTCCCATAGATGGAGAGGTGATTGTGAGTAAAGATTATCCGGGGCAGACGATCACATCTAATGATGCCGTAGTGGCTTTGTCCGATCACCTCATAGTCCAGGCGCAGGTCGACGAGACGGACATAGGCAAGATCAGGCTTGGCCAGGAGGCGACTTTAAGTTTGGATGCATACCCTCAGATAAAGATAAAAGGCAAGATAAACCATATATATTATGAATCGCTTATTGTGAATAATGTAACTATTTATCAGGTGGATATATTGCCGGAAAGCGTGCCGGGTACATTTCGTTCCGGTATGAGCGCTACGGTTAATATATTAGTGGAGGCCAAAGATAATGTGCTGGTCCTGCCGGTCAAGGCGGTCAGGCGAGGCAGTCAGGGGGCATATGTTCTTTTGAGCCAGGCACCGGGTAAAAAACCGATCGAACGTGTGGTAGGGCTCGGCAGTAGCGACGATAAAAATGTGGAGATAGCGTCGGGGTTAACTACCGAAGATAGAGTAATATCAGTTACTCAAAAGTATAAGGCAAGTACAGCTAAGACCAATGTCAATCCCCTAAGTCCGATGTCGAGGAAAAAGCAGTAAGCCGGGAATAAGATGAGCATCATAGAACTGAAAAATATAAAAAAGACCTACTCTACCGGTAAAGCGGCTGTGGCAGCATTGCAGGGTGTATCCATAACGATCGAGCAGGGAGAGTTTGTAGCGATCATGGGCCCTTCCGGTTCCGGAAAATCAACGCTTTTACATTTACTGGGATTTTTAGACAGGCCCGATTCCGGAGAATTTATTTTAGGCGGCACAGATGTAACCAGCCTTACGAATAATCAACTGGCTTTACTCAGGAATAATCTGATGGGATTCGTTTTTCAGCAGTTTCATTTACTTCCCCGGATAACTTCGCTGGAAAACGCGGAACTGCCTTTAATATATGCCGGCAAAAGGCACATGAAGTCCGATGCAATGGCCAGAATAACCGAAGTGGGCCTCGCCCAGAGGGCCCTGCACAGGTCGAACGAGCTTTCCGGCGGTGAACAGCAGCGCGTAGCTATCGCCAGGGCCCTTGTGAACGATCCGCTGGTCATATTTGCGGATGAGCCGACAGGCAACCTCGATACTAAAAGCCAGAATGAGATAATGGCGATCATTGCCGAATTAAACAGAAAAGGCAAGACCGTTGTTATGGTCACCCACGAGGAAGAGGTCGCGGAATACGCCAAACGAATTATACGTATGAGGGATGGTAAGATCATTGCTGACGAAAAGAAGCCGGGACGCCCGGCAGAGGTGATCGCGAAACCTGTAAAGATATCTATCGATAGTATAATATCCGCCTCCCACACCGAAATAAAACGCGCCGAACTTACAGACCATTTTCGGCAGGCCTTTTTTGCCATAGTCTCGCATAAGATGCGGGCACTGCTTTCCATGCTGGGTATACTCATAGGCGTAGCCGCGGTAATAGCTATGCTTGCGCTGGGCTCAGGCGCCCAGGAGTCTATTCAAAAGCAGTTGGCTTCTCTGGGGTCGAATCTTCTTATGGTGCGTCCGGGTTCCCAGCAGCTGCATGGTGTGTCGCTCGGGGCCGGATCGGTTACGCGGTTTACATTTCAGGACGTAGATGCGATAGCGAAGCTGAATGGTGTGGCGCGCGTCTCACCTTCAGTCAGCGGCGGCGGCCAATTAGTCTATGCGAATAAAAACTGGAGTTCTCAGATCCAGGGCCAGGGCGTGAACTATGCCCCGATACATGCGGCAGTGCCGACCATCGGCCGCTTCTTTGCGGAAGAAGATGTGAGGATGCGCACCAGAGTCGCCTTGCTGGGAGCGACCGTATTAAAACAACTTTACGGAGACGTCGATCCGTTAGACACGTATATTAAGATAAACCGTATAAGTTTTAAAGTGATAGGCATTCTTCCCGAGAAAGGCGCGACCGGCTGGCGTGACCAGGATGACGTAGTGGTGATACCGGTGACAACGGGCATGTATCGGCTTTTTGGAAAACAATATATCGATTCCATCGATGTGGAAGTTACGGATCTTTCTTTAATGGATGATGTGCAAAAATCTATAATGGACGTGCTTATTAAGCGTCACCGCCTGTCACCGACCAAGGAGTCCGAAAATACTTTCGAGATCCGGAATATGGCCGATATTAAAAATACTTTAGAGGCCACTACGAAGACCATGTCATGGCTATTGGGATCGATCGCGGCCATTTCGCTTCTCGTAGGAGGTATAGGTATTATGAATATCATGCTCGTTTCGGTCACGGAACGGACAAGAGAGATTGGCCTCAGAAAGGCCATAGGCGCGCGAGAGTCCGACATTATGGCGCAGTTTCTTATAGAGGCGGTTACGTTGACATTTGTGGGCGGCATTGTAGGCGTGATATTTGGCGCCAGCATCGCGCTTCTCCTAGCCCTGATAGCTAATTGGACGATAAGGATATCGATATTTTCAATCCTTTTGGCAACCATCTTCTCGATTGTGGTAGGAATAATTTTTGGATTATGGCCGGCCCGCCAGGCCGCAAAGCTTAACCCGATAGAAGCGCTCAGATATGAGTAGTCCAAATATGCGTAAGTATGTTACAATAGATCTTCTTTCATTGATTGATATACCGTCGAGGAGATGATGGAAATATTTTTAAATGCCTTTTTTGAGACCGCGCAACTATTACCGATACTTGCGCTGGTATATTTTCTTATAGGATTTCTCGAATATAAATTCGGATCTCATATAAACCAGTTCATGGCGCATATGGGAAATCTGGGGCCTGTAGTCGGAGCGTTATTTGGCTGTATACCTCAGTGCGGGTTCTCGATAGTGGCGTCGGCTTTATATGTTAAGCGCGTGATATCTGTCGGAACTCTATTATCGGTATTTTTATCAACTTCGGATGAAGCGGTTCCCATTTTATTATCGATGCCCAACAGGACCGGTATGGTGGGGCTTCTTATAGCGATTAAGATATTCGTAGCTATAGTTGCCGGCGTTATGGTTGATTATATAATACGCCGATATAACACGCATAAACAAAATCAACAAAACGCATCAGATGGAGCTTGTGGATGCGATATTGTTAATGCGCATGAAGGATGCTGTGCTCACGGGGTATATGGTGAGCAATCGAAGCTAAAAGTATTGCTTCTACATCCCCTAAAGCATACGCTCAAGATTTTTTTATTTCTACTATTTTTGACCATGGCGTTTGATTATGCGATAGTGAGAATGGGGGTACAGAAGATATCCTATGTCCTCATGAAAGGCACTCTATTTCAGCCGGTTCTGGCTTCTCTGATAGGACTAATTCCTAATTGTTTTGCTTCAGCCCTGCTTGTAGAGCTATTTGACAAGACGGTGATCAGCTTCGGATCCATGATGGCGGGGCTTTGCGCAGGTACGGGGCTCGGACTTCTGGTCCTTATAAAAGAAAATAAAGATTATAAAGATACTCTGCGCGTGATAGGGCTACTTATGGCAGTAAGTATTTTTGTCGGAGTTGTAATTCAGTTTATCGGACTACCGCGGTAATTAAATTTTAATTTTATTTATGGAGACAGGCAAATGTTAAGATCAAATATAGTTCAGATAGTATCTCTTTTAGGAATACCCGGAATATACCTATATATCTGCAGACGTCTTAAGATTAGTCCGATGCGCATAAAAATTCCAATATTCGGATATGTGAAGACATTTCATGAGGTAAGAAATATATTTGATAACTTTGGCGGTTCGGGGGAATTAAGGGACAAGTCGGTGGAACGCTTCATCTCGAAGAAAGCCGAGCCATGCGTGATAGATTGCGGTGTAAATGTGGGTATCACGGTAAGATGGTGGTTTCATCTTAATCGCGGGGCGAAAGTATATGGGGTAGATATGATGAAAGAGGCGCAGGAATTTACGGTGAAAGCTATAGGATCGATCGGCGTGTCCGAGGACAACTATACTCCGATTGTGGCCGCGCTATGGAGCGAAGATGGTAAGCAGTTTAAGGTCGGCATAGGTGATCCTCTATACGGCGATCACGGCTTATATCGTAAAGGTAAGGAAATATCGGAAAGGACCTTTATTACAAATAGGCTGGATACGATCTTCGACCATAAAAATATTATCTGTGTGGATCTTTTAAAGATTGATATTGAAGGCGCCGGGGGCGAGGCGTTAAAGGGCGCGGGTAATCTGCTAAAGAAGACCGGTAACATTTTTCTCGAGACCCACTCTATAGAGGAAAGTAATCTGGCAGGAGATATCCTTAAGGAAAATGATTTTATCCTAAGACGAAGCTCGGCCAGACATCAATGGTGGGCTCGGGCATCACAGCGGGAGATTATATGATAACAGCATTGTGGGCGATAGCTATTCTATTGATATTGAGTGTAATATACCTGCAGAAATTCATGCGTGATATGGCGGTAGTGGAGAGCGAGCTTATTAAAGAGCTTAAAGAGATGAAACAGTACTTAAAAAAGATAAGCGAGAAGCAGCTATAAATAGTTTTGTGACAATTTTAATCATAATTAAATTGATACGTAGACAATAAGGTGATATGATTCAACTATAACAAAACAGAAAGGGAGGGCGGAAGTAATGAAGAAGATAGTAATGATTTTGTTGGCGCTGGCATTTATTGGTTCGGTCTCTTTTGCCGAGGGCGGAGATGTAGTTAAGTCTATTACGGAAAAGACAAAGACAGTTATTGGCAAAGTGGTCAATGTCACAGTGGCAGAACCCGCAAAGGGTATTAATGCCGGGGCTGTAACAATTACTGACGATGTGGGAAAGGCCACCACCTACACGGTAACCTCATCGGCAAAGATTCTCGGTACCTCTTTGGATGTCATTACCCTGAATCAGCTTAAGATAGGCGATAAGATTAAAATAAAGCCTACGGAAACGAATGAAGCTAAGTCGATAAAAGTCGTAAAGTAGAGAAGATAGCAGTACATGAAATCCCCGCACTCAATGAATCGAGTGCGGGGATTTTTAATAGACCGCGCGCGAATAAATTTACTTCTATCTTATTGATTTGCAGAGTATAATGAAGGAGTTTAGCAGGCCTTTTCGAGAATAGGGATTTCCAAGCAATAGCGGGGTTATATTGAACAATAAGTTAATAGCTGTAGCGCTTAGCATAGTACTCTTATTATCAGGGTATTGCATGCCTTCTTTCGGTCAGACTGCTAAAATCCCGGATGATATTAATGGGGGATGCTTAAGCCTGAGTAATGATATGCAGTATTATAAAATCATATCGACACTTTCGAACCAGGAAGATTACGCCGCTTACTCCCAGATGGTGCGCGATAGGATAAAGCAGAAGCTCGAATCACATTATAAGCATTACCGCAAGAATGGCGACATCAGCTTATTCTTTGTAATCGGACCCGATGGCAAATTAGTCCGCACCGATATTGATCTTCAGAATTCCACGAACGATAAGAAGCTTCTCGACATAGCGATAGCCAGCCTGGAGGCCTCATCGCCGTTCCCTCCCATACCGCAGCGGTTATCCAGTGAAGAGCTTCCTTTTTCCGTTACGATATCGTTTCAGGAAAAGAGATGACGCCCGCTCGATAGTCGCTCAAAATATCTATTCCGTTTACCCCATACAGCATAGTATAATATTGTTTTAGCCAGTATTGTTGCATAACACGTAAAAAGGGGTTATTCATAATGTCTAAAATTAGAGTTGCGATAATCGGTGTCGGCAATTGCGCCTCATCGCTTGTGCAGGGCGTTGAATATTATAAGAATGCAAAGGACGGTGATTTCATTCCGGGATTGATGCATGCTAACCTGGGTGGATATCGCATAAGTGATATTGAATTTTCTGCCGCCTTTGACATAGATAAGAATAAAGTGGGTAAGGACCTGAGCGAGGCCATATACACCAAACCAAACAATACCAAGGTGTTTGCGAAGGTGCCTTTTCTCGGCGTGAAGGTCCATCGTGGGATGACGCATGACAGCCTCGGAAAATATCTATCGAAGGTGATCACCAAGGCTTCCGGCAAGACTGACGATGTAGCCGGGATATTGAAGAAGACTAAGACGGATGTAGTTATTAACTATCTTCCGGTCGGATCGGAAGAAGCTACTAAGTGGTATGTCGAGCAGATTCTGAATGCCGGATGCGCGTTTGTTAATTGTATTCCCGTTTTCATTGCCCGCGAAGAATATTGGCAAAAACGTTTTAAGGATAGAGGCCTGCCTATAATAGGCGATGATATTAAATCTCAGGTTGGAGCTACCATACTTCATAGAGTCCTGACGAACTTGTTTCTGGATAGAGGGATGCCGGTAGTCCATACCTATCAGCTAAACACCGGAGGAAACACAGACTTTCTTAATATGAAGGAAGAAGAGCGATTGGTCTCGAAAAAGATATCTAAGACAAACGCCGTGGTCTCCCAGATACAAAATAGGGGCCTCAGCATCGACAAGGAAAACGTGCATATCGGCCCTAGCGACTACGTTCCATGGCAGAAGGATAATAAGATCTGTTTCCTGCGCATAGAGAGCAAGCATTTCGGAGATGTGCCAATGAACCTGGAATGCCGGCTATCGGTAGAGGACTCGCCTAACTCGGCCGGCGTGGTGGTGGATGCTATAAGGTTGATTAAGATAGCCCTCGATAACGGCATCTCGGGAGTCCTCCTGGGGCCGAGCGCATATCTTAAAAAATCTCCCCCGGTACAATATGACGATAACGTCGCCCAGAAGATGGTGGAAGATTTTATCGCAACCTACGGATGGAAAAAGGGATTGGGAAATAAGAAGGCGCGTTCATGGAAATTTAATTCTAAGAACAAAAAGCGCTCTAAGAATCGATCTTAAGATGGCCGATCCGTTAGGTAAAACTATCCGTTTCATGGCACGATATCCGGGACGTCTCCTGGCAAAATCTAAGATATCTCCAAATCAAATAACGGTTTTCGGTTTGTTAATAAACTGTGCCGTCGCTTATTTTATAGCTTCGGGGCGTATTAATTATTTAGCCTCCGGTATGCTCATATGGGCGGCCGGTTTCTTTGATGCGCTGGACGGCAGTGTGGCTCGGATAAACGGGCAGGTTACAGTTTTTGGCGACTTTCTGGATTCGGTCCTGGATAGATATTCGGACTCGGTCATATATTTAGGCATAATGGTATATTTCTTAAGAGCGGGAAGATCGGATTGTGTAATATTGGCCGTTATCGCGACCATCGGGTCGTTGGCTGTAAGTTACGTCAGGGCTAAGGCAGAGAGCCTGGGCCGGAAGTGCGAAGTGGGACTACTGCCGCGCACCGCGCGCATAGTTATACTGGGGCTATCATTCTGCGTATCCCAGCCATTTTGGGGTCTTTTGATAATCGCAGTGCTCTCAAACCTGACGGTTCTGCAGAGAATCATCTATGTACGAAAAAACATCTCAGAATAAACGACTATGAAACTGATATTCTCCTGTCTTTGGTATCTTCTCCCCGCCGCGCTGGGGAATCACAATGCCTCATGCGGTAACCGCCTTTGGATTCCGGGAATATTTAAACGCGCATTAGCTAAGATGGCCGTGCCGATCGATGGCGGCAATAAGTGGCGTGGCAGAGAGATATTAGGGAAGAATAAGACGTGGAGAGGGCTTTTGGTCGGCAGTATAACCGGAGTTCTGGTCGCTCTCGCTCAGGCGCTCTTATATTTCAATTTTGATTTCTTCAGGCAGAATACATTCATCGATTATGGAAAAATAAACTTTGCGGTATTCGGATTTCTGATGGGCGGCGGCGCCCTGGTCGGCGATGTGGTGAAGAGCCTTATAAAGCGGATGCTCGATAAGCCGTCCGGTAAACCGTGGTTCCCGTGGGACCAGCTCGACTGGATAATGGGCGCTATGATCCTAAGTTCATTGGTCTACATTCCATCGGCCAAATCGGCCGTGGTCACAGCGATATTATATGTTGGAGTTCACCTTTGTTCCGACAGAGCAGTGGTTAAGATGGGCATCAAGACCAGGAAGGAAGTTAATTAAGAGAGATGTTTGGACTCCTCCACAGCGTGGTATTCTGGATATTAGCCTTAGTCTATAGCGTCATCATAGGTATGTACTCAAACGTCGCGGGACTATTTATTAAAGATGCCGGTAAGAAGGAAGCGTTTTACCGCGCCAACGCGAAATTATGGGGGCGCCTTCTGATGAATGCATCGCTTATAAAAGTGAATATAGATGGGCTTGAAAATATCCCGCCCGATACAAACGTAATATATACACCTAATCACCAGAGTTACATCGACATATTTATTCTGCTTAAGTACCTGCCGGGCACCTATAAATTTGTAATAATGAGAAAATTATTTAAGGTCCCTGTGATCGGTAGTCATATAGCGCGCTCAGGATATATATCTTTGGACCGGAAAGACAGAAAGAGATCGGTTAAGACGATTCATGCCATTATAGATGATCTTGCCGCCGGTGAGTCGTTCGTAATATTTCCTGAGGGGAAGTTGACGCCCGATGGTGAGATAGGGCAGTTTAGCCGGGGGGCATCTATAATTATTCAGCGCAGTAGAAAGCCCGTGGTTCCGATAGCGATCGATGGAACATTCGAGGCCATGCCTAAGGGGGCGTGGCGGATTAAACGAACGGCGGTTAAGGTAAAGATCGGTAGGCCTATCATCTTTGATGAACATTTCGGGGATATGGACAAGGATGGTTCTTACAAGCTCGGCCAGCGGCTTCGTGAAATAGTCGTCGATCTCAAAGGGTAGGGATAAAACAGTACCATGTGGAATAGAACAGCCAGGATAATACATTCTACGATATGGTGGGCAAATTGGATATTGATATTGCTATTGGGCCTGATATTTGATTCCGTCATCTGGCCCGGCAATAGAAAGATGTACAGGAAGAGCGAATATTTCTGGGCCTGGACGCTCATGAAGATAGGCGGCATAAAATTAAAGATAACCGGAGGGCATAATTTACCTGAGAATGAGACGGTTGTCTACATGGCAAATCACCAAAGCGATCTGGACTGGCCGATTATATTTATGGCGGTTCCGGGATATTACCTGTTTTTGGCTAAGAAGGAGTTATTCGATGTTCCGGTCTTCGGAACATACATGAAGCTTCAGAATTACATTCCGATTGAGAGGACAAGCCTCAGGAGATCGCTGAGGACTTACGATAAGGTGGCAGATCTTATTAAGAAGGGCAATTCGATCGTTATCTATCCGGAGGGCACACGTTCCCGGGACAGGGATCTGCAGAAATTTAAATCTTTCAGCTTCTCATTCCTTCAGGAGGCAAGAGTCAGGGTCGTCCCGATAGCTATTGATGGCAGTATAAATATTCAAAAGAAGGGAAGCGGGCTTATAAGTCCGGGAGAGGTGAGCGTAAATATTTTACCCCCCATAAGTTTCGATGATATATATGATCTGGAGGCTAAGGATTTCTGCCGGAAGGCATCGGATAGAGTAAGGGAGTCATTGCTTAAAATTTTAAAGAAAATATAGGAGAATCGTGATAGGAAGATTATTTAAAGAGACCTCCGACACGGTGCATGTGCAGGTCTTCCGTTATATTTTAGCAGGTACTGCGGCATACGCACTTGACTACAGCGCGCTGGTCGTCTTTACGGAAATAATAGGGTTATATTATCTGACGTCCGCAGCATTGGCATTTCTGTTGGGTGCCATTGCAAGTTACATTATGAATGTAACGTGGGTATTTAATGATAGGGCATTTAAGAACAGGCGACTGGAGTTCACCATATTTATATCAATAAGCATAGCGGGGCTATTTTTAAACCACTACTGCATCAAATTTTTCACAGAGAGCGTTAATATGCACTACCTGACATCGAAACTCATATCTTCCGTCTTAGTCTCTGCGGTCAATTTTTCCGCGAGAAAATATATACTGTTCAGGTAATGGCTCGTCGCATTTTAGTTTGACATACCATAATCGTTCATATAGAATAATTTTACTATAATAGTTACATCAAAATAAAGCGTGCGGAGGTAGTATTATGTCGGGATTTGGTGCTGGAGAACTCATATGGCTGGTAGTGGCGGTCCTTTTGGCGTTGGGAGTGGTTATAACCTGGATAATGAAGGCCGAATCGAGCCGTAATGTGTTTCGGGCAGAAGTTAATAGACTTAAATCGCAACTTGATGAGCTTGAACGCGAAAAGATGGCCATGGTGGAAGAGGTTGAGGCATTTAAAGACTTCATGGATTCGTCTTCGGTTACACCAGGCCAGTCAGGAGCTTCCTCCGGAAATGCGATAGTGGCCAAGATGGCCGAGAAGGTCGGTGAGCTCGGGAAAGAGAACGAGAGACTTAAGAAGGATCTCAATGAAGCCAGAAGCTCCCTGGAAGAAGTTTATAAAGCGATGTGCAGTAAATAATGTTTGAGTACTAAGGATAATCGTATGAACGAAATATTCGATAAGATGAAAAAGACGGATGTGGTAGGCGCCTCTGGTACGGTAAAAGAGGGCGTGTGTATGGATATAAGCGATATGAAGAGACAGATCCTCGAGAGGCTGAGGGAGAAGAAGGCCTTGGCCTCTGTATCAACCGAAACCCTTAGACCATCAGTGAATAAAGAGGATCTGCTAAAGGCCGTTAATAAAGGCGAGACATCTACGGTCGTAGTGGAAAAGATCGTGGAAAAAATTGTTGTAAAGCAGGACGAGGAGGTTGTGAGACAGCGGGATTCGCTTAAGACAGAGCTTGCCGATAAGGAGGCTGTCCTTCAGGATATACGGAAAAAATTTGCCGAGGCTAAACAGACATTGTCGGTCCAGGAAGGTGTTTTAAGAGCCAGGGATAGCGCCTCTTCCGATGCCCCCAGGATATTGCGCGAACTCGATGCGGCAAGGAAGAAAGCCTCCGATCTTCAGACACGGGCCGAAACTCTCCAGGTTGAGCATAAGAAGATGTCCACCGAACGAGATGAGGCTCTTAAGCAGTTCGAAAAGATGCGCAGAGATTTCGAATCAAAAGATAGGGCCACACAGGATCTCGATAGACGGCTTAAGGAGGAGCGGGACAGATCCTCTTCGATGAATGAACAGCTTAAGTCCAGGGATAAGGGGATAGCCGAGGCACAGAAGATAGCCAGAGAGCTCGATGTGGCTAAGAAGGCCACAGAGACAGAGCATGCCAAATACGAGAATCTCACTATTGAACACAGGAAGGCATTATCTGACAGAGACGAATCGGCAAAACTTCTTAAAATACTGAGAGCGGAAGATGATAAGAGGGAGAGGTTGATCAGCGACCTGCAGAAGAAGGTTGCCAGGACGAGCGAGCTTGAGGCCGCCCTGCGCATAAGGGATACCAGAGCAAGTGAGATCGATAAATTATCTAAAGAGCTGAGCTCTTCCAGGAATTTATGCGAGGAATACCGCTTGAAGTTCGAGGATGTGCAGGCTGAAATTAAGCGGCTCATCGCAATGCAGGCCGAAGCGGCGGGCCATCACGGCAAGCTTAAAGATGAATTTGCCGCCAGGGAAGCGTCTTTACGACAGGAGCAGAAAAAGCTTACGATAGAATTGGACGAAGCGATTAAGGATCGCGATAGGGTTACATCTAATGTAGAGTCGCTCAGATCTAAGCTGTATACTGTGACCAAAGAGACTAAAGAGCAATCTTCCAGGATCACGACCCTGGAAGAGTCATTGAGAGGAAAAGATAAGAAGATTCAGGAGCTCGAAAAGCTGAACACCGATATAGCGGCATCGAAGACAGCCGTAGAATCAAAGTTGATTGCAGTCGGGGGCGAGCATAAAGCCCTCAGTGAAAATCATGCGAGGCTTAACGATGAATTGGCCGGCGCCAGAACTAAGATCGCAGAGATTGATAAATCTCGTAAAGAGATAGAGGTATCCCTCGGCGAAAAAGATCTTCAGTTGCAAGCGAGCCTGCGTGACAAGAAGGAGCTCGAAGCTAAACTGGGACAGATACGTCTGGAGCTGGAGGCGAAGGCCGGCCGAATGTCCCAGGCCGATAAGTTATATAAGGAGCTGGAGGCCGCGGCGCAGGACATGACTTCCAAGCTACAGGTAAGTCAGCGGGATGCCAAGGAGCTCGAGGCTTCTAAGGGTGATCTCACATTACAGCTATCGAATGTTCATCGGGACAAGAGAGACCTGGAGATGCGGATCTCCGAATTAGGAATGGAGATAGAGGCGAAGTCCATACGGCTGGAGGATGCGGATAAGCTTTATAAAGAGACAGAGACGCTATTGAGCGACCTTGCGTCTAAACTTCAGGTAAGCCAGCGCAGGACGGAAGCCTTAGAAAAAGAGGTCTCCGGCCTTACAGAGTCGCTTAAGAGCACAACGCATAAACTGAAAGAGACCGAAGACCTCTCGAAGAGCGAGATTGAAAGGTTAAGTTCTGAGCTTGCCCTGGCAAAGGGCACCGTGAAGGATAAAGAAAGAAAAGAGCTTGAACTGAGAAACACGGTCGAGCATCTCGAGACCGAGATACAGGTAAGGGACGAAAAGATCGAAGGAGATATCAGGTATACTGACAAGGTTGTGAAGGAGGTCGGGGAGCTTCGTAAAAAAATGGCATCCCTGGATCGCCATAGCGACAGGACTAAGAGTGCAGGCGCTTAATGATAGAGTAGAGAAGATGTTCGGATGGCTTAGAACCCAGGGCGCCACCGCCATAAAAGGGAAGACCGCCAGAAAACAGCTCTTTCTGAACTATAAGGGCGGAACCGGAAAGACCTCTATATCTGCCGCATATGGATACTATCTGGCAATGACGGGTAAGCGGGTGCTTATGATAGATCTGGATGCGCAGGCGCATCTGACCACATGCTTTAATCACGAAACCGTCAGACATGAAAAGAGCCTGTATAGCGTACTGATACGTTCCGCGCGCTTGTCGGAGGTCATCGTCGGAACGTCTCTTCCCACATTAAAACTGGCCCCATCGTCGATATCTCTCTCAGCCCTCGAGATGCCTTTATTTAAAATGCCATACAGAGAATTCAGATTGCGCCGCGCCCTGCGAGAGGTCGAGGGAGATTTCGATTTCATAATAATAGATTCGGCTCCAAATATAGGCCTTGTAAGCCTTAATGCGATACTCGCTTCAGACGAGATATTAGTGCCGCTACTGGCGGATTTCCTGTCATTCCACGGGCTTAAGATATTGATGGAGACCATATCGTCGGTCCAATCAGATTTCAATTTCTATTTCAAGAAGATCAATATTTTCCTGAACAAGTTTAATCCGGAATACTCTATATGTAGAGAGTGCCTCGAAGCCGTCCGTAAACACTACCCAAGCTATGCGCTTAAGACCGTAATTAAAGAGTCGCACGAAATAATGGATGCAACCAGCGTGGGTAAATCGATATTTGAGTTCAGCCCTGATTCAAAGGCCGCGCAGGATATTAAAGACCTGGTGAAGGAAGTCAACGGTATTTGATAAATAAGAAGGCTCATCCCGAGCTTAAGGAGGATTTACATGAAGACCAAGTTCGACGAAAATGTAGCGCATGATATACCTGTTACAAAAAATTCATCCGAACCCGAGCTTCCGTGGAAATTATCCGAATCTGAGCTTACAAAGCTAGAGGCCGCCGAGGAGGGTTTAAAAGATGCGGTATCCGCGCCTCCGCTTCACGTCAGAGCAATATTTGTGGTACTGCTTGTAGCCACTATATTCGTTGTTATATTGAATAACATGGTTAATATGGCTATAGACAATAATCGTATGCAGATCGATATATCTAAAAAAGAGAAGCAGGTATCTACGGTTCAGACCCAACTGGCTACCGTTAAGAATGAAAAAGAGGCCCTGACTGATAATGCCTCGAAGATGGAGAAGCGCATAAATGACCTGAGCGCCCAGAAAGAGCTCTACAGCGCTGTCATTGAGACGCTGACGAAGAAGACGGACGACGCCCCGGGTAGTTAAAGAGAGATGAAGAAATCGATATTTATGCCATTCATTAGACATGCGGTGCTTGTAGTAGCGTTAGTTTTATTGCCCTCGGCGGTATCCTGCCAAAACCTTTCATGGGAAGACCTGAGCAAGCAGTCGTGGGAATTAAACAAACAGGGTAACTTCTCCGGAGCCATCAGCACGGCCAAAAAAGCGCTCGAAGCGGCTACGGAACAATTTGGCCCAAAACATGCAAATGTGGTGATATCCCTTAACTCCATAGCGGCCATGTACAAAACCCATGAGAAGTATAAGGAATCGGAAGCCTACTATAAGAAGGCGCTTGCTATGCGGACTCTCTCAATAAGCTGTCCCGTTATAAAACAGGATTACCTGGACATATACACGGCGATGAAAAACCTCTATTCCGTATACAAGATTCAAAATAAATTACCTCAGGCCGGAAAAGTATTGAGACGCGCGTTAACTATTGAAGAAAAAGTGACGGGGAAAGATTCTCCGGAAGTAGAGAGAGACATCAGAGACCTGATCTCCATATATGAGGCCCAGGACAAACCTCAGCGGACGGAGCCATTATATAAGAGGATTATAGAGATCGAAGAGAAGCGCCATGGGCCAAACAGCGCTGAGGTGGCCAATACCATGAATAGCCTCGCCGCCGCATATCGGTCGATGAAACGATATGATGAGGCCGAGCCGCTATTAAAGAAGATAATAACCCTGGCCGAAAGCACGCATGGCGCCCAGGATGGCACTTTACCGACATTTCTGAATAATCTGGGTACCGTACACTTCTACCGGGGGAAATATCAGGAGGCCGAGGAGCTATTTAAGAGAGCGCTGGCTATGGATGAAAAGATGTTCGGGGTAAATAGTCCCGAGATTGTCACCGATCTTAATAATCTCGCGACACTGTATTCTTATGAAAAGAGATATCAGGAGGCCGAGGAGCGCTACCATAGGGTGCTGGATATAAATGAAAAGTCATTCGGACCCGAAAGCGTTAATTCTATAAAGTATATGAATAATCTTGCGGCTATATTTGCATATCAGCGAAAGTATAATGATGCAGAGAGCCTTTACAACAGAGTGATAGCTATAAGCGAGAAAGCGTATGGGCCGGATCATCCGGCTATGGCATCCGCTCTTAATAATCTGGCGTTTCTATACCAAAAACAGGCCGATTATGCAAGAGCCGAACAGCTCTATTTACGCTCCGCGCTGATATGCGAGAAGGATCTGGATAAAAATTATTCTATAATGAAGACCGCTATAAATAACCTGGTAGCCATATACAGGATTCAGGACAGGCAGGCCGAAACGGCACAGGCGCTAAAAAGATTGATAGATATGAGCGATAACGCAAAAAAAAAAGAAAACCCTGACTCGATCCCCGCACTAAAAGATCTTATAACGATATATACCACCCAGAATAATTTTAAGATGATGGAGGAAGTGTACCTCAGGCTGATCCTGGTGGAGGAGAATGTATTCGGCACCGATAGCGCGGAGCTGGCCGATACTATGAATAAGTTGGCCGGCATTTATAGATCCCAGCGAAAGTTATCGCAGGCCGAGCCGCTCTTAAAAAGAGTGGTTCAGATAGCGGAGAGCGTAGACGGCCTGTACAGCACAAGCCTTTCCAGCTACCTCAATAATTTAGGGGTCCTATATTTTTATCAGGGAAAGTTTACAGAGGCCGAGCCGCTCCTAAGAAAAGCGCTTACCATAGACGAGAAAGCGCTGGGAAAGAATGATCCGGGGATAGTAGAAGATCTGAATAATCTTGCCGTAGTCTATTCGTTCCTTAAGAAGTATAAGGAAGCAGAGATCCTTTATGGTCGTGTTATAGGGATATCTTCGAAGGTATCCGGCGAGGATAGCTTAGCGGCGATATCGGCGACCAACAAGCTGGCGTACGTCTACGAGTCGGAAGAAAAATATGAAGAGGCGGCAAAGCTTTACACCAAGGTTATAGAGATATGCGCTAAGGATGAGGCCAAGAACTATCCTGAGCTCAGGATTTCGCTAAACAGCCTCGCTAATATTTACAGCGGTATGGGTAAGCATGAAGAGGCTGAGCCATACCTTAAGAGGGCGCTCGCTCTCGAGGAGAAGATTGCCGGTAAAGGCAGTATGGATTATGCCGAGACGCTGAACTATTTGGCCAGGATCTACAGGGCCCAGGGGCGATATTCGGAGGCGGAGGCGGCATTAAAGCAAGTTATAGAAACCGGGGAAAAGATGATCGGTTCAGATAACCCGGTGATGAGGCCATATTTGGATAATCTGGCTACAGTATATTTTTATCAGAAAAGATATGAAGAAGCCCAGCCGCTTATGGAAAAGATATTGAGTATAGATGAAAAGATTGGTGGGAAGGAGAATCCTGAGCTGGTAAAAGATTTGAATAATCTGGCTACGTTATATTCAAAGTTAAATAGACTCGAGGATGCAGAGTTGTTATATTCCCGAGCCGCATACCTATGCCAAAACTTTAGCAGTGATCCTAAGGAACTCGCAAATATTCTCGAAAATATGGCAAACATGTACGAAATGGTAAATAATTCTGAAAGAGCCGAAAATTTACGTTTGCAAGCAGAATCAATTCGTAAACCAGCCAAGCCTTGACAATAGTATAATCATTAGGTATACTCGGTAACAAAAGTTAGTTACTAACGTTACGGCATTATTTCTTTATATGTATGATGGGGTTAAGAAAATGAAAATAGAGAGAAATTTTATATTTACCTGCCACACATTAAATGATAAAGAGAAGAGAAGTCTTTTGATTTATGATTTAATAAGGAAAAGAGGAATTATATCGAGATCGGAAATAACGAAAGCCACCGGGATAAACGCCGTATCAGTCTCTAACTATATAAATAATTTTATAGAAAAGAAGATGGTGCTGGAGAAGGGATTTGATATTTCGACGGGTGGTAGAAAACCTGAGCTTATTGAGCTTAATACTGAGGCGAACCATGTAATAGGTATCGATATCGGTAAAAGAGAAATAAGAGGAGCGATCGCGGATCTGGGGATTAATATAAAGGTAAGGAAACAGATCCATAGGCCTGCCGACAGAGAAGTTTCATCCGAGGTAGTTCGTTTAGTGGAGGATATGATAGCGGCATCGAAGATCAATATCACCGATATAAAGGCTGTCGGGCTGGGGCTATCCGATGAGAAATTCATTAATGTAGTGGCGGCTATAAAAAAGAAGACCGGAATCGATGCGTTTTACGGCCCGTCCGCCGCATGCGCAGCGTTTGCCGAGAGACGTATTAATCAAAGCGCGGATGTGGATAACCTTCTCTACATATATTCTGATGTCGGCGAGGGCGTCATGATGCACCAGGATATATATCTGAGCGCTTCGGAAGACGAGAGCCTCATGGAAGGCAAGCTCAGATACTTAAGGCCGTGGGACGACTATCTTAGTATTGCTGAGAGCGCCAGACGGGAAGTGGCCAGAGGCGTAGGGACAAAGATGGTGAGCCTCGCTAAGGGCAATGTTAATAATATCACCAGAGAAGATGTCATGGCGTGCGCCAGGGCAGACGACGAAGTTGCTCTTAATATAGTGCTTAGCGCCGGCATTAACCTTGGGCTCAGGATAGCATACCTGGTGAATCTTTTTGCTCCGGAAATAGTAGTTATAGGCGGCGGGGCGCAGGACGCCGGTGATATAATATTGATGCCGCTTAAAAAGACGGTGGACAGACTTGCGTTCCGCGACCATCTTAAGGGATTAAAGATAATTACCAGCACGCTGGGAGAGGACGCAGTCGATATCGGCGCGGCTTCTCTGGCCATAAGAGAAGTATTTATTAAAGCATAGGGGGGAGTGTCATGTCAGAAGAGAAGATGTGTAAGTTATGTGGAAAACCGTTTCTTGCAAACAAGTACAGGCCAAACCAATCGATCTGCTCTTCTTTAGAATGTCAGTATCAGAGACAGCTCGAGAATATGAAGCAGTGGCGTGATCGCAACCCTCAATATTTCAAATATAAAGCGAGTCAGGACTCATCATGGAAAGAGACATGCAGACAGCGTTCTCTCGAGTGGCGCAGGAGTCACATGGAATATCTGAAGCTATATAGAGAGGAACATAGAGAACGCCATAGAAATTACATGAGGGATTATATGAGACAGTATAGAAAGACGAGTAGTGCGAGTGAGACGGCGGAGCCGGGAGTAATATAAGTCTACGTATGCGTTCACTTAAGCCTATAGGCAAGATTTTTTTAGTGGCGGTATTTATCTTTGGTTTCACGGCAGGCGGCATAGCTATAGCCGAAGCGCTTGGGACCAAGGATGAGCTGAATTTTGAATTTAATCCGGCTGAAGGTTACGGCACTGCCCCGGAGAAGCCTACCACCCAACCAGAGATACCCGCAAAAGAGACTAAGAGTACGACGGCTCGACAGATAAAGACGTACCCAATAAAGGTTGAAGATAAGACCGCCTTGCCGGCTAATAAGCCCGAAGAGAAGAAAGCCCAGCCGCCGAAATTATTGGAAGTGAAGAAAGAAGTGATTAAGCTTCCTGAGTCCGCCGGGGCCGCGCGGCCTTCCGGTAAGGATGTCAGTGTGCTTAACAGATGGTTTGGCCTCGAGACCGGCGTGGAGAGCATGAAGATGCGGCGCAAGGCAGGGACCGAAACAATATCAGGTAGCGGCCCGGGAGGTATCTTTAGTCTGGATGACTGCATAAATATTGCCATAAGAAACAACATACCTTTACAGATAGCTGAGAAGAATGTGAAGCTTGCCCAGATGAGGATTATGGAGGCCAGGCGCAATATGCTTCCATCAGCTACGGTGGTCTGGGAGCCCTATACAGGAGTTATGAACGAGCAGAGATATTATGGCAGAAAACAATATATCGAGGGCAAACAGCCTGTGTTTCACGGAGGTGAATTATTCTTCACTCTGAAACAGGCTGAGGTTAATCTCGAGATCTCGAGAAATGAATCAAATAAGACTAAGAATGAGCTAATCCTTCAGGTTAAGAAGGCATACTATTCGCTGGCGAAATCTGAGGATAACCTGAAATTGCAGTCGGAACTCTCAGTAGAGGTTGAACATATATTCAATATGGTAAATGAGCAGTATGACGCAAAGATCGCTTCTAAGTTGGAGCTTTTAAATGTGAGCTCTCAGGCCAGCCAGACAAAGTATCAGCTCGCCTCAGCTGATGGCGATGTGGGCGTCGCCGAGTTAATATTGAAACAGGCTATGAATATAGACCCTGAGGCAACGATTAAGGTAAGGCCTAAACTCGAATTTAACAGAGTGGAAGTAAAATACGCAGATGCGCTAAAGGCCGCGTTTGCGAACAGGCCAGAGGTTATCATAAATACTCTGATGATAGATTATTATATCTACGGAAAGAAGGTGGCTTTATCTAAGGGTTTGCCAAAAGTGGATCTCATGGGAAGCTGGGGTCTGGCCAAAGAAACATATGTGCTGGAGGATAACGCGTTTAGCAATACTGGCGCGACCAACGCCCCGGGGTTTAATACACCGACCATAGCTGATGAAAAAGTGAAGGCACAATGGTATGCGGGGCTTAAAGCGTCCGTACCGGCCTGGGGATCTACAGGTGAATACTCATTCACCAGAGAACAGTGGGTGCCCACTGTGGCAACTTTCCAGGGCACCGAGGCAAAGACGAACTCGTTTAAATTTAAAATCCTGGATAATCTGGCCATGTATTCCGAAAAGCAGTCCGCCGAAATCGATTTCGATAGGGCGCGGCAGGAGCTTAATAAGATAAGGCAGGACGTTAATCTCGAAGTCAAAGAGGGATGTTTTAATTATCAGAAGGCGCTGATTCAGCTCGACACAGCGGTGTATAAAGTGAAATATCAGGAAAAGGATCTCGAATTTACTAAGATGAAACGGTCGCTCGACGAAGCGCAGGATTCGAGCGTAATCGAAAGCATGATAAAGCTTTCCCAGGAGAGGTTTGGATATGTGCAGGCCCTGACGGACTGCCACACGGCCGTCGCCAGTATAAATAAAGCTATCGGAGTAAAAGATTATATTAAGGACGAATAGGTCTCGACGATAAAAAAGGGGCATTGAATTTATGGATATAAAAGCCAAGAGAAAATTTATTATTATCGGCATCATAGCAGTGGTGGTGGTGCTCATCCTGGTAAAGACGACCGAGAATATTCAAAAGGCTATATTTAAGAAGAAGCCGGCGGCGGGAGCCAAGATCCCGGGCGTGACGTTAGAGGAAGAGGCGGTCCCGGTGAAAGTAATAAAGGCTAAAAAGATAGACTTTAAAGACACTTTACCATCGATCGGAAATGTTAAAGGTTTTAAAGAGGTCGATCTGCGTTTTCAGGCGGCCGGTGTCATAGAGAGCATGAACTTTGAAGATGGAGAGAAGGTCCAGGAGGGGGATATAATAGCGAGTCTCGTACAGAGGGATGCGCTTCTTAAATTAAAGTATGCCGAGGTGGAATTAAATAAGAATAAGAAACTCTTTGAAATAGGGGCTATAGCTCCCATGAAGATGGATCAGGCCAAATTAGAATACGAGTCGGCCAAATCAGATCTCGATAAGACTAATATATACGCGATGTTTAACGGGCTCATGGGGCCGCGGACGCTGGATGTGGGTAGCTACGTTAACCCGAGCACGAACGATAAGGTGGCGACGTTTGTGGTTACGGATAAGGTTTATGCCGAGTTCAATATAATCGAAAAGGATATGCCGAACGTGGTTCTGGGCCAGAAGGTAGAGATATTTGCGGATGCTTATCCCGGAAGGTCGTTCAATGGAACCGTGGATAGGATCTCTCCTATTATAGAGGGACGCTCGCGCACAATGAATATTAAGGCCGAGCTTGAAAATAAGGACGGGGCGTTGAAGCCGGGACTCTTTGTGCGGGCGCTGATATATACGTACGATAAGAAAGATGCCATCGTATTGCCAACATCCGCGATGAAGAAGAAGGATGCGGATATATTTGTGTACGTCGTTAATAAGGAAGAACCGAAGAAAGATATAGTCCAGGAGAAGCCGGCGAAGAAGGGCGGGCTGTTCGGGTTCGGTAAGAAGAAAGAGGAGCCTAAAAAGGAACCTACCGTGAAAGAAAAAGAGGCCCAATACGGCACCATTGAGATTAGGAAGATTAAGCTGGGGCACACGACGGCCGATATGATGGAAATAAATGAAGGTATAAAAGAAGATGAGCTTGTTATTGTAGAGGTCCAGGAAGAATTTAAGGATAAGGCCCGCGTCGAGATAGCCGAAATACAAGAAGGACTGTTATGACAGCAGACAGCATATCGTGATAGGAAGCGAATGATTAATTTATGAGTTTACCGCAACTCTCCGTAAATAGGCCCGTTACCGTTATGATGGTGGTAGCGGCCGTTTTGATATTTGGCACAGTCTCATTAGGGCTGCTGCCACAGGAACTATTCCCGCAGATAGTATTTCCACAGCTTACGGTTGTAACCCCTTATGAGAACGCCGCCCCGGAAGAGATAGAGACCCTTATCACAAAACCTATAGAGGAAGCGATAGGCACCGTATCGGGTATTAAGAAGATAAGCTCTATATCTAAAGAAGGCTTATCGATGGTCATAGCCGAATTCGGCTGGGGTCAGAATATAAATTTTGCCGCCCTCGGAATGAGGGAGAAGATAGACCTGGTAAAAGAGCGCCTTCCCAGGGAGGCCGAGGAACCGATAGTTCTGCCATTCAATCCTTTTGATAAACCTATCCTTATACTTAGCGTGACCAGTTCAAAAGATCGCCAGCCGGTAATTTTCCGGGAACTGGTACGTAAGATGATAAAAGATTCGCTCGAAAAGGTGGACGGAGTAGCATCCGCAAATATATCGGGTGGAATGGAGCGCGAGATCCAGGTGGAAGTCGATCAGGATAAGCTTCGCGCAAGAGATATCCCAATACTGGATATCTCTAAAGCCATCTCCAATTCTAATATCAATTATCCGGCCGGCACTATAAAAGAGAGCTTCTATGAATACCTGATAAGAACGCTTGGCGAGTTTTCCGCTGTTCGCGATATAGAAGAGACGGTCATAAATACGGGCGCAGATCAGGAAGGCGCCCAGGGTGGAGGCCAGGGCAGCGCGATAGCCAGAAATAATAACCTCATATATCTGAAGGATGTGGCTAAGGTAACAGATGGCCTGAAGGAGAGGACGAGCTACTCCCGATATAACGGAAAAGATAATATATCTATTCTTGTGCAAAAACAGGCGATGGGCAATACCGTCAGGATAATCGACAGAGTTAAGCAAAGGATCCGCGAACTTAAAGATGACTTACCCAAAGATATAAATATCGCCATAGTTTATGATCAATCCGAATTTATAAAGAGCTCTATTAACGGTGTCTGGGAGGCCGCATGGCAGGGAGCGGTGCTGGTATTTCTGGTGCTCTATTTCTTCCTGCGAAATATCTGGAGCGCGCTGATAGTCACCCTGACTATTCCGATTTCCGTAATAACTACATTCTCGCTTATGTTCTTCTTTGGAATATCGATAAATATGATGTCACTGGGAGGCCTTGCATTTGGTGTCGGACATCTCGTAGATTACGCGATAGTTGTAGTGGAAAACATATTCAGGCATACGCAGATGGGTGAGGATCAGAAAAAAGCGGCAGTCATCGGAACCGATGAGGTCTTCATCGCGGTAACAGGATCGGTGCTTACGAATATCGTCGTCTTCCTGCCTCTCATATTCATCGTCGGTATATTCGGACAGATAATTAAAGATTTTGCCCTGACGCTTACATTTTCGTTCCTTGCCGCATTAATAGCTTCCATGACTTTTATACCGCTTCTTGCTTCACGCGGTAAGAGCCTCAGTATCGGAGAGTCGGAGGGCAGTGCGGCGAAGTCCGGAGGAAAAGGGTTCTCCTTAGATAAGGTAGCGAAATTCTATGAGAACCTTCTGGAAAAATACATTCATCAGAAGGGCAAGTATCTGGCCTATACACTGCTTCTCTTTTTAGTTTCGGTAAGCGTATTTATATTTCTCGACAAAGAGCTGATGCCAAAGGTTGATCAGGGACAGTTTACGATTAAGATAGATATGCCCGCCGGCACGAGGCTCGATGTCACAAATTCGATATCCGAAAAAATAGAAGGCTTCCTTTTATCTATACCTGATGTTTCGTCCCTGAGCGTTACGGTGGGATCTACGAAAGAATCTACCACGAAGAGCGTCATTGAACGTCTGAGCGCTAACCAGGCGGAGATAATCATTACTCTTAAAAAGAAGAGAAAGATTAAGAGCTCAGAAATAGTTCAGATAGTTAAGGGTAAGATATCGTCGATGAATCTGGGAGGCGCCAGGACCGAATATGTCCTGCAGGAGAATGTCTTGTCGACCGGCGGAACAGTGCAAGCACCTGTAACTATCGAAGTCAAAGGCAATGACCTGGCAGCCCTCGAGAGATTGACTCGCGACATACAGAAAGGGCTCGAGAAGGTTAAGGGAGTGTATGGCATAAAGAACAATCTTGCGGAGCCGTCTCCCGAGGCCAAAGTATTTATAGATAAGGATAAGTCCTCGATATACAACCTATCGGTTACAGATATCGCACAGACTTCTTTGATCGGATTGAAAGGCTACATCTCTACAAAGTTTAAAGAAAAGGGCGAGGAGTTTGATGTAAGGGTCCGGCTCAGGAAGCAGGATAGGGATAGTTTCGATAAACTCGGCAGGCTGGAGCTTCAATCCCCGGGTGGCATGAAAGTTCAGCTATCCAGCGTTGCGAATTTCGGTAAAGGTAAGGGGCCGAGCGAAATAAAGAGATTGAACCAGGAGAGGGTGGTGCTCGTCTACGCCAATATCTATAACAGGCCCCTTAAGGACATAGTTTCCGACGTTACGGGGATGCTGAAATCACTCAAGACGCCGAAGGATTATTCCGTTAAGCTTACGGGTGAGACGGAAGACATGAAGAGCTCTTTCGAAAGCATGAGAAATGCCATCATAGCCGCCTTCTTGTTGGTCTACATGATCATGGCTGCGCTATTCGAATCCCTATGGCAGCCGTTTATAATAATGTTCACTATACCTCTTGCTGTAATAGGCGTGGGTTGGAGCCTTCTGATAACCCGCACGAGCGTTAACGCGTATGTTCTGATGGGGTTTGTTATGCTCTGCGGTATAGTCGTTAATAATGCCATAGTGCTTATAGACTGTATAAACCTATTCCTTTCTAAAGGCATGAAGCTCGAAGAAGCTGTCGTAAAAGCAAGCAATGTAAGATTAAGGCCGATACTCATGACGGCCCTTACCACTATATTAGGCCTTGCGCCAATGGCATTTCTCGGCGGCGAGGGGGCGGAACTGCGCGCGCCTATGGCGATCACCGTAATGGGCGGACTTCTCGTGGCTACATTTCTCACGCTGGTCGTTATTCCGGCCCTATATCTGATGTTCGTCGAGACCGCAGAGAAGATTTTCAAACGAAAAAAATAAGATGAGCCTTCCATCTTTTTCCATAAAAAGACCTGTATTCATGCTCATGGTCTATTCCGTGCTGATCATGTCCGGCGTGATCTCCTTGACCCGTCTTCCGGTCGAACTGTACCCTAATATAAGCTTCGGCGAGATAAGCGTAATAATATCGGTGCGCGGCGGTATGCCGCCCACGGAAGTGGAATCGCTTGTCTCTAAGCCCGTGGAGGATGCTGTCGGAACAGTCAGTCATCTTCAGGAGATGCTCTCCATCTCTAAGGAGGGTGAATCTACCGTAGTCCTCAGTTTCGATCCCGGAATCAATATGAACTTCGCCGCCCTCGATGTGCGCGAAAAATTTGCCCGCGTAAAGAATAAGCTCCCGAAAGAGATAGAGAAACCTGTCATAGCGCAGTTTAAGCGTTCCGACGTGCCGATCATGATTCTCGCCGTAACCAGCTTAAGACGAACCACAGAAGATATCCGTAAGATCGTAGACGAGAGCGTCAGAGAGGCTATAAAGCGTATATCGGGTGTCGCTGATGTCGAGGTTGCCGGCGGCAGGGAGCGTAAGATACTTATAGAGGCCGATCAGAGGAAGATGGCCGCATGCAATCTTTCGCTCGACAGGGTCATATCGATGGTGGGCGCCAATAATCTTAACCTGCTCTCCGGCGATATAGAGCGCGTTAAAGATAAGTACCTGATAAGGACCATCGGATTATATAAGACGGTCGACGATATAAAGAGCATCCCTGTTTCGAGCTCGCCCGACGGGACTATAGTGCGCCTTAGGGATGTGGCGACCGTGCTCGATTCATATCTCGAGCCTGCAGGCTATGCCCGCGTTAATGTGCGGCCGGTCGTCTCCATATACGTGCAGAAAGAATCGAATGCCAATACCATTAAGGTCGCAAAGGCAGTGGAAGATGAGGTCGAGAAGATTAAAGAGCGCCTGCCAAAAGATATCCAGGTGGCTACGACGAGCAATCAGGCTAATTTTATAAAGAGCGCTATTGAGAATCTGAAGGATGCGCTCTTAAAGGGCGCGGCCCTGGTCATGATGGTTTTAATACTCTTCCTGATACGCCTAACCAATAAACAGATAGCGTTGATGGTGGCCGCGCTGGTGGCTATTGCCCTGATGCCGGTCATCTTGCTTTACCCGGTCCTCATCATAGTCATTATAGCGTTTATACTTGTACACAGGATACGGTCTGTCGCGATAGTGTCGTCGGCCATCCCGATATCCGTTATCATAACATTTACCTTCATGCTTGCCATGAAACTTACGCTGAATTTCATGACGCTCTTTGGCCTTGCCCTCGGAGTGGGAATGTTGGTCGACAACGCCATCGTAGTATACGAAAATATAGTGCGTAAGCACGAACAGGGACTGAGGGGCATTCCTGCGGCTATCGCAGGCACCGAAGAGGTTTGGGTAGCGATCCTGGCCGGCACGCTTACGCATGTGTGCGTATTCTTCCCCATGGTATTCGTAGGGTCCGAGATAAAACTTTTGTACGGGGGCGTGGCATGGACCGTTACGCTATCATTGCTGGTCTCTCTCTTCGTAGCCATAACCGTAGTGCCGTTATTCTCTTCCAGAATCCCGATATCGATAGAGCACATAAGCTTTCTCGAACATGTATACCGGATACAGCGCAAAGGCGTTATCTATTTTATGAGAAATTCAAGACGCATATTTATTTGCGCCATAGCGTTATTTCTTGTTGCGCTATTTTTCTTTACAAAGCTCGGAATGGAATTCCTCGGCACGACAGAGCAGGGTAAATTTACAATATTCATAGAACTGCCTACGGGCGCAAAACTTGACGCTACGGATGTCGTAGTGAAAAAAGTAGAAGCTATCGTTAAAGAGATTCCCGAGGTTAAGACATTCTCGTCCAGGGTAGAACCGTGGTCGAGTAAGGTCTACGTGGAATTGGTCGACGTCAATAAGAGAAAGAGGTCTGTGGCAGAGGTCATCGAGAGCCTTCGTCCTAAGACCGAGAAGCTTAGGCCGGCATTCATCTATTTTGAAGAAGAGCAGGAGGTCGGCACTAAGGAGATCATAGTGGAGCTCTTCGGTTACGATTACACCACACTAAGAGAGGCCGCGATATCGATCGCCACCCGTCTGGGTTCAGTGAAAGGTTTCGCGGACACTAAGATAAGGATGAGAGAGGGGCGTCCGGAACTCGGATTGAAGGTCGACAGAAAGAAGACCGGAATATTCGATATGACAGTTACCGATGTCGCAGATATGGTGCATGCGCAGATGAGGGGCCTGCGGGCAACATTGTTCCATACGGCATCCAGCGAGGTCGAGACGATCGCCAGGCTGGACGAGAAATATAGAAAGACATTTAAGGATCTGCACAAGCTCATACTTAATAATAAGAACGGCGACAGAGTGTACCTGGACCAGGTGACGGAATTTAAATACGGCCTCGGTCCCAGCGAAGTATGGAGGAAGAACAAGGCCAGGATGATACAGGTGAGCGCTACCATCGGAAAGATCCCTCTCAGTAAAGCCGCCGAGGAGGCTAAGAAAGCATTGGGCGACCTGAAACTGCCGGAAGGTTATTACTACAGGTTCGGTGGTAATTATCCTACAATGGTAGCCACCCAAAAACAGATATATCCGATACTATTACTCACAGTGGTGTTGATCTATCTGGTATTGGCGTCTCTGTTTGAATCATACTACCAGCCATTTATTATCATGGTGGCAGTGCCGCTGGCGCTTATAGGGGTGGTCATAGCGTTGTATGCCACCGGAAAATCTGTAGGTATGGGCGTCTTTGTGGGCATGATAATGTTGGGAGGAATTGTCGTCAATAATTCGATTCTATTGATAGATCATGCCAATAACCTACGCAAAGAGAAGATGAATCACATTAAAGCCATTATCCTCGCCTCGCGAGACCGCCTACGACCTATACTCATGACAACTTGCACGACCCTATTTGGTTTACTCCCAATGGCTATAAGCACTTCTGAAGGATCCAACCTGTGGAGTCCGCTCGCGATAACGGTTATGGGCGGGCTTATAAGCTCGACAATATTAACGCTTCTAATTGTTCCCAGTGTTTACGTGGCATCCGAGAACGCCGGGGCCCGCCTCAAAGCATTTATGGAGAAAGTTCGGATATTTCCCCGCCGTCCGAAGGGATGATTCACTCATGTTAAGCACAAAAAAGTTAGTCAAATAGTATTGACATCCCCTGCACAATATGGTATCATCCACCTAATACAATAGAAAGTTAGTAGCGATATTAACCATGTTCGCAAAATATTCCCAAGGAGAAAACATGAGATTCTGGAAAAAGACCGTTTCGATTCTTTTGGTTCATGCCTTTTTGCTGTCTGGTATTACGACCGGTTTGATGCCATCCGCTATTGCCACAACTCTCGACAAAACTTCCCCTATAATAGAGGTAGCTACAACCCCCGATAGCATCGTCATTCCTAAAGATTGCGGTATGATTAAGTCCAAATTTATCGGTAAGGGCGACAAGCTCATAGTTCATATCCAGGATGCCCACTGTAATTACGAAGCCCAGTCCAATATAGCCGGTATCATAGAGAATCTGGTGAAGAACAATGGTTTGAGCCTCGTATCGGTGGAAGGCGCAGATGGCATGATCGATACTTCGTGGTTTAAAGCATTTCCTGACGCTGAGGTTCGAAAAGAAGTAGCCAACTACTTCATGAAGAAGGGCGAGATCACAGGCCCGGAATTTCTTTCAATAACCACAGACTATCCGATAAAACTTTTTGGCGCAGAAACGCGCGATTATTATATTCAGAACCTCAATGCATTTACGACCAGCTACCCCCTTAAAGGCGAGACCGAGAAGTATCTTAATAATATCAAGGCCGCATTAACTAAACTCCAGGCACTCATCTACAATGCCGATCTTAAAGCTATGGCCGCCAAGTCAAATGAATATGAAGCTAAGAAAATGCAGTTCAACGACTACGTACGTTTTTTGCAGGATGAGGCTCAGAAGCATAAAATTAACTTAAGGCAGTACGAAGACCTGTTTAAGCTGATCAACGTCCTGATATATGAAAAGAAGATAGATTTCAGTGTAACGGATAAAGAGAGAAGCGCTCTCATAGATGAGATGAGTAAGGCCGTCTCAAAGGATGTGCTCACAGAGCTTGTAAATAAATCCATAGCTTTTAAAGTTAATAAGATTTCATCTGCGGAATATTATGCTTACGTCAGAGGTCTCGCCCAGAAGAATAAAGTGGATTTACTCGAGAAGTATCCCAACCTCTACAACTACATCATATATAATTCAGTCTACTCCAGGATCAACAACGAAGGCCTGTTTAACGATATAAAGAAGCTCGAGATCGCGATAAAAGAGAAGCTCTTTGAGAACGAAGACCAGAGAACCCTCGAGAAGCTCTCCCGCCACATAGATACGTTAATAGGTCTGGTAAATATAAAGCTTCTTAACGATGACTTTGACTATTACAAAGCGAATAAGGCCGAATTTGCCCCAGAGGCATTCTCAGATTTTATAAAGGCAAAGACGATACAGTTTGGACTTGCCTACGAGATGGATCCTCCAGCCGATGCTATCGCTAAAAATATTGACAGACTCGAAGATTTCTATGCCATCGCGATAAAGCGTGATAAGGCGATGGTCGATAACACTCTCGAAGCTATGAATAAGACGGGGAGTAAGATAGCGGTGCTGGTCACCGGAGGCTTTCACTCGGAAGGCATGATGAAGCTCCTCGAGAGGCAGGGCGTCTCCCATATGGTCGTATGCCCGAGCATAACTAAGGAAGCGCAGACGCCGTATATCCAGATACTTATGAACCAGCGGACATCGTTCGAGGATATTCTGACCACCCCGAAAGAGGCTGTGAAAAAGAATATGCTGGCGCCTCTGCCGCGTACATGGGCGACGGGAGAAGTTTACGCCGAATTAAAGGGAAAATCGGATATTTTGAATGATGGAGATTTGGAGAATTTCAGAAACGAATGGATAGAAAGAAACGTTTCGGAATGGCTTAGTGCCCGCCGCAATATTGTATTTGGAAACAGGGCTTCTACCAGGAGTGTTTTAGAAGATGCCTTTAAGCTGGATTTCATGAAATCCGCCACGGAAGTCTACGGAGTAGACAGAACTGCAGAGGCCCAGGCACAAAGACTTTGCGCGGAAGTAATGAAGTCTTCGGCATTCGAGAGAGTATTTAACAGCATGATGCCCGCTACCGGCGTTATAGGCGTAATGCCGCCGACACGGCCGACCAGCGCTCAGGGTGCTGTGATGGTGGTAAACGGAGAGCTTAGCCCGGAACAGACAGCTCTCGTTAATCAGGCGATAAGAGATGACTTTGAAACAGTCCTTGTTAATGCGAATGAACCAACGTATACGTATAAAATTCCATCAAGTGAAATTACGGTCGAGATTTTTAGAATACCATCTCTCGAAGCTTGCGATAATTTTCTTTTTGCTCACCCCGGTCACGGCGGGGCCGTGCGCGCCATCGGTAGGAATCGTATATATATGTCTCCTTTAAACTATGAGAGACTTCGAAGACTCAAAGAGTTCGCGCCAGAGGCCTATTCGTCGTTCTTTAACCATGAGGCATATCATCTCGTGAATCCTAATGCCACCGAAGCGGCCGCAGAAGCAGCGTCTAAAACAAATAATGTCAGAGTGGCGCTTGAGAATATGGCGAAAGCTGATGTCGCAGCGGTAAGAATGAATTTAGGGCAGACCCCTATCGGTGAGACGATCTACAGATTCTCTAATGCGTTAGTGCCTTCGGCCAGAGGGCTTATAGGCCCCACCAACACCAGGGAAGAACTCCCGCGGCGTTTATCGGCTCTCTTCATAGGTGCTAATGGTCGAGGAACCGATAGCTTATATAAAGCTTTAATGGTCCTTGAATCGCAAGGTGAAGTTAAAATAGAGATGCTTAAAAGCGGCACTGCTATATTCAGCAAATCGACGCCTGTCTCGCTCGCGGAAGCGTACTCTTCACCCGAATCATTCGAAGCTTATATGACACAGCATCTGGCCAGATTAAGTGTGGCCATACCGGAACTATCACAGCTCATGGAAGGTTATAATAGCTGGAGAAATGAAATGATAGCGCCCAAAGAAGCGCAACTTAACCTCCTGCAAATACAGCCGGGCAAAGAGCAGGCAGTAAAGGAACTAAGAGACGAGATTGACAATCTGATAAAACCAAAAGTTGCGGCAATGGAAGACCTTATTGCGACGCGTTTTAACCAACCACTCGCCGAAGGATATGTTGGTTTGCTCAAAGGCATTACCAGTGAAAGAAACTTCCTTAGAGAGATCCCAACCCTTGAAGAGTTTATGAAGTCACCAGCATATACGGAAACTCTCGATAGAGCCCGGGAACTATTCTTGAGTCCTACATGTGGAGACCTCGATGTGTACGCAGGCGCGGCCTCAAGACTTTTTGGTGAAGGTCAAAGAGCTGATACGACCAGGTCTTTTGCCGCTCATGATGTTTATCAGATGGCGGCATCCATGGGCAAGGCGATACCTTCGCATGCCATTTTGGGTGAGAGCATCATGACGCGCATGGCTGTACAGAAATGGATCGATATCGAAGCTGATTTGAAGGAAAAGTATAATGGATCCAAAACTCCTGAGGCTATTGTAGCTCAGAGGCAGGCTATTATTGCTACGAAGCCCTGGATAATAGTGATCAATGATGAAAGCGGTGTTCCGCTATTAAAAGAAATGGTCGAGAATAACCATTATGGGTATAATCCTGAAAATGTTGTATTTGTGGTTCAACCTACTTTTAATGGATACGGATACGATAATAACGGAAAGCCGGTGATGCTTAAAAACACGAAGCCGAATCCGGCAGGTCACGGATCTGCCACTCTGCAGTCCATGGCTCCGGGGAGGGCATTCTGGGTAGGTTCGAATGGAGCGATTCATAATATAGAGGAAGATGCCGAGGCCTATCTTAAAGGAAGGACTGGTGCAAACTTTTGGATACAGGGGCGAGTTAACGATATGATAAAACTCGGATACACTACCAGGCCCCACCAGCTATTTTCTTCAACTCACGAACTTGACATGGGTGTTATGGCTTTGGCCTTGAGTAGAATGGGAAACATTGACAAGCTGGAGGAAGGTAAAAATGCAATACTGGAACAGGTAGCCCCCGATAGCAGAATAAAAGGCGGCACACCTTTAGTCACTACCTCACGATCTGATGGGTTTTTAATAGAAGGTGTGGCTATGAATCCGGAGACTAAGAAGGTAGTTCTGATTCCAGATAATCCGCAGAACAGGTTCTATATTTATTATAAGGGCCTTGCGCTACGGGAGATGAAGAAGCAGGGCCTACCTGTATATTTCAGGTTCCGCGATGGAGCTATTTACCCTGAGACTGTTACCGGGGATCTGACTATGCTGAAGCGCGTTAATCCGGGCTATGTTATGGCTAAACGTCCGCTCGACGACTATAAAAATGAGGCGACAATAGATAATGGCCTTAACGCGGCGGACCACCAGGATAAGAATCCCAAATTTCGGGCCGCCACAGAAGAGCTCAAAACATCCAGAAAGAAAGATGTGACTATAACGGGCCTTAATAAGGTTCCAGACTTTGCTAAACATCTTGAACCGGCTCCTGAAGCTCCATCTGCGCGCGCGAAAGTTAATGCCCAGAATCGCGTCGCCTTAAAGGCTGTAGAAAAACCGGCGTCCGGACTTACGCGAGAAAAAACCGCTGTTCTTGTCCCGCCCTCGTCAGGGACTTTGGAGGCGGAAGTATACGCGGCATATATGGCCTTCGAGAGACCGTATGATGTTACGGTAAATGCGTTTAGGGGTAGCATAAATAAGCCAGAGCTCCTGAGGGCCCTTATTGCAAAATTTCCAGGAACAAATAATGTCAGCACTTTAAACAATATGGAGAGATCAGGTATTGCCGTTGTTACAAATATGAATGAAAGTAGCTATGATCTCACCGACAACTTCTTCAAATCTGATGTATTAAATAGGTTCGTAATGCTTCAGGCCGGCAGGGAGCAAATAACGGATATTAAGGCTCAAGCTTCTTCCATGTCGGATGTAGAACGGATAATAGTTGATTCTATGAATGCGGAGCTCTTTGTAAATGCATTTATGCCGGAAGGCGCTAATGTATTGCCGCCATCTGAGAAGATAGAGACTCAATATGAAGTGGTCATCGCTTTAAGCGAGGGTTTTAGGGATAAGGGCGGTAGCTCAGAACATTCCGTATTCCCATCGGTAATAGATAGATGGCTACAAGCCAATAACCCCGAAGAGTATTGGAAATATAGAAATATAGGAAGATACACGAAAGAATTAAGGCAGAGGCTTGAGGCGCTCAGGGTCAGCGGCAATGCCATGGAAAATAAGGCTATAGTTATTCTCCATGATAGAATGATTGACTCTACAGGCGTAGCTCAGGCCGCAGAATTTGCCGTGGAGAGATACCTTGGTGGTTCGGTTATCGTGGTTCGCGGGTCCGGAAGCATGCTCATTAGTCACGGCATAGAAGAGTATAATAACCTGATCAGAAATACTAATGCGCCTAAGAATGCCGCCATAATCGCCCTCACCGGTACCAATAGAACATCGATCACAGGAAAAGATAGGGCAGATCTGTTGAGGGTAATGATGGCCGGTAATGCGGCGGCTGAGAAGATCGGCGGCCTTCGGCCTCTAAGCGTCTTACTGCAGGTGGACGACTCAGAGGGTGAGATGTCTACGATAGAATTATATAATGCGGCCGTGACAATAGGATTCAATCTGGGAGCTCAAAATATTTTGGATTGCCTGAGGCGCATAGCGTTGACAGATAGCGGAGAGAGATTTACCGATGCCGTTATGGATGAGATAATCAAAACAGGTTTTATCAGGCTGAAACCGATAGCACCGATCAATCCTAACCAGATTGACGAAGTCCGCCGAGCGGAGGCTGTGGCATTAAGATCGCTGTAAAAAAATGGGGGTCATGTCTTCACACTTCACACTTGACAGTTGCTATTTATTTTGATACCCTCTCCTCACGGCCCTATTAATAAGGAACATAACATGCTATTGGCATTAAGAACATTCTTCGGATCCAGGCTTGGTATATATCTGTTTTTATCGGTAGTTTTATCCTGCCTTTGGTATATAGCAAAGCATCTTGATTTGATTGAAGTTTCGGAAAATTTATCGGAAAAGCAGGACGTATAGAAGAACCATTGTGGTATAATCTTCCCATGATTAAATTCACTGTCGATATTTCGGAATGCGTTAGTTGCGGTTCGTGCGTAGCGATATGTCCGATCAAAATACTGGAGCTCGATGCCGAGAAACATCCTAAGGCTATCGAGGGACGTGAAGAGTATTGTATTAATTGTGGCCATTGTGCATGCGTTTGCCCGAAGGGCGCGCTGTCGCTCGAATCGATGCCTATAGACGAGCTTAAGGAACTGCCCGAAGGCTGGCGCCTCTCACCGAAAGAGATAGAGCCATTCTTTAAAGGCCGCAGATCTATTCGTGCTTACAAAGAAGACCTGGTCGAGAAACCCGTAATAGAGAAGATTATAGATATCGCCAGATATGCACCGTCCGGTATAAACCGTCAGTCGGTATATTGGGCTGTTGTTCACGATCCTAAGAAAGTCCAGGAGCTATCAGGGCTCACTATGGAGTGGGTGAAGACGTTTATAAATGAGAAGTCACCGATCGCCGAGTCACTGCGATTCGAGGGATTGGTTAAGTCTTGGGAGTCGGGTGAGGATCCTATCTGCCGCCACGCACCGCATGTGGCTATGGTATATGGCCTTAAGGAAGATATGCTTGCGCATGCGGCGTGCACCATCGCTATGGCCCACTTTGAACTGGTAGCGCTGCCGTTTGGGTTAGGTGCTTGCTGGGCGGGATATCTTCAGATGGCTTTGAGCGCGTATGCGCCGGCGCGAAAATCGGCCGGGCTATCATCTAAGATTACCTGTCACGGTGCGATGTTATTTGGAAGACCGAAATACGAATTCAACTGCATACCCTCGAGAAACGACCCCAGAATTATCTGGCGCTGACAAAAGCGGGATGTAATCCTTGTCAGATATGCTGTAAGAGTAAGTAGTGGCAATTCAATATAAAAGACCCTTACGTTATTTCGTGTGAGGGTTTTTTGTTTACGAAATGGTTGAGACTATGATCCCGGCGCTATTGATTTAATGAACTGCTGTGTTATACTTAGCTCATGCCGAATATAATCACCAATAGTTATAAGATATTTGAAGAGAGTCTTCTTATTTTTCTCCTGGCGATTGTATATAACGTGATTAACAGCATATATGTTGCCTCACTATATCATTTTAAGACCACCGGAGAAGTGAGTGGCGGCTATTCTGAAGAGACCATCCGGAATGCCGGATTATCTCGAAGATCTCGAGATTAAACAATGGGGGTATATGAAGAAATTATTTGCGCTCCTAATAGTATTGTCAATACTTCAGTCTGGCGCGATCTGCGCTGAGATTGCTTCTCCATCGGAGAAGGTAATGCAGCCGACAGCGGAGGAGTTTAGAAAGATATTATCTGATTTCGACGGATATGCGGCGAAGGCGATGGTCGATTGGAAGGTTCCGGGAATGGCTATCGGGATAGTCAGGGATGGTAATCTCGTATTTGCCAAAGGTTATGGCGTAAAGAGATCGGGCGGCAAAGATCCCGTTACGGAAAATACCATCTTCCAGATAGGTTCGACCACGAAAGCATTTACCGCGGTGCTGGCCTCCATGCTCGTTGATGAAAAGAAGTTTAAATGGGAAGATAAGGTCGTCGATCTCACGCCTGATTTCATGATGTACGATCCCTGGGTGACCAGGGAGTTCCAGGTCATCGACCTGATGTCTCAACACAGCGGTATGCCGGCGTACGCAGCCGATTCACTGTATATGATGGGGTTTGACCGCGCATATGTAAGGAAGTCGGTACGCTATATCAAACCCGTAAGCAGTTTTCGTTCTAAGTTCGCTTATGTGAACAACTTATGGCTTGTGGCGGAAGAGATAATCGAAAAATACAGCGGCAAACCCTGGGAACAGCTGCTCAAAGAGCGCATCTTCAATCCGTTAAAAATGACAAATTCCTCTGCGGATATGCAATCTTTTCTTAATGCGAAAGATGTCTCTTCACTGCATGAGTTGTCCGGTGATAAGGTGGCGGCCCTGCCTAAAAATTGGGAATTTCTTAGCTGGAGCTATGTCGCCGGACCAGCGGGATCGATCAACTCAAACATCGTCGACATGGCAAAATGGCTGATCTTCCAGATGAATAACGGAAAAGCCGACGATAAACAGCTCGTCTCCGTAGAGAATATGAACGTGATCCATTCGCCGAAGACTGTGATAGGCCTGGGCGGTGAGGTGCAAAAGAATATATATTATTGCATGGGGTGGATATATCACGAGCACTCGCCGTATCCGATCATCTGGCATGACGGCGGCACCACTATGAGGACGATGATCGCATACGTCCCCGAACAAAAGATAGGTATAATAGTGCTCTCAAACTATGTTACGAATCTGCCGAATCTTCTGGCCTTCAGGTTTATCGACCAATATGCGCTAAAAAACCCGAAAGATTATAGCTCTGAAGGATTGGCCGAGATGGAGAAGATGAAGAGGGAAGAAAAGGCAAAGAGTCCTGTCCCGCCGAAAAGACGCATTGCACCAATAGCGCTGGAAAAGTATGCCGGAGCGTATTCCAGCGATATCTACGGTGATATAAATATCTCAGTCGTTGAAGGAAAACTGAACCTGGTTATTGGCCCCAAAAAGGTAACGGCGGTCCTCGCGCCATGGAATAAGGATATCTTTGCTGCAAAATGGCCGTTCTCCGAATCGGATACCGAAACAGCATTCGCGATCTTTCATGTCGATCTGTGGGGCAATGTAACAGGTGTTACCCTCGATTCTTTAAATCAGGACGACGATCTCGGAGTCTTTAGACGAAAATAAAAAAGGGTCTTAGAAGTTAGATAAAATAATCAACGAAAGAGGTAACATCAATGTCAGATTGGCAACCCCGAGTTCAATGTCCTAAATGTGGGAGCACCGATACCCGTTTTATAGAGCCTCACCATGAAATATCCGTATACGAATGCAATGTTTGCGGGTGTAGATTTGAGGTCGAGGAAGAGCAGTAGATAAGGCTATTCTTAGGATGGCGGGTTGGCAAAAAAACCACCCCCAAATACCAAACTGAAAAAATAGATACATCATGAAGAAACTGGCAATATTTTTATTGTGCATCTCCCTCCTCGCGTGGCCGACTGTCCTATTTTCAGCCGAAGAAGTTGTAAATATGAGTTACGCATGCCGAGATCTGAAAGGGGTCATCAGGTGGCGGGCCGAGGCCCAGATAAAAAATATCAGCCCCGGCATTTATCTTATGACCGAGAAGGTCCAGGGGATTTATTCTTCCTTTAATGGACAGATATCGTGGGTGGCCGAGATGAAGTTCGAACGTACGAAAGACAAGGTCAGGCCTATCAGCCTGGACAAGCGCATCTTCGATCAAAAAGGCAATGTGATCAGGCGCGAGAAACAGGATTTCGATCTCGCCGACAATACAGGCACCTGTACTCATGATGAGCCCCTCAGAAATATCTCTCGCACGAGAAAGTTTAAATTTAATAAGGATGTCGTAACGCGACTGTCTTTAGGGTTTTACGCCCAGAAATTTCTCGAAAACGGTAAGACGAGTGAAAAGCTCCAGATGGTGAGTGAGGAACCAAATCTTTATAATATCGAGCTTAAGCGTATAGGAAAAGAGACTATAGAAGTTAAGGGCCGTAAAGTAGAGGCATATCGGCTATGTGTTGATCCGGATCTCGGGGCGCTTAGTTTTGTTAAAGTATTTCTGCCCAAATCTTATGCATGGCATTCGGCCGTGCCGAAATATGAATGGTTGGGTTACGCGGGGTTGGAGGGCGGCATCAACTCCGAAAAAGTGGAAATATTTATAGAGAAATTATAGTAGAAAAACTTTCTGATATAATGGCGCCCTGCAAGATAGCGTAACGTCGTCAATCGTTATATAGATGCCCGCCAAATAAATCAATAATAAGAACCAAATTTTAATCATAATCTCCTTGCAAATTTCCGGTATAGAGTATATACTTATTGGCAACAAGCTAAAAAAGGGGGTACGCAATTATGAAGAAGATAGCAGTGGTGTTAGCAATAGCGGTGCTCGTAGCATACGCGATGCCGGTGTTTGCGGATGACGCATCAGGCGCGAAAAAGGTGAAGGAAAAGTCATTGTTCCAGATTTTCAGTAACGAGATCAATAGCAGTAAGATGCCCACCAGATTCGCTGTGAAGCCTGTCGCAAAAGATACGACAGAAGCAGCCAAGTACATCAGCGATAAAAAGGTAGGAGTGTTCCAGGATACGGCTAAAGCAATAGATGAACAATCTGTAAAAGCGAAGAACGAGTCGGCTCGGTAACGGTAATTTTAATAATTAATCTTATAAGGGCTCTGCCTATAATATTTAGACAGGGCCCTTATCTATACGACTAAAGAGGGGACGTATTAGCTTATGAGGAGACCGTTGCGAAATACAACTTCCGTCATTCTGAGGGAGGCTATCTGCCGACCGAAGAATCTAAAAGCGAGATCCTTCGTCGCTTCGCTCCTCAGGATGACAATGGTCGCTTCTATCGTCATATTTACGTTGATTAGCACTAATTATTATGGAGATATTCAGGCAATGGAAAACACGGTAGTAGTATTAGATACCACCCAAGGCGCCATAGAGCTAACCCTTATGCCGGATGTCGCGCCGAAGGCTTGTGAGAATTTCGTAAAGCTGGTAGATAAGGGTTATTACAATGGCATTATATTCCACCGCGTAATTCCCGAGTTCATGATACAAGGCGGGGATCCCACCGGAACGGGTAGGGGAGGATCGTCGGTCTGGGGAAAACCATTCGTCGATGAGGTGCGAAAAGACGTACAGTTTGAAAGAGCCGGCGTCCTGGCCATGGCTAACTCCGGGCCGAGCACGAACGGCAGTCAGTTCTTCATTACCACAGCCGAGACCTCGTGGTTAAATATGCGTCACACGATATTCGGACGCGTTACAGCAGGCTACGATGTGGTGCAGAAGATAGAGAATACTCCGACCGGTCCCGGGGATAAACCTTTAGCCGAGCAAAAGATAATAAAGGCGCACGTCAAGACGAAGTAGGATCAATGGATATTAAGCTGTCTAAAGAAAAGGCCGCTATCTTAGATACCATCTTGACCTGTATGCGCATTGCGGTAAAGAACAGCTCTCTATTTCCTCCCGGCCACCCATCCTTCGATTCCTCTATGAAGTCCTTCAAATCCGCAATTGACAAATGGCTTATTTCTGAAGAGAGATTTACCATAGGGGTATCTTCGGATAATATTCTGTTAAACGGCGAGTTTGTAAAAGAGGGTAGTGATCTCTATGGAGAGATAGCGAGTTATCTCCATCCGAGGGGAATAATCGCCATCTCGTTTTTAAGAAATATAGATATCGACGAGATTTCACAATTCTTCGCCTTCCTTAAGAATGATGTTGAAGTGCTCTCCAGAAGGGGTGGCGTGGCAAAGAATATTCCGGCCTCCCCCCACCTGATCATTAAGGAGATAGATTACAGCTCCATTCTTACGAGCGCTAAATCAGACAGTGGATTAGATGAGAAGGGGATGTGGAGGGCGCTTACCGGTATAGATCAAGGCCTTAAGGGTGGTAGTCTTCCTGAATCAAAAGTCGAATTCATAAAAGATTTCTTAAAGGATCCTAAGGCCTCCGCGCATGTTATCAATAAAATTTACAGGCAGGCTATCGCCGGGCTTAATGAGAGATCGTCTGCCGATGAGATTAAGGGTGTCCTGGCCCGGATAAACAGGTATTTTGAGGCGCATCCTAAGGATGGTCTGGAGGATGCAAAGAAAGGAATCGCCGGTATAATATCGAAGCTCGATCCTATGCTTGTGGCCGGCCTATTTAAAGAGTCCGGTAACAGTGAAGACACGGGTGAACTATCGGAGGAGCTTTTTAGGGGAATGGGCGATGAAGGCATAGCCGACTTCATAGTGTCGCTTATCCAGAGTGAAAATACGGTTAACGAAAATTTTATAAAATTGTTCAATAAATTATCGTCGAAGAAAGAAGCTCCGAGTGCCGTGGCCGGACTGGTGGCGGACAAGATGTTCGATAAGGGGCTTATCAATCCGGGCATGCTATTGGCTCTTCAATTATCGATTAAGGATCTCTTCGAAGATCATCCCGAAAATGATTTCATCTCGCAGATATATAAGATGACTGTGAGTGCACTGGTCGATGATGGGGTCTCCGCCGGCGAGCGCTCATCGACATATTCTCAGATGGCTAAAGAGTATGAGGCATTTATTCAGGATGAGAATTTAAAATGCGAAAGAATAAGGCTCCTGCTTAATATCTTATGGTACGAGAACGATCTGTCGGGATTTCAAAAGATTTGCGCGATGATTAAAGATTGTTTATATGAAATAATCGATATTAAACATACCCGTTACCTGCGTGAGATGTTCGAGCTATTTACCGAAAAGTTAAGACCCGAGCAGTTAAACGATAGTGCGATAGGCTCGGAAGTGAAGAAAATATTAGATGAGATAGGTGATGCCAAGGTTATAGACAGATTAATTTCGTTTATTCCCAATGCGGAACATGACGCGATAAAGAACATAGGATTTATTCTTAGCAAAGCCGAAGATCGAGCTATAGAGCCGCTATTGGACTTATTTTTTGCCCCGGAGGGAGTTGAATGCAAAGAGAAGATAGCGCAACTTTTATTCAGCTTAGGTGAAAAGGCAAGATCGGCATTCACTGGTAGGGTCGGTAATATAGTGGCCGGTAAGCCGGTATCAATTATGGTGCAGGAGATGAAAGATATATTAAAGATGATGGATGCGCAGTCGGCTTGCGCTTTGAGTTCTGAGACGATTGATAAATTATTCAATAAGTTGGACAAAACTTTTGGCGGCAGGGCGCATATGCGTGACCTGATAAAATTATGCGGAGATTTTAAGATCCCGGCGTCAATACCCCATCTCGGAAAGATGGTCGCAAAAAGACATTTCTTCAATACAAAAGCCGTCGATCGGATACGTCTCGAGGCTGTCATCAGCCTGGGCAGGATAGGAACTCCCGAGGCATTGGAATATGTGAAGAAGGCATCCGGCGACAGAAGTCGATCGGTAAGGGCGATGTGCAGTGTAGTATTAAGATCGTTTCAAAAAGGTTTATAGATGGAACGAGATGATGTAAGGACGATAGTCGGGGATTTCATAAAAGAGCTGGTAGGCGCTATACAGAAGAGAGGCTTGTATGGCGAGCGCCACGATCTGACTAAGGCCGCTATGGCTGAGCTTTATGTAAAATTACGGGAAGCATTGTCGCTTATGCCGGAGATAACTATAGGTGTAATAGGTAATGAGATAGCCTTCGATAAAGAACCGTTTTACGAGGATAGTAAAAATATTTCCGGCCTGATCGGACGTTTTCAGAAGATGAAGATTGAGAAGATCAGCTTCCTGAATGCCGTAGAGAAGAGCGAGCTCGCATCCTTCGTTGAAATAATTGCCGAGCCCGCCGATGGCATAACGAAATCCGTATCCTTAACGGAGGTTTTCGGATCTAAAGGAATAGTCAATATAGTTATCGGGGTGATAGGCGAAGGGGATAAAACAGCGGAGGAGACGCACACAGAAAATATATACGAGGCGGTTAAGGACAATTTTCGCGATGGCATAGATTATTTAAAGAGAACAATGGATGACATCAGTAATAACCGGTCCATCGATATAAGGGCGGCGCGTTTCTTTGTGAATAAACTCGTAGGCAACCTGCTAAAGAATAAGAACCTGCTTTTAATCCTTACCACGCTTAAGAAGAGGGACGATTTAACGTTTGTACACTGCATGAATGTTTCCATACTTACGCTGGCCCAGGCCGAGACGCTGGGCATAGATCAGTCGCTATTGCCGGACATAGGAGTGGCGGGGCTTCTGCATGATACCGGAAAGCTGGCCGTAGAGGCGAGTATATTAAAAAAGGGCGGGAAGCTCGATTCCGATGAGATCGAAAAGATGCATTCTCACTCTATTGACGGGGCAAAGATATTGCTCGAGACCTCGGGGCTTTCTACAATGGCCGCAATATCTGCATTTGAGCACCATGTACGTTACGATATGCAGGGGTATCCTACCAAACTATTCGGCAAAAAAATTAACCTCGCAAGCATGATGATAGCGATAGCCGACGTATACGATGCGATCAGAAATAAGAGGCATTATCATGTGGCGCGCGCACCTGAAGAGGTGTATGATGAAATGATTAAACTCTCCGGCACCCATTTTCATCCGGGACTCCTGGAGATGTTCTTTAAGACCGTTGGCGTGTATCCTCCCGGGACATTAGTAGAGCTGGATACGAGTGAGACGGGCATAGTCATTAAAGAAAGTTTTGTAGATATTATAAGGCCGCAGGTGGAAATATTGTATAATAGGCAAGGAAGAAAAGAGCTCGCGCCTTATATCGTTAATCTATTGGAAAAGGGTACCGGAAGCGCATATAAGAGGACAATAATCAGATCTGTGGCAATCTCTGATGAGCATCAGATTCCGGCGAACTATAATCCAAATTAAGTGTAATGGATTATCATAAGAAAGGACCAATTTGTCATTCTGAGGGAGGCTATCGGCCGACCGAAGAATCTAAGCATTCAGATCCTTCACCCGCCACTAAAGCTTAGGCGGGTTCAGGATGACGTAATTTGGGCGGTAGTGAAAATAATTTTAACTCATGAAGGGGGTTATGAAATTACTATTATCATTATGGATATGGGCCGCAGGCATATGCGTGACCATAGTTACATTTCTCGTTAGCCTGATTCTTTCGATAGCGCTCTGCAGGCATCCGGATAAGGAGAAGATAGTACACGCCCAATGTTACTGGTGGTCGGATTGGCTAGTGGTCCTAAATCCTTTCTGGAAGATAAACGTGAAAGGGCTTGAGAATATAGATAAATCCGAGACTTATGTAATGGTTGCCAATCATCAGAGTCTTGCCGATATAGTATTAATATATCAGATACGCACGTATTTTAAATGGGTAGCGAAGGAAGAGCTGTTAAAAGTACCGTTTATCGGCGGGCTTCTAAGAATTAATAACCACATAATGCTTGCCAGAGGAGATTTTGGAAGCATAAAGATTGCCTACCGTAAAGCCGCCGAATATCTGCGCTCAGGCATATCCATGATCTTCTTTCCCGAGGGGACACGAAGTGAAACGAACCAGATGGGTGAGTTTCAGAACGGGGCATTCAAGCTTGCCATACGAGAGCGGAAGAGGGTTTTGCCGATATACATAGGCGGGTGCAGAGAGGCTATTCCAAAGGGCGGATTTATCTTCAATTCTAATGTCGTCGGAAGGGTAGAGGTCCTGCCTCCTATAGATACGGCGACTTTAGATATATCAGAGTACGGTGCATTAAGGGACCGTGTACGTAGCGAGCTATTGAAGGCCGCCTCAGCCAAATAAGAGAGAAGAAAATTTTTCTCTTGAGGGTGGATTTAAAAAAAGCTATTATAAGTGTCTCGAGGCACTGATAATAATATAAATTCGAAGGAGCGACGAAGATGAAGAAGTTGGTTTTGCTGCGTCATGGCGAGAGTACATGGAACAAAGAGAATAGATTCACCGGCTGGACCGATGTCGACCTGTCTGATAAGGGTAGGGACGAGGCGGTGAAGGCGGGAGAGGTGTTGAAGAAGGAAGGTTTCGTATTTGATGTGGCTTATACATCGGTATTAAAGAGAGCGATATTTACGCTATGGTCGGTGCTTGGCAAGATGGATCTCATGTGGGTGCCTATTTACAATTCGTGGAGGCTTAATGAACGGCACTACGGCGCTTTGCAAGGACTCAATAAGGCGGAGACAGCAGCAAAGTTCGGTGAGGGCCAGGTATTAATATGGAGAAGGAGCTATGATGTACCGCCGCCGCCGTTGGAGAATAACGACCCGAGAAATCCACGCAATGATCCGCGCTATAAGGGATTATCGGATAAGGATCTTCCGCTTACCGAGTGTTTAAAAGATACTGTGGCAAGATTTCTGCCTTACTGGCATGAGACTATTGCGCCCATGGTTCTTAGCGGGAAGAGAGTGATCATAGCCGCTCACGGTAATAGCCTCAGGGCGCTGGTTAAGTATCTCGACAATATTCCGGACGATAAGATCGTGAGCTTGAATATTCCTACGGGGCTTCCTCTGGTATACGAACTGACGGATGATCTGAAGCCGATAAAGAGCTATTATTTGGGTGATCCCGAAGAAGTGAAGAAGGCGATGGAGGCAGTTGCTAATCAGGGGAAAGCGAAGAAATGAAGATAAGAAGGGCTCTTATAAGCGTATCCGATAAGACAGGGCTGGAAGAGCTTGTGAGGGTATTAAATAAATTTGGAGTGGAGATACTCTCCACCGGAGGTACGTCTAAGGCGATAGCCGCCCTCGGCATACCGGTTAAGGATGTCTCGAGCTATACGGGTTTTCCGGAGATGTTGGATGGGCGAGTAAAGACGCTTCACCCTAAGATACACGGCGGTATATTAGCCTTACGCGATGATAAAGAGCATATGGACACCGTCCGAAAATACGACATAGGGCTTATAGATATGGTAGTCGTTAATCTGTATCCGTTTGAAAAGATCGTGTCGAAGCCATCCGTAAAACTGGAAGAGGCCATAGAGAATATCGATATCGGCGGGCCTTCGATGCTGAGGAGCGCGGCTAAGAATTGCAGGTCTGTATGCGTTATATGCGATATAGGTGATTATAAGAGAGTTATTGAAAATATGGAGAATACATCCGGTAGCGTGGCGGAGGAGCTCCTCGCAGAGCTCGGAGCGAAAGTATTTGCCAGGACCTCATCATACGATGCGGCTATTTACGATTATCTGAAGCCGCATACCGCATGCGCCCGGACGCTTACGGATGGTTTTCCTTTGGAACTCAAGCTGGATTATAAGAAACTGCAGGATCTTCGTTACGGCGAAAATCCCCACCAAAAGGCGGCGTTCTATAAGGACGTTACGTCCGATGAGCCCGGGATGGCCTCTGCTGTTCAGTTGCATGGAAAAGAGCTCTCGTTCAATAATATCATAGATCTTAATGCCGCCATGGAAGTGGTTAAGGAATTTGATCGGCCTGCCGCAGTTATTATAAAACACACAAACCCCTGCGGCGCAGCCTCGGCGGATACTTTGAAACAGGCTTACCTCGACGCGCTCGATTGTGACCGGCAGAGCGCATTCGGGAGTATCGTAGGATTTAATGGGCCGGTGGATATGACGCTGGCTAAAACCATACTCGAGGAAGCCGATTTTGTGGAATGCATAATCGCGCCTTCTTACGATGCCGATGCGGTCGAGGCATTTAAGAAAAAGAAGAATCTGAGATTGATCGAAGTGAAAAATTTTGGCCGAAAAGAGGCTAACTCATCTCCTGATATGAAGAAAGTGACGGGCGGGCTTCTGATACAGGATCGGGATATGCGTGGGATTGAAGAATCGGACCTTAAGGTCGTTACTAAAAAGAAGCCGACTAAAGACGAACTCAATTCGCTTCTCTTCGGATGGCTTATTGCAAAACACGTGAAGTCGAACGCCATAGTCCTGTGTCGTGGTACCAAGACTATCGGTATCGGCGCAGGCCAGATGTCCAGGGTGGGTTCGGTTAAGATAGCCGCCGATAAAGCGGGCGGGCGGTCGAACGGTTCGACCCTTGCAAGCGACGCTTTCTTCCCGAAAGATGATGGCATCGCTACAGCCGCGCGCGCAGGTGTCACGGCTATAATACAGCCTGGCGGATCGATAAGGGACCCTGAGGTTATCGGGAAGGCCGATGAACTCGGCATCTCGATGATATTTACCGGAGTCAGGCACTTCAAACACTAATGCATGACCTACCAAGAAGCTTTACAATATCTTAGCCAATTCATAGATTTCGAAAAGAAAGATAGCTACTCATATAACCTTTCCTTCAAGCTCGACAGGATGAGAATGTTGTGCTCTCTTCTGGGCGATCCTCAGGTCGGGATGAAGTCCATACATGTCGCGGGCACTAAGGGTAAGGGTTCCACCGCCGCAATAATTCAATCGATTCTTATGGTTTCAGGATTCCGTGTCGGGCTCTATACATCTCCGCACCTTGTATCGTTCCGCGAGAGGATAAGAATAGGAGACGAAATAATATCCGAGGAAGATGTCTGCGCCCACCTGGGCACAGTGAGGATCGCTGTGGATAAGATGGGCCAGGATAAACCCTCATTCTTCGAGGTGTATACTGCGCTGGCATTCCTTTATTTCAAAGACAAAGATATCGATTTTGCCGTTTATGAAACCGGCCTGGGGGGAAGATTAGATGCAACCAACGTTATAGACCCGTTGGTATCGGCAATTACCCCTATAAGTTTTGATCATACGCAAATCCTGGGGGATAGCCTTGCAAAGATAGCCATGGAGAAGGCCGGAATTATTAAAGAAGATGGTATATGCGTCTCGGCTCCGCAGGAGGATGAGGCGCTGAAAGTTATAGATGACGTATGCGCCGAGAAAGGTTCCCAGCTGATATTGGTCGGCCGCGACATAATTTTTAAAGACCTGAGTGCCAGCGACGAAGAGATGGTATTTAATCTGACAGGATTGTTCGGTAAGCATGCAAACCTGCATCTGAAACTTCTCGGATTTCATCAGATGGTAAATGCCGCGGTGGCTATAGGAGTGGTCGATTCACTCCGCCTGAGCGGGATATCGGTAGGGGATGACGCGATAAGGAAGGGCATCGAGTCCGCCAGATGGCCGGGCAGGCTCGAGGTGGTGAGAAAGAGAAGCCCGCGCATTATACTCGATGGCGCCCAGAATAAGGCCAGCGCCGATCAGCTGTCGCGATCAGTCAGGAGATTGTTCAAGTATAAGAGATTGATCCTCGTCCTGGGAGTATCCAAAGATAAAGACATTAAGGGTATATTGAAAGAGCTTGTGCCGATAGCAGATTCTATAGTACTGACAAAATCGAAACTAATCGAGCGCGCTATGGAGCCCGAGCGGATAAAAGATTTGATAACACCAAAAACGAAAGATGTCGCTGTCACTATGAGCACTAAAGAAGCGCTCGATAAGGCGATGTCTCAGGCAAGCCCGTCGGATCTTATTCTGGTGACGGGATCGCTATTTGTGGTGGGTGAGGCGCGGGAAATTCTGGTGAAGAATGAGTAGCGCAAAGAATATGATAATGGACCGGACCATAGTGGCGATATCCACGCCCATCGGCGAAGGCGGTATAGGCATAGTCCGCTTAAGCGGTCCGTCGAGCTTCGCGATAGCCGATGAGATATTCTCACCCAGCTCCGGCAATAAGCCGTCAGAATGCCCGACGCATACGATCCATTATGGCAGGATCAAAGATCCCGGGACATCCGAGGTCCTGGATGAAGTGATAGTTACGTTAATGCGCGCGCCTAAGAGCTATACGAAAGAAGACGTTGTAGAGATAAATTGCCACGGGGGGATCCAGTCGGTTAAGAAGATCCTGGACCTTACGGTAAAGTGCGGCGCCAAAATGGCCGAGCCGGGCGAGTTCACTAAGAGGGCATTTCTAAACGGCAGGATAGACCTGGCCCAGGCGGAAGCAGTCCTCGACGTCATACGCTCGAAAACCGATGGCTCTCTGAAGGTTGCCATGGCTCAGCTCGATGGAGAGCTCTCCAGAAATATAAATGAGATAAGAGATCAAATATTGGATATCACATCGGAGATCGAAGCCGCGATAGATTTTCCGGAGGAAGAGATTAAAGATACCGAGCGAACGACGATATCGGAGGCCATAGATAAGGCTATAGCGCAACTGCACAAATTGATCAGTACTTACGACGAGGGCCAGATATTCAGAGAGGGAGTGCTTGCAGTAATATGCGGCAGGCCGAATGCGGGCAAGTCGAGCCTGATGAATCTTTTACTCAAAAGAGACAGGGTTATAGTCTCCGCCATACCAGGTACGACGCGTGACGCGGTCGAAGAGATGATCAGTCTGAGAGGTATCCCGATAAGGCTCGTAGATACAGCAGGTATAATAGATACTAAGGATCCTCTCGAGAGGGAGGGTATAATCCGCAGTAAAAGATATCTTGCCCGGGCGGATATAGTCATACTGCTTCTTGATTCCTCGGTCTATATGGAAGAGGCAGACAGGGATATCATAAAGATATGTGAAGGTAAGAAGGTCGTGGCGGTGTTGAATAAGACGGACCTTCCGAGAAAGATAGATATTAAATCCGTTTGGGATATTTTACCGGGAAGCAAATTGATCGAGATATCGGTCGAGAAACGAAAAAATATAGAGATGCTCGAGAAAGAGATAGCTGACGTGATATGGTCCGGCGATTTCACGCAGGGGCAAGGCGCGATATTGAACAATGCCCGCCATAAGGAGCTCCTTGACAAAGCTCTTTCAAATATGCTATCTGTTAAAAAGGCTTTTAAAGAGGACCAGCCTGAAGAGACATTGTCTATCGACCTGAAGGAAGCGATAACGGCCTTGGGGCTTGTGATAGGTAAGTCAATTTCAGACGATATACTGGATAGGATTTTCGAACGATTTTGCATAGGGAAGTGACAGGAGAATATAATGGATAAGAAGCGAATTGAAAAAGCTGTCAGGGAGATACTTTTGGCCGTAGGAGAGGATGTCACGCGGCATGATATAAAGGATACGCCGAGCAGGGTTGCAGATATGTATGAGGAGATACTCGGCGGCACTAAGGTTAATCCTGAGAAAGAGCTCGAGGTGGTCTTTGAGAAAGAACACGACGAGATAGTGCTCTTAAAAGGCATTCCGCTATATTCCATGTGTGAACATCATATGCTGCCATTTATCGGTACCGCGCATGTGGCGTATATACCCAGCCATAATCGCGTAACCGGTTTAAGTAAGATAGTAAGGGTGGTCGATACGTTCTCCAGGCGCCTACAGGTACAGGAGCGGCTCACCACCGACATCGCGGATCTTATCATGAGGAAGCTGAAGCCGAAAGGCGTACTGGTGGTCATCGAGGCCGAACATCTCTGCATGAGCATGAGAGGTGTCAATAAGCCGGGCGTTATGACCGTAACCAGCGCTGTGCGCGGAATATTCCTGAAGAGCGATAAGACCAGATCCGAAGCCCTCGCGCTAATTCGCAGTTGATGAGGGGCGATTGCGCCCGATATTAGTATTGAATTACCCCGCACCATATAATATAATATCCGTATTATAATATATGGACCCATTTTTCGAATTCAGCAAAAATTATATATTTTTCACGTCCTTGGCGGCCTGGGCGATAGCTCAGACCATAAAGGTCGCGCTTGGCGTGATCAGGGAGAAGCGCTTTAACTTCAGGTGGTTTGTCGGGACCGGAGGTATGCCCAGCGCGCATGCCGCAAGTGTCGCATCCCTATCCACTTCGATCGGAATAACCTACGGTTTCGATTCCGCGTTATTCGCAGTAACCTTAGCGTTCACCCTTATAGTTATGTTCGATGCCCAGAGTCTTAGATACTCCTCGGGCAGACAGGCCGAGATATTGAATAAGATGCTCGACGATATATATTGGAAACATAAGCTGGACGATGAGAAACTCAAGGAATTTTTAGGCCATACGCCGATACAGGTATTTGTCGGGGCGGGCCTTGGGATAGTCGTATCGTTACTGCTTTATAAATAGGATACATTGTGCCTGACCTGAATTTAAATAAGAAGATCACGATAATCGTAATAGGCGTCATTCTCCTATTAATAGCATCCATTGCGCTATATCAGATAGTGGCCAATATCGTATCTCCTTACCATGGGCCGCACGTGACTATTCCGGAGCCGCCAAAAATAATCCAGAAAGTCGCAGACCAGCCATCCGATGATACCGTTATTAAGTCCTCCGAAGCCGTCATAGCCGCCAATCCCGAATCGGTTAAGGCCGAAGACGCCTACTGGCGCCTGGCCTCCACGTATGAGAAGAAGCAGGATCTGTTAAAATCGAGAGAGATATATCAGAAGCTGGTCGAGAAGTTTCCATCTTCTGTGAATGTTGCGAAGGCGCAAAATGCCCTGGAAGAGATCAATGTAAGGCTGTTGTTTTCCGGAATACCTACAGAGGATTCTATCGTTTACGAAGTCCAGAAGGGTGATAACCTGGCCAGGATAGCTAAAAAGTTTAATACGACAGTGGAGCTTATTTCGAAATCAAATGCCCTTAAGGCGGACTTCTTACGATACGGTAAAAGACTTAAGATCGCAAAGCATAAATTCAGCATAGTGGTAGATAAGTCTCAGAATATTCTGACGCTTAAGGCAGATGGCAACCTCTTTAAGACGTATAATGTATCCACCGGGAAGAATTCTTGTACCCCAGTTGGTACGTTTACGATTATCACAAAGATCGTCGATCCTCCATGGTATCCCCCTAAAGGGAAGGTCATAATGCCGGGAGACCCTAAGAATGTGTTAGGGGCCAGATGGCTCGGAATATCCAAGCAGAGTTACGGTATTCATGGCACGATAGATCCGCAATCTATCGGGAAGAGCGTTACCGAAGGTTGTGTAAGAATGAAGAATAGCGATGTGGAAGAGTTGTTTGCGATCGTTCCCGAAGGGACAGAAGTCGTTATAGTCGATTGACATTAAATGAGGTGTTATGGCTACGATGCTCGGGCTTGAATTCGAAAAGCCCATCATAGAATTAGAAAGAAAGATAGAGGAGCTTAAAAACCTTACTTCTCACAAAGGTATAGATATATCCGGTGAAATAAAGACGCTTGAGGGCAAGCTCTCCCAGATTAAGAAAGACGTCTATGAAAATCTCACTCCGTGGCAACGCGTACAGATAGCGCGCCATCCGCGCAGGCCTTATACGCTCGATTACATCGAAATGATTATGACGGATTTTGTCGAGATACATGGTGACAGGCATTTTTACGATGATAAGGCTATGATATGCGGCCTGGCCAAGATCGACGGTGAGAGTATAGCTATTATTGGCCATCAGAAAGGCAGAGACACAAAGGAGAACCTGGAGAGGAATTTCGGTTGCGCCAATCCCGAGGGTTATAGAAAGGCTATGAGGGTTATGCGTATGGCCGCCAAATTTAACCTTCCGATAGTCACATTTATAGATACGCCGGGCGCATATCCGGGGATAGGCGCAGAAGAGCGCGGGCAAGCCGAGGCGATAGCTTATAATCTCAGAGAGATGACCGACCTTAAGACACCGATACTTGTCTTTGTTATCGGAGAGGGCGGTTCGGGGGGCGCGTTGGGCATAGGTGTCGGCGACAGGGTTTATGTGCTGGAGAACGCATATTATTCGGTCATATCTCCGGAAGGCTGTGCGGCGATATTATGGAAAGAGCGCTCGCGTTCTCCCGATGCTGCCGCCTCATTAAAACTTACCGCGAAAGACTTGATCGAAATGAAGATAATAGATGGTATGGTGAAGGAACCGATTGGCGGAGCGCATAGGTACCCCAAAGAGATGGCCGCAAATCTGAAGAAGGCCATTAAGAAGGACCTCGCGCTCTTAAAAGCGATACCGAAAGATAAACTGATAAATGCAAGGTATGATAAAATTAGATCCGTTGGCGTTTATAAAGAGCATTCTTAGTTCTCCGTCCGGGAAGGTCTCGATAAAAATTCCCAGCGAGATAAAATATTTAAGGAAAGCCTCTTCTAAAATATTATCCGCGCTCGAGGGCCGGAATGTCGATGAGGGCAGGATATTTGATATAAAGCTCTGCATCGAAGAGGCCGTCAGGAATGCCATGGTCCACGGCAACCACTTCAATAAACAGAAGATAGTTAAAATAATGTACTGGATCGGTGGAGATACCCTGCACATTGAAGTTGAGGATGAGGGTTCGGGTTTTGAGCATGCCGCTATAGTTGATCCTACCGACCCGACCAATATAACTAAGAATTCCGGCAGAGGAGTTTATCTCATAAGAAAACTTATGGATAAGGTTGAATATAACGATAAAGGTAATAAGGTAACCATGACGAAGATATTAAACCAGAGGGGGAATATAGTATGCCCGTGAAGATAGGCAATAGGAACGGATTGACCATATGCTATGTCGAGGGGGAGATAGATATTAATACGAGTCCGGATGTTAAGAAGCCATTTGATAAACTGATCAGTTCTAAGACGCCTAAGATAATCGTGAATCTCTCGAAAGTCACATACGTCGATTCCTCCGGCCTGGCCACGCTCGTGGAGATACTGAAGAATATGAGATCCTACGGCGGAAAATTAAAGCTGTCCAATATGTCGTCAAAGATAAAGAGCCTCTTCGAGATAACTAAACTCGAGAAATTATTCGATATAGTAGCCGACGAGGAAGAGGCTATTTCGACGTTTGTTTGATCCACATCTGTCTGATGATGAATTTTACTGCTCGTCATCCTGAACCCGTCGGAGTTTTAGTGGCGGGTGAAGGATCTGAATGTTTAGATTCTTCGGTCGGCCTTTGGGCCTCCCTCAGAATGACGTGAGAACTTCTATAACTAAGGTAGGTGAGATGAACCTTTTCGCCGGCATAGGTAAGATAATAATAGGGACCTACAGGCAAGTCGTTGATGTCTTTGCGCTTTTATTTGATACCATCGCATGGCTGGTGATGGGCCCCTCAAAGCATAAGTCGGTCAAGCGCGAAGGCATATTCCATCAGGCCGTCTTCGTAGGTGTCGGATCTCTCGCCATAGTCTTCTTCGTCTCCCTATTCACGGGTGTAGTCATAGCGATGCAGAGCGCTTATCAGCTCGGTAAGTTTGGCGCAAATATATATGTGGCGCCAATGGTCGCGGTAAGTTTGGCCAGAGAACTCGCGCCTGTGCTCACAGCCCTGGTCGTGGCGGGCAGGGTTGGCGCCGCTATAGCGGCCGAACTCGGGACTATGAAGGTGAGCGAACAGATAGAAGCGCTCGAGACGATCGCCCTTAATCCCGTAAGATATCTGGTAGTGCCCAGATTCCTCGCGCTTCTCATCATGCTCCCGTGTCTGACGATATTTGCCGATATGATGGGTATATTCGGCGGGTTCCTCGTCGGAGTATTTAACCTAAAACTCGATCCTCACAGATATATAACCTTCACGTTCCAGTATATGATGTGGAAGGATGTCTGGACGGGAATAGTGAAGAGCGTCGTATTTGCGATCATAATTTCTATGGTGGGTTGCTACATGGGCCTCGGGACGAAGGGAGGGGCGGAGGGCGTAGGCAAGGCCACCACCCTCAGCGTGGTCACGAGCTTCATATTAATAATACTCTTTGACTGTATATTGACCGGCGTCTTCTTTTTTGCGAACCAGTGAACCATAGGCGATCGATATGATGGAACCGGAGATAGTAATAAAAGCGGATAATGTGGTAAAGAGTTTCGGGGATAGGACCATCCTGGACGGCATCAGTCTCGAAATATATAAGGGTGAGACTTTCGTTATTATGGGCGGTTCGGGCTGTGGTAAGAGCACATTTCTCCGCCATGTAATAGGTTCGCTTAAACCGGATTCGGGCAAGATATTTCTCCTCGGGAAAGACCTGAGTAAGATCGATGAAAATGAGATGGATAAGGTAAGAATGAAAATAGGGATGTGTTTTCAATCATCGGCCCTGTTTGACTCCATGACCGTGGGAGATAATGTAAGTATCGGCCTGAGGGAGCATACAAAGCTCGATAAGAGCGTAATAGATATAGTCGTGAAGATGAAGCTGGAGATGGTGGGCCTGAGAGGATTCGAGAATTTAATGCCTTCTGCGCTTTCCGGCGGAATGAGAAAGAGGGTCGGACTGGCGCGGGCGATATCGATGGATCCCGAGATTGTATTCTATGATGAACCTACGGCGGGGCTCGATCCCATCGTGGCAGGCGTGATAGACAAGCTCATAGTAGACTTGTCCAAGAAGCTGAATATCACGAGCGTCGTAGTTACGCACGATATGAAAAGCGTATTCTCTATCGCCGACAGGGTGGCGATGTTCTACGAGGGCAAAGTGCTTGAGATCGGGACGCCGGAAGAGATGAAGAGATCGAAGAATCCGATGATTCAACAATTTACCAGCGGAAGTCCCGATGGGCCTATAAGGTTCTTTCAGCAAAAAGATGATTATCTGGAGCGCCTGGTCGCTTAGCGCCGCAATGAGAATAGGACTGTTGTGAAATAACCAGTTTTATGTCATCCTGAGGCATAGCCGAAGGATCTCGTTTTTTAGATTCTTCGGTCGGCCTTTAGGCCTTCCTCAGAATGACGGAATCCATATTTCGTGGCAGTCTCATAATAGGAGAGGTGAAGAGATGAAGATGACCAACGAGATTAAAACAGGAATAATAGTGGTATCTGCGATATTTGTAGTCATGTTATTTTATGCCAAGACCACAGATTCTACCGCCGGCCGATCGTATAAGGTAAAGACTTATTTTAATTACGCCGAAGGTATAAAGCAGGATGCCATAGTGAAGCTTGCGGGCATAGAGGTGGGCCGCGTCGAGAAGGTTAAATTTCAGTACACACCGGACACGAAGATAGAGATCGTGATGTCGGTTAGCGACAGGGCCAGGATACACGAAGATTCGATCGCATTCATAGCTACTTCCGGGATGATAGGTGATGCGTACATAGGCATAACGTCGGGGTCTGCGGATAAACCTAACGTGAGTAGCGGAGGGACTATCGCCAGCGAGGATCCGGTAGAGATGCGCAAACTGTGGAAAAAGGCCGATAGTATCGCCGATAATCTGGACAAGACGCTCATCGAGGTTAAGGCCCTGGCTGAAAATGTTAATGGAGTAGTAAAGGATAATAAGCCGCGCATAGACGGTATAGCGGCTAATCTGGAGAAGACGAGCGCAAACTTCAAGGACTTCAGCGCGGATATTAAGGATCATCCGTGGAAGCTTCTAATGAAGGGAAAGGAGTAGAAATGAAGTTAAACATATTATTAACGGCGGTTCTGCTGCTCTCGGCGATAATGGTGCCCATGGCGCATGCTTCGGAGGATGGAGCTTTGGTAATTTCTGTAACCGGGGACCCTAAGATAATGAAGAAAGGCGTCGATGCCTGGACGAGCTGCAGCATAAATCTGGCGCTCGGTACGGGTGATCGGATAAAGACTTTGGCCGGGGAAGATGTTCAGATATCATTTTCCAAAGATGCCAACTTCGTAAAGATAAATGAAAATTCGGATGTTGTGCTTCTGATTAACCAGGACGGTGGTTCCATAGATTTATTGAATGGCGAAGCGCTGGCCCTTATCAATAAATTACCCCAGGGCTCTACTTTCGAGATGAAGACTCCGTCGGGTGTCAGTGGCGCGCGCGGCACAGGGTGGGGCGCTAAGACCGATGGCCTCAGGTCTACGTTTAATTCTTTCGAGCGATCGATTTATGTAAAAGGAATAGATAAGGCCGGGAACGTGATGAAGGACGAGCTCGTAGTAAGAGAAGGTTTAAGGACAATGGTAGATAAGTTTGAAAGGCCGGAGAGGCTCGAGAAATTATCCTCTCGCGATATGGAAAGATGGAGCGGGTGGAAGGATAGTCTGAAGGAACAGCCGAATCGCCAGAGGGAGGGCGGGTCGAAGGCCCAGACATCTCAGGCAAAAGAAGTCGTTGCAAAAGACAAGACCGACAAAGAGACTCTTCCTGAAAAGACGGATAGGGATAATGCAAGGGACAAATTTGAAAAGGTGGAGACGTCCAGGGATCGTGTTATGGACAGGCGTGAATCACAGAAACAGGATATGGTCCAGAACAGAGACGCCCAGAGGATGGAGCGGCGTATGGAAAGAAAAGAGCCTCGGAGAGAACCGGAGCCCCCAAACGGCGATAGATATAAGACGAGCGAAGGGCCTAAGTAATAAAGTTGCATTTGTAGAAAATGGTAGCTGCTTAGTTCCAGAAGAAGCTTGACCAGAGATTGTCATCCTGAGCCTGCTGAAGTATTAGTGGCGGGCGAAGGATCTCGCTTTTAGATTCTTCGGTCGGCCTTTGGGCCTTCCTCAGAATGACACACGCACTTCTATGACTAAGCTACTACAGAAAATAGTATATTATGCGCACAAATGATAAGCGGATAGCCTGTTTCTTTGCGGTCGTTATTTTATCGTCGTTCATGGGTTATGCCGCATTGGCAACACCCAGAACTGTAACCGACCAGGTACAGCCGACTTATAAGTATAGAGGGTCACAGTTACAGCAGACATTTGCCCAGCCAACCCCGTCAGACAAGAACCTTATGACCGATCTCTCCGCCGGAATATCTCAAGGATTGGACACGAATCCCCTGCTGGATTCCACGCATAAAGCGGATAATTATAATCAGGAAACCCTCGATATGCGGTATGAGTATAAGCTTCCCGATAACAAATTGGGCGAACTGAATTCGAGATTTGGCATAGATGTACTGAATATTAATTATTACAGAATCAACGACGTAGATGTATTTGATGGGACAGCCGATATTAATATAGACCAGAAACTGTCTAAGGATTTCACGTTAAGCGGAGGATATGTCTATGAGACGTTATGGTATCCTCACGATACCACTGGAACCTACTTTGGTAATGAGGTAAATGTGGGCTTTAGGCAGAATCTTACGAAATCGATCTATCAGAAGGCTGTCTATCGCCTGCAATTCAGAAATTATCTCGATAATAAAGTTATGCTGGGGAATGGCACGACCAACTCTGACCTTAGATTCGATGTCAGGAATATATTCAGGCATGAGATCGGCATCTACATAAGTGAGAAGGTAAAGGCCAGGTTTATAAACGAGCTCCTGATCAATAATTCCAACTATCAGTTTCTGGATTTCTATGATTATGATGCATATAGGACGGGCTGTTCGCTTATAGCCATGTTCACTAAAAAATTCTATGGAGTCGCCGGTTTTTACTACCAGAGGCGGTGGTACATATCGAGAACTGTAAGCGTCGGTGATTATTCCCAGAGAGATAATCTCTATACAGCGACGGGATCCCTCTCGTATGATTTTAATAAGAATGTGTCGATGTTTGTTAACTACACTCATATGGAAAATCATTCAAATGAACCTCTCGAGCAATATGTGGATACCCTATATTACGGAGGATTTAACTACACGTTTTAATGAAACTCAAAACCGCTAAGGAAAAAGTCGGAGCCATTCTCCTCGGTGCGATAGCGCTGGCTATCCTCGCCGGGTCGTATTTTCGCATTCTGGACAGCTATGAACTGGAGACCCTCGATTTCCGGTTTAAACTCAGGCCCCCGATACCCGTATCGGATAAGATAGTTATCGTGGAAATAGGCGATGATACTATTAAGAAGTTAGGAAGATTCCCCTTCGACAGAAGTTACCATACCTTACTTATAAAAGCCCTCTCTGATTCCGGCGCCAGGATGATATTGTTCGATCTATTCTTCAGTGAGGCGCAATCGAGTGACCGGGAATTTACAGATGCGATCGCCAAAGCGGGGAATGTATACCTGCCGGTGGTCTTTGACCTCGATCTGCGTAGACTGGGCAAAGTCCCGGCCGCATCCGGCTATGCCGCCCAATGCCTCGAAGGCTTCCGCTCCGGCGCCAGAGGTATAGGGCATATCAACGTAATACCCGATATTGACGGCAAATTCCGCAGATCTCCGGTGTATATAAAATATGACACGGACATGTATAAAGGGACTGTTGCGAAATGCAACTTCCGTCATTCTGAGGGAGGCCATCGGCCGACCGAAGAATCTAAAAGCGAGATCCTTCCTCGCTTCGCTCGTCAGGATGACAGACTCTCTTCACTTCACCCTTCGGCCCCTTCGCTTCAGAATGACATGGAATTTGGCATTTCGCAACAGTCTTATAAGCCGTATCTATCTCTACTTGCCGGCTGTGACTATATGGGCATATCCCAGAAAGATGTGAAATTCGTTCCCGCAAGATATCTGGACCTGGGCCGCGGCATAATCATCCCTCTCGATGATAATTCCAATATAATCGTTAACTTCTCCGCCGGCTGGGGGAAATCATATCGGCATCTATCTTACGTGGATATAATCCAATCCTATCTGACTAAGGTAACCGGAGGCAAACCCAGCATTGATCTGTCTGTGCTTAAGGATAAGGTGTGTATAATCGGATTAACGGCGGTTGGCACGGTGGATCTGCATCCGAACCCGTTCGATTCGCTATATCCGGCTGTAGGCATGCACGCCGAAGTATTGAATTCGATCATTAATAACAGGTTCATCGGCAGGGCTTCGCCCGAAGCTAATTTATTGATATTGTTACTATTATCGCTGGTGGTGGCTTTCATTGTGTTGAAGACCAAACCGGTTAAGGGCCTGGCGTATCTACTGTCGCTGGTGGCCATATTGATCTTATCCGGGATGACAGTATTTAATATGCGCGGAATATGGATAGATCTCATATATCCGATCATTGTCATGATGATATTGCACGTCTCGATCACACTTTACAAATACATATTGGAATGGAAGAAGAGGCTCGTTATGGAGAATGAGCTTCAGATAGCCAAAAAGATCCAGGAGAGTTTCCTCCCGAAGTCCATGCCATTGATAACCGGCCTCGGCATGAGCGCGACCATGTCTACGGCACGTCAGGTAGGGGGAGACCTATATGATTTTGTCACTTTTTCCGACGGCAGGCTCGGGGTCATGATAGGGGATGTCTCCGGTAAGGGTGTTCCGGCGAGCCTCTTCATGGCGATGTGTGTCGGCGCGTTTAGGACGTTTGCGCTTTCTGAGGCAAAGCCTGAGCAGGTATTAGCCGATATAAATATAAAGCTGTCTAAAGAGTCGTCATCGAATCTTTTCGTAACGATGTTCTATTCCATATTTGACATGAAGAATAATATTTTTATTTATGGCAACGGCGGACATCTCCCCGTGTTATACTTCAGTAAAGAAGGCAGATCCGAGTTTTTGGACGTGGAAGACGGCGCGCCGCTCGGGTTAATGGAAGGCGCTTACTCCGGACGGGAAATTAAGTTCGCATCCGGTGATACGTTCATATTTTATACCGATGGCGTAACAGAAGCTATGAATTCCAGGTCTGATATGTATGGAAGGGACAGGTTATTAAGCGCAGCCCTAAAGAGCATTCGATTATCGCCTGATAAGATGATCGATGACATAATGAAGGACGTGCGCCGCTTTGAACCGAAGTCGAGCCAGCACGACGATATAACAATAATAATCGTAAAGGTGGCATAGGTGGCCGAAAAACAACATAAGTATGATGCCGGTAAGATACTTCTCGACGTGAGCCGTGCCGTAAATTCATCTCTGGATCCGGATGAGGTGGGCAGGATAGTGCTGAGAGAGTCGCGCAAAGCCATGGGCTCGGATCACGCTTCCTTATTCCTGGTAGATGATAAGTCCGGACATTTTATATTGGCCGGAGCGGATGGGTTTAGTGAAGATGAGATGGATAATATAAAACTTCTCAGCGGATGGGAGATGATTAATGACCATCTATTGAAGAATAAAGAATCGTTAGTGGTCAACGATGTCCATAAAGACGCAATATTTAAAGATGAGAAACTGCCTTCGTCGGGCGAAGAGTTTCCCATGGAGTCATTTCTGGCGGTTCCCCTGGAGACCAGAGGCAAGGTGGTAGGAGCGCTGATGATCAGTAACAGGGAGCGCCCGGGCCATGCGTTCACGGATGAAGACAAGGATCTTCTCATGGCGATGTCCAATAACATTGCCATCGCTCTATTGAACGCCAGATTATATTCCAGGATGAAAAATTTATTCTTAAGCACTATCACATCATTGACCAGGGCGATAGATGCGAAGGACAGCTATACGAGCGGCCACTCTGAGCGCGTGATGAAATATGCCGTTGCCATAGGTAAAGAGATGAAGTTTGATGAAGAATTCCTCGAAAATTTGCGTCTGTCCAGCCTTCTGCATGATATAGGTAAGATCGGCGTAAAGGAGAGCATACTTATGAAGCCTGCAAAGCTTCTGGGGTATGAGCGGCGGCAGATGAGGATGCATCCGAGTATAGGCGCCAGGATAATCGAGACTATGGATGACTCCCGCATTATACAACGCGGAATACTCGAGCATCATGAACGCTTTGATGGTAAAGGTTATCCTAATCATCTTAAGGGCGAGCAGATATCCATCGAGGCCAGGATCATATCTGTGGCCGATGTATTCGATGCCTTAACGACAGATCGCCCGTATCAGCAAGGTGATTTGAGGGATAAGGTGTTTCAAAAAATTAAGGATGAGGCATCCTCGCAATTTGACCCTCGAGTGGTCTCCGCGTTTGTTGATTCCTATAATAAAAATCCGGATATCTGGAACTGTTAAATATAAAAAATCCAGTTATTAGGTATTGACAGTATGCTTTATTCGTAGTATACTTTAAAATGTACGATAAGGGCAAAGCCATCGCAAGGTGGCGACATCCCTTTAGAGGGATTACGGCATAGTTAGTAGGACCGTTGCGAAGCATCCAACTTTACGTCATTCTGAGCGAGCCCTCGAAGGGCGAAGTGAAGAATCTCGTTTTTCGCGAACGATCCATTGATTTACCGCCGTAGCAAAGCCAAGGGTCTATAGTTATTAGACAGCCTGGTTACCGAAACTAAAAGTTAGGTGACCGGGTTTTTCTATTTATTGATGCAGGATAACTAAATGAGGATCCTAATCATGAAGAAGATAATTTTAGTCACATTATCTATTGCTACGATTATGATGGCGTGTCCGGCTTTTGCAAGCCAGGAGACCCTTAGGCAAGAGCTTATATCTGCAGGTGTGCCCGCCGGAAACCCGACCTATTTGGCCGATTATTGGGCCAACGTGATTTATAATAACATAAACAATAAGCAAACCGATTGGCAAAATGCGGAGTTTTTAACAGTACTTAATCCATTTGATGTAACGCTGACCGCATATGGCCGCCTGGCAATATATGACATGATCATAACTTTAAAGAGCCAGCTGAGAGCGATCAATAGCAACCTCGATAGTATAAGCGAATATCTGTATACTGATAGCGCTAAACGCGATCGCTGGGTTGCTTCCGGGTATCTGGCAGTTACAAATTACACTGGCGCTAACCCCGGTAATGGGAAGCCGATTCAGATCAGTGTAACGGGTATTGGCGTTACAGCGATTGCCAATATGTACGCGCTCAAATTATCTCTGGAAGGTGTTGGCATTCCGATGGGAGTATCCGACGCGTATGCCGACCTGATATTTACCGATTCGGCGTTCCGACAGAATTGGATAAACGCTAACTTCATTTCCGTTTCAATGACAGGGTCCGTCATCACGAACGTCTCTCTTACCGGATATGGTCAAGTGGCCGCCGGAAAGATGTATCATCTCATCCAGTCGCTCCAATCGTCAGGCTTAGGGCTTTGGGTCGCTGAAAAAGTGGCTCCGAGTTTATATGGAAATTCCACCATGCGTGCTCTCCTGGCGTCGAAAGGTATGGTTAAGATAGCTACGTCCTCTCAGGGTATGAGCATCTGGGGTATCTCTTCGTGTACTGATCCGTCCGATGGCACAACTTATCGTAATTATTATGCGCCGCTCGGCATGAGCCATAGCGCATGGGTTCTGAATGAGGCTGGCGTTATTGCCCCATACGCTAGTTTCATGGCTCTGGATGTCGCTCCGCATGCGGCTATGCAGAATATAAATAATATTATCGCTAACTTTGCCGCGGTTAAGAGCACGTACGGATTTCTGGATGCTGTCGATACGGATAACGGAGACGTCGCCCAGCTATATTCGACTTTGCCGCAGGGTATAATACTGGTATCGATAGCTAATGCAGTCCAGGATGGTGTCATTCAGGACTATTTCATGGGATCGGACCCTATTGTTATTTCCAGGTCGCAGTTAAACGAGAATTTTTCTACCGTAGTTACGGATCCGACATTGGCTCAGCTCGACACCTCAGCGCTTTCCGATAGTGAAAAATCTGCGTTAAGAGCTATCGCAGTGGATACCTGGAGTTATTTTTCATCTATGACCAACGCCGGCACACATTGGCTTCCGCCGGACTACCATCGCGTCGGAACCGATGCGATCGATTTCACTACCCCGACAGACATTGCGCTCTATCTTATGGGTATAGTAAGCGCTGAAAAGCTCGGCATCATCGACTCGGCCTCCGCCCAGCAAAAGGTTACAGATACACTGGCAACGCTGGCCACCCTTGATAAGTGGAATGGGTTGTACCATAACTACTATAAGGTAAACACGTTATTAGCCGTAACTCCTACAGAGAAATTCATTTCGACCGTCGATAACGGATGGCTTGCTTCAGCGCTTCTCGTAGTACGGCAGGCGTATACCGGATCTATCAGGACAAACGCTGATGTGCTATTTAACGCTATGCAGTTCGGAAAGCTATATGATTCAGTATCAGGCCTTTTAGCCAACGGATTAAACCCAATAGATTCGACTACGGGTACTCGCACCAGTGCTTGCTACGGCAATATATATACCGAGATAAGGCCGACCGTGCTTTTGGCGATAGGCAAGGGTGATATACCTGCCTCAGTTTGGGACAACATGGTTACAGCGTTTCCGTCCGACTGGACATGGCAGGCGCAGGCATCGCAGAATGGCGCATATACATATATGGTCAACGGCACTCCTTTTCATTATATCCCCACATGGGATGGCACTATGTTTGAGGCGCTCATGCCGAATTTGGTTATAGATAATAAGACTTTTTCCTCATCCGGATTTGCTATACAGGATAAGGCATATGTTTTCCTGCAGAAACTATACGCCACGGGCGCTATCGATGCCGGTTACACCAAAGGATCGGACTCCATAACTCTGACCACTTATGGCCAGGCGGCGTTCGGTATCATCAATAATCTTATCAATAGTTTTAAAGGTATGTCAGGGGTCAATGACAATACCGCGGTCCAGGCGGCGATGTCAATATTTACAGACGACGCTATGCGAACAGACTGGATAAATAAGGGTTATATAACTGTAGTTTCCAGCGGATCGCAGATCACGGAGGTCACTATCACCGGTGCCGGTAATCTGCAGCTGCCTAACATACTTTCCGGCGGTGATGGCACAGCGATGGCCTTGCAGGTGCATCAGGCTATCGGTGATAATAACCTTCAGAACGCTTTTCAGCTTATGTATGGCGTTCCCGTAGCTAATCAGTCACTCGATATAGAAGCCTATAAAAATTTGCTTATTGGCATAGGCGCATACATTATCCAAAATAGCTTTTATACGATGCCCGGCTATTACACGGTATCGGATTTTGTCAGTGAATTGACTAAAACTGCGCAGCTCCACGGTGCTCTGGTTGCGCAAAATCTACAGAGTGTATTTGAGGTAGTTACGGGAATACCTGTGAGCCATCAGGATCCCGTGGCATACCCTAATGAGTATCGCGCATATCTTGCCGGAGTGGTGAACGGACTCACATATAATTTCACGAACTATGTCGCTTCGCTTGCAGGACCGAGTAATGTAGACAGTGCCATTAATAATCCGACTTCACTGAGAACGCAGTTTGCGATTATGTACCGGGTTCCAATATCCGAGCAGCTGATGAGTAACCCAACATACTATAGCTTAATACAGGGCATCGCGGGATATATGTCTGAGCATCCCGACTTTACCATTGATAAATTTCGCTCGGAGCTATCAAACTCGGCCGATCTCCATGCGGCTCTCGATGCCAATAATCTGCGGGACGCTTTTGCCTTAGCATCAGGTATCTCAGTAGCAGACCAGCTAGCTGTAACAGCTAACTACAGAGGGTATCTTGCGGGAGTTGTTAACAATGGCTCGAATTATTCGCTGGATCGGTACATAATATTGCTTCGAACTACCGATAAAGCAATTAAGATAGATCGGGCCCTGGGCGCGGACTTATCAGGTGTGTTGAGAGCGGATTTTGCGATAATATATGGTATCGCTTCCGTTGATCAAACGCTTTCAAACTCAAATTACCTTTCACTTCTACGGGGTGCAGCAGATTATATGATACATGTTAATCCTGAACTCACAATATCTGTCTTTACTGCCCAGATCAAAAATACCGTTGACTTGGATGCGGCGATAGGCGCCAATGGCCTACGTTTGGCATTCGATACGATGTATGGTGCAGATACTCAAACATTTAATAATAAGTTCTATATGGATTCTCTTAGTGGCATATCCTCATATATGTATTCTCATCCTGAGTATACTGTCTTAAGCTTCATTAACGAGTTGGCCAAAATTACCGAGTTGCATAATGCCATTGTCGCGCAGAACTTGCAATCCGCATTCGAGTGTGCCTCAGGAATACCAATAGGTATTCAAGTTCCATATCGACCTCCATTATTCGAGTACCGTAGCGCATTGGCGGGCATAGTAAATGGTACGTCATATAATCTCACGAACTATGTCGCTTCGCTTGCAGGACCGAGTAATGTAGACAGTGCCATTAATAATCCGACTTCACTGAGAGCGCAGTTTGCGACTATGTATCAGGTTCCAGTATCCGAGCAGCTGATGAGTAATCCAACATACTATAGCTTAATACAGGGCATCGCGGGATATATGTCCGAGCATTCCGAATTTACCATCGATAAATTTCGCTCGGAGCTCTCAAACTCTGCCGACCTTCATGCGGCTCTCGATGCCAATAATGTAAGAGCTTGCTTCGCGGCAATATCTGGTATTTCGATTGCAGATCAGTTAGCGGTCACAGCCCAGTACAGAAGATACTTAGCTGGGACTGTTAACTGGCCGGGATATACGCTGAACGGATATTTAACCAATACTCTCGGAGTATCTCCGAGCGACCTCTACGCCGATTTCGGCTCCCAAGGCTTCTGGAAGTACTCGAATAATAAGTGGACACAAATTTCCACAGCCAACGCCGACAGGTTTATGCTATCGGAGCCTAATAACGGTTCCAACGATGTCATCTCTGACTTC
>Ga0114951_10000243_pt1 | contig 79223 bp, 79 predicted proteins | sample AM7aDNAmetaG_FD_88677 | JGI IMG/M metagenome (GOLD analysis project Ga0114951, IMG submission 88677) | Freshwater microbial communities from Finland to study Microbial Dark Matter (Phase II) - AM7a DNA metaG | ecosystem: Environmental > Aquatic > Freshwater > Lake | place: Finland: Lake Alinen...
CACCTGCGGCGGCTATCCCTGGCAGACGGCGGTGGCGCCGGGACCCTCGCCGCTGATGAACTCCTCGGTCATGCGACGACACTCATCGTCGGGGTGCTGCACCGGCGGCGACTTCATGAAGTAGCTGCTGGGTCCCTCGAGCGAACCGACGAGCCCGCGGTCGAGGCCGATCTTGGCGCAGCGCACGGCGTCGATGACGATGCCTGCCGAGTTCGGCGAGTCGACCACTTCGAGCTTGAGCTCAATGTTGAGGGGCACGTCGCCGAAGGTGCGGCCCTCCATGCGGATGTAGGCCCACTTGCGGTCGTCCAGCCACTGCACGTAGTCGCTGGGACCGATGTGGACGTTGCGCGCGCCCATGTCGTAGTCGAGCTGGCTGGTGACGGCGTTGGTCTTGCTGATCTTCTTGCTCTCGAGGCGCTCGCGCTCGAGCATGTTGAGGAAGTCGGTGTTGCCGCCCACGTTGAGCTGGCTGGTGCGCTCAAGCTTGACGCCGCGCTCGCGCATGAGGCGCGTGAGCACGCGATGGACGATCGTGGCGCCGACCTGGCTCTTGATGTCGTCGCCGATGACCGGCACGCCGGCTTCGACGAAACGCTTCTGCCAGTAGGGCTCGCGGGCGATGAACACGGGGATGCAGTTGACCATGGCGCATCCGGCCGTGAGGATCTGCTCCGTGTACCACTTGGTGGCCTCTTCGCTGCCCACCGGCAGGTAGTTGACCACGACGTCGGCCTGGGTCTCCTTGAGGATGCCGACGATATCGGCGGTGGCGCCGGGCGCCTTCTCGATGATCTGCGACAGGTACTTGCCGAGGCCGTCGTGGGTCATGCCGCGCGCGACCCCGACATCCTTCTTGGGCACGTCGCTGAACTTCACCGTGTTGTTGGGCTTGGTGAAGATAGCCTCGCTGAGATCCTTGCCCACCTTGTTCTTGTCGATGTCGATGGCGGCCACGAACTCAATGTCGCGGATGTGGTAGCCGCCGACCACGGGGTGCATGAGGCCGGGAACGAAGTCTGACTTCTTGGCGTTCTTGTAGAACTCCACGCCCTGGACGAACGACGAGGCGCAGTTGCCGACGCCGATGATCGCGACGCGAACCGGATTGCCCAAGATCGGTCTACCTCCACTGACAGCGGCCGCGTGCGCGGCCGCCTCGATGCGCACCGCCCGCGGGCGTACGCAGCGCCCCCCGCGGGCTCGACGATAACGCGCGAGAGTATATCACGCAGTCGCGCGCAGCTTGCGCATCACGTGGACCATGCGGCGCAGCACGGTCAGCGAGGTGAGCACCGCGAGCAGGTAGATCATCCACACGAGGAAGCTCGTGCCGCCCGGAGACCAGCCGTAGAACAGAAACCCGAGGCCGAGCCCGACGAGGCGCTCCGGGCGCGACATGAACCCCACCGTGCACTCCACGCCGAGGGCCTCGGCGCGGGCGCGCGTATACGAGACCATCTGGGACGCGCCCATGAACACGAGGACGGCGACAGTCGGCCACCACTCGTTCAGGCGCGCGAAGTAGATGACCAGCGCCGCCGAAGCGAGGAGCTCGGAGATCCGGTCGGTCGTGGAATCGAGAAACGCTCCCGCCTTCGTCGGGCCCACGCCGGCGCGAGCCACGGCGCCGTCGAGCGCGTCGCAGAACCCCGCGATGACGCCCACGAGCACCGCCCACGTGAAGTGCCCGGTGAGGATGAGCGGCACCATGCCGATCTGCAACAACAGACCGAAGATCGTGAGCATGTCGGCCGTGAGGCCGAGGCGGGCCAGCACGACGCCGACTTTGAAGAAGCCGCGACGTGCTCCGTCGGTGTACCGGGTCTTGAGGTTCGCCACGTCAGCCGTCGCGCTCGCGCACCGTCACGGCGCGCGGGCTCGTGGCGTCGCTCGTCTGGAGACTCGCGGCGAAGACGTACGCCGCCAGCACGACGAGGACGCTGCCAACGGCATCGACGATGAAGTGGTTGCCGGTGGCGACGATGGCGAGGAGAACCAGAGCCGGGTAGGCAAAGCCGCCCCATCGCAGCCAGGATTGGCGCGCCAGCATGAACAGGGCGAGCGCCACGAACAGCGCATAGGCGAAATGGAGGCTGGGCATGGCAGCGAACGGATTGGCGAGGAAGCCGTTCTCGAAGATGGACGGCCGTTTGCCCTGCAGGTAGCTGATGTCGGCGACGCCGGAGGTGAAGATCATGCGCGGCGGCGCCGTGGGCAGCAGGAAGTACAGTAGGACCGCCATGAAGTTCATGGCCAGGAACCAGTTGCGAAACTGCGCCCAGCGGCTGCGGCGTTGCGTGAAGATCCACACCATGGTGCCCATGATGAGCGGCAGGTGCAGGGCGCCGTACGACCAGACGAGGAAGTCCATGAGCGGCGGAAACGAGCTGACGCGGCCCTGGACCCAGGGCTCCCAGAAGATGCCCAGGGCCTTCTCGAGGTTCATGAAGAAAAGGCCGTTGGCCATGGCCGTCGCCTCGCGACCCACCACCACCGCCCGGGACACGTCGTACACGGCATACATGGCGAGCATGATGAGCCCCTGGCGGAGCACGTCTTCTCCGCCGCGAGGGGCGAATGAGAAGCGGGCGTCGTCCAGCAGGCGGCCCACGGAGGGCTTCATGCGGCCGGTCACGGTGCCGGGGCTCCCGTCCGGTGAAGTGCGTCACAGTGGCCCATATCCAGCGAACGATAGCAGAGCGAACGATGGCCGGGCAAATATGAGCTCGGCCGAGCAGTCTCGGCCTGGCCGGGGCGGACCCGTCCCCGGGTCAAAGCCGTCTCGGGAAACTCAAGTCTGCCAGCGGCGACGCCGATGACAAAGCCGCAGGTCGCCGACCGCCGTGGCCGCGACTGCGCGGGACATGGAGGAGCGAGCAATGGGGACACTGTTGGCGCGTCACGCGGACGTCCTGGTCACGATGGATGACGAGCGGAGGGAGATCAAGGACGGGGCGATCTTCGCCCGCGATGGCATCGTCGAGCAGGTCGGCCCTACGTCGGAGCTGCCCGAGACCGCGGACGTGGTCATCGAGCTCTCCGGTCAGGTCGTCCTGCCGGGCCTGGTGAACACGCACCACCATCTCGACCAGACGCTCACGCGCAATCTGCCGCAGGCGCAGAACATCAACCTGTTCCCGTGGCTTGTCGCTCACTATGAGATCTGGGCGCAGCGCACGCCGGCGGCGACGAGGTGCAGCACGCTGGTCGGCCTCGCCGAGCTCGCCGCCAGCGGCTGCACAACGGTCTTCGACCACTCCTACGTCTTCCAGAGCGGCTGCAAGGTGGACGACCAGATCGCCGCCGCCGCGGAGATCGGCGTGCGCTTCGGCGCCTGCCGCGGCTCGATGTCCTTGGGCAAGTCCAAGGGCGGGCTGCCGCCGGACAGCTGCGTGGAGGACGAGGAGGCGATCCTCATCGACTCCGAGCGCGTGATCAACCAGTACCACGACCCGTCGCGCGGCTCGATGCTCACCGTGACGCTCGGCCCGTGCTCGCCGTTCTCCGTCACCCCGGAGCTGATGACGGGATCCGCCGAACTGGCGCGCAAGCACCAGGGCGTCGGCCTGCACACCCACCTCTGCGAGACGTTCGACGAGGAGAAGTTCACGCTCGAGATGTACAAGATGCGTCCGGTCACCTACATGGACTCGGTCGGGTGGCTGGGACACGACGTCTGGTACGCGCACGCCATCCACGTGAACGACGTCGAGATCGCCCAGTTCGCCCAGACGGGCACCGGCGTGGCGCACTGCCCGTCCTCCAACATGCGCCTCGCGTCCGGCATCGCCCCAGTCAAGAAGTACCGCGATGCCGGCGTCAGGGTGGGCATCGGCGTGGACGGCTCTGCCAGCAATGACTGCAACCACATGCTCGGCGAGGTCCGGCTGGCGATGCTGCTGGCCCGCCTCAAGATGGGCCTGCTGCCGCCGGAGGGCCCGCAGTCCGTGCTGTCCACGTCTGACCCGCTGCGCGCCGACGAATGGATGACCGCTCGCGAGGCGCTGGAGATCGCTACTCGCGGCGGCGCCTCCGTGCTCGGCCGCGACGACATCGGGCACCTGGCCCCCGGCATGTGCGCGGACTTCTTCAGCATCGACCTCAACACGGTCGATTACGCCGGTGGCCTTGTCGACCCGGTCGCGGCGACGCTGTTCTGCGCCCCGCAGAAGGCCAAGTACACCGTCATCAACGGTCGCGTGATCGTGGACAACGGCGTCGTCGTCACCGTCGACATGGGGCCTGTGGTCCGCGAGCACAACGCCTTCGCCCTGGCGCACGCGGGGTGACCGGCATGGCCGAGACACCCCACGCGACGGTCGTCACCAACACCTGCGTGACACCCGAGCACGAGCCGGAGTTCGCCGCGTGGCAGGCGGAGATGAGCACGCTCGTCGCCGGCTTCCCCGGCTTCGTCTCCGGCGAGGTGATCCCGCCGTTCCCGCCCACGCAGGTCGACTGGGTGATCGTCCAGCGGTTCGAGACGCAGGAGCAGCTGCACGCCTGGCTGGACTCTCCGCAGCGCGCCGATATGCTCAAGCGCATCCAGCCGGTCCTGGTGGGCGACGACGCCATCAACGTGTTCATGGGCAGCGCCGGACAGGGACCGAGGACCGAGACCACGGCGGTCATCATGACCAAGGTGGCGCCGCACGCCGAGAGCGACTTCCAGGCGTGGCACAAGCGCATGGACGCCGCCCAGTCCAAGTTCCCCGGCTACCTCGGCTGCGAGGTGCAGCCGCCGGTGGAGGGGTTCCAGGAGCACTTCGTCACGATGCTCAAGTTCGACTCCCCGGACCATCTGAGCGACTGGCTCACGTCCCCCGAGCGAAAGGCGCTCATCTCGGAGTCCCAGAGCTTCGTCGAGAAGTCGATCATCCGGGAGGCCCGCAACGGGTTCGGCAACTGGTTCGCCTTCGGAGCGCAGCGTGAGGGTATGGCGCCGGCCTGGAAGAACAACTACATCGTGCTTCTGGGGTTGTACCCGATCGTCATGCTCGAGATCCTCTTCCTCAACCCCTTGTTCGACTGGCTCCCGATCCCGGCCGGGAACTTCATCGGCAACGTCATCAGCGTCGGCGTTCTGGGCTGGCCCGTCATCTGGCTGCTGTCCAAGTGGATGGCCTGGTGGCTGGTGCCCAAGGATGAGCGCACCCCGAGCAGGGATCTGGGTGGTGCCATCCTCGTCCTGGCCATCATCGCGATCATGGGCCTCGTGTTCTACTTCCTGCATGAGGCCGTCCAGGTCGCGCCCGTGACCTCTCTCTGATACCGGAGGCAACCGTGATCGCAGCGATCATCGCCATCGTGGCCACAGTGATCGTGTTCGCGCTGTGGTTCTCCCCGCTCGGCCTGAAGGCCGGGATCTGGGGAGGCGACGACTGAGGAGTTCGCACCCTCGCCCGGGGTCCGCATGACCCAGGGCGAGGCGAGACCTACCGGGGCTCGGACCCAGCGACGTCGGGTCCGAGCCCCGGCGCGTTGTGAGGCTCGAGCGGGCGCGCAAAGCGACGGCGCGGGCGCTTGCGGGGAGACGGCGGACGGCACGCGCCGGCAAGGAGGAATCGTGGTGGGCCGTGTTGGATTCGAACCAACGACCTTGGGATTAAGAGTCCCCTGCTCTACCAACTAAGCTAACGGCCCACGGGGTAGCGAGGCGATATGGTACCAGCCGCCCGCCGCGTTGCCAAACCGGCCGCAGGCGCCGAACAGGTGGCGGCTTAGGAGCCGAACACGTGGCTGCCGGCGACCTCGTAGCCCTCTTCCTGGACGGCCGCCTCGATCGTCCCCAGGGTCACGTCGCCGGACTCGAAATCGACGGTGACGCTCTTGGCGCCGACGTCCACGGCCACCGACCGGACACCGGCGAGGGCGCCCACCGCGCCTTCGATCGCCATCTTGCAGTGATTGCAGGAGACGCTCGGGACGTTGAGCACAGCGTGGGTCTCGCTCATCTTGATTCCTCCCCGTCGGCGGGTCTGCCGAGCTCTGCGAGCTTGTACGTGACGGAGTGACCCTCCCCGTGGACCACGGTCACGCTGTCGAGCGGCGCCAGCAGCTCGACGACCTTGCCCTCGCCGCCGGGCGTCGTGATGATCGCCCCGCGCTTGGGCGCGCGCTTGCGAAAAGACACATAGACCTGGTGCTCGTACTTGAGACAGCACATGAGGCGGCCACAACAGCCGGAGATCTTGGTGGGGTTGAGCGGCAGGTTCTGGTCTTTGGCCATGCGGATGGACACGGGCTCCTGGTCGCCGGCGAAGGTCGCGCAGCAGAGGCTGCGGCCGCAGGGGCCGTAGCCGCCGACGATGCGCGATTCATCGCGGGCGCTGACCTGCTTGAGCTCGACGCGCCGCTTGAGGCGATCGTTGAGCTTGCCGACGAGCTCGCGAAAGTCGACGCGCTCCTCGGCGAAGAAGGTCAGCATGACCTTGCCGCCTTCGAAGGCCTGGCGCGATTCGACGATCTTCATGTCGAGACCGAGCTCCGCGACGAGCTGCCGGCAGACGCGCTTGGCCTCGAGCTCGCCGTCGCGGTGGGACGCGACGGCGTCGAGGTCGCCCTGCGTGGCCTTGCGAAGGATCCGCTTGAGGCCGCGCGGTGTCTGCTCGGGCGGCACCTCGTCGGGGCCCTTGACGAGCCGCCCGAAATCGGCTCCCCGGGTGGTGTCGACGACCACGCGGTCGCCGGGCACGACCTCGAGCGAGCCGGCGTCGAACTGGTATACCTTGCCGCCGCCGCGAAACACGACGCTGGCGATCCTAGGCACTGTCTGCGACCTCCTCGAAGCGCGCGAACAGCGCTTGCAGCGCGAGCTTCTGATCGATGTTGAGATACAGATCCTTGCGCGTTCGGGCCACGACGGCCATCAGACGCGCGTAGTATTCTGGCGTCGCCACGGCCGCCACGGCGAGATCGCCGGCGCGGTCGCGGTTCCAGAGTACATCGGATGCCCCACAGGCGACCACCCAGAGGTCGCGCACCCAGGCGCCCAGGAGGTCGACGGCGTCCTGCGCGGCGAGGCGCCGCAGACGCGCCTCTTCGCGCTTGGCGCGCGCCGTGGCGCGGTCCTGCTGCCACTTAAGATCGCGCTTGTCCTGGAACTGCCGGGCGAGCATCGCGAGCTGCTCGTCGCGGTCGGCTTCGAGCAGCTTCGCGATCTCCGCCTGATGTCGCTCGAGGACGCCGATGAAGGCCGCCGGCGGATCGCCCTCGGAGTCGCCGCGCGCGAGGCCGGCGGCGCGCGCGGCGTGCCGCAGGTACTCGGCCCGGCGGCCGGCGCCGCGCGCATCGCCAGCCAGCCGCGCGGCGCGCTCTACCGAGCCCGTCGAGAGGCGCGCGAGCGCTTCGGCCTCGAGGCCATCGAGGCCGTGCCGCTCGCGCAGATACGCGGCGACGACGGCGTCGCTCACGGGGCGAAACTCGACCTGCTGACAACGCGAGACGATCGTCGGCAGAACGCGCTCCAGGCGGTCGCTGACCAGCAGGAAGTACACGTAGTCCGGCGGCTCTTCGATGCTCTTGAGCAGCTTGTTGGCCGCCGCCGGATGCAGATGCTCGACCTCGGGGATGATCCAGACGCGGCGGCCGGCGGCGAAGGGCTTGAGACTGAGGTCGGCGATCAGCGGGTCGACCTGCTCCACGCGGATCACGTCACCCTCACGCTCCATCACGTGGAGATCAGGATGCAGGCCGCGCCGCGCCCGCTCGCACTCCGCGCAGGCGCCGCACCCCCCGCACGACGTGACCAGCGCGGCCCCGAGCTCTCGTGCGAAGGCCGTCTTGGCCAGACCTTCTGGGCCGCTCAGCAGGTAGGCGTGACTGAGCGTGCGCTCGCGCAGGGCGCGCGCGAACATCTCTTTGACCTTCTCCTGGCCGGGGACCTCATCGAACACGGAGCGCCCTCAGCCTCCGGGCCGCGCGCCGGCGTCGGCGACGGCCTGGAGCGCCGCGGCCTCCACAGAGGCGGCGACCAGATCGATGTCGCGGAAGCCGTCGATGAGACGCACCCGCTCCGGGAAGCGCCGCGCCAGCACGGCGAAGCCGGCCGCGACCCTCTGCTGCAGATCGAGGCCCTCGGCCTCGATGCGGTCGGGTGTGCCGCCGGCGCGCCCCAGCCCGACGAGCGGATCGACGTCGAGGACGATCGTGAGATCGGGCAGCAGGCCGCGCAGGCCCGGCTCGTTGACGCCCAGCACGGCGTCGATGCCGAGGCCGCGGGCGAAGCCCTGATAGGCGAGCGACGAGTCGATGAAGCGGTCGAGGACGAGGACCCGGCCGGCGCCGAGCCCGGGGAGCAGCACGCGCTCGACGAGCTCGGCGCGCGCCGCCGCGTACAGCAGGGCCTCGGTCCAGGGCGCCGGCGCCTGGAGGCCGTGAAGAAGAACATCGCGGATCGCCTCGCCGGCGGCGGTGCCGCCCGGTTCGCGGATCACCGTGCCCGGGGCCGACGAAGGGCCGACGGGCAGCCCGCCGGCGGCGAGGCGCGCGCAGAGCAGCGCCGCCTGCGTGCTCTTGCCGCAGCCGTCGCAGCCCTCGAGCGTGATGAGGACGCCGCTCCGTGCGCTCACGCCGGTCTCCGTCGTCGCGCGCCTGGGGATTCGCTCGCGCTCAGGCGTCCTTCTTCTTGGCGGCGGCGCGCGCGCGATACTTCTCTTTGCTCGGGCAGTCGATGTCGACGCAGAGCACCCAGGGGCGCCCGCGGCCGCCGGCGCCCACGACCTTGATCTCGGGCCAGCCGCACTCACCGCAGGTCTTGCCGGTGGGAGTGATGGTGCCGCGCTGCGGCAGCGGGAAGGTCTGGCCGCAGCCGCGCCGCGGGCGCTCGCCTTCGGCGGCCGGCTGCGGCTCGTCGCCCTCCTTGCCGACGCAGGCGGCGAAACGCTTGCCGGTCTTGCCGCGAAGCACGCGGAGCTGGCCGCCGCAGTTCTTGCACTCGCCCAGCGTGAGATCCTCGCGCACACCGCTCTTGATGCGTTCGCGGATGTCGGCGACATGGCCGTCGAGGAGCTTCCAGGCCTGCTCGAGCATGACCTGGCTCTCGGCCACGACCTCGTCGCGACGCAGCTCACCCTCGCTGATGCGATCCATCTGGTCGTCGAGCTTGGCCGTCATCTGCCACGACGAGATGTCGACGGGCGCCTGCTTCATGGCGGCGTCGAAGGCCGTGATCAGGGCGACGCCGAGCTCGGTGGGCTCGACGGGGTTGTCGCGCACGTAGTTGCGGTCGTAGAGGTGCTGGATGATGTCGGCGCGCGTGGCCTTGGTGCCGAGGCCGAGATCCTCCATCTTCACGATGAGCGCACCCTGACCGTAGCGCGACGGAGGCTGCGTCTCTTTGCTCTCATTGCGCAGCTCATCCACGCGGAGAATGTCGCCGGGCTGCAGCGCCGGCAGCGGCCGCTCGCGCTTGGCGGCGTACTTCTCGTAGACCTCGAGGTAGCCCAGCGCGGCCACGCGGCTGCCGCGCGCCAGGAACGGCTCCTTGCCGAGGCGCACGTCGACGCGCTGGCCCTCGATGACCGCAGCCGGGAGCAGCGTCGCCAGAAAGCGGCGCGCAACGAGGTCGAAGACCTTGGCCTGGTCGCCGCTGAGCTCCTTGCGGGGCACGCCCACAGGGTAGATAGGCGGGTGGTCGGTGGTGCGCTTCTTGCCCTTGGTGGGCGTGTACTTGCCCTGCTTGGCCAGGCGCGCCGCGGTGGCGGCCACCGGCTGCCAGCCGGCCAGAGCCTCGAGGCTGCCGCGCAGGTCGAGCGACGGCGGATACACGGTGTTGTCGGTGCGCGGATAGCTGATGAGGCCGTCGAGGTACAGCGATTCGGCGGCGCGCATGGCGCGCGCCGGCGACACGCCGCTGCCCGAGGCGGCGCTCATGAGCGCCGTGGTGTTAAACGGCGCCGGCGGCGCGTCCTTGCGCGGTTCCGCCTTGTAGGCGGTGACCTCGGCGGTGTCTGCCTGGGCGCGCGCGAAGGCCGTCTCCATGGCCTCGAGCGAATCGAAGCGGCCTTTGGCGTGCGCCACCTCGATGGTGTCGTCACCGTGCGTCAGCGTGGCCTTGATCTCCCAGTACGGAACCGGCACGAAAGCGCGTCGCTCGAGCTCGCGGTCGACGACCAGGCGCAGCGTGGGCGATTGCACGCGGCCGACGGAAAGATAGTCGGAGCCGTAGCGGTAGGAAGCCAGCGACATGAAGCGCGTCAGCACGGCCCCCCAGATGAGGTCGATGTCCTGGCGCGAGTGCGCCGCTTCGGCGAGATTGAAATCGACGGTGGACGGCTTCGCGAAGGCCGCCTCGACCTCTTCGCGGGTGAGCGCCGAGTAGCGCACGCGGATGTGACGGTCGACGGCGGCGGCCGGCAGCATGGCCTTGACGTGAGGGTCGCCGTTGTCGGCCGGCGGCTCGGCCGGAGGGGCGACCGCGGCCTTGCCGCGGCCGGCGGCGCCGGCCTTCTTCTTCTTCTCGGGCTTGTCGTGCGGGTGGCGCCGGAGCGCGTCGCCGCGGAGGATCTCGAGCGCCTCGTGGCCGATGAGCTCGCCCTCACGGTCGAAGTCGGTGGCGATGACGACCTCGGTGGCACCTTTAGCCACGCTGCGCAGCGCCGCGAGCGTGCCGGCGGCGCCGCCGTCGACCACCCAGGCAAGGTCTGGTGTCTCGATCATGTCGCCCAGGTACTTAAGGCTCCAGCGCCGGTAGGTGTTGGGAAACACGGTCTCCATGACGTGGCCGCGCAGGCCGATGGCGACGGCGTTGTCGTCCCGGTAGCCGAAGTGATATGACCTGACCTTCTGGCGCCCGCGGCCGTGCTCCTTGACCGTGACCTTGCCGCCGAGGATGTCGGCGATCTTGCGAGCGGCGGAATCTTTCTCGGTGACAATGAGCCTCACGGGCCTACCTCAGACGACATGACCGGGCAGCCCCGGACGATGGGAGTTAATACCACCGCGCGGACCGCGGTGTCGAGATGACAATGGCCGCGCCGTCAGGCCAGCGACTCGACCGCGGCCTCGCGGGTGGCGTGGATCGTGAAGACGTGGTCCAGACCGGTGATCGAGAGAACCCGCGCCACGGCACGGCTGGTGACGATCAGGGCCATGGCCCCGCCGGCGCTGTTCACGCGGCGCACGCCACCGATGAGCACGCCCAGCGCCGTGGAGTCGATAAACGTGACGCCGCTCAGGTCGACGATCATCCTGTCGACGCCCCCGTCGAGAAGCTCGAGCATGCACTGCTTGAACTGAGGCGCCGTGTAGATGTCGACTTCGCCGGAGAGAGTGACGACCCCGAGCCCGTCGCCGGCGCGCTCGCCTGAGACGCTGAACAGGTCGCTCACGGCGCGCTCCCCGTAGTGGAAGACGGCGTGGGCGTGGGGGAGGCCGAAGGCGAGGGCGTGGGGGAGGACGTGCCCGAGTTGGCGGCGATCCAGTCCTTGACCGACTGCGCGTCGGGCGAATTCGGGTCGAGCTCGAGGAACCTGGTAAAAGCCAGCAGCGCCGTGCTGGTGTCGCCGGCGTTGATGGCCACGCTCGCCATGTCGAAGAACGACTGCGCGTCTTGCGGCTTGAGCGCCGTGATCTGCCCGTAGACACTGGTCGCCGACTTGTAGTCCTTCAAGAACAGATAGACGCTCGCGAGCTGCTGGAGCGTGTCGAGGCGGAGCTGCCTGGCGGCGGAGCCCTTCTGCTTGCTGAGCAGCTTGACGGCACGCTGGTAGTTTTGCGCGGCGGTGCGATAGTCGGCCTGCTGGGCAGCAGAGTCCTGCGCCTGCGAGTTGGCGCGCAGCACGTAGTTCTCGGCGAGGCTCCGCCAGGCCTCGACGCTCTTGGGATCGGCCTGAACGGCCGCCTGGTACTTGGCGATCTCTTTGTCGAGCTGCTTGGTGGCGGACGTGGTGCCGCCGCAGCCCGTTTCTTTGCTCAGCGGGATCATGACCAGGAACCCGGCCATGATGAGGGCCATGAACCCGAACACCCACTTCTGCCAGAACTTCACACGTTGGCGGTCGAGCAGCACTTAGGGGGTCTCCTCTCCTGGAGCGGCGGCAGTGTGCCACCAGCCTGATTCGGCAGCGCCCACCTGGACGCCTCCGGCGCGCACGCGGTCGCGCAGCTTCTCGCGTACTCCGACCGCGGCGCGCCGAATGGCCTCCGCGTCGAGGCCCGTGTAGCCGCGCTCGTGGAACAGCGTGTCGCCGCCGACGACCGTGAGCAGCACGTCGTCCTGATTGGCACCATAGACGAGCGCCGAATACGGCTCGTCAACGGGCGCGAAATGCGACCGGGACACGTCGACGGCGATGAAATCGGCGAACTTGCCCGCCTCGAGGCTGCCTATGTCGTCCTGCATGCCGAGCGCCTCAGCGCCGCCCAGAGTGGCGATGCGCACGCACTTCGTCGCGTCGAGCACCGTGACGTCGCGCTCGACGGCGCGGTGCAGGAAGAGCATCGTGCGCATCTCGTCGAACATATCCATGATGTTGCTGGAGGCCGGACTGTCGGTGCCCAGGCCGACGCGCACGCCCTCGTGCAGCAGATCGGCCAGGGGCATGACGCCGCAGCCCAGCTTGGCGTTGCCCTTGGGGCAGTGAGCGACGGCGACATCTTTGGCCTTGAGGATGCGGATGTCGTCGCGGCTCACCTGCACGCAGTGCACGGCGAGGAAATCCGCGTCGAAGACGTTCCACTGCTGCAGATACTTGATGGGGCTCACGCCGAAGGGCTGCACGAGCATCCGCTCCCAGCCCATCTTCTCGCGGTAGTCATGCGCGAACTTTCCGGATCCGGAGCGGATGTAGGTGAGCTCCTCTTTGCTCTCGGCGACGTGGCTCATGACCTTGAGGCCGCGTTCGCGGGCCAGCTCCGAGATGGCTTGATAGAGGCGGCTCGAGACGGTGTAGGGGGCGTGGGGCGCGAGTCCGACGTCGAAGCGCGGCGGCGCGGCGGCTTGCGCCTCGGCGAGACGCCGCTCGACGTCCGCCATGGTCTCGTCGAGCCGCTTGTCGTCGACCCCGAAGACCTCCAGATAGAGACGGCCGCGCAGGCCGGCCTCGGCGGCCGCCGCGAGCGTGACGGCGCCGTAGCTCGTGTCGGCGATGGTGGTGATACCCGACGAGATCGCCTCGAGGACGCCGAGCTTCGCGCTTGCCAGGTACTCCTCGGGGGTCAGCGCGGCCTTGACATCGACGAGGCTGATGATCCAGTCGCCGAACTCGGAGTCGTCGAGGATGCCGCGGAACGACGTGTATTCGACATGACTGTGACAGTTGACGAACCCGGGCATGACCACGGAGCGGCCGAGATCGATCACCTGAGCGTCTGGATAGGCTGTTGTGAGGTCGGCCGCCAGGCCCACGCCGACGATGCGCTCGCCGCTCACGGCGAGCCCGCCGTCGGCGAGCACCGGCGCCGCCACAGGCAGCACCCAGTCCGCTCGGTAGATGGTGATGTTCTCGCTCGTGATGACCGCCTCGATCGTCGCTCGGGCACGCCGGGACAGAGGGCCGGGCCCCGCTCGTGCGCAAGGAGTATAGGGGAGCGCCTCGCACAGTGGCAAACAGCGGCGGGTCCGAGCTCCCCGCGCGCCTCGCGCGGACGGTATACTCGCGCCACCAGCGACGGAAGGGGCGGCGTGCGCGAACGACCCGGGCCCAGCTTCTCGGCCGAAGTCATCACCAGCACCGTATGGGACGCGATCAAAGGCATCCCCGGCGTGGCGGACCTCCATCGCAACCCCCTGCAAACCTTGGGCGAGCGCGTCCACATCGAGCGCCGCGGCCCGGTGCGCCTCGCGGAGGACGAGGCCGGGCCGGTGCTCGAGGTGCACCTCATCGTCGACCCGGGCAGCGACATCCCGGCCGTCTGCGAGGCCGTCGCCCGCGCCGGCGCGACCTCCCTCGAACGCACCACGGGCACGCCGATCACGCACGTCGAAGTGCACGTGGACGACGTCGCGGCGGCCGCCGACGAGTGAGGGCGATCGACCTCAGCGCAGGCACCCGCGACCTGCTGGCGCCGGCCTGCCAGGCCTGCGTCTGGTGGCAAACGCTACCCGCCGCGACTGCGGCCCCCGATCTTCGCCTAGCCTGGGAGCAGGAGGCCGAAGCCGAGGCCGGCTTTTTCGGCCGCGCCCTGCTCGAGGGCGATGCGGTGGTCGGCTGGATGCATGCCGCCGCCGCACGCCTGCTGCCGCGGGTGCGCTGCCTGCCGGCCGGCCCCCCGTCACCCGACGCCTACGTTCTCACCTGTTCGTACTTCTACGATGAGGAGTACCTGCGCGGCTTCCAGTTCCTCCTTCAGGAGATCGAGGCATCGCTCAAGCATCGCCGCGTCGCGGCGCTCGAGGCCTTCGGCCTCAGCCGTGCGCGCCCCGCAGACCCGTTCCGCGGCTACATCCGCGAGCTCAACCTGTTCCACCCCGAGATTCTCGAAGGCGGCGGCTTTCGCAGGGTCCAGTCCAAAGGCGAGATCGCCCGTTTCCGCCTCGACCTCGCCACACTGGTCGAAGCGCCGCGCCACAGCGTCGCCTGGAAGAGAGTGGAGGCGCCGGCGGCGGCGCAGCCGGTCTGAAGCGGCGGCGCAGGCGCGCCCGCGAGCGCCGGCGGCGGAACGCCGCGGCCGCCCTAACGGAAGAGGCGCGGCAGCCGCTGCTTCCAGTCGTCCGGCAGCACCGCGTCAAGGGCATCGTCGAGCGTGACGATGCCGACGAGCCGCCGCTCCTCGTCGACGACAGGTATGGCGAGGAGGTCGTACTTGGTCATGATGCGGCCGACCTCCTCTTCGTCGACGTCGGCGGCGATGTCGACGAGGTCGTCCTCCATGAGGTCGGCGACGGGCCGCTCGGGCTCGGCGAGCACCAGGTCCCTGAGGCTCGCGACGCCGACCAGCCGCCCGTCCTCCTGAGTGAAGTACAGATAGGTCATGGCGTGCTGCTCGGGCCGCTCCGTACGGATCCATGCCAGAGCCGCCCCAGCCGTGAAGCCCACCGGCAGCGCCACGAAGTCCGTGGTCATGAGCGACCCGGCCGTGTGCTCGGGATGGCTGGCGAGCTCGCGCAGATCTTCTTCGCGCTCGTCGGGGAGACGCGCGAGGAGCTGCTGGGAAAGTTCGTCGGGGAGGTCGCTGAGGATGTCGGCGGCTTCATCGGCCTCGATCTGCTCGAGCACCGCCACGGCGCGTTCGAGCGGCATGTCTTGCAGCGCAGCCGTGCGCAGCCCCTCCTCCATCTCCTGGAGAGTGTCGGCAGCGAGGCCCGTGTTGAGCGCGGCCAGCACGGCCGCGCGCTCGCGCGGGCCCACCTGGCTGATCACGTCGGCGATGTCGGCCGGGTGCAGCTCGGCGAGCTCGGCAAACGCTTCGACGAAGTTGAGCTGCGAGAGCCGCAGCGCGATGAGATTGACGTCCGCCCAGGGCACGAAGTCGCCGTGACGCCGCGGCAGGCGGCGTGAGAGGAAGCCCAGACCGAAGCGTCGCGCCAGGGCGCCGGAGCTCGCGTCCACACCTTCCACCACGAGGTCGCCGTCGCGAGGCTGGAGCAGCACGTCCTGCACGCGCACGAACACGCGGCGCCGCATATCGAGCACCTGGTTGTCGAGCACGGCCTCGACGAGGGCGAGCTCGTCGCCGCGGATCGAGGCGGGCTCGAGGTCGGCGGCGAGGCACGAGAGGCGGAGCTTCTCGCCGTCGACGTCGACGACGGCGACCTGTGCCCAGGAGGCGCGGTACTTCTCGTCGTCGCGCTCGACGAAGAAGCCGGTGACCACGGCGGTCTCGGAGGCGCAGAGGGCGACCACGTCGAGCAGCTCGCCGATCTGCGCGCCGGAAGCATCGACCACAGTCATGTCTTCGAGCTCGGAGAGGGCCAGTGAACCCCGGTCGTCGTCCACGGAGAAGAGTCACATCCTTTCGCCGGCGGGGACCCCCGCGGGACGCGGCGAGGATATCCGGGCCGGGCGCCGCGCGTCAATGCCGGAACGGGGCTCCGTGCCCACAACGTCCCGGCGTCCGCTCGGAGCAGGCGCTGCGCGGCCTGCGGCCCGCCCCTTCTGCTATCCTTGCCGCCGCAATGGCCGTCCTCCTGCTGCTGATCGCGCTCGCCGTCATCCTCGCCTCGGCCGAGCTGTTCACCAACGGCGTCGAATGGTTCGGGCGGCGCTACGAGCTCGGCGAGGGTGCCGTGGGCAGCGTCCTCGCGGCCGTGGGCACGGCGCTTCCCGAGACCCTCGTGCCGATCATCGCCATCGTGTTCACCGGAGGGCAGGCCGCCGACGACGTCGGCGTCGGCGCCATCCTGGGGGCGCCGTTCATGCTCGCCAGCCTGACGATGGTCGTCACGGCGGCGGCAGTCGTCATCTTCACGTGGCAAGGCCGCCGCGAGCTCGCGGTCACCGCCAACGAGAAGGTCATGCGCCGCGACCTCAGCCACTTCCTCATCGCCTACTCACTGGCCATGGGCGCCGGCCTGATCCACGTGCGCGCGCTGCACTACGTGCTCTCCGCCGCACTCGTCGTCTTCTACGGCTACTACGTCTGGGAGACGATGCGCGCTGAGGGCGACCTCGAGGGAGACACGAAGCCTCTGTACTTCCACCGGCACCCGGTGATGCCGCACCGCTACCGCATTTTCGCGCAGATCGGAGTGGCCCTGCTCGGCATCGTGCTCGGCGCGGAGATCTTCGTCAAAGAGGTCCAGGTCCTCAGCGAGACCTTGGGCGCGGCTCCTCTTATCGTGTCTCTGCTCATCACGCCGATCGCCACCGAGCTGCCGGAGAAGTTCAACTCCGTGCTCTGGATCCGCCGCCGCAAGGACACCCTGGCGCTCGGCAACATCACCGGAGCGATGGTGTTCCAGGCCACTTTCCCGGTGTCGGTCGGCTTGATCTTCACGACCTGGCAGCTCAACACCACCGGGCTGGTGAGCGGTCTGCTCGCGCTGCTCAGCGGCACGGTCTTCTACGTCACGTTGCGCGTAAGGCACGGGCTCACGTGGTGGTCGCTGGGCGGCGCCGGCTCGGTGTACTTCGCCTACCTGGTCTACGTGTTCGGCTTCGCGAAATAGGCGGGTGAGACAGGCCTCTCGACCCCGCCCGGCGGCGCCGCCCGCCTACTCGGCGATCACCAGAAGCACGGTGGATCCGCTGGCCACCGCAACGCCGGCGTCCGGCACCATCCTGACCACCGTACCCGGAGGCTGGCCGGTGCCGGGCTTTTGCCGCATCTTGACGCCGAACCCGGCCGCGTTGAGCTGGTCGGTGGCCGTCGTGGAATCCATGCCGTACACGTTGGGGATGGTCACCAGGGACGCCGTGGGGCTTGGCGACGGCGACGGAGACGGGGACGGGGAACCGCCCGACACGACGATGTTGACGGCAGATCCTTTGGCTACGGCGACGCCGGCGACGGGATCCTGGCGGATGACCTGGCCGCTGGGCACCGTGGTGCTCGGCTCGGGCGTGACCGTACCGAGCAGCAGACCAGCGGCGCTCAGAGCCGTCTGCGCCGCTGCCTGCGTCAGGTTTGCGAGATTGGGGACGGTCGCTTGCGGCTTGCCGCTGCTCACCCAGTAGGTGATCGTGTCGCCGCGCTTGACCTGGGCGTCGGCCGGCGGGTCCTGCTTGAACACCTTGCCGGCCGAGACCGCTGCGGACTTGCCGGACTTCTCGAGGCCGCTAAGACCGTTCTTGGTGAGCCAGTCCTGCACCGCCTGAGGTGACAAGCCCTTGAAGTCCTGCAACGTGACGGTCGAGGTGCCCTTGCTCACCCAGACATCGACCGGCTCGCCCTTGCGCAGCTTGGTGCCGCCCGCCGGCGTCTGACGGCTGACGACGCCGGCAGCGTACTTGTCGGAGTACTCGTCCTGGACGCTGCCGGCCTTGAAGCCGGCCTCTTCCAGTTTGGTGAGCGCCGCCGCCTTGGTCTGGCCGACCAGCGTGGGCACCGTGGCGCTGCTTGTGCCCATGGCCCGCACCAGCCCGTAGGCGGCAGCGGCGATCACGAGCAGGAGAAGGACGATCACGAGGATCCACGGCCAGCGGCGGCGCCTGCGGCCACGGTCGCCCGTGGTCTCGGCGAGAGGGCCGCCCGTCATCACCGAGGTGCCGCCGGCAGAGACTCCCCCACTGGCGCCCATCAGCCGGGTGGCCTCGGCGCCGGAGTCGAAGGCGGCCGCGGCCACAGGGCCGCCAATCTGCGCGGAGCGCAGATCGCGGGCGAATTGCTCGGCGCTCTGGTAGCGCTGCTCGGGGTCCTTGGCGATGGCCTTGAGGACGATCTGGTTGAGCGCGTAGGGCATGCCCGGGACGAGCTGCGCCGGTTCGGCGGCCATCTCGTTGACGTGTTTGAGAGCGACGGTGACGGCGCTGTCGCCCTTGAACGGTACCGTGCCGGTGAGCATCTCGTAAAGGACAATGCCGACGGAGTACAGATCGGAGCGCTCGTCGACGCGCTGACCTCTGGCCTGTTCGGGAGCCAGGTATTGGGCCGTACCGAGGATGGAGCCGGCCTCGGTCATGCCGGAGTCGGCGGCGCGGGCGATGCCGAAATCCATGACCTTGACGTTGCCGTCGCGGTCGAGCATCACGTTCTGCGGTTTGATGTCGCGATGCACGATGCCCGTGCGATGCGCGAACTCGAGGGCCGCCAAAAGCTGCAGCGAGATGCGCACGGCCTCACTACCGCCGAGGCGGCCCTGACGGCGCACCAGGTCCTTGAGCGTCTCGCCCTCCACGTACTCCATGACGATGAAGTACGTGCCGTCGACCTCGCCCCAGTCGTAGATGCTGACGAGGTTCGCCTGGTTCAGACCGGCGGCGGCCTTGGCCTCGCGGCGGAAGCGCTCGACGAAGTTGGGATCGCCGAGGAATCGCTGCAGCAGCACCTTGAGCGCCACGCGGCGGCCCAGCGTGAGGTCTTCGCAGAGATAGACGTCGGCCATGCCGCCGCCGCCGATCTTGCGCAGCACGCGGTAGCGGCCGCTCAGCACCTGTTCTGGCTGGAACACGTCGCTCACGTCTCGTTACCTCACTCTGTCGCTGACAGATACGGTTCCCGGCGCCGGGTCCCTGCCCCGTCAGGGCAGGGAAGGCTGCGCCAGAGCCGTCTTGATCACGGCGGCGGCGATCGGCGCCGCCGCCTCGCCGCCGGTCGACTGCGTGTCTTCGATGACGACCGCAATGGCCACCTGAGGATCTTCCGCCGGCGCAAAAGCGATGAACCAGGCCAGGTTGGTGCCGTCGCCGCGCTCGGCGGTGCCGGTCTTGCCGGCGACCTGGATGCCTTCGAGCGCCGCGGCCGTGCCTGTGCCGGCGTTGACGACGCGCTGCATCATGGTGTTGAGCTGCGCGGCCGTGGCGGCCTTCATGGCCACCAGCCACTGCTGCGGCTGCGCCTTCTGGACCACGCCGCCCGACGCCGCCACGATTTGCTGGGTGTAGTACGGCTTCATGACGCGGCCGCCGTTGGCGACGCCCGCGGCGACCAGCGCCATCTGCAGGGGCGTCGACAGGACTTGCTCCTGCCCGCACGCCGCCCAGGCCACGGCCAGCGGGTCCATGAAGGCGTCCGGCGAGAGGAGGCCTGTCTTGCCGTAGCGACCGCTGGGCACGATCCCGCCCTGGGGCAGCGGCAGCGGCGGGGTCTGGTAGAAGCCGAAGCGCTGCATTGACGACACCAGGCGCTTGCGTCCCAGCAGGTTGCCGACCTTGGCGAACGTGGTGTTGATGGAGTACGTCAGGGCCGTGGTGAAGTCGTTGGGGCCGAACACCGCTCCCCCGTAGTTGGTGACCTTGCCGCCGAAAACGACGTAGGTGCCGGTGTCGATGAACTTCGTGTCCGGCGTGACCTTGCCGTAGTCGAGACCGGAGGTGGCCGTGACCACCTTGAAGGCCGAGCCCGGCGGGTAGAGACCCTGCGTCGGCCGGTCGAGCAGGGGCGCCCCCGGATCGTTGCTCAGCCGCGCCCAGTCGTCCTCGAGGTTGGCGGGGTCGTAGGTCGGCGCCGAGGCCGAGGCGATGAGAGCGCCCGTCTTTGGATCGAGCATCACGATGGCGCCCTTCTGGCCGGCGAGCGCCTTCTGGGCCTCCTTCTGTACGGCCGGGACCAGGGTGAGCTGGACGCTGGCGCCCTTCGGTTTGCGTCCCAGGAGCCGGTCGATCCAGCTCTGCACGCCGAGGTCCGTGGATTGGCCCGTGAGCTGGTCGTTGAGCTCATCCTCGATGCCGCTGCGCCCGTAGCGCACGCTGTCGTAGCCGACGAGCTGCGGCGCCAGGGTGCCCTGCGGGTAGTCGCGGTAGTAGTAGCCCGAGCGCCGCACCGAGCCGGCGATAGTGGAGCCGTCGAAGCCCAGGATGTCGCCGCGCTTGATCCTCATCTCCTTGGCGATGCCGCGCTTGTTCTCGGGGCGGTCGGCGAACCACTGCGCCCGGCCGGCCATGATCCACGTGAGGTTGACGAGCAGCGCGACGAAAAGGATGACGCCGACGATGAAGATGCGGGAGATGGCCCTGTTCATCGCCGTCCCCTACCCTCGCGCCGCCAGGCGACGGCGCTCGAGGTCGGTGCCTTCGCGCACCACGTTGGTGCGATGAGAGACCATGAGGAGAAGTGCCACGAGCACGAGATTGGCGGTGATGGAGCTGCCGCCGTAGCTCACGAACGGCAGCGTGATGCCGGTCAGCGGGATCAGCCGCGTGACGCCGCCGATGATGATGAAGGTCTGCAGGCCGAAGGCGAAAGCGAGGCCCGCGGCCAGCAGCTTGGAGAAGCCGTCCGGCGCCCACACGGCGATGCGGAAGCCGCGCCACATGAAGAGCACGAAGAGGAGGATCACGGCGGCCGCGCCGAGCAGGCCGATCTCGTTGGCGACCGCGGAGAAGATGAAGTCGGTCTGCAGGTCGGGAACCACAGGCTGGCGGTTGGCGTACAGGAGGAAGCCGCGGCCGAACCCGGCGCCGACGATGCCGCCGTCGGCGATGGTGAACAGGGACTGCAGAAGCTGGTAGCCGCTCGTGGCGGCGTGCGGCCAGGGGTCGAGCCAGGTCGTGAAGCGGTCGTGGACGTGCGGCACGACCGCCACCGCGATGGCGGCGGCGGCGGCAAAGAGGCCGCCGCCGAGCACGACGTACACGATGCGCGTCGTGGCCATGTACATGAGCGCCACGAAGATCGACATGAAGAGCAGCGCCATGCCGAAGTCCTTCATGAAGATGAGCATGGCGAGCGACAGCGCCCACATGACGAGCAGCGGGCCGAAGTACTTGGCCGCCGGCAGGGGAACGCCGAGGACGTGGTGCGTGGGCACCGAGAGCAGCACCTTCTTGTCGTCGAGATAGCCGGCCAGGAAGATGACGATCGCGAGCTTGGCGAACTCGGAGGGCTGGATCGAAAAGCCGAAGGCGTGGATCCAGAGCTTGGAGCCGTTGACCGTCGTGCCCAGCACGATGGTCGCAACCAGCAGCGCCAGGCCGATGGCCCCCATGATGTAGCGATAGCGATCGAGCTTCATGTGATCGCGCACGAAGAGCACGGTGAGCACGAACAGACCTGCACCGACCAGCAGCCATTGGCCCTGGGTGAGCGCCAGAGCCGGGCGGATGCGAAAGATCTCGGTGAGCCCGATGGCGGCCAGCAGGGCGGTGATGGGCAGCAAGAACGGGTCGGCCTGCGGGAGCGCGAAGCGCACCAGCAGGTGAAGCAGGAAGAAGATGCCCACGAAAACAAGGCCGTAGATGATGGAGACGCGATTGATCTCGCGAAAGCGGCCCGCGTACACGGACACGTACGCCATGGTGCTCACGGCGCCGGCGATCACGAGAAAGAGCAGCTCGACATTGCGCCGGCTCACGGCCACATCCCCAAGGTCTGGGAGAGGGTCATGACGCCGCCCTTCGTGTGCAGGCTTTGCTCGTCGACGAGGCGGCGCTCGACAGGGCCGAGCGACTCGTAGGGGAGCGAGCTGCGCCGGTAGACGGCGTGCAGCTGCAGCGGACCGAGCGCCGCCGGCACGCCGCTGTAGACGGCCAGGCGGCCCTCGTCGACGCCCACGTAGAAGACGGTGCTGACCGTGAGGACGCCGGCGCCGGCGATCACGAAGAGAAGCGCGAGGACGACGGCAAGGCAGCCGAGGCCGCGCTTCGCGCCGCGCGGCGGCGCGGCGGACGCGGGCGGCACGGCGTCCGCGGGCTCGGGCGCCGGCGGCACGGCGTCCGCGGGCTCGGGCGCCGGCGGCACAGCCTCCGCGGGCTCGGGCGCCGGCGGCACACCCACCGCGGGCTCCGGCGCCGGCGGCGTGACGTGTGCTTCGCCGCCGCCGTCGGCACCATCTGCTGCGTCCGCTTGCTGCGCTCCGCTCTCTCCCGCGGCGGTCTCCGCCTCGGCGGCGACGGGCGCCGCAAGCACCACCGTCGCGGCCAAGCCGGCCGGGACCACGAGCGTGACCTCCTCGTCGCCGGGCAACGACTCGTCGAGACGCAGGACCACGGCGGTGATGTTGTCGGGGCCGCCGTTCTTGCGCGCCTCGGCAATGAGCCTGGCGGCCGCGTCGCCGGGATCGGCGCGCCCGAGCATCTTCTTGATGACCTCGGCGCGAACCACCCCACTGAGCCCGTCGCTGCAGAGCAGCAGCACGTCGCCGGCGCGCAGGTCGACCTCGAACTCGTCGATGCGCGCCAGCGCCTCAGTGCCCAGGGCACGACTGAGGATGCTGCGGTGCGGGTGCGAGGCCGCCTCTTCCTCGGTGAGGCGCCCGTCGCGCAGCATCTCGCCGACCAGCGAATGATCGTCGCTGAGCTGTTCCAGCACGTCGCCGCGCAGCAGATAGGCGCGGCTGTCGCCGATGTGCACGAAGCGGCCGACGTCGCCGCCGAGCACGACGGCCGTGAGCGTGGTGCCCATGCCCGTGTGGTCGCTGTCGCCGGTGGCGCGCCGGAAGACGGCGGCGTTGGCTTCCTCGGCGGCCGCGAGGAGCGGGCGGCCGTCGGCGACGGCGGCGGCCAGCGTCTCGGCCGCGAGCCCGCTGGCGACCTCGCCCGCCTGGGCGCCGCCCATGCCGTCGCAGACCGCGAACAGGGGCGGGGCCACGATGAAGGTGTCCTCGTTGGTCTTGCGGTGCAGGCCGATGTCGGTAAGGGCACCGGAACGGGCGACGAGAGTCACCGGGGAGTCACTCCTCGTAGCGGAAGACGGTCTCGCCGATGCGCACCCGGCTGTCGAGCTTGAGCTGCGCCTCGCCGCTCACCTGCTTCTCGTTGACGAACGTGCCGTTGGTGCTGCCCAGGTCCTCGACATAGTAGAAGGAGCCGCGCGGCACGAAGCGCGCGTGCGTGCTCGAGACGAAGTGCTCGTCGAGCACGATGTCGCTCGACGAGGCGCGACCCACGGTGATCCAGCCGTTGAGTGGAAACACGACGCCGGCCGGGACGATGGGGCTCCGTTCGACGACGAGACGCGGGTCGATGTGGCCGGTGAAGTCGAGCTTCTCGCCGGCGATCGTGCGCTCCGTGAGGCGCTCTTCTCGGCGCGCCTCACGCTCGGCCGGCGTGAACACGGCGACGGGGCGCGAGCCCTCCGGGAGGGCGACGTCGGGGGCTGCCGCCGCGCCGGCAGGAGCGCGCACGGTGGCGACCGCCGTCTTCATGACCTGCCAGATGAAGAGGTAGAGCAGAACGAGGATGCCGATCTTGAGGACGAGAAGGACGATGTCGATCATGGGCGTCTCCCGCAGCCCGCGCGGCCGCGAAGCACGACGGCCGCCTTCACCTGGGGGCCGGCATCACGGCAGCCTCTCGAACACGAGCTCCGTGGTGCCCAGTTCGATGCGGTCGCCGTGCTGCAGCACGGCCTGCTTGACGTCGCGGCGGTTCACGCGCATCCCGTTGGTGGACCCGAGGTCGAGCGCCATGAAGCCGTCGTCCTGGCGGCGGATCTCGGCGTGCTGGCGCGACACATTGGGGTCGGTGAGCACGATATCGCAACGCCGACTGCGCCCGATCACGGTCACGGCCTCGCGGAGCTCCCACTCGCCCTGCTGGCCGCGCAGGGACGCGCGCGGGCCGGCGGCCCGCGCCACGGGCGGCGCAGCCTCGGGCGCGCGGGCCTGCTCCTGGTAGAGAACGGTCTGGTCGAGCAGCGGACCCGGCGCGGCCGCGGCCGGCGGCGGCGTGGCCGCCGGCGGCACGAACGCCGCGCCGGGCGCCTCGGCCGGCGCGTTGACGGTGCGCGTGGCGATGCCGAACTCGCCGACGCGCAGATCGTCGTCGCGGTGCAGGTCGATGCGCGGCGGCGCCACAAGAGTCCAGCCCTCGCGACGCGCGAAGGCGGTCACGTAGTTGGCGAGCTCCGTCTTGAGCGAGTCGGACATGGCCGAGAGATGCCCGAAGTCGGCCTCGCCGAGGAAGATATCGAACTCGTTGGGCACGTATACGTTGGAGACGCCGACGCTCTTGTGGTCGCCCATCTCCTTGGCCAGCTTGTGCGCCAGCTCGACCGGCTGCACGCTGGCCTTGAAGGCGCGGCCGAAACCGCCCTCGACCAAGCCTTCGAGCTTTTTCTCAGCTTTCCTGAAGATGCCCATTTGCGTGTTCCTCCGGCGCGTCGCCGGTCGCGAAAACCAACGGCAAGAGTATCACGCCGGACGCCAGCGCCACATTCCAGAGCAGAGTGGAAAGCTCCACGGGGTACCCCCAGACGGCACCGGGCACGAGGCAGTAGACGGCGAACGTCGCCGCGAACGACAGCGCCCAGACCCACAGGCGGAGCTCGAGACGGCGGCGCGACAGGGCGAAGCCCAGGGCCACGGCGAGGCCGGCCCACAGGAGCATCTGGAGCGCGCAGGCGGGCGCCAGAGCCGCGCCGAGGACGCGGGCCGCCGCCGTGAACGGGTCGCCGGCGGCAGCAGCTTGGCCGCCGAGGTTGCCGCGCGCCTGAAAGAGCGTGAAAGGCCCGCGCGAGGCGCGTAGGAGCAGCAGGTAGATCAGCGTGCCGGCGCCGGCCCAGGCGGCGGCCAGAGGGCCGCGCGCGCGGCCCAGCAGAGCCGCCCCCGCCGGCGCCAGAAGCGTGAGGTACAAAGGCGTCAGCGCCAGCGCCAGCGTCGGCCAGAGAGCCACGATGGGCCTCGTGCGGGTTAAAAGAAAGAGGGCGACGGCGAAGACAAGATAGGCCGCTCCCAGGCTCAACGATACGTTGAAGACGGGGAACGCGAGCACGCCGAGCATGAAGGCGAGCCCGCCCTGCGGCACCACGGCCCAGACCGCCGTGCAGATCGCGACCAGCGGCAGTGTCCAGCTCAGCGGGTAGGCCGGCAGCGTGCCCAGCACGATGCCGCTGGTGAGCGCCGCAAGGCCGGCGCCGGCGACGCGCTCCACGACCACGCCGGCGCGCTTCAGCGGACGCACCAGCCGCTGGGCGCGCAACAGCCGCTGAGTGCGCAGGCGACCGCTTCGCAGCAGCTCGGCCAGCGCCTCGCTGAGCTCGGCGGCCGTGGGCCGTTCGCCCGGCCTGGGGGCGCAGGCGTGGTCGATCAGCCCGACCAGATCCTGCGTAAGGTCGGGGCGCAGCACGCTCAGCGACGGCAGCCGGCCGGCGGCCACGTTGGACAGCGTCTCGGCCGGCGTCTGCCCGCGCAACGGGTGCTCGCCGGCGAGCAGCTCGTAGAGCACCATGCCGGCGGAATACACGTCGCTCGGCGGCCCCACGCGGCGCCCGGCGGCCTGCTCCGGCGACATGTACGCGACCGTACCGATCACGTCGCCGTCGCCGGTGAGGGTGTCGGCGTCCATGAGGCGGGCGATACCGAAGTCCATCACCTTGACATGGCCGGCAGCGTCCAGCATCACGTTCTGCGGCTTCACGTCACGGTGAATGATGCCCTGGCTGTGGGCAAACGCGAGCGCGTCGAGCAGCTCGACGCCGATAGCCGCAACGTCTCCGTCGCCGAGCTCGCCGGCCAGCTTGTCGAGCGACTCGCCGCGCACGAGCTCCCAGACGAGGATGCTGCGCTCGCCGTCGCCGAACCAGTCGTAGAGCGCCACGATGTTGGGGTGGACGAGCGCCGCGGCGGCCTCGACCTCCCGGACGACGCGGCCGGACATGCTGCGCCCGTCGGCGACGATCTTGAGCGCGACCGCCTGGCCCAGGGTCACGTCGAGCGCCTCGTACACGTCGGCAAACCCGCCGCTGCCGATCTTGCCGACCAGTTGATAGCGGTCGCGCCAGTCGCAGTAGAGAGGTGTCAAGCTGTGCGCCGCGGAGGACATGGGAGTCGGTGATCCTTCGTTTGGGACCGTATTCGGTATGGTACAATCCGAACCCTGTAAGAGCTGCTGGGCGAGTGGCGGAATTGGCAGACGCGCTAGGTTCAGGGTCTAGTGCACTTACGTGCGTGCGGGTTCAAGTCCCGCCTCGCCCACCAACCGCCTCACGAACGGGGGTCCGCGGAGTGGATTTCTTCGACGACGACGCGACCAGTCAGGCGCCCGCTCGCGAGCTTCCCGCTTCGCCGTCGCCATCGCGCCGCCGTTCCAACCCCCGCCGCACCCGCATCCAGCGCATCGTCATCCTCGCCGCGATTCTCTTCGTCGTCGTGTTCGCGATGGCCTGGTGGGCACGGAGCTGCCAGCAGAACCGCAAGGTGGCGTCCTACCGCACCTACTTCGAGGGCGTCTCTGCCGCCATCAGCGACTCCGCCGCGCTCGGCAAGCAGCTCGACCAGATCGTCGCCAGCCCCACCAAGTTCTCGCGCAAGCAGCTCACGGCCAAGCTCGCCGAGCTCAGCGCGAAGCAGAACGAGATCGCCGTGCGCGCCGATCGCCTCAAGCCGCCCACCACCCTCACCGCCGAGCAGGCCGTCTTCGCCGAAGGCATGAAGGTCCGCGCCGACGGCTACAAGCTCTTCGAGACGACCCTGCTCGGCAACCTCGGCAAGAAGACGGTGAGCCCCGCCAAGCTCGCCGCCCTCGCCGGCTACTTCAGTGGCCCGGATGCGTACTACACGAGCCGCGTGTACACCCCGGCGCGCAACACCCTCAGCGAGCAGGGCGTCACCGACGTGCCCGTGCCTACCTCAACCTACTACCTCACCGCCAAGACCTTCGACCCGGCGCGCCTCGCACAGATGATGGACAGCGTGGGCAGCTCGACCAAGCTCGCCGGCGTGCATGGCGTCGGCCTCGTAAGCGTGATCGCCCAGCCCGGCGACATCACGCTCAAAGCAACCGGCACGACCAATGTCCCCGCCACCGCCGACCTGTCGTTCGACGTCAAGGTCCAGAACCAGGGCGACGTCACCGAGCAGAACGTCGTCGTCGCGGCGGCGCTCAAGGTCCCCGGTGGGACCGTGCTCAATCAATCCGCCACGATCGGCACCATCGCCTCCGGCCAGACGCAGAGCGTCACCGTCCAAGGTTTCGCCATCCCCGCCGAGGCGCTCAGCAAGATCTCCACGCTTACGGTCACGGTCGGACCGGTGCCCGGAGAGCGGGTGAAGACCAACAACACCGGGCGGTTCAAGATCCTCCTGCAGCTCCAGTAGAGCCCCATGCCGACGCTGCACGACATCGCACCGTACGCGGCGCTGGCCGCGGTCGCCCTCTCACTGGCGCTGCTCATCCTGGTCCTCGTGCTGTGGAGCTCCCTGCGCCGCGTGCGGCGCGCGCAGCTTGTGATCATGGGCCGCCACGAGCAGCGCGATATCGTCGCGCACGTCGAGAGCCTCGATTCGCAGGTGCGCAACCTGCGCGAGGCCGTCGAGATCCTCACCGACCAGCTCGACGAGCAGAAGCGGCACCTGGACCGCGCGCTCACCAACCGCGCGATCGTGCGCTACGACGCCTTTCGCGACGCCGGCGGCGAGCAGAGCGCTTCGTTCGCCCTGCTCGACAACCACCGCTCGGGCGTGGTGTTCAGCGCCATCGCGGCGCGCGACTTCGCGCGCCTCTACGTCAAGCACCTGAGCGACGGCATCGCCGACCGCGATCTCTCGCCGGAGGAGCAGCAGGCGGTGACGGCCGCCGTGCCGCGACCGCTGCCGGCCGGCGAGCACGGCCCGCGCGCCGCGCGGGCCCCCCGCCTCGCCGACGAGCGGCGGCCGGCCGCCAGCGGCCGGCCCGCGGATGACGACGAGCGCCGCGCCTTCGAGGCGCTCGCGGAGCTCGGTGACCCGGCGCCGGACGCCGGCCGGACGCCGAACCCGACCCTTCCTCAAGCGCCTGACGCAAGGGGACGAGAGTGACCCACGAGAGCAGCCGGGTCGCCTTCCTGGGACCTGAAGGCACGTTCACCGAGGAGGCCCTGCTGGCTATTCCGCCGGAGGGCGCGCTCGCCCCCTTCCCCTATCCCTCGATCCAGGAAGTGATGCAGGCCGTCGCCGGCGGCGACGCCGAACTGGCGATCGTGCCCATCGAGAACTCGCTCGAAGGCTCCGTGACGCGCACTCTCGACCTTCTGGCCTTCGGCTTCGACGAGCTGACGATCGTGCGCGAGGTCACCCACGCGATCCGTCATCAGCTCATCGCCCGCACCGAGCTGCGCCTCGACGAGGTCACCAAGGTGGTCAGCATCCCGATCGCCTACGGGCAGTGCCGCAGGTTCATCCAGGAGCACCTCGCGGGCGTGGAGCACGAGGCCACCGATTCCACGGCCGAGGCCGTGCGGCGCGTGAGCCGCGTGGACCGTCCCTGGGTGGCCATCGGCACGCGGCTGTCGGCCGACCTCTACGAGTGCACTGTGGTCCGCGACGACATTGAGGACTCGCTGGATAACCGCACGCGCTTCGTCTACCTCGCGCGCACCCCGGCGCCGCAGGATCTGGACGCCCGTTACAAGACCAGCATCGTCTGCGGTATCGGCGCCGACCAGCCCGGCACCCTGCTGCTCATCCTCAGCGAGTTCGCGCACCGCTACGTCAACCTGACGAAGGTCGAGTCGCGGCCCTCGAGGCAAGGCCTGGGCGACTACATGTTCTTCATCGACCTGGAGGGCCGCCGCGACGACCCGCCCATCCAGCAGGCGCTCACGTGCCTCGCCTGCAAGCTGCCCTGGGTGAAAGTGCTGGGCTCCTACCCGGCCTGAAGCGATGACCGAGCAGCCAGACGCAGCGGTGGCCGCCGCCCCCAAGCGCTCGTTCTTCGTGCGTCGCGTCGATGCCACGAACCACTTCGAGATCTTCTTCGTGTCGGCGGTCGCGACGATCATCCTCGTGCGCGCGATCCTGGCGGCCACCGGATGGCCGCAGCTCGGCGGCGGCAAGATCCACTTCGCTCACCTGCTCTGGGGCGGCCTCGGCATGCTCATTGCCATCATTCTGTTCCTCGCCATGGAGGGAAGGCTGTGGGACGCCCTGGGAGCGCTCGCCGCGGGCATCGGCTTCGGACTCTTCATCGACGAGCTGGGCAAGTTCATCACCTCCGACAACGACTACTTCTTTCGGCCGGTCATCGCCATCATCTACGTCATCTTCGTGGGGCTCTTCTTTCTCTTCCGCTGGCTGGGCAGCATCAAGCACCTCTCCCCTCAGACGGCGCTGGTCAACGCCTTCGACTACGCCAAAGAGGCGGTGCTGCGCGACATGGACGAGGGCGAACGCGCGGAGGCCCTCTTCTTGCTCAGCCGCGCCGACCAGGCGGATCCCGTGGTCGTCGCCCTCGGCGACATGCTGCACTCGCTGGAGATGCCGGAGAAGCCCAACCCGTCGCCGCTGCAGACGGCGATGCGCTGGTTTGCGGGCCTGTACGCGCGCTTCGTCGACCGCCGCTGGTTCCGCGTCATCGTGGTCGGCTGGTTTGTGGTCATCAGTCTCGCCGGCCTCGTCGGCGGCCTGGGCGTGGACCTGAACCCCGCGAACATGAGCTTTGCCGACGTCGGGCTCAGCGTCACCGGCTTCGTCGAGGGCGTCCTCGTGGTGATCGGCATCGTCCGCGGCAGGCACTCGCGCCTGGTGGCCTACGCCTGGTTCGAGCGCGCCGTGCTCGTGAGCATCCTGGTCGGCGAGTTCTTCGAGTTCTACGCCAATCAGCTCAGCGCCGTGTTCGGCTTGCTCCCCTTGTTGCTCACGTTCATCACCATCCGCTATATGATCGGCGAAGAGCGGAAGAAGCTGGCTGACGCCGAAACATCCTGACCCAGCCGGAGGTCCACATGGAACGCGTGAAGTGCTCTGTGCGAGGTGTAAGTGCCGCCGACCGCGGCATGCTCGTCCTGCTCGCCGAAGAGACCCTGCACCCCTTGGCCGACGGCTCCGGCCATCCCGAGCGCTACCACACGACGGAGCTGCTCGAGCTGCTGGCGCGGGCCGACGTGTACGTCGCCGAAGCGGAGGGCGAGATGGCGGGGTTCGTCGCCGTCGAAACCGAGGACGACGGCCTGGCCCTGCGCTGCGTGTGCGTCAGCCCGGCCTTCGAGGCACGCGGCGTGGCCAATCAGCTCGTCGACTGGGCCGAGGGCGTGGCCATCGACCGCCGCCTGCGCCGGCTCACGGCCTTCGTGCCCACCGGCGATAACCCCTCTCTACGCCTGTACCGCGGCCACGACTTCGTGCCGGCCGCGGCTCCCGAGCAGCCCGAGATGGTGCTCCTCGTGAAGCGCCTCCCCGCGGTCGAGGATTGAGACCGGCGTGGACCTCACGCTCGTCGTCGTACCGTACGACCTCGGCCGCGAGGGCGTAGGCAGCGGCAGAGGGCCCGCCGCCTACCTCGAGGGCGGGGCCGCGGAGGCGCTGCGAGCTCGCGGTCACGACGTCGAGGTCGTGACCGCGCGGCGCAGCGCCCCCTTCGGCAGCGAGCTCGAGGCCGTCCTCGACGTCGACGCCGCCGTCGCGGCGCTGGTGGCGGCCGCTGCGACGGACGGCCGCCTCCCGCTGGTGCTGGCCGGCAACTGCAACGTCACGCTGGGGGTGCGCGCCGGATTGCTCGCCGCGGGGATCGACGACGACGCTGCCCGTGGGCGCCTCGCCACCATCTGGCTCGACGCCCACGGCGACTTCAACACGCCGCAGACCACCGAGACCGGCTACCTCGACGGCATGCCGCTGGCGATGCTCACGGGGCGCGCCTTCCCCGAAACCTGGGTCAGGCTCGGCGGCGAGCCACTCCACGAGACGCTGACGCTGCACGCCGGGGGTCGCGACCTGGATCCCGCGGAAGCCGCGGCGCTGGCGGCGTCACGCATCACCGTGGTGAGCGGCGCCGCGGTGCGCGGGCGCGGTCTGGGCGAGGCGCTCGCGCCGGCGCTGGACGAGCTCGCGGCGCGTGCCGGCGACGTGCGGCGGATCGCCGCAGGCCGCCCGCCCGCGCACCTTCACGTCGATATCGACGTGCTCGACCCGGACGTCGCTCCCGCCGTCTGCTTCCCCTCGCCCGGGGGCTTCACGCAGGCCGAGCTGCTGGCGGCCGTCGAGATGACCGGCGCGCGCTTCGACCTGCGGGCGCTCTCGCTGACGTCGTTCGCCCCCGAGAGCGCCGCCGCCTCAGGCACGATGGAGTGCGGCATCACCGTGCTGGCGACCGCCGCCGGCGTGGCCTCCGGGGTGCCCGCGGCGACGCGACGCTGAAGACGAGGGCGGGGCGGGCGGCGGCCCTTGCGGCCGCCGCCCGCCCCGTCGTCACGCCTCAGTGATAGACGTAGAGCTGCTCGCCCACCCACGACTGGTCGTACACCCACTGGGCCACCCACATGGGTTCGCGGACGCAGCCGTGGCTGGCCGGATACGGCGGCACCGGCGCGTAGCCGTGAATCGCGAAGTCGGCGATGAAGCCCATCGTGCGGAACAGGGTGCCGCCGAACCCCGAGGTGGTGTACGGGTGCTTCTGCTGGATGTGGAAGCTGCCCTCCGGCGTGTTATTCGTGGCTCCCGTGGACACCGCGATGAGGCCGTAGACGGCGCCGTTCTTGACGACCATGAGAATCTGCCGTCCCTTGTCGACCTCGAGGTGGGTGGACGGCCCCGAGTAGCGCGGCTTGAACGGCTTGGCGCCGTCGAGCTTGCGCCAGTTGGCGCTGTCGAACACGTAGGTGCGCGACAGGCCGTACGCCTTCTGGAAGGCCATCACCGCGTCGGCGCACTGCGAGTTGAAGGTCGTGCCGATGTAGGGCACGCGGATCTGGAGGCGCGAAAGCGCCGTGAGAAGTCCGCGCACGCACGGCCCGGATGAGCCCGCGGCGACGGTCTGCCCCTTGGCCTTCACCGTCGACTCGAGGCTGCGCGCCCCGAAGCCGTCGGCGGCGGGCAGGGAGAACGTCACGACGAAGTTGTCGACGCCGCGCAGCGGCACTGGCAGCACGGCTTTGCCGCCGCGCACCGCAGCCTTGACCGTGGCGACGGTCAGTCCGCGGTGCACGACAGTGGCGCTGACGGTGCCGCTGTAGGTGGACGGTTCAACCTTGACCACGTACTGGAGGCTGAGAAAGGGGACCGGCGTGCCGTGCGTGACGGTCACCTTGGGCTTGACCACGAGGCGCCGCGCCGCGCTCGGCGTGCCGTCGGCGAGCAGGCGCGCGACCACTTCGCCGCTGCGTCGCGGAGTGACCACGACGCTGAAGGCCCCCGCCGCGTCGGTGAGCGCCGTGCCGGCGCGCACGCCGGCCAAGGCGACCGCCACTTCCTGGCCGGCGACGGCCGGCGTGACCACGCCGGAGACCTTGACGACGCCGCCGAAAACGACCGTCGCCGGCGACAGCGCGCAGGTGACGGTGGTCGCCGGCGAAGGGGTCGGCGTCGGGGTCGGGGTCGGGGTCGGGGTCGGCGAGGGTTCCGGGGTCGGGCTCCAGGTCGAGGTCGGCGAGGGTTCCGGCGAGGGCGACGCCGCGGCGACGGCCGCGGCCAGAAACGTCGCGCACAGCGCGACGATGACGGCCGCGGCCAGCAGGCCGCGGCGGCGGCGGAAGGTGCTCTGGGGCATGGCTCGGCTCCTGCTCTCGCGCGGAAGCGCGTGGCTGATCGTGCTGGGAGAGTAGCACGGACCGAGCGCGGCGGTCGAGCCGGTGCGATACCATGAGGCGCGACAAAGGCGACCGCGAGGAGTCACGATGCTCGACGTGAAGATGGTGCGCTCGAACCCGGACGAGGTCCGCCGGGCACTCGCACGGCGCGGCGACTCCACGTCGTCGCTCGACGAGCTCCTCGCCCTCGAGGAGGAGCGCCGCCGGCTGCTCACCGACGTCGAGAGCAGGCGCGCGGCGCGCAAGCGCGCCAGCGACGAGATCGCCGTGGTCAAGAAGGCCGGCGGCGACGCCGAGCAGGCCATCGCCGCGATGCGCACGCTGGGCGACTCCATCAAGGAGCGCGAAGCCGCGCTTGCCGAGGTCGAGGAGCGGCTCAACGTGATGCTCCTCGAGATCCCTAACCTGGTGCTCGACGACGTCCCCGACGGCGGCGAGGAGAACTCGGTCGTGCTGCGCCACGTGGGCACGCCGCGCGAATTCGACTTCCCGGTCAAAGACCACCTCGACCTGGGCGTCGCTCTCGACCTCATCGACATGGAACGCGGAGCCAAAGTGAGCGGCTCGCGCTTCGCCTACCTCAAGGGCGACCTCGTGCTGCTGCAGTTCGCCCTCGTGCGGTACGGCCTCGACATCGTCCAGGCCAAGGGTTTTCGCCCCGTCATCCCTCCCGTGCTGGTGCGTGAAGAGGCGATGTTCGGCACCGGCTTCTTCCCCACCGACCGCGCCCAGGTCTACGAGACCGTCGACGGGGACTGCCTGGTGGGCACCAGCGAGGTGCCGCTGGCGGCCATGCACATGCAGGAGTTCCTCGAGGCCGAGAAGCTGCCGCTGCGCTATGCCGGCTACTCGAGCTGCTTCCGCCGCGAGGCCGGCGCCGCCGGGCGCGACACGCGCGGCATCCTGCGCGTGCACCAGTTCGACAAGCTGGAGATGTTCAGCTTCTGCCTGCCCGAGCAGGGCGCCTTCGAGCACGAGCTCATCCTCGCGGCGGAGGAGGAGATCCTGCAGGGGCTCGGCATCCCCTACCGCGTGGTCAACATCGCCGCCGGCGACCTCGGCGCCCCGGCGGCGCAGAAGTTCGACTGCGAGGCCTGGATGCCGGGGCAGCAGCAGTACCGCGAGGTCACGAGCTGCTCCAACTGCACCGACTACCAGGCGCGGCGCCTGGACTGCCGGTACCGCACCGATAAGGGCCCGCGCTTCGTGCACACGCTCAACGGCACGGGCATCGCCGTCGGCCGCACGCTGATCGCCATCATGGAGAACTATCAGCAGGCCGACGGCAGCATCGCCGTGCCGCAGGTGCTCCAGCCCCTGATGGGCAAGGACGTGCTGGGGGCCTGACCGCCGGAGGGCCTGCGGCCGCCGGCCCGCGCCGCTCCCGTCACTCGACGGGCTCGGCCTCGCCGAACGCCGGCGCCGCGCCGCTCTCGCGCCAGGGGATGATGAAGCAGCGCACCTCCACGTCGGCGAAGGTGTTTTCGAGGAGCGCCTTCACGCGGCGCAGATCGCGGGCCAGCAGTTCCTGCTGGTCGAACCCCAGGCCCCCGAGGCTGTGCTCGTAGGCGGGGCACTCCTGGTGCGACACCAGGTAGATGGTGCGGATGCCGTGCAGGTCGATCTGCGTGCGCACGCAGTCGAGGGCGACGCGCCGCTCCGTGCCAGGCTTGGTGAGAACCAGCGGCCCGCCGGGCACCAGAAAGCGATCGGCGTCGCTCGCGCCTTCCTTCTCCTGGAGGGCGGCGAGGGCGGCGGCGACGCGGCCGTCGGCGCAGGCGATGAAGAGTGCGGTCATGGCGCAGGAGTATGCCAGATGGCGCTCGCTGGGACTAGTCCGGGCACTGACACCCGCCTCCCCCGCTTGCTACACTGGCACGACGCGGAGGGGTGGCGGAGCGGTTCATCGCACCGGTCTTGAAAACCGGCAACGGCGCAAGTCGTTCGTGGGTTCGAATCCCACCCCCTCCGCCAGTTTGCGCCCACCTTCGTCCTGCGCGTAGAGCCGGCTACGGTTTGACGTAGCTGATGAGCTGGCTCACGTAGCTCACGCGCGAACCGGCGGCCGCGACGTTTTCCAGCTCTTCGTCGCTGAGGTTCGGCCCGGCGGGCAGGGTGAGGTAGCGGATCTTCTCCGTGTTCTGCACGACGCGGATCTCCATCCCCTCTTCGATCTCCCAGCCTTCTTCTTTGAGCACCTGACCGGGGTCGGCCAGTAGCCTCTTCTCGAACTCCGCATCGGACAGCGCCTTTCTGACGAGAGCGCCGTAGAGCGCTGCGAGCTCTTCCTTGGCGTGCTTCATGGTTCCTCCTCGAGGAGTCGGGTGCCTGGGCCTAAAGTTGAAGGACGGCGAACTGCAGGTCCGCGGCGTCGCCGTCGCCGGGGACCAGGGCGTAGTCGGAGAAGATGTCGAAGCTCTCCAGGTACTTCTTGTAGGCGGGATCGCCCCTGCGGTAGGCCCAGAGCACCCAGTCTCTCTGGACCTCCCGGGTGATCTGCGGTGACCGTGCCGCGTCGTAGACCTCGTCCGAGAAGAGGCCGCTGATGCGCTTCTCGAGGGCCAGTTGCTCCGGCGTCAGTTGCCATCCCTTGGGGTCGCCGAACTTGAGGGAGAATTCGGTGCAGGCGCGCTTGAGAAAGACCTTGGCGTCCCGCCCGAGCTCCTGGAGAACGGCGGCCTCGAGGCGCGGATGGTCCGCCAGCGCCTCCTCGCGCGAGGAGTGATAGAAGTACCCCGAGTAGTCGGCGGGCACGTAGGGCCGCATCTCCATGCCGCACTTGGAGAGGTGATCGAGGCCCTGCTGCAGGTCATGCAGCCTGAACAGCTCCTCGATGTCGCGCGGGTAGACGACCGTCTTCCAGCACGAATGGCAGGGCGACGGGACGAAGCCGAACGTCTGGGCCATGACGTGAAACCAGAGCAGGCACCTCGTGTGGTGCGGGACGAGCTTGAAGAGGAAGGGACCGGGGCGGGATGCCTGGTCCACGAAGCGCAGCCTGCCCTCGGGATCGAGGCAGCACACGCCCTTGTCGAGCAGCGGCTGGAGTTTTTCGGTGATCTCGGGGTCCACGAGCGCCTGCCTTCCTCGGGTCGAACGATAGCACTATCCTAGCGGCAGCGATCAGGCGCGAATGCCCACGCGAGCCGGCGACGACCACAGGAGGCGAGATGCCGAAGGATCCACTCGACGAAGCCCATCCTTCGGACGCCGGCTTGAGCCGCCGGCAGTTCGTGGCGGGCGCGGCCGTGGTGGCCGCCGCGGTGGCGCTGCCGGCGCTTCCCGGCGTGGCGGAGGCGCGCGGAGAGCGGAACGCGGAGGGCGCGGGCCGGCCGTCGAGGCGCCCCAACCTCCTCGTCCTCATCACCGATCAGGAACGCTTTCCGCGGGACTGGCCGGAGGGCTGGGCCGATGAGCATCTGCCGAATCGTGGGCGCCTGTCGAGGCACGGGCTCACCTTCAGGCGCGCGTTCTGCAGCGCCGCCATGTGCTCGCCGAGCCGGGCATCGCTGTTCACCGGCCTCTATCCGGCGCAGCACGGCGTGACGCAGGTGCTGCAGTACGGCACGGACGCGGTCGGCCAAGCGACGCTGCAACCCTCAACGAAGAACATGGCGAGCCTGCTGGCCGCGGCCGGCTACGACGTGCAGTACCGCGGCAAGTGGCACATCAGCAAGGACCCCACCGGCACGCTGGCCGTGCAGAGCCCGCGCGACCTCGGGCAGTACGGCTTTCGCGGCTGGCTGCCGCCCGATTCCGGGACGGACCAGCAGGCGACCACGTTCGGCGGCGGAGACGCCGACTACGACGCCCAGTACGCGGCCCAGGCGGCAGCCTTCCTCAAGCACGCCGACCCTCGCTCCCCGAGGCCGTTCGCGCTCATCGTCGCGCTCGCCAATCCGCACGACGTCATGGGGCATCCGAGCACGTGGGACGCGCCGAGCTACAGCGACATCCCGCCGTTTCAGGGGTCGGACAACTACGGCAAGTATGCCCCCGGGTGCTTCGCCCAGGGCATCGCGCTCCCCGCGACCGCCCATGAGCCTCCCTTCGGAAACTACAAGCCGGCGGCCCAGGCCCGCTCCACGATCATGTGGGCCGCCGGGATCGGGACGCTGCTCGACCCGCGAAAGAGGCTCGACTACGTGAACTTCTACGCCTACCTGCACAGGGAATCCGACCGGCATATCGGCACGGTGCTCGACGCCCTGGAGGCCAACCCCGCCCTGCGCGACAAGACGATCGTCTTTTGCACGTCCGACCACGGAGAGATGGGGCTCGCCCACGGCGGCATACGCGAGAAGGCCTACAACGCCTACGAGGAGACCATCCACGTGCCGCTCGTAGTCTCCAACCCGAAGCTCTTCCCCAAGCCGGTGCAGACCGGCGCGCTGGCCACGCTCGTCGACCTGATGCCCACGCTCGCGACTCTCGGCCAGGTGCCGCAGCGCGACAGGTGGACGCTGCCGGGCCGCGACCTCACCCCCATCATCCGCGACGCCGTCGACCACCCCGGGCACCCCACCGCGACGGTGCAGGATTCCGTGCTCTTCACCACCGACGAGACCATCGGCGAGAGCGTCGTGGGGCAGCCCAGCCACATCCGCTGCCTCCGCGAGGCGGACTGGAAGTTCGCCATGTACTTCGACCCCGCGCGCCAGGCGACGTCCGAGCACGAGCTCTACGATCTTGCCGAGGACCCGCTCGAGCTGCACAATATGGCTGCTCCGGGGAGCCCCTACTACGACCCCGAGAAGGTGGCGGAGATGCAGGCCAAGCTCGTGCGCACGATGGCCGCGACGGGTACGGTCCCGGCGTAGCGTCAGAGCAGCGAGAAGTACTTCTTGACCTCCCAGTCGGTGACCTGCTCGCGGTACTCGTACCATTCGTTGAGCTTGTTGGTCACGAAGCGCTCGAAGACGTGCTCGCCGAGGGTGCGGCGCACGAGCTCGCTCTCCTGGGTCGCGCAGATCGCCTCGTAGAGGTTGTTGGGGAGGGCGCCGAGGCCGATGGCGTCACGCTGCTCGGCGTTCATCTTGTAAATGTTGGGCTCGACGCTCGGCGGCAGTTCGTACCCCTGCTCGATGCCTTCGAGGCCGGCGGCCAGCATGACGGCGAAGGCCAGATACGGGTTGGCCGCCGGGTCGGGGTTGCGCAGCTCGGCGCGCACCGTGCTCTCTTTGCCCTGCACGTACAGAGGCACGCGGATGAGCGCCGTGCGGTTGCGATGCGCCCAGCTGATGTACACCGGCGCCTCATAGCCGGGCACCAGCCGCTTGTAGCTGTTGACGTACTGGTTGACCACCGCCGTGAACTCGCGCATGTGCTTGAGCTGCCCGGCGATGAAGCCCTTGGCGATGTCGCTGAGGTGGTCGGGGTCGGCGGCGCTGAAGAAGGCGTTGTCGCCGCCGCGGAACAGCGACTGGTGCACGTGCATGCCGCTGCCGTTCTCTCCGTGGAGCGGCTTGGGCATGAAGGTCGCGTGCACGCCGTTGTGGGCCGCGACCTCCTTGACGATGAGGCGCGTGATCATCACGCGGTCGGCCATCAGGAGGGCCTCGTCGTAGTGCGGGTCGATCTCGTGCTGCGACGGAGCCACCTCGTGGTGCGAGGCCTCCATGGGGATGCCGAGCTTGTCGAGGGTGCGCATGGTCTGCTTGCGCAGGTCGTTGCCGAGGTCGGCGGGCAGCACGTCGAAGTACCCGCCGTTGTCGATGAGCTCACGCTCCTCGGGGCTCTTGAAGTAGAAGTACTCGAGCTCCGGGCCCACGTAGAAATCGAGGCCCATCTTCCTGGCGCGCTCGAGCTGGCGACGCAGCACCCAGCGCGGATCGCCCTCAAAGGGCTCGTAGTTGCGGTCGAGGACGTCGCAGAACACGAACGCGGTGCGCTCACTGCCCTGCGCCCAGGGAAGCACCTTGAAGGTGCTCCAGTCGGGCATCGCCACGATGTCCGACTCCTCGATCTCGGCGTAGCCGCTGATGGAGGAGCCGTCGAAGGCAGCGCCGCTCTCTATCACGTTGTGGAGCTGGCGGTCGGGGATCTCGACCATCTTGAGGTTGCCGAGGATGTCCGTGAACCATAGCTGGATGTGCTTCACGTTCTCGTCTTTGACGAGCTTGGTCATGGTGGCCTGGTGCTCTGTGCTCATCGTCATCCTTTCGGGCCGTGGGCGCACGCCGTGGCGAACGCGAAGGTGGGGTGGGCGGCGACGGAAGGCCGTAGCGGCGAAGCTGAGCGCGATGTGCGCTGTTTGAGGACAGAGGCGGTGTCGCCGGTGCTGATCATGCCGATCCCTCTCCTCAGAGGTGTGTGTGATGCGTGTGGGTAGTGTACATCCCGGGCACGCCCCCCGGCCGCCGCCGCCCCGGCGCCCATCCGTCAGGGCCGGGGCCGGCGTTCACGGGGCAGGAAGACACCTCTGGATCAGGCGTCTTTGTGACATTCTGCACAATGATTGCGGTTGGATTATCCGTCCTGTACAGTGTTTTCTGATCTTGAAGGGCGCGGAACAGAGCCATCCTCCGCGCCCTTGCCGTTCACACCCGCACATGCGCCTTGACAAGGAGAGGCCGATGGAAGAGCTGACCCTCGCGGTCCCAGGCATGTGGGCCGACCACCACGTGCTGGTCGTGCGCAGCCTCCTCAGGGAGGACGACGCCGTCACGTCCACCACGGCGAGCTCCCTGGAGCGCGTCGTCCGCGTCGAGTACGACGCCTCGCGCACCGACCCGCAGCGCATCACGGCCCTGCTCACTGAGGGCGGTTATGCCTGCGGCGAACCCGAGCAAGCAGCAGTCCCTCCGACCGACAAGCCCGCCTGGGCGACGGCGGGGGTGCGCGTCACCACCACCAACGCCGTCGACCTGGCCATGTCGGGAGACCACCGCAAGTACTGAGACCTCGCCGCCGCGCCCGCGCCGGCCCCAGGAGATGACCAATGGATGACGTGAAGAAGGACGGCGCCCTGCCGCCCGCCGCCAAGAGCATTGACCCGGCGGCGCTCGAGATGCTGGCGCACGCCGACGAGTGTGGCATCGAGACGGCTTTCAGCCGCGCCGACCACATGAAGCCCTGCCCCATCGGCGAGAGCGGCGCCTGCTGCCGCATCTGCTCGATGGGCCCGTGCCGCCTGGTCGGCAAAGACGCCGAAGAGAAGACCGGCATCTGCGGCGCCGACATGTCGACGATCGCCGCCCGCCACTTCGCGAGGCAGGTGGCGGGCGGCGTGGCCGCGCACTCCGACCACGGCCGCGACATGGCCATGACGCTGCGCGCCGTGGCCAAGGGCGAGGCCGCCGGCTACAAGGTCAGGGACGAACAGAAGCTGATATCCGTGGCCGGCTACATGGGCATCGCCACCGCCGGCCGCGAGGTCAACGAGATCGCCCTCGACGTGGCCGACACGGCGCTCGCGCAGTTCGGCCAGCCGCACGGCGAGATCATCTACACCAAGCGCGCCACGCTCAAGCGTCAGAAGCTCTGGCGCGAGCTCGGGCTCACCCCTCGCGCCATCGACCGTGAGGTCACCGAGGTCCTTCACCGCACCCACGAGGGCGTGGACCTCGACGCCGAGAACATCCTCAAGAGCGCCCTGCGCTGCTCCCTGGCCGACGGCTGGGGCGGCGCCATGCTGAGCACGGACATCAGCGACATCCTCTTCGGCACGCCGTCGCCGCTCTCGTCCGAGGTCAATCTGGGCGTCCTCAAGGACGACCAGGTCAACATCATCGTGCACGGGCACGAGCCGACCCTGTCGGCGATGCTGGTCGAGGCGTCACGCGACCCCGAGCTCATCGCCGAGGCGCAGGCCGCCGGCGCGGCCGGCATCAATCTCGCCGGCATCTGCTGCACCAGCAACGAGATCCTCATGCGCTACGGCATCCCGGCGGCGGGCAACTTCCTGCACCAGGAGCTGGCCGTGCTCACCGGCGCCGTCGAGGCGATGGTCGTCGACGTGCAGTGCATCATGCAGGCACTCGGCCCCCTCGCCCAGCGCTTCCATACGCAGCTCATCACGACCTCGCCGAAGGCCAAGATCCCCGGCGCCGTGCACGTGGAGTTCGACGAGCACCGCGCCCCGCAGACCGCCGCCGAGATCGTGCGCATGGCGATCGCCAACTATCCCAACCGCGGCCCCATCCACATCCCCGACTACCACGAGCCGCTGGTCGCCGGCTTCAGCCACGAGTACCTCAACTACATGCAGGGCGGCTTCCATCGCGGCTCGTTCCGCCCGCTCAACGACGCGATCATCGCCGGCCGCGTGCGCGGACTCGCCGGGGTCGTCGGCTGCAACAATGTGCGCGTCACGCAGGACGAGGGCATCGTCGAGATGATCAAGCGCTTCATCGCGCAGGACGTCATGGTGGTGGTCACCGGCTGCGCCGCCACGGCCGGCGCCAAGGCCGGGTACCTGAGTCCCGAGATCCTGGACTCAGCGGGTCCCGGCCTGCGCGAGGTCATGGAGGCGATCGGCATCCCGCCGGTGCTCCACCTCGGCTCGTGCGTCGACAACTCGCGCATCCTCACGGTGCTCACCCAGGTGGCCACCGAGGGCGGGCTCGGCGAGGACATCGACGACCTGCCCGCCGTGGGCCTCTGCCCCGAGTGGATGTGCGAGAAGGCGATCGCCATCGGCACCTACTTCGCCGCCTCCGGCGCCCACGTGATCTTCGGCGTGAGCAGCCCGGTGAAGGCCTCCACCGAGGCCACCCGGCTCATGACCGAGGGCTGGGAACAGCTCGTCGGCGGCGACCTCGAGTTCATCCCCGATTGGGACCAGATGTTCGCGCGCTCACTCGAGCTCATCGACGCCAAGCGCGCGGCGCTCAAGCTGCCGACCTACGACCCGTCGCAGTTCGGCGACAGCGGCGACAGCCTGTACTTCGCCGCCATCCGCGAGTACCTCGCGGCGCACGACGAGGTCGAGACCGTGGGATCGCCCGTCTATCCGCTCGCGGACGGGCACTCGCACGACCACGGCCACGAGCACGGCCACACGCACGACGAGGGAGACGCCTGATGTCGCGCTACATCGCCACGCGCGCCATCCGCGGCGCCAACGCCATAGTCGCCGAGGCCGCGGCGATCGTCGAAGACGCGATCGCCGATCTCGGACCCGACGCCCCGGTGGCGTTCACCAACACCGCCTACTTCTTGCCGGTCGTGTACGCCTTCACGGGGCGCAAGGTCGAGAAGCTGGGCGACCTGCCCGAGGTCATCGCGCGCGCCAAAGCCCTGCTGCACCCGGTGCCCGCCGAATCCATGTGGCTGCCCTACCTCGGCGAGACTCTCGACAGCGGCGTCGCCACCCTCTTCGCCGAGGAGGCCATCGAGGGCGTGCGCTTCGCCCGCGGCCAGGAGCCGCAGATCATCAAGCTCAGTCACGCGCGCGCCGACGGCGAGCGTTTCACCGGCGGCGACCTCATGGTGCACGGCGACAAGATGAAGCTCAACGGGCCGATCGACGACATCCAGCTACGCGCCTGGGGCATCCAGCTCGTCGACGGCCGCATGCCCGGATTCTGCGCCATCGTCGGCTGCGCCAAGAGCAACGAGGTGGCCGTCAAGATCGTCCGTGAGCTGCAGAGCCGCGGCATCCTCATCTTTCTCAGCGGCAACGTCAACGGGCGCAGCATCATCCACCAGCTGCAGGAAGAAGGCATCCAGCTCGGCTACGACACCTTTACGGTGCCGTTCGGCCTGGACACCATCTCCGCCGTCTACGCGCTCGGCTTTGCGGCGCGCTCGGCGCTCACCTTCGGCGGCATGGAGGCGGGCCAGGCGCGGGACATCATGCTCTACAACAAGTACCGCGTGTTCGCCTTCGTGCTCGCCCTCGGCGAGGTCGACGACCTCAAGTACGCCACCGCCGCCGGTGCCATCAGCTACGGCTTCCCGGTGATCGCCGACACGCGCATCCCGCAGATCCTGCCGACCGGCGTGACCACCTACGAGCACGTCGTCAGCATGCCCTTCGACGAGATCCCCGGGGCCGACGACATGGAGCGCACCGAGAAGCTGATCCAGCGCTGCATCGAGGTGCGCGGGGTCAAGGTCAAGATCGCCAAGGTGCCGATCCCCGTCTCGTACGGATCGGCCTTCGAGGGCGAGCGCATCCGCAAGGACATCATGTACGCCGAGTTCGGCGGCAAGCGCTCGCACGCCTTCGAGTTTCTGCGGATGAGGCCGGCCGACGAGGTCGAGGACGGCAAGATCACCGTGCACGGCACCGACCTCGACGGCATGAGCGAGGGCGACGCCCTGCCGCTCGGCATGATCGTCGACGTCTCCGGGCGCAAGATGCAGACCGACTTCGAGCCCATCCTCGAGCGCCAGTTCCACTACTTCATCAACGGCGTCGAGGGCATCCAGCACAACGGCCAGCGCGACATCGCCTGGACGCGCGTCAGCAAGAACACCTTCGCCAAGGGCTTCCGCCTCGAGCACTTCGGCAAGGTGATCCACGCCCGCATCCACGAGGTGTTCGGCAACATCGTCGACAAGGTGCAGGTCACGCTGACCACCGACGCGGCGGAGGTCGACGAGCTCATCGAAGAGGCGCGCACGGCGTACGCCGAGCGCAACGAGCGCATCGCCAACCTCACCGACGAGTCGGTCGACACCTTCTACTCGTGCCTGCTCTGCCAGAGCTTCGCGCCTAACCACGTGTGCGTGGTCAACCCCGAACGCGTCGGTCTTTGCGGGGCGTACAACTGGCTCGACTGCAAGGCCTCTTTCGAGATCAACCCCACCGGCCCCAACCAGCCGGTGCCTAAGGGCATTGTCCTCGACCCCGTGAACGGCGAGTTCTCGGGCCCCAACGACTACATCCGCGCGCACTCCAACCAGACCGTCGACAAGGTAACGTTTTACTCCATCATGGAGTCGCCGATGACCTCGTGCGGCTGCTTCGAGTGCATCATGGTGCTCGTCCCCGAGGCCAACGGCTTCATGATCGTCAGCCGCGAGGACCCCAGCATGACGCCCTGCGGCATGACCTTCAGCACCCTCGCCGGCACGGCCGGCGGCGGCATGCAGACGCCCGGCATGATGGGCATGGGCAAGTACTACCTCACGAGCAAGAAGTTCATCCCCGCGGACGGCGGCATGAAGCGCATCGTGTGGATGAGCTCCAACCTCAGGGAGAGCATGCGGCCCGCCCTCGAAGAGGTCTGCGTGCGCGAGGGCGTCCCCGACCTGCTGGGCAAGATCGCCGACGAGACCGTGGCCACGACCGTGGAGGAGCTCCTGCCCTTCCTCGAAGAGAAAGAGCACCCCGCGCTCACCATGGACCCGCTCTTCTGAACCCGCGAACGCCTGGAGGGCGCTGATGACTGCAGTAGAGATCCCCGTCGAGAAATGGCCGGGGGCGGTGCGCGAAGTGACGCTGGGCAGCGGCTACGGCGGCGGCACGCGCACCTCGACCGTGACCGTGGGCGGCGAGACGTCTTTGCCGTTCCTGGGCTTTGAAGGCGCGCTGCCGCACCGCCCGGCGCTCGCCGTCGAGGTCGTCGACACGGAGCCCGGCGACTGGTCGCCCGAGCTCGTCGCGGCCTGGGGCGACGACCTGAAGGACCCGGCCAAGTGGGCGGCGCGCGCCGTCGCCGAAGGGGCGGAGCTCATCGCCCTCAAGCTGCGCGGCTGCCACCCGGACTTCGGCGACCGCAGCGCCACCGACGCGCGCGCCACGGTCGACAGGGTCCTGGCCGCCGTCGGCGTGCCGCTGATCGTCATCGGCCCCGGCACCGCCGACAAGGACAACGAGGTCCTCGTGGCGGTCGCCGAAGCGACCAAGGGCGAGCAGCTCGCGCTCGGCCTCTGCGAAGAGAAGAACTACCGCACCATCGTGGCGGCGGCGCTCGGCAACGGGCATCTCGTCATCGCCCAGACGCCGATCGACGTGAACCTGGCCAAGCAGCTCAACATCCTCATCAGCGACATGCGTCTGCCGCTCGAGCGCGTGCTCATGGACCCCAACACCGGCGCCCTGGGCTACGGCCTCGAATACACGTACTCGGTGATGGAGCGCCTGCGCCTTGCCGCCCTCATGGGCGACGCCATGACGCAGCAGCCCATGATCTGCACGGTCGGCGAGGAGTCCTGGCGCCAGAAGGAAGGCCGCGCCGCCGCCGACGTGCCCGCGGCGTGGGGCGCGCTCGCCGAGCGCGGCGTGGCCTGGGAGGTCACTACGGCAATGACTCTTGTGGAGGCCGGCGCCGACATCCTCGTGCTGCGTCACCCCAGCTCGGTGGGCGTCCTGCGCGAAGCCCTGGACGACCTGACGAAGGGAGCCTGAGCGATGGCCCTCACCGGACTGCAGATCTACAAGCTGCTCCCCAAGACCAACTGCAAGGAGTGCGGCTTCCCCACCTGCCTCGCCTTCGCCATGAAGCTGGCGCAGAAGGGCACCGAGCTCGACAAGTGCCCGTACGTGGACGACGAGGCCAAGACGGCGCTCGACGCCGCCGCGGCGCCGCCCATCAAGCTCGTCGGCATCGGCGGCGGCGCACGCGCCTTCGAGGTCGGCAACGAGGTCGTCCTCTACCGCCACGAGAAGACCTTCTATCACCAGCCGGGCCTCGTGGTGCGCGTCAAGAGCGACGACCCGCAGCTCGCCGAGGTCGCCGCCCGCGTGGCCGGCTACGAGGTGGAGCGAGTCGGCATGAAGCTCCGTCTCGACGGGCTCGCCGTGCAGCACGCCGGCGGTGACGCGGCCGCGTTCGCCGCGGCCGTGGCCGCGGCCCGCGCGGCCGCCCCCGGACTGCCGCTCGTCCTCATGAGCGGCGACCCGGCGGCCATCGACGCGGCCCTCAGCGGCGGCGCCGCCGCCGACCGGCCGCTCGTGCACGCCGCCACGGCCGCGAACTGGCAAGCGATGGCGGGCGTCGCCAAGAAGCACGGCTGCCCCTTGGCCATCCGTGCCGACGCGGGCGACCTCGCGGGTCTTGTCGACCTCTCTGAGAGCGTGCGTGGCGCCGGCATCGAGGAGCTGGTGCTCGACCCCGGCACGACCAGCCTCGCCGCCGACCTGGCCGCGTTCACGCAGCTGCGCCGCCTGGCCCTCAAGAAGGGCGCCCGGGCGCTGGGGTTCCCCATCGTCACCGACGCCGGCGCCGTGACCTGGCAGGCGGAGCTGGCGCGCGCCACGCAAGCCGTGGCCAAATACGCCGGCGTCGTCATCATCGACCACCTCGAGCCGGCGGCGGTGTACGCGCTCCTCACGCTGCGCCAGAACATCTACACGGACCCCCAGAAGCCCATCCAGGTCGAGCCCAAGCTCTACGAGGTCGGCGCCCCCGGCCCCGACAGCCCCGTGCTCATCACGACCAACTTCTCGCTGACCTACTTCTCGGTCTCGGGCGAAGTGGAGGGCTCCGGCAAGCCGGCGTGGCTGCTCGTCGCCGACAGCGACGGTCAGTCGGTGCTCACGGCCTGGGCAGCCGGCAAGTTCGACGCCGAGAAGATCGCGAAGACGGTCAAGGACTCGGGCATCGAGAGCCGCATCGACCACAAGAAGCTCGTGATCCCCGGGCACGTCGCCGGCCTCTCCGGCGAGGTCGAAGAGGAGCTGCCCGGCTGGCAGATCATGGTGGGCCCGCGCGACGCCGTGGACATCCCCAACTACCTGAAGAACGTGTGGGGCGCGTGACGCGGCGATGAGCGACGCGCCCGCCACGACGACCCGCACGGCGATGGCCACGATCACCTTCACCCCTTCGGGGGAGACGATCGAGGTGCCGGCCGGCACGAGCCTGCTCGACGCTGCCATCCTCTGCGAGCTCGACGTGGCGGCGCCGTGCGCCGGGCAGGGCCGCTGCGGCCGCTGCCGGGTGCGCGTCACGGCCGGCGAGGTCGAGCGCCGCAGCAACGCCGGCCTGGCCACCGCCGAGATCCTGGGCGGCTGGGCGGTGGCCTGCCAGACGTACGTGAAAGGCTCGGCCGAGATCGACGTGCCCGCACGCCGCAAAGAGACCGTGCGGCCCCACGGGCACGCCGTGGCCGAGCCCGAGTCACTGCCGCTCACCTGCGACTGGCGGCAGGACCCGGCGGTGCGCACCTTCGAGCTCGACATCGAGCCGCCCTCCCTCAGCGACAACACCAGCGACTTCGACCGCCTGCGGCGCGCCCTGTCCCAGCAGCACGGCATCGAGGAGGTTCGCGCCGAGCTGCCCATGCTGCGCCGCCTCGGCAAGGATCTGCGCATGGCCAACTGGAGGGTGAGCGTCACCCTCGAGATGCGCGACTGGGTCTACGGCGCCTACCTGCCGCCGCGCCTGATCCGCATCTACCCCGGCGCCTTCAGCCACGCGAGCATGGGCGTCGCCGTGGACCTGGGGACGACCTCGGTGGTCGCCTACCTGATCGACTTCACCACGGGGCGGGTGGTCGACTCGGCCAGCGCCTACAACAAGCAGATCTCCTGCGGCGACGACGTCATCAGCCGCATCATCTACGCCAAGCGCAAGCGCGGCCTGGAGCGCCTGCAGCAGCTCGCCGTGGAGACCATCAACGACCTGCTCGTCGAGCTGAAGCAGCGCAACCGCATCGAGCCCTACGAGATCCACGAGCTGACGGTGGCCGGCAACACCACGATGACGCATCTGCTGCTCGGCCTGGACCCGCAATACCTGCGCGCCGAGCCGTACATCCCCACGATCTCGGCGCCGCCCAAGCTGGTGGCCGGCGAGCTCGGCCTGCGCGCCAACATGCTGGCGCGCGTGCATGTCATGCCGTCGGTGGGCAGCTACGTGGGCGGCGACATCACCGCCGGGGTGATCTCGTCGGGGATGTTTGCCACCGACAAGCTGACCCTCTTCATCGACATCGGAACCAACGGCGAGATGGTGCTGGGCACCAAAGACTGGCTGCTCTCGTGTGCCTGTTCCGCCGGGCCCGCCTTCGAGGGCGGCGGCGTGGCGCACGGCATGCGCGCTTCCCCCGGCGCCATCGAAGACGTCTTCATCGCCGACGACACGTTCGAGCCCACCTTCCGCACCATCGACGACGCGCCGGCCGTGGGGATCTGCGGCAGCGGCCTCATCGACCTCCTCGGCGAGCTTTTTGTGACCGGGCTCGTGGACAAGTCGGGGCATCTCGACCGCGGCGCCTCCAGCGCACGCGTGCGCGTGCTCGACGGGGTGCCGGAGTACGTCGTCTGCTGGGCGGGCGAAGGCGGCGCCGCACGCGACATCGCCCTCACCGAGTCGGACATCACCAGCCTGATCCGCGCCAAGGCGGCGATCTACGCCGGTTTCGAGGTGCTCTGCCGCAGCGTCGGGGTCGACCTCGCCGACGTGGAGGAGATCCTCATCGGCGGAGCCTTCGGCCAGTACATCAACGTCGAGAAAGCCATCCGCATCGGCCTGCTGCCCGACCAGCCGGTGGAGCGCTTCAAGTTCCTCGGCAACACCAGCGCCCAGGGCGCCTACGCGGCGCTCCTGTGCGTGAACATCCGCCACGAGGTCCTCGACGTGGCCGCCAAGATGACCTACCTCGAACTGAGCGCCGACAACAGCTTCATGGACGAGTACACGTCGGCGCTGTTTCTGCCGCACACCGACCTCAGCGGCTTCCCGAGCGTCGTGGCGGCGCTGCAGAAGCGCGGCGACGACTCGGACGCGCGGCGGGCGACCACATGATACGGAGGCCTACGCAATGACCACCACCATCGCCGTCGCCGGCAAGGGCGGCACCGGCAAGACGACCCTGGCCGGGCTGCTCATCCGCCGCCTGGCGGAGGGCGGGGCCGGCCCCATCCTGGCCATCGACGCCGACCCGGCCAGCAACCTGAACGCAGTGCTCGACCTGCCCCTCGAGAAGACGGTCGGCGACGTTCGCGAGGAGACCAGCGAGAAGGCGCGCGCCAACCTCCTCGAGGCGGGCATCGCCAAGCGCGACCTTCTCGACTACGAGATCAACTCAAGCGTCGTCGAGGGCGTCGGCGTCGACCTGCTGGCCATGGGCCGGCCCGAGGGCCCCGGCTGCTACTGCGCCGCCAACAACATGCTGCGCGCCATCATCGACACCATTGCGGGCAGCTATCCGTGGGTGGTCATCGACAACGAGGCCGGCCTCGAGCACCTCTCGCGGCGCACCACCCAGGACGTGGACGTGCTGCTCATCGTCAGCGACGCCACGGTGCGGGGCATCACGACGGCGGGGCGCATCGCCGCCCTTCTGACGGAGCTGAGCACCAAGGTCGGCAAGCACTACTTGATCGTGAACCGCGCCGCCGAGGGCCTCACGCCGACGCTCCGCGAGGCCATCGAAGAGCTCGGCCTCGACCTGCTTGCCGTGCTGCCCGACGACCCGCTGGTGGCGGCGTTCGACGCTGCCGGCCGTCCTTTGATCCAGCTTCCCGCCGACAGCGACCTGGTCATCGCCATGGCCCCGGTCGTCGACACCGTGCTCGACCAGACCCAGGGAAAGGAGGCCACCGGTGCTCATCATCGGTGAGAACATCCACATCATCGCGCCGCCGGTGAAGGCGGCCATCGAGGCCCGCGACGCGCAGGCCATTCAGGCCATGGCTCTGCGGCAGGTGGAGGCCGGCGCCGGCATTCTCGACCTCAACATCGGCCCGCAGAAGAAGCTCGGTCACGAGGTCATGCCCTGGATCGTCGAGGCGGTGCAGGAGGTCACGGACGTACCCCTGTCGCTCGACACCACGAACCTTGCGGCGATGGAGGCCGGGCTGCAGAAGTGCGCCCGCCCGGCCATGCTCAACTCAGCCTCCGCCGATCCCGCGCGCCTCGACAGCGTGATGCAGCTCGCGGCAAAGTACGGCGCCCGCGTCATCGCCCTCACCATGGGCGTGGACGGCATCCCCACCACGGCCGACGGCCGCGCCGGCATCGCCATGGAGGCGCTGTTGCCGGCGGCCGAGGCCGCCGGCCTGCCCATCGCCGATGTCTACCTCGACCCGCTGGTGCTCACCGTGACCTGCAACCAGGACGTCGCCCGCGAGTCGGTCGAGGCCATCCGCATGTTCAAGATGATGGCTGACCCGCCACCGACCACGGTGGTCGGCCTCAGCAACATCAGCAACGGCTGCCCGCCCGAGACGCGGCCGTTGATTAACCGCACGCTGCTCGTGATGCTCCTCGGCGCGGGGCTCGACAGCGCCATCGCCGACCCGTTCGACGCGGAGCAGAACGAGTTCATTCGCATTGTGGAGCAGCGCGACGAAAGCACGCCGCTGGGCACGCTCGTCGTGGCGCTCTTCGACGCGAGCGCGGCCATGGAGGAGCTGGACCCGGGCCGCGTGGACGAGAGCGACCCGCGGCAGGTGGATCTGTACAAGACCTACCGCATGCTGCAGAACCAGGTGATCTACGCCGACTCGTACCTGCGCATCTGAGGCGCGCGCGGGGTGACGGCCGCAAGCGGCGCCGGGCCCTGGGGCCCGGCGCCGCTTGCGGCGTACGCGCTTCTTGGAGCGGTCAGGCTGCCGTGTCGGCGGCGGCGACGTCGTCGGCCGGCGGCGTGTAGCTGCTCCATGGATCGGTCTTGTCGCCGCCCCAGCCGCAGCACCCGCCGTCGCCCTTCAGCATCTTCCAGGCGAAATAGGCGCCGACGCCCGCAAGCACGATCAACACAAGGAACGCGAGCTTCTTCATTCGAGCCCTCCTCCGGTTCGCTGCGTGCATCTTACCCTGTGCGCACGTCTTTATGCGCACGTCTTTGTGCGCGCCCCCAACCACGGGCTCGCCGACAGAGGCGCAGGCCGCCCCGTCGCGGCGTCCGCCGGGCGCCGCCGTCGCCGCCACCACCCTGGCGCCGCGCCCGCCCTTGCCGTAGGCTCACGGCGCCATGTGGGTCAGCACGCACGTTCTCGCCGGTCTCGCCATTGCCGCCGCCCTCGGCGGACCGTGGTGGCTGGTCCTCCCCATCGTCGTGCTGGCGCACGTCGTCATGGACCTCATCCCCCACTGGGACTACACGGTCTCCAAGCACCCCGTCGTGTACGGCTGCTGCGACTTCGCCGCCAGCCTGACCGCCTGGCTCCTGGCTTGGTTTGCGCTCGGCATGCCGTTCTGGATGGCGTTCATGGGGCCGGTGAGCGGCGCCCCCGACTGGGACGTGCTCATCGCCACCATCCGCGGCGCGCAGGCGCGCAAGTTCTTCCCCAGCCACTGGGACAGCTTCCCGCACGGGCGCTCCGGGCGCGCCTGGGGCATCGGCGTGCAGGTGGTGATCATGGCGGCGAGCGTCGGCGTCGTGCTCGCCGCGCGGCCGTACTAGCCGCCGCCGGTCTGCCCCAAGGAAGAGTCCTTTGGTAGGATGGCTGCGCTGCGCCAGACCGTTCTCGACACGAGGCCCGGGAGGAAACGATGGACTACGACGTGACTGTCAAGGAACTGCCGGCGCGGCTGGCGCTGACGGTGCGGAGGCGCGTGAGCATGGCCACCATCGCCGTGGCGATGGGCGAGGCCTTCGGCGCCATCATGGCCCACGCCGGGGCGGGCGGGGCGCAGTTTGCCGGCCCGCCTTTCGCGCTCTACCCCGGCGGGATGGCCGACGAGTACGACATGGTCGTCTGCATGCCGGTGGCGCCGGGGGCGACGGCGGGGCCGGGCGTGGACCTCGAAGAGGTGCCCGGCGGCACCGTCGCCAGCACGATGCACAAAGGCCCGTATGCGTCCGTCGGCGAGGCCTACGGCGCGCTGCAGGCTTGGATGGCGGCCAACGGCAAACAGCCCGGCGCGCCGGTGCGCGAGGTCTACTTGAACGACCCAGGGTCAGTCCCGGAGAGTGAGCTGCTCACCGAGATCGACTGGCCTGTCGCCTGAGCGAGCGCTCGGCGCAGACGTGACGCGCGGGCCTGCGCCCGCCGCCCGCACGTCACGTCTCCTTGAGAAGCTCCAGCGCGATGCGCTCCGCGAACAGCGCCTGAAACGCGAGATCGCGCACGAGGATGCGCTCGTCGACATTGTGATAGCGCGTCGTCACCTCGTCGTAGCTCTCGACGAGGTGCGGAGCGAAGTTGTACGCCACGATCCCGGGATACGCGGCGCGGAACCAGTTGGAGTCGGTGAAGCCCGCCGAGTGGCTGTTGGCGAGCTCGGCCTCGGGCACGTGGCGCTGCAAGACGGTGCGAATGGCATCTGAGAGAGCCGTGGGATACGGCGAAGCGTTACCGCGGACCGTGCCGATCCACTCCAGCTCCCACTCCGCCTCAACGCCGGCGAGAGCGGCGCGCACCTCGGCCTCCACCTCGTCCTCGCCGTGACCCGCCAACATGCGGCAGTCGATGCTGAGCTCCACCCGCGTGGGATACACGTTCACGGCGGCGCTGTTGGACTGCACGATGGTCGGCGAGAAGGCGAAGCCGTACAGCGGCTCGATCATGTCGGCGAGCTGGGGATCGCGCGCGGCGAGCTCGACGAGGGCGCCGCGCGCGGCGCTGGGGTCGCGCAGGCGCGCGCGCAGGCCGAGGTCGCTGACGAGGAGCTCGACGAGCTCCCGCGATGACTCATCGACCACCACCGGCAGCTCGTGCGTCACGAGCGCCTCGACGATGCGGGCCGCGGCCACGACGGCGTTGCCGTGGCGCAGCGGCACCGAGGCGTGCCCGGCCTCGCCGTGCACGACGAGGCGGAACTGCGCCGTGCCCTTCTCGCCGCTCTCCAGCAGGTAGATGCGCCCGGCGGCGTGCTCCAGAAAGCCCCCGCCGCCCTCGTTGATCACGTAGTCGCAGCGCATGAGGTCGGGGCGGTGCTCCACGAGCCAGCGGGCGCCGGCGACGGTGCCCTCTTCTTCATCGGCGGTGCAGGCATACGTCACCGAACCGGCGAACGGCGCTCCGGCCGCCGCCAGGCGCCTCACCGCCACGGCGTGTGCCGCAACGAGGTTCTTGATGTCCACGGCGCCGCGGCCCCACACGTAGCCGTCTTTGATGAGACCGGCGAACGGCGGCACCTGCCAGTCCCCGGCGCTGGCCGGCACGACGTCCTCGTGGGCCAGCAGCAGCAGCGACGGCCCCGGCCGCTGCCCGTCGAGGCGCAGCACGAAGCTGCGCCGCGCGGCCGGCTCGCCGACGATCTCGCCGCGCAGCCCGGCCTCACGGAACCAGCGGTCCATGAGCTTCGCCACCGCCGTCTCATTGCCGGGCGGGTTGCTGGTGTCGATCTGGATGAGCCGGCTGAGCAGCTCGCTCGTCTCTCGCTCGACCTCACTCACGACTGCTTGATCAAAGCCGGAGATGTCCACGCGCCCCTCCCCTGTTCGCCACGCTGGCGATGAGATGTCCGGGGGCAATGATAGCCGACGGCGCGAGCGGCGGGCGGCGGTTCCGGAGCCCGCCCTCATGCGGTACACTAAGTGACCGCGGCGCCCAAGGGTGCCCGTCCTGCGCGGAGAAGTGGCCGAGTGGCTGAAGGCAACCGCCTGCTAAGCGGTTAAGGGGTTTAACACTCCTTCCCGGGTTCGAATCCCGGCTTCTCCGCCAGTCTTGTCCACTGACGCGAGGCCGCCGTGACACCCACGATCGAGCTCCGCCACGTCGACGCCGACAACTGGCGCGCCTGCGCCGACCTCGAGGTCGCTGCCGGGCAGCGCGACTTCGTCTCACCGGTCGCGCGCTACCTATGCCTCTGCCACTACGGCGACATCTGGCAGCCGCTGGCCGTGTACGCCGGCGACGAGGTGGTCGGCTTCGCGATGTGGGCCGTCGACCCGGGTGATCAGAGCGGCTGGATCGGCGGCCTCGTGATCGATCAGGCCCGGCAGCGAAAGGGCTACGGCCGCGCTACCGCCCTGGCTCTCATGCAGCGCTTGCTCAAGACCGAGGGCTGTTGCTCGTGCGCTCTCAGCTACTCGCCGCACAACGCGGCCGCCCGGGCGCTCTACGCGTCCCTGGGCTTCGTCGAAACGGGCGCGCGCGAGGACGACGAGATCGTCGCGCGCTTCTCGCCCACGGACGCGTGAACGCCGGGTTCTCCCGAGGCGCCCATTTCGGGTATACTTTCTTCCTGTTGCGCACGTAGCTCAGTTGGATTAGAGCGTCGGTCTACGGAACCGAAGGCCGCAGGTTCGAGTCCTGCCGTGCGCGCCACTTCCCCAGTGCCCTACCGCGCTTCAGCGCGCCTGCGCGCCGGGGGCCTCGCTCTCGCCCCGGTCCTGACCTTCCGGCGCCGCCGCGCCGGGCTCTTCGCCGGCGGCCATCCCGAGGCGCGCCTCGATGGCGGCCAGGCGCGACGTCACTCGCTCGAGCGCCTTGAACAGGTCCCTCTCCTCCGGTTCCTCGCGCCTCTGCATCAAGAACGATGCCAAACTGGCCGTCAGCCAGCCGAAGAGACTGATGCCGACGATCATGAGCATGATCCCCGCGATCCTCCCCTGCAGCGTGACCGGCACGAGGTCGCCGTACCCGACGGTCATGAGCGTCGACATCGAGTACCACAAGGCGTCGCTCCAGCTGTGGATGTTCGTCCCGCTGTGGGTCGCCTCGAATCGCCAGATCCAGATCGACAGGAAGCACGTGAGAAGCGCTGCGGCCGGGATCACCCAACGGTAGGCCTCGAGCACGAAGACGCGCCGCGAGCTGCCGACGAAGCGAGCGGCCTGGACGCCCAAGCGCAGGAAACGGACCATCTGTGCCAGAACGCGCTCGACCAGGTTGAACGCTACCAGGCCGCTGGTCAGCATGAAGAGCACGGGGCCGGTGAGGACGATGAGCAGGTCGAGCAGGCACAAGGGCCGGCGAGCGTACGCCCGGCGATCTGGCGCGAGAACGAACACGCGCCACACGTAGTCCACGAGGAAGACGGCCCAGAACACGGCGTCGATGCCGGTGTACGCCCAGCCCACATGCTCGCCGGGCAGAAGCTCGACGAAGACGAGTCCGACGTACAGAAGCGAGACGATGAAGAGGAAGAGGTCGTAGCGGCGTTCGTGCGCCGCCAGAGCTTCCCACGACCTCTTCGGCTTCTGCATGCGACTCCCCGGCCGGACGCCTGACGCACGTCATCCTATCTCAGGTGACGCCTTGACCGGCCGTGCCTGAAGGACCCTTTGTGGGTGGCTCGGGATGAAGACGCCGCGAGTCTGGACTACCATGGTGGGGTTTCGTTGTCCGGCAAAGGACATGTGTGAGACGCACGAGCAGCCTTCGCGCAGCGGCCGCCGCGACGGTCGTGGCGGCTCTTGCCGCCGGCCTCGCGGCCTGTGGCGGCGTCCAGGTCGTGACCCAGCAGAAGAGCCCGGAGCCGATCCACATCGGCGCCATCTACAACCTCACGGGCTCGCAGGCATCGCTGGACGGCCCCTCGCTGGACGGGGCGCGCCTGGCCGTCGACCGCATCAACGCCGCCGGCGGCCTGCTCGGCCGCCGCGTGGAGCTGCTGGAGCGCGACGGCCAGACCAGCACCTCGCTCGTGCGCTACGACGCGGAGAACCTGGCCGCGCTCAGAGTGACAGCGATCATCGGTCTCAGCGACACCGATCAGGTGCTGGCGGCCGCGCCGGTGGCGGCACGCGCCGGCATCCCCTTCGTCACCAGCGGCGCCACGTCTCCCCTGCTGCCAGCGCAGGTCCCCGGTTGGCTCTTCCTCGGCTGCTTCGGCGACAACACGCAGGCGGCGGCCGGCGCCGAGTACGCCGCCGACTGGCTCGGCGCCCGCACCGCCGCCATTCTCTTCGACAAGGACATGGACTACACGCGCCTCCTTGCGGGCTACTTCGCGCAGAGCTTCAGCGCCCAAGGCGGCGCGGTCGTTCTGCGCGCCGGTTTCAGCTCCGGGGAACGCGACATCGCCAAGCTGCTGGCTCCGCTCGCCGGCGACGAGAGCGCTGCCACGTCGGCGGCCCAGCTTCTGTTCGTCGCCGCGGGCCCCAGCGACGCTGGACCGCTGGTGCGCAAGCTGCGCGCAGCCGGTTACCGGCAGCCCATCATGGGCGGCGACAGCTACGACAGCCCGGAGCTCATCAAAGCGGCCCGGCAGACCGGCGGCGGCGTGTACTTCACGACCCACGCCGCCTTCGGTCTGGCGAACAGCACCAGTGCCATGCGCAAGTTCACCACGTGGTACCACTCAGCCTACGGCCGGCTCCCCGAGAACGCCTTCGCCGGTCTCGGCTTTGACGCCGTCAACCTGGTCGCCAACGCAATCACGCGGGCGAAATCAGCCAACCCCAGGTTGGTGCGCAACGCCCTCGCCGAGACGCGCGGCTTTGACGGCGTGTCGGGCGGCCTTAGCTACACCCGCGGCAGCCTGGTGCCGCGCAAGGCGGTCACCGTTGTCGCCGTGGACCGGCGCGCCCAGGTGGCCGCCGAGATCACCCCGGCCTTCGTGCCGGCTCCCTGAGCCGCCATCTGGTCGCACCCCCGCCGAAGATCGCCGGGAGGCAGCTGGGCGACCGAGGCCAAGGCGCCGGCCTCGTAGGTCATGGCAGCGGCCTTGAGCGTCTGGCGCACGCCGGCCGCCTGCGCAGCCAGGTCCGCAGGGCCAAGCCGATGGTCAGCGGCACGATAGATCGCAGCAGACACGGGTTGAAGCAACTCATGGCGTGAGCTCAACCCGTCTGTGTCACCGGGCGGACGATGATTGATGAAAGCCCAACCCGCCGGGGCGACCGGTTCTCGCGAGGCAACTGGGCGGCGGTTGCCGAAGAGGGCCTGCGGGCCGTGCTGCCCGCCGCCCGTCGCACCCGCCGCCGTGCGCCCGCGGCCCTGCGTCAGTCCGACTGCAGGACCGACTCGATCTCGATGCTGAGCTTGATCTCCTTGCTGACCATCCAGCCACCGGCCTCGAGCGCCGCGTTCCAGGTGAGGCCCCATTCCTCGCGATCGATCTTCGTCTCGGCGGAGAAGAACGCGCGCTGACCGCCCCACGGATCGCCCGCCTGCCCGTTGTACTCCGTCTTCAGCGTGACCGGCCTGGTGACACCATGGATGGTGAGATCCCCGTGGAGCTTCCAATCGTCGCCGCCGTCGTGCTCCATGCCAGTGCACGCGAACGTCAGCTGCGGGTACTTGTCGACATCGAAGAAGTCGGAGCTGCGCAGATGGTCGTCGCGCTGCTGGGTGCCCGTGTCGACGCTGGCCGCCCTGATCGACACGTTGGTGCTCGACTGCGTCGGGTCGTCGGCGATGTGCAGCGCGCCTTCGAACTCCCCGAAGCGGCCTTTGACCTTGGCTACCATCAGGTGCCGGGCCTCGAACTCCACCGTCGTGTGCGTGGGATCGAGCACCCACGTGCCCGCGCTGGGGAACTGGACCCCGTTCCATGTGCGGGACGCCCCGCCCCTTGCGACTGGCTGCGACACATCTTCCTCCTCGTTCCGCGGCCGAGTTTCGCGCGTCGGCCTCAACTTCTTGCGTGTGCAAGTATATTATTTCTACCATACCCGGCTGCAGACAGTCTCAAACGTGAGTCGGTCGGGCCCGGAGGGAGGCGGCGCAGGCGGCGCGCCCGCCGCGCCTCGCCGCCGGGCGCTTGTTCCGTTTCCCTCCAGTTTCAGGCATGATGCGGCCATGGGCGATCTGCACTTCCCCCGCCACGAGTACTACATGCGCCTGGCGCTGCGCGAGGCGCAGCGCGCCGCCGGTCACGGCGACGTGCCCGTGGGCGCCGTCGTCGTGCTCGACGGCGAGGTCATCGCCGCGGGCGGCAACGAGCGCGAGCTCCGCAAGAGCCCACTGGCGCACGCCGAGATGATCGCCATCGAGGAGGCCGCCAGGCGCATGAAGAGCTGGCGCCTGCTCAACACCGTGCTCTACGTCACCATGGAGCCCTGCCCCATGTGCGCCGGTGCCATCGTGCAGGCGCGCATCCCGCATCTCGTCTACGGTGCCCCCGACGAGAAGGCCGGCGCCGCCGGCACCCTTTTCAACGTCTGCCAGGACGAGCGCCTCAACCACTGCCTGGAGATCACGAGCGGCGTGCTGGCCGACGACTCGGTAGCGCTGCTGCGCGAGTTCTTCCAGGCGAGACGCTGAGCCGCGGTGTACAGTCTCCGCGCCTTCGCCGACCCGTCACAGATCGATGAGGCCGTCGACGCCCTGAGCGCCCAGGATGAGGTGCGCCACGTCGTGCTCGGGGGGATCGCCACCGACACCGGCAAGACCCTCATCACCGCGGAGATCGGCGCCGAGTCGGTGGACGAAACGTTCGCCGCCCTGCAGCGCGTCGGGATCGACGCCCGCGACCTGTCCGTGTCGCGCCACGACTTCTCGCGACCCGTCACCGGCGAGCGCATCCTGAGCGATGCGATCGACGGCCAGGATGCGCTGGTGTGGGCCGAGGTCGCGGACGCGGCCGCCGAGAACGTGAGCCTGCGCCCCAGCTACCTCATCTACATGACCGTCGCGGGCATCATCGCCGCCTTCGGCGTGATGGAGGGCAGCCCGATCCTGATCGTCGGTGCCATGGCCGTGAGCCCCGACCTGCTGCCGATGTCGGCCGCCTGCGTAGCCCTCGCGGCCCGGCGACCGCGCCTGCTGGGCCGGGCGTTCGGCACGCTCGCGCCCGGCCTCATCCTGGCGATGCTCGCCGCCTACCTGCTGATGCTCTCCCTGCGGCTCGCCGGCCAGGTCTCGCCCGTCATGGACATCCAGCAGGGGGTGATCGGCGCGCTCGCCAGCGTCAACGTCGCCACCGTCGGCGTGGCCCTGGCCGCCGGCGTAGCCGGAATGCTCGCCTTTGAGACCAGGGCGAGCTTCGCGGTCGGCGTCGCCATCTCGGTGACGACGATCCCGGCGGCGGCCTGCATCGGCGTCGCCGCCGGCCTCGGCCAGTGGGACGGCGCGCTGGGCGCGTTCACGGTGCTCATCGTCAACTTGGCGATGCTGCTTCTCGCGGGCACCGTCACCCTCAGCGTGCAGGCCCTCGTCGAGCGCGCCCACGGCCATCGGGCGCTGCCGCCACGGAGACGCGAGCCGGCAACCGGTCGGGAGCAGCGGCCGCCGCGCTGAGGGGCGCCCGAGGCGCGCCGCCGCAAGGGCGCGCACCTGATGCGAAGTATGGGCGGCGCTCGCTATACTGAGCCGGGCCGCAGCGCGAGGCGCTCGCGCCGCGGTGGTCCTGCCGAGACGAGCAGAGGGGGGGCTGATGGCCAGTACCGGGGTGACGGCGGAGGGTGCCGCCGCCAAGAAGGTCAAGGCGGCGGCGATGCCGTCGGCGAAGACGATCACCTGGCTCACCATGTGCTTCATGACGGTCTCGGCTGTGGCCAGCATCCGCAACACGCCCAGCATGGCCGTTTACGGCCTCGCCTGCATCTTCCTCTACGTGCTGCCGGCGCTCGTCTTTCTGCTGCCCTCATCGCTGGTCGCCGCCGAGCTCGCCTCCGGCTGGGACGGCGGCGTCTACAACTGGGTGAGCCAAGGCATCGGCCCGCGCGCCGGTTTCATCGCCATCTGGACTCAGTTCGCGATGACGCTCACGTACTACCCGAGCCTCCTCGCCTACGTGGCCAGCACGCTCGCCTACGTGTTCATGCCGAGCCTCGCAAGCAACGGCGTGTACACGGCCGCGGTGATCGTGATCGTCTACTGGGTCTCGACGCTGGTCAGCATGCGCGGCGTCGGGCTCGTGGCAAAGCTTTCGAGCAGCTCGATGCTGCTCGGCACGGCGATCCCCGGGACGGCGCTCGTCCTGCTCGGGATCATCTACCTCGTTCAAGGCAATCCGAGCGCCGCGCCCATCGAGGCCTCGGCGCTCCTGCCGCGGATCGCCGGCATCGCCGGCCTCGTGCTCATCGTCAACAACTTCCTCTCGTACGCGGGCATGGAGGTCAACGCGGTCCACGTGAAGAGCATGGCGAACCCGGCCAAGGAGTACCCCAAGGCCATGTTCCTCGCCATGGGCCTCGTCGTGGTCATCTTCGTGCTGCCGGCCCTGGCCATCAGCTGGGTCGTGCCGTCCAGCGAGCTCACGCTCACCGGCGGCGTGATGCAGGCGTTCACCGCCTTCTTCGACTACTTCAAAGTCTCCTGGCTCACGCCGATCCTCGGCATCATGCTCATCACCGCCGCGCTCGGCGGCATGATGGCGTGGCTGGCCGGACCGTCCAAGGGTTTGCTGCTGATCGGTCGCAAGGAGGGCTACCTGCCGCCCTTCTTCCAGAAGGTCAACCCGGCCGGCATCCAGGTCAACATCCTCTTCACCCAAGGCATCATCGTCACGATCATCGCCCTGCTGTTCGCGCTGGTTCCGAACGTCTCGAGCGTCTACTGGATCTTCTCGGTGATCACCACTCAGGTGTACCTGATCATGTACTTCCTGATGTTCATCGCGGCGATGCGCCTGCGCCGTTCGCAGCCCGATCACCCGCGGGGCTACCGGGCGCCGATCCTTCCGGTGCTCGCCACGGTGGGCCTCGCGAGCGCGGCCTGCGCGTTCGCCATCGGCTTCGTGCCCTCGTCGCAGTTCGGCGGCGGCAGCACGGTGCTGTACGTTCTGATCATCGGCGGCGGGCTCGTGGTCCTCGGCCTGCTGGTGCCGTTCCTGTTCCTGTGGCTGCGCAAGCCGGCCTGGAAGAACGCCGTGCCCGCGCCGGCAGACGACGAAGGTTAGGGGGCGACCGCGATGCCGGAGAAATCACACACCTGGGTCTACATCGTCATCATCGTCGTGATCGCGGCGCTCATGGTCGCCGGCGCCGTCACGTTCGGCCAGGAGAAGAACAGCCCGGAGGCGCGCGCCAAAGCAAAGGATCTCATCGCGAAGCTGAACGCGGCCGGATTGGCGGCGCCCAGCGAGGCCGCCGCCGTCAGGCTCTTCGGCGCCGACGGCGGCCGCGCCGCGGAGAGGGCCGACAACGCCCTGCTGCACGCGCAGTACGCGTGGGACAGGGGCACCTCGGGGCCGGCGAGCCGCCCGGTCATCATCGACCCCGACTTCTTGAAGGCCGCCGAGATCTTCCTCTCGGTCTACGCCCCAGAGAAGCTGGCGGGGTTCCGGCAGTTCGTGAACGGCCTCGATCTCCAGGAGACGAAATGACGCGGACGGGCGCCGCGGTGCCCGAGAAGGAGAACGCATGAACACGGACGAGCTGCGCCAGGCCGTCGCCGGGCTGATGCCCGGCCTGCGCGCCGACCTCGAGAGACTCGTGCGGCTGCCGTCGGTGGCCTTCGACGGGTTCCCGGCCGAACCGGTCGAGCAGGCCGGCGCTGCCGTGGCAGAGCTGCTGAAGAAGGCCGGCCTGCCCGAGGTCCGCATGGTCGACGTGGCGAAGGCGCCGCAAGCGGTGTTCGCGGCGCGCCCTGCTGCGCCTGGCGCGCCCACCGTGCTGCTGTACGCGCACTACGATGTGCAGCCCGCGGGCCCGGACGAAGCGTGGACGAGCCCGCCCTTCGAGCCCACCGAACGCGCCGGCCGCCTGTACGGCCGCGGCGCCTCCGACGACAAGGGGGGCATCATCATGCACGCCGGCGCGCTCCTCGCCCTGGGCGCCGACTGGCTCGTGGGCATCAAGGTCCTCATCGAGGGCCAGGAGGAGAACGGGCAGGGCGGCATTGAGGCGTTCGTCAAGGCCAACGCCGAGCTGCTGAAGGCCGACGTCATCGTGATCTCGGACGTTGGCAACTACAGCCTCGGCGTGCCCACCCTGACCACGTCGCTGCGCGGCATGGCCGCCCTCGATGTGGAGGTCGAGACGCTCGAGGGCGCCGTGCACAGCGGCATGTACGGCGGCCCGGCGCCCGACGCGCTGATCGCCCTCGCGCACATGATCGCCACGTTGCACGACGCCGCCGGCACGGTGGCCGTCGACGGGCTCGATGTCGTCGCCTACGACGGCGCGCCCTACGACGAAGCCGCCTTCCGCGCTGACGCCGGTGTGCTGGACGGCGTGGACCTGATCGGCGCCGGCAGCATCGCCGATCGCCTGTACGGGCGACCGTCGATCAACGTGATCGGCATCGACGCCCCGGCCGTGGACGGCGCCGCCAACGCCTTGCTCCCCAAGGCGCGGGCGCGCGTGAGCGTGCGCCTGGCGCCGGGTCAGGACCCGGCCGAGGCGCAGGCCGTCGTCGCGAAGCACCTCGAGGCCGCCGCGCCTTGGCGCGTGAAGGTCAGGGTCACGCCCGGCAGCGTCGGCCAAGGCTTCCTGGCGCGCACCGACGGGCCGGCCTACGCCGCCGCCAGCGACGCCATGGCGGCGGCCTTCCAGAAGGACGTTGTGCACTATGGCGAAGGCGGCTCAATCCCCCTGGTGGCCGCCTTCCTCGAGGCGCTGCCCGCCGCCGAGATGATCCTCTGGGGCTGTGAAGAGCCGCAGTGCAAGATCCACGCCCCCAACGAGAGTGTCGACCTCGCCGAGCTGGAGCACATGGTGCTCGCCGAGACGTTGTTCATCGCCGGGCTCGCCGAGAAGAAGTGAAGCGGGCAAGCCGACGGCTGAGACGGTTTCGACCCTCGCGCCCCTCTGGCGTATACTAGCCGTCCGCTCTCAGGGAGCGCACCGCCGGGCACCGCGGAGAGGTGTCCGAGCTGGCTTAAGGAGCGCGACTGGAAATCGCGTGGGCGGGGTTAACCTGCCTCGAGGGTTCGAATCCCTCCCTCTCCGCCACTTCCCTCCACCCGAGGGCGCGGCGGACCCGGCGGCACGACGCGCCCCCCTGGACGAACCTCGCGGAGAGGTGGCAGAGCGGTTGAATGCGGCGGTCTCGAAAACCGTTAATCCGGCTAACCGGGTTCGGGGGTTCGAATCCCCCCCTCTCCGCCAGCGATCCAGCGGATCGTCGAGCGACCATCCCCAGAGGCTCCGCAGGGGGCCCGCACATTCCGTGCCCGCGCGCCGATAGAATGCCGCTGATCCTGATCGTTGGGTGAGTCCTGCAGCAGCGCGCGACGGAAGGGGCACCGCTCGTGAACGGTTTCGGCGACAAGGTCGGCTTCATCTGGAGCGTCGCCGACCTGCTGCGCGGCCCGTACAAGCCCGCCCAATACGGCCGCGTGATCCTGCCGCTCATCGTGCTGCGCCGCCTCGACTGCGTGCTCGAGCCCACCAAGGCGGCGGTGCTCGCCAAGCATGCCGGCCTGCAGGGCGGTCAGCTCGCCAACATCGAGCCGGTGCTGAATCACACCGCCAAGCAGGCCTTTCACAACGCCAGCCGCCTCGACTTCCCCAAGCTCACCGACGACCCCGCAAACATCGCCGCCAACCTGCAGCACTACATCGCCAGTTTCAGCAGCCGGGCCCGCGAGATCATCGAGTACTTCGGCTTCGAGGCCGAGATCGAGAAGCTCGACAAGGCCGACCGTCTCTTCCTCGTGGTCAAGAAGTTCGCCGAGATCGACCTGCACCCCGACGCGGTCGGCAACGTCGAGATGGGCTACATCTTCGAGGAGCTCGTCAGGAAGTTCGGCGAGGCGGCCAACGAGACCGCCGGCGATCACCTCACGCCGCGCGAGATCATCCGACTGATGGTCAACCTGCTCTTCGAGCCCGACGGCGACGCGCTCACCAAGCCAGGCATCGTGCGCACCCTCTACGACCCGACCTGCGGCACCGGCGGCATGCTCAGCGTCGCCGAGGACCACCTGCGCGCGCTCAACCCCCAGGCGCGCCTCGAGTGCTACGGCCAGGAGTACAACCCCGAGTCGTACGCCATCTGTGGCAGCGACCTGATGATGAAGGGCCAGAACCTCGAGAACGTGAAGTTCGGCGACAGCTTCACCGCCGACGGCCTCGCCGGCATGCGCTTCGACTACTTTCTGGCGAACCCGCCCTTCGGCGTGGAGTGGAAGCCGGAGGAGCGCTTTGTCCGCGACGAGGCCGATTCGCTCGGCTTCGACGGCCGCTTCGGCGCCGGCCTGCCGCGCATCAACGACGGCTCCTTCCTCTTCCTGCAGCACATGATCAGCAAGATGAAGCCCGAGGGCTCGCGCCTGGCGATGGTCTCCAACGGCTCGCCGCTGTTCACCGGCGACGCCGGCTCGGGCGAGAGCAACATCCGCCGCTGGATCATCGAGAACGATTGGCTCGAAGCCATCGTGGCGCTGCCCGACCAGCTCTTCTACAACACCGGCATCAGCACATACTTCTGGATCGTGACCAACCGCAAACGCGCGGAGCGCCGGGGCAAGGTGCAGCTCATCGACGCGACCGGCTTCAGCAAGAAGATGCGCAAGAGCCTCGGCAACAAGCGCAACGAGCTCGGCGACGAGCACATCGACGAGATCACGCGCATCTACGGCGCCTTCGCTGCGGGCGAGCACTGCAAGATCTTCGCGAACGAGGACTTCGGCTATCGCAAGATCACCGTGGAGCGGCCGCTCAGGCTGAACTTCGCAGTCAATGAGGAGCGGCTCGAGCGCCTGCAGGCGGAGAAGGCGTGGGCGAAGGTGAAGGAGCCGGATCGCGAGGCTGTGCTGACGATGCTGCGCGGGATTGCGGGTGCGAGCGCGAGCGCGGTGGCCGGCGCAGACGCGGGCGCAGATGTGGGCGCAACCAGTGGCGCGGACACGGGTGCCGGCGCAGACGTGGGCATAGGCGATGGCGCGAGCGCGGGCGTTGGCGCAGACGACGACGTGCACTCCGGCGCCGGCGCACGCGCGATGTGGACGGCGTGGCCGGCGTTTGAGGCGGCGCTGAAAAGCGCCGCCCGGGCCGCCGGCCTCAAGCTCGACGCGCCGCTCAAGAAGGCCGTGATGAGCGCGCTCTCCGAGCGCGACGAGACGGCCTCCGTCTGCCTCGACGCCAAGGGCCACGCCGAGCCCGACGCCGAGCTGCGCGACACCGAGAACGTGCCGCTCGGCGAAGACGTCGGCGAGTACCTGGCCCGCGAGGTGCTGCCCTACGTGCCCGACGCCTGGGTGAGCGAGGCCGTGCGCGACGCGCAGGACGGCGGCCTCGGCAAGGTCGGCTACGAGATCAACTTCAACCGCTACTTCTACAAGTACGTGCCGCCGCGGCCGCTGGCCGAGATCGAGGCCGACATCCGCGCCCTCGAGACCGACATCGTGCGCATGCTCGGGGAGATCACGGGGAGCGGCGCGGAGGGGACTCTTTGAGCCGCGCCATCTCGACGCCGCGCGTCGCCACGACGGCCTCAGTCCCAGCCCGGCGGGAGCCTGTCGGTATGGCGATAGACGATGCCGCGATGAGCGACGCGCACAACGCAGATGACGACGTGATCTTCGTGGATCGCGTAGATGATGCGGTAGTCACCGGCCTTCGCGCGGTGCAGATGGTCAGCGCCGACAACGCGGCGCACGCCCGGCCGGCGCGGATTGACCGCGAGGCGCTCAAGCATGCGGCCGACGCCAACGCGCGCCGGCAGCGTCAGACGCCGGAGCTCGCGCTCGGCCGCGTCGGTGAAGTCGACGACGTAGGCCAAGCGCGCACTCTACAGGCCCAGCTCGGCCTTGATGTCGGTCCAGGGCCGCGTCTTGTCGAGCTCCCCGGACTCAAGGGCGCGCTTGTACTCTGCCGCGTCATGCTGATCTTCTGCGGCCTGGGCGATGAACATGTCTTCGATCGGGACGACCGCTGCGAGGGGTTTGCCGTGACGCTTGATGACGAAGCGGTCGCCGCCGTAGGCGCAGCGGCCGACGATCTCGGAGAGCTTTTCTCTGAGCTCGCGCGTGGTCACGGTGTCAGCATCTCCAAAGTCGTTGTTGGCAATGCGTTCTTCGAGGTCGTCGGGCATGGCGTCATCTCCGGGCGTGTTGTGTACACAGATGAATCTCTCTCCACATGGTACACACCTGCGTCTCGCGCCGCCAGTCCTCTTCGTCCCAGCTCAGTCTGCGGGACTCGCTACCTGCCCACAAGGGTGACGAAGGCGAGGCAGGGTGACATTCGCTCACGGTCCGTGCTTCTTCACGAACTCATTGAGAGGGATGCCCGGACCGTCCAGCTCACCGCTCGCTTCCATGCGCTCCCATTCCTTGACGTCACTGTAGTCCTCGAGCGCCTGGCAGGCCTGCAGGTCGTAGGTCGCAACGATGGCGACGAAGGGCTTGCCGTGGCGCTTCACCAGGATCTGCTCGCCGCCGCGGCCAACACGGTTGAGGACCTCCGCCAGATTGGTGCGCAGTTCCTTGGCGGTGACAGACTTGGCGTCGCCGAGGTCGCCTTTCTTGACGCGCTTGACGTAGTCCCATTTGGGCGCCATCTGGGTACCTTCCGGAGCCGCGGGTGCAGAAGTGATCTTCGGCGCCACGCGTACGCCTCTGCTCGGTCGGTGACCAGAAAGCGCGCGACGAGGTCGCCGCGAGGGCTGCCGCTTGAGCGGGCCGACGACACCGTCGGTCGTCGCCCACATGGGAAGGGAGAAGGCGTGAGCTCCCAGCCCAAGCCGAGGCTGCAAGAGAGGCCGTGCGAGCCATTCACAAACGGGCCGGCGTTCAAGGCGGCGCTGGGGGAGCGGCGTGGCGCAGGACCGATGAGCGGCGCGGCCGCGGCTGGCCCCTCAGGCTCGGCGGCTGTCTGGGTAGATCGAGTCGCGGTGTCCGATGCGCATGACGTAGACGATCTTGCGATCATCGTCGATCTCGAAGACGATGCGATGGTCGCCGACGCGAACGCGATACTTGCGGAGTCCGCCGCCGCCCACAAGCGCAGCCACGCCTCGATGGCGGGGGTCCGTGGCGAGGTGATCGATGGCCGTCTCGAGGCGAGCGCGGAGCTCGGCCGTCGAGCGATCGAGCCGGCGCTGGGCACGCCGAGTGACGGCGATGGTGAACGCCACCCTTCACTCACCCAGCCCGGGTTTCCCACGCACCTCTTCCCAGGGCACCGTGTCCTCGAGCTCGCCCGCCGCCTCAGCGCGCTCGAGCTCCTGGACGTCGTTGTGATCCTCGAGCGCCTGACAGGCCTGCAGGTCGTAGGTGGCGACGATGGCGACGAAGGGCTTGCCGTGGCGCTTCACGACGATCTGCTCGCCGCCGAAGGCGACGCGGTTGAGGATCTCCGCCAAGCCGGCGCGCAGCTCCTTGGAGGTGACGAAGTTGGCGTCGCCGAAGTCGCCTTCGTCGCGCCGCCGCTGGTAGTCCCATTCGGGCGCCATCTGGGTACCTCCCCGAGCCACGGGTGTAGAAGTGGTCTTTGGTACCAAGGGTACACCTCTGCTCGGTCGCTGGCCAGGGAGCGCGTGACGGAATCGCGTCGGTCCCCAGTTTGGCGTCGGCGGCCATCCGATGGAAGAGCTTCGGGGGCGGCAGAGGATTACGTTGGCCGCCGTGCGCGGGTGACGTTCACGGTGCAGGCAGCCGCATGACCGCGCCCACGATGCAGGCCGGCGGCAGCCTCACGAGAAGGGGGAGCACTTGACCTTCCAGCCCAAGAAGTTGGGAGCCCTCGAGGCCGCGTATCAGGTCCTGCTGCAGGCCGGAGAGCCGCTGCGCTGCGAAGAGATCACGCGGCGCATGCTCGAACAGCACTTGTGGATGACGGCAGGCAAGACGCCCGAGGCGACCGTCCAGGCGCAGCTCTGCGTGGACCTCAAGAAGAAGGGCGCGGCCTCACGCTTCGTGCGCACCGGCAAGGCGACCTTTGGGCTCAACCCCGCGCCCGCGGTGGCGCCGTCAGCGACGCCGAACCCGCCGCGCCGCCAGGCACCCCGTCCGCGGCGCGTCGACGCGCAGCCCACCCTCCTCCCTCCCGAGCCGCAACCGTCGACGCTGAGCTTCACCGACGCCGCGGAGCGCGTGCTCGGGTCGCAGGCCGACGCCCGCCCCATGCACTACCGCGAGCTGACGGAGCGCGCCCTCGACCTCGGCCTGCTGGCGACCAAGGGCCGCACGCCCGAGGCCACGATGTACTCGCAGATCCTCACCGAGATCCAGCGCAAGACGCGCCGCGGCGAGGTGCCGCGCTTCGTGAGGCAGGGCCGCGGCCTGTTCGGCCTGTCGCGCTGGACCACGACCGGCCTCGCGCACCAGATCGAGCAGCACAACGAGCAGGTGCGCAAGGAGCTTCACAAGCAGCTGGCGACCATGCAGCCGGAGGAGTTCGAGCAACTCATCGGCCGGCTCCTCGGCGACCTCAACTTCGAGAAGGTCGCCGTGACGCCGATCAGCAGGGACGGCGGCATCGACGTGCGCGGCACGCTGGTGGTCGGCGACGTGATCCACACGCGCATGGCCGTGCACGTGAAGCGCTGGAAGAAGAACGTGCAGCGCCAGGAGGTGCAGCAGCTTCGCGGCAGCCTCGGCGCCCACGAACAGGGGCTCATCATCACGACCAGTGACTTCAGCCCCGCGGCCAAAGAGGAGGCGGCGCGCTCCGACGCTACGCCGGTCGCGCTCATGAACGGCGAGCAGCTCGTGGGCCTGCTCGTGGAGAACGGCATCGGCGTGCGGCGCACGTCGCACGAGCTCATTGAGATGGGCGAGGGAGAGGACGAAGGGTGACTCAACCGTCGCTCGCACTGGGGCCAGTGCCAGACCACTGGGCATCAGCGCCTCTCCGACATTGCGTGGAGCTGCGAAATGACCGCACGCGGCACGAGAGTGACCTCGGGCCCCTCATCGGGCTGGAGCACGTGGAGTCATGGACGGGCAGGCTCCTAAGCCGACCAGAAGATGTTGAGACTGAAGGCCAACACTCGCTGTTTCGGCGGGGTGATGTCTTGTTCGGTAAGCTCAGGCCCTACCTCGCGAAAGCCCACCGTGCGCAGCAAGACGGCGCGTGCTCGGCAGAACTACTCGTCCTCAGGCCTCGGGCGATTGATGCCGGCTTCCTCCTCTACTGCCTGCTTTCAGCGCCCTGGGTTTCGCTGATTGATTCGTCCACCTTCGGGTCGAAGATGCCGAGAGCGAACTGGGAGTTCATCGGACACCAGATTCTTCCGGTCCCCTCGATGCCTGAACAGCGCGCCATCGCCGACTTCCTCGACAGCGAGACGGAGAGGATCGACGCGCTGGTGGCCAAGAAGCAGCGGCTGATCGAGCTGCTGCAGGAGAAGCGCACCGCCCTCATCAGCCACGCCGTCACTAAGGGCCTCGACCCCGATGCGCCGATGAAGGACTCCGGCATCGAGTGGTTCGGACGGATTCCGGAGCACTGGCCCGTCGTGCGCCTCGGCCACTTTGCACGTGTGCACAACGGCTCAACACCCTCGCGTGAGGACACTGCCTATTGGCTCGACGGGACCGTCCCCTGGCTAGCCAGCACCAAGGTCAATGAAGACCGCGTCACGAGTCCCTCGGAGCTGATATCCGAGACCGCCCTGCGTGAATGCAGCCTAACGCTCATGCCAGCCGGTTCGGTGATCATCGGACTCGTGGGCCAAGGACGAACGCGCGGAATGGCGGCGCTCCTTGGCATCGAGGCGACGATCAACCAGAACATGGCCGCGATCATTCCGCGCCGCCGAATCATGGGGCGCTACCTGCAGTATCAGCTGGAGAGCATGTACATCCCGATTCGTGAGAGCGGCCGCGGAGCGAATCAGGCAGCTCTCAATTGCGAACTTGTCGCTGACCTGCATCTGCCCTCACCGCCTCCCGCTGAGCAGGTCGCCATCGCTCGCTTCCTTGACGAGAGGACCGAAGCGATCCGGGCCCTCGTCGACAAGACGCGCAGAAGCATCGACCTGCTCGGAGAATCTCGCTCCGCCCTCATCACCGCCGCCGTCACCGGCCAGATCGACGTCGGCGCGCAGTAGGCTCGGCGGCAGGCCGAAGGACCGCAGCCGCCGAGCATCCGCCGGTGAGCGGGCCATCGTCCCCTTCAGCCCGGCCGCCGCTCCACCTCATCGTCGTTGCGCCTGCCGATCGCGATGACGCGCAGCACGCCGTCTTGCACGTCGATGACGATGCGGTACTCCCCGGCCGTCGCGCGGAAGTACTCGTCACCCTTGAGACGTTCGACGTCCGCAGGCCGCTGATCGGCCATCAGTATGTTAGCCACGGCCGCGCCGGAAGGCCTTTGTCGAGCGACGCATGAGGCGTATCATCGAACCATGACCATGCCGGCAATCAATATTGAGACGCTCGCCCCGGAGGAACGCCTGCAGCTCATCGAGGACCTTTGGGAGAGCCTCCGTTCGCAGCCCGAGACCGTTCGTCTGACGAGCGCCCAGCAGGCCGAGCTCGATCGACGCCTTGACGAGCTCGATCGTGGTGAGGCGCAGGTCATCTCCTGGGACGAGGTCAAGCGGCGCATCCGCAGTCGTCTCGAGTGAGCGACGTTTGGTTCCTGCGGCAGGCCCTCGCCGATCTGAGGGCGGCGCACAGTTGGTACGAGGAGCAGCGCCCCGGTCTGGGTGATGAGTTCGCTGACGTTGTCCACGACGCAGTAGAGTCGATCATCGCCTTCCCGGCTGCACGCCCCGTCGCCTACCGTGAGACGCGCAGGCTTCTCCTCGAGCGCTTCCCCTACTGCCTCTACTATCGAATCCATGGTGACAAAACGCTCATCGTCGTGGCGTGCCTGCATGTCGCGCTTGACCCGAAGCGGCATCAATCGCGGTTGCGTGGCTAACAAGCGGATCAACGCAGACGCCGCTGCGCGACGCAGGCTATCCGCCTCGAGGCGGCCGGCCACGGCCTGAACGGCGCTTGCCGCTCAGTCGCCGCCTACAGCTCGTAGCTCCAGACGGCGCCGATGTCGCGGAGCGGCACCACCATGACGTTCTCCGCCAGCCAATACGCACTGCGCCCGGGGTAGACGACCCACAGGGCGGCCAGCTCCAGATCCTCCATGGCCGCCCTCATCGAGCGAGTCATTCGCGGCGCGTCCTGGTACTTGATCTCCGCGCCCCAGTTGCGACCGCCCCATTGCCAGAGCAGGTCGAGCTCGGCGCCGTTGTGCGTGCGCCAGAAGTAGAGCTCGCTGTCATCCCTGTCGAGAGTCCTGACGATCATCTCCAGGGCGAACCCCTCCCACGACGCGCCGAGCTTGGGCGACGTCAGTACCTGCTGCGGCGTGTCCAGCGAGAGCAGCGAGTGCAGCAGGCCGGTGTCCCGCAGATACAACTTGGGGCGGCGCACCAGCCGCTTCCCGACGTTCGCCGCCCACGGGGCCAGCCGCCGGATCATGAACGCACCCTCGAGGATGTCGCAGTATTTGCGCACCGTCATGTCGGACACCCCGAACGACCGTCCCAGCTCCGAGAAGTTCAGGATCTGCCCGTGGTAATGGCTGAGCATCGTCCAGAAGCGCCGCAGCGTGCGCGCGGGGATCGTGATGCCGAGCTGCGGGATGTCCCGCTCGAGGAAAGTGGAGATGTACTGCCGGCGCCACATCAGGCTCTCGTCCTCCGACGCCGCCAGGAACGACCGCGGCAGCCCGCCGCGAATCCAGAGGTCGGTCACGCTGTCGGGGCCCAGGTCGCTCAGGCGAAAGCCGCCCAGCTCATGAAAGGCGATGCGACCGGCAAGCGTCTCCGAGCCGCGCTGGACCAGGTCCCGGGACGCGCTGCCGAGGATCAGGTATCTCTGCCCCGCCTCGCGGTCGATGAGGTAGCGCATCAGGGGAAAGAGGTCCGGCAGGCGCTGGATCTCGTCGATCACGATGAGCCCCGTCAGGTCCTCCAGGGCGAGCTGCGGCTGCTCGAGCCTCGCCACGTCGCGCGGGTTCTCGAGGTCGAACGAGTGGTCGGCCTTGAAGGCCCGGGCCAAGGTGGTCTTGCCGCACTGCCGTGGCCCGAGGATGGCCGTGACGGGGAAGGTGGCCAGCAGGCTCTCGACGGCGCGCAGATCCTGCGTTCTGGTGACGAGATCCATGAGCGTAAAGTAGTCCTCTTGCCATGAAAAATCAAAGGTGACATTGGAGATTGCATGCGATATGGCCATCCCCTTCCGTCCGGCTGCGCGTGCAGCCTTCGGATCGACGAGTGGCGAGAAGGCGGTCATGGCGGGCTCCGCGTGCCGGAGCCGCCGCGGCGGGGTAGTGCTGCGAGGGAAGATAAGGAATGCCGCCGGATCCTTATCTTCCCCCTCACCAGCGAGCCTGCGGATGGCCGCGGGCGACGCGACAGTCAAGGAATCCTTGTCTTCCCCTTTCGCACTACCCCGCGCCGCGGCCGCCCGCGTGCCCGCCGGGAGCGCTGCCGGCTGTTCATCCGCCGGGCGCCCACTCGTGGCTCATCGGCGCTCGAGCGACGGGGATGGTCATTTCGCGCGAATCGTTTGTCACCCGGTCCGGCATCGACTCAGAGCAGATGCTTGAGCTCCTCCACCGTCAGACCCGCCTGTCTCAAAATGGCGCGAAGCAGGCCCTTGCCAAGTTCGTGGTGATCGGGGATCGTGTGATCCTCCGGTGTGGAGGCGCAGTCTGACGCATGACGATGTGGCTGCCTCGCTGCCTGTCTTTCTCGTAGCCGGCCTTGGCCAACGCGGCCACCACCTCGCGACCGGAGACCCGAGGCAGGACGCTCACATCGCTACCTCCACGACCTCCTCGAAGATCGATGGGGGAATGGGCTCATCGTGGGCCTCCAGACTCTCCAGATACGCGTGGATGGCCTCCTGGATGTTCTGCAGTGCATGCGCGCGCGTCGCCCCTTGGGAGACGCACCCCGGCAGAGACGGCGCCTCGGCCACGAAGACCCCATCTTCGTCTTGTTCCACGAGGACGCGGTACTTCATCGTTGCCTCCCGGTTCGCGGATCTAGAAAGACATGATACCCGTCCCCAGGGCACGCGGACCGGACTCCCGGAGAGCGGGCACACGAAGATCTCCCCCCCGCCTCCTCGGCCGGCTCATGGACCGCGGCCTTGTGGAACGCGTGGGTCGGGGGCTCTACCGGGCCAATCCCGCGCAGGTCACCGAGAATCACGGGCTCGTTCTGAGCAGCAGCGGCACTTCGTGCTCAAGGGCGCCACGCTATTCGCGGTGTGGAAAGGCTTGCCGCACTGGGCCACCCGAGACATCGACCTTCTCGGACTCCTGGCAGGCGAAGAGCATGTGCTCCGCGTGCGGATTCCGGCGAAATCTGCGCCGCAGCGGTCGAACCCGACGGTCTGGTGTTCGATAGCGCGACGATGCGCTCCACCACGATCCGCGAGCGTGAAGCGTATGCCGGAGCGCGCCCGAAGATGATCGCCCGCCTGTCCACGGCCCAGCTGCCGGTCCAGGTCGACGTGGGCTTCGGAGATGCCGTGACTCCGGCCCCCGAGCGCGTGACTCTGGAGACGATCCTCGACTTTCCCGCTCCGGTGCTTCGCGCCTATCCCATGCCCATGGTGATCGCCGAGAAGGTCCACGCCATGGTCAGCCTGGTCTTTCGCAACAGCCGGATGAAGGACCTGCTTGACCCGCGGTGTGAGCGCAACCTGAGCGCCCGCTCCGTCGGCCCCTATTCTCGGCATTTCTTCATAGCCACCGAGGATTTCGGATGGCTGCCTGATATCGGGACCCGAATCGCAGCCCAGCGGTGTCGAAACTGTCCCATTACTTCTTTGTATATTGCTTTTCAGCGATGATATGAGACACCACGTCCATGGACGACTCTCACCCTCTCGATCTTCTGGACTACATCCGCGAGAAAGGCTTGGTGCGCCCGCGAGACGTGGAGGCCATCGGCATCCCGCGGAAGTATCTGTCGCGGCTTGTCGAGCGTGGGCTCATCGAGCGCGTCGGTCGCGGACAGTACATGGCCGCCGACGCCGAGTGGACCCAGTACCACACACTGGTGCAGGCGGCGGCCAGGGTGCCGCGGGGCGTCCTGTGCCTGCTGACGGCGCTGCGCTTCCACGACCTCACGACCGAGCTCCCCCGCGAGGTCTGGATGGCTGTCGATCCCCGCGCTGGCCAGCCACGCGACCCCCACCTCGCCCTCAGGATCGTGCGCTTCTCCGGCGCGGCCCTCACCGCCGGCATCGAGGAACACGCCATCGAGGGCGTTCCCGTCCGGGTCTACAGCCCCGCCAAGACGGTCGTCGACTGCTTCAAGTTCCGCCACAAGATCGGCGTGGAAATCGCCATCGAGGCGCTGCGCGACTACCTGGCGCGTCGCGACCGCGACCGCGACCGCGACCTCGACGAGCTAATGCGCCTCGCGACGGCATGCCGCATGGCCAACGTCATGCGGCCGTACCTCGAGGCGCTTGCATGAGCATCGAGCATCCCCGCGGCACTTCTTCTCCGGAGTCCCGCGTCACTCTCAGCACCGCCTCCGTCATAGGTCAGAGGGACATGCAGGCGGCGGCACAAAGCCACAGGAGTGTTTCTCTCAAAACCTTGGTAGTTGTTGACAAGCACCGATGAGTTGGGATAATCATCCGATGATGCGCTACACCTCAGACGATGCTCTTGAGCTCGTCCGCCACGCGGGCGTCGTTCGCAGCCGCGACCTCGAGGCTCAGGGCGTGTCACGAAAGCATCTGAGCCAGCTTGTGGAGCGCGGCCTCGTGGACCGGGTAGCCCGCGGCGTGTACGTGGCCTCGGACGCGGAGTACACAGAGAGCCACGCGCTTGCCGAGGCTGCCAAGCGCGTACCCAAGGGCGTCATCTGCCTGCTCTCCGCGCTTCGCTACCACGACCTCACCACGCAGCTTCCCTGGGAGGTGTGGATCGGCATCGGCAGCAAGGCTTGGGCTCCGCGCGCGAGCGGGTCGGCCCTGCGCGTCATCCGCTTCTCTGCCTCGACGCTGGCCCTGGGTGTGGAGCATCATACGATCGAGGGTGTCGAGGTAGCGATCTTCGATCCCGCCAAGACGGTGGTCGACTGCTTCAAGTACCGCAGCACGGTCGGGTTCGACGTGGCGCTCGAGGCACTGCGGGATTGCTGGAGACGCCGTCTCACGACCATGGACGAGCTCTGGCGCTACGCCGAGGCCTGTCGCATGGCCAACGTGATGCGGCCGTACCTCGAGTCGCTGCTGTGAGCGATCGCGCGCCGACGGACCTGCCCGCTTCTGTCGCGCGACGGCTCAAGAACCAGGCGCAGCACAAAGGACAGGAGGTTGCGCGCGCCTTCGAGCGGTTCGCCCTCGAGCGCTTCCTCTATCGGTTGTCTGTGTCAGACCATCGCGACCAGTTCGTGCTCAAGGGCGCGATGCTGTTCGCGCTGTGGGAAGACGAGCCGCATCGGCCAACGCGTGACATCGACCTGCTCGGCTTCGGAGAGGATTCGGCCGAGAGGATGGCTCGCGTGTTCATCGACGTGTGCACGGTGCACGCGGAGCCGGACGGCCTTGTCTTCGACCCAGCGAGCGTCACCGTGAGCGACATCCGCGTCGGCCAGACGTACCAGGGCAAACACGTCGAGATCGCGGGACGAATGGGCAAGACGCGCCTGCCGGTGCGAGTCGACATCGGGTTTGGCGACGCCCTCACTGCTCCCGGGCCGATGGCGGACTACCCCACGCTGCTCGATTTCCCCGCGCCGCGGCTGAGGGTCTACCCCGCCGCGGCGGTCATCGCCGAGAAAGTTCACGCGATGGTGGAGCACGGCATGCTCAACAGCCGCATGAAAGACCTGTACGACCTTACCGCTCTGCCGGCACGGCTTTCCTTCGCGGGCGAGGAGCTTGTAGCGGCACTGCACGCGACGTTCGGGCGGCGTGGGACGACGCTCTCCGAGCGGCTTCCCGCGCCCCTCACGCAGGAGTTCGCCACTGACGCCACGAAGCTCGCCCAATGGCGAGGCTTTCTGAGGCGCACGCGCCTGGCCGAAGCCGAGCTCGGCGAGGTGGTCGCCGCTCTGCGGCGCTTCCTCGCCGAGCCCTATCTCGCCGCCGCGCGCGGCGAGCCGTTCGTGAAGCACTGGCCCGCCGGAGGGCCGTGGGGCTGACGCTGGGGGTCTGATGCCGGCCGACCACAGGGAGATCGCGTTCGAGGCCGCCATCGAAGAGAGCTTGCTCACGCATGGCGGCTTTCTCAAGGGCGACCCCGAGGCGTTCGACCGGGAGCTTGCTCTTGACCGCGGCGAGCTCTTCGCCTTCTTGCGCGGCTCGCAGCCGAAGACCTGGGCCAAGCTCGAAGGCCTCCTTGGCCCACAGACAGAGGCCACCGTGCTCGACGACCTCCTGGGCGCCCTCGCCTCGCGCGGCTCACTCGACGTGCTGCGCTACGGCTTCAAGTGCCACGGCAAACCGCTCCGCCTCGCCTACTTCGCCCCCGCCCACGGCATGAACCCCGAGACGCAGACGCTCTACGAGGCCAACCGCCTCACGGTCACCCGCCAGCTCAAGTACGACCCGGCGAGCGAGAGCTCCATCGACCTCGTCCTCAGCCTCAACGGCCTGCCCGTCGTTACGGCCGAGCTCAAGAACCCGATGAGCGGCCAAACCTGGCGCGACGCCGTCTGGCAGTACCGGGCCGACCGCGACCCCGCGGCGACGATCTTCCGCTTCAAGCTGCGCGCCCTCGTGCACTTCGCCGTCGATCCCGACGAGGCCCACATGACCACCAAGCTGGAGGGCAAGAAGACCCGTTTTCTGCCCTTCAACCGCGGCAACGGCACGGCCGCCGGCAACCCCGTGAACCCCGGCGGCTACAAGACCGCCTACCTCTGGGAGCAGGTCTGGGCGCGCGACAGCCTCATGGACATCCTCGCGCGCTTCCTCCACCTCCAGGTCGACGAGAAGAGGCTCGGCGGCAGGACGCTGCCCAAGGAGACGATGATCTTCCCGCGCTACCACCAGCTCGATTGCGTGCGCGCCTGCGAAGCCGACGCGCGCACGGGCGGCGCCGGCCGCAGCTACCTCATCCAGCACTCGGCCGGCAGCGGCAAGAGCAACTCCATCGCCTGGCTCGCACACCGCCTCGCGAGCCTGCATTCGCGCGACGACGTGAAGATCTTCGACTCGGTCGTCGTGGTCACCGACCGCCGCGTGCTCGACAAACAGCTCCAGGACACGATCTACCAGTTCGAGCACAAGCAGGGCGTCGTGCAGCGCATCGACGAGAGCTCGCAGCAGCTCGCCGAGGCCCTCAAGGCGGCGACGCCGATCGTCATCACGACGCTGCAGAAGTTCCCCTTCGTCACCGAGAAGACCGGCGAGCTGCCGAAGCGCCGCTACGCGGTGATCGTCGACGAAGCGCACAGCTCGCAGAGCGGCGAGAGCGCCAAGAAGATGAAGGACGTGCTCGCCGGCGCGCACGTGGCCGAGCAGGCCGCGGGTGAGGCCGCCGAGGAAGACCTTGACGACTACGAGGAAGAGGTCATCAAGGCGATGGCCGCCCGCGGCAAGCAGCAGAACCTCTCCTTCTTCGGCTTCACGGCGACGCCCAAGTACAAGACGCTCGAGGTGTTCGGCCGCCCCGGCGTGGACGGCAAACCCGTGCCCTTCCACCTCTACAGCATGCGCCAGGCGATCGAGGAGGGCTTCATCCTCGACGTGCTCGCCAACTACACCAGCTACAAGACCTACTACGGCCTCATCAAGGCCACCGCGGACGACCCCGAGGTCGAGAAGAAGCAGGCCGCCAAGGCGCTCGCCCGCTACATGAGCCTGCACCCCTACAACATCGCCCAGAAGACCGAGGTCATGGTCGAGCACTTCCGCGCCCACACGCGCCACAGGATCGCGGGCCGCGCCAAGGCGATGGTGGTCACCAGCTCGCGCCTGCACGCGGTGCGCTACAAGCAGGCCTTCGACAGATACCTGGCCGAGCACGGCTACGCCGACATCAAGACCCTCGTCGCCTTCTCCGGCGAGGTCGTCGACCCCGACCTGCCCGAGGTGGCCTACACCGAGGTCGGCTTGAATGGCGGCGTCCGCGAGAAGGAGCTGCCCGGCAGGTTCGCCGGCGACGACTACCAGGTGCTGCTCGTCGCCGAGAAGTATCAGACCGGCTTCGACCAGCCGCTGCTGCACACGATGTACGTGGACAAGCGCCTCAGCGGCGTGCAGGCGGTGCAGACGCTCTCGCGCCTCAACCGCACTACCCCCGGCAAGGAGGACACCTTCGTCCTCGACTTCGTCAACGACCCGGAGGAGATCTACGCCTCGTTCCAGCCGTACTACGAGGTCACCGGGGTCGGCGAGCGCGCCGCGCCCGACCAGCTCTACGCGCTGCAGGCGGAGCTGAATGCAGCGCAGATCTACTACGCCGAAGACGTCGAGGGCTTCTGCGGCGTGTTCTTCGCGCCCAAGCGGAGCCAATCGCCCGGCGACCACGCCAGAATGAACGCCTGGCTCGACAAGGCGGTGCAACGCTTCGCCGAGCGCAGCACGAGCGACGACGGCGCGGGCGAGTGCGAGGAGCTCCGCGGCCGGCTCATCGCCTTCCGCAATCTCTACGCCTTCCTCTCGCAGATCATCCCCTACGGCGACAGCGACCTCGAGAAGCTCTCCACCTTCGTGCGCTTCCTGATCCCCAAGCTGCCGCGCCGCGCGAGCGGCCCGCAGTACCACTTCGACGACGAGGTCTCACTCAGGTACTACCGCCTGCAGAAGATCAGCGAGGGGCGGATCGAGCTGACCCCCGGAGCCGGCGGCGAGCTGGACGGCCCCACCGAGGTCGGCACCGGGGTGGTCGAGGACGAGAAGGTCGAGCTCTCGACCCTCATCGAGATCATCAACGACCGCTTCGGCACCAGCTTCACCGCCGCTGACGAGCTGTTCTTCAGCCAGATCCGCGAAGAGGCCGTCGCCGACGAGGCGCTTCAACAGGCCGCGACCGCCAACCCGCTGGAGGCCTTCAAGCTGGTCTTCGACAAGGCCCTTGAAGGCCTCTTCATCGACCGCATGGACCAGAACGAGGCGATCACCGCGAGGTTCCTCGACAACCCCGAGTTCCGCGGCGCCGTGAGCCGGTACCTCATGACGCAGGTGTACGAGCAGATCCGCGGGGAGGCTCTGGCGACGTGATGCGGGAGAGTCGTTAGCGAGGACTTCTGAACGGCCCGGCGAACGCATCCGGCGGCATCGATGTCGCGATGGCAAAGAGGAAACGACAGCTCGTCTGAGCTCGAGGCGGAGCTCACGAAGATCATCCGAGGCTGAGGTGCCGCGCGGCGGTGCAACTACGGCCGCGCCCCCGCTGACGCTCCTGCGGCTCGCCGTCAGCCGCCGCCCGTCACGGCGTCGCCCCCACCGCGCTTGGCGGCGTAGAGCGCCTGGTCGGCGCGGCGCAGCAAGTCGTCGGGGAGCTCGCCCGGCGCCCACTGCGCGACCCCGGCGCTGACCGTGACGCCGCGCTGCGCCAGCACCTCGCAGGAGCGCACTGCGACGAGCAGGCGCTCGGCGAAGCTCTGCGCGCCGTCGAGCGCAATGCCCGGCAGGAGCACGCCGAACTCGTCGCCCCCGAGGCGGCTCGGCAGGTCCTCGGCGCGGCAGAGGGCGCCGAGGAGATCGGCGAAGCTCGTGAGCACCTCGTCGCCGGCCTCGTGACCGGCGCTGTCGTTGACGCGCTTGAGGCCGTCGAGGTCGAGGCTCACGAGCGCCAGAGGGCTGCCGTGACGGCGCGCCAGGGAGACCGCCGTCGCGAGCGACTCGTAGAAGCGG
>Ga0114951_10000244_pt1 | contig 79153 bp, 70 predicted proteins | sample AM7aDNAmetaG_FD_88677 | JGI IMG/M metagenome (GOLD analysis project Ga0114951, IMG submission 88677) | Freshwater microbial communities from Finland to study Microbial Dark Matter (Phase II) - AM7a DNA metaG | ecosystem: Environmental > Aquatic > Freshwater > Lake | place: Finland: Lake Alinen...
CGGTCGGGAGGACCGAAATTCAAGCCCATGGAGATCGTTGACTCTGGAAGCAACCAGAATAAAATAGCTGTCAGATCGTTGAAGTGGGAAGCATGGAAATCTTTAGTTTCCATGTACTTCACCACGCTTATAGTTAAGTGGATATTGCTACTCCCCATTTATTCTTTTCCAGCAGTGCGTTGATTTGGTTCTTGGCGTCTTCGCGAGTTCTTTCCTTGATCAATTCTGGCGCCCACATTTCATAGGGCACGACATCGTGCTTCCTCAATAGTTCGCAGCACGCGCACACCGCATCAGAAATATCCTTAGCATGAATACCTATCAAACTGGTCTCCCACGCAGTGCTGCCTTCTAAGACTATCTCCCCACTGGTATGATCTACTTTTTGAGAGCCTGTTTTTTTACCATCGGCATCCTTGCGCCGGATTATCTGTAAGCTTTTCAAATTATTTTTGAGATGAATATTACGGCCTGCGCGAAGGCGATCAGATTCAATAATCGATACGAAGTTCAAGTAAGGGTCCATCTCTTTATCAACAGATAGCTTTTCAATCTCGAACCCTCGGCGCAACAAGTATTGCATAGTAGCCTCTGATTGAAACTGGTCGAAAGATCCATACATTAATTGCATAGACCCCTTTTCACGAAGGTCTTCTATAAAGTATCTGATCGCGTCAAGATTGATACGCCCGCCTTTGGGAGTGATAGGAACAACAAGATCAACCACATATATAAGAGTCATCTGGGGCTCTGGCATTCCCGGAACTTTCCTCATTTCTCGTTCAAGATGGGCCAAAGCGATAGCAGTGACATCGCCGGAGATAGACTGATCAACGGCAAATACGCGAGGAACATGCGGCTTATACCAGAACTGATAGCTATTGATATATTTGATAAAGAATTGATCCTTAATCTGATTCCAAATGATACCCTCGGGGGAGTCTCTCGACGAGGCCACAATATGAGTGTATACAGATTTCAAATGAGGATCAAAGATATGCTCGATTTTACTATAATCATAAAAAATCTTATCAGAAGAGCCCGCTGGTATGCCCGCTTGATCTTTCAAGGCTTCATATATATTCTCTTCGAACTGCCCTCGAATCAAAGGGACATCCGGAACATCGATTACATCCTCAAGAGCAAATTGCTCACGATCTTCAGAATCAATGATCATAGGAGGTCGGCCCTTTCCTCCTAAGAAAACTTGAAAAGCTTTTTCAGGTTTGACATTACCAAGCTCATCAAAAGTCTCAGGAGGGAAGTCGCCCTTTACCCATTTCCAACGAGAACCGCTAATAATAAAGTTTGAAGGGTTCTTGGGGGCCTCGTGAACTACCCAATCATCAACGGGGGACTCCAAGGTATTCGGCGAGGAGTCAAGGATAAAGCGGCCAAAGTAATTGCCCTTCATACGAGATTCAATACGAGCTCTTAGCTTAGTGAAGAACTTGAAAATAAAATCATCACTCCTGCCGTTCTCATGAAAAAAGGTCAACTCCGTCATAGTCCCAGAAATTAAGGTCTGGCCCAATAAAGCGTGAGGGCCTGCGATCAATTTGAAATTCGCTCCGCCGCTGAATTGAAGTGCGGAAGTCGGCACGGCGGTAGTCCAGAAAATCCTATCGATGTTATTCATACGAGCAAAGTCGCGCTCTCGGTTTGCCATTCCTTCCTTGGTGTGAACCTTCTCAAAAAAAGGAGAGGATTCAAGCATATTGAGCATTGGCTCAAATAATAACTCGGAAGATTTCTTTTGTGAAGTTGCGCAGAAGGCTTGGGCATATATGGTGGCGGGGGAATGACCGAAGAAACGCCACGGCGAGCGCATCATAGATAGATGAGTTCCTATGTATAGATTGACGAGAACCGCCAAAAAAGAATTATGGGTGACAATATAATCATCCGTCAAATATAAGCATTCCGGGTGGTCTATCATTATACAGGTCGCTTCTGCATCTTCAACTTGCTCTATTCTTGACAAGTATAAAACTTGCGTTTTTCTTTTTGTTCTTGGGCGATTAAAATGATAATCAACTATGTCTTGCTTTCTCTTTAAAGAAAAAATAGGAAATTTGTTGGAAGGAAATGATATAAAAATAAAATAGCAAGGAAAGTTTATTTTACAGTGGGGTCTAATAGTATCATCTCTGCTCCAAGAGGCAAGCCCCCCCAGCCCCCTCACTAATGTGAGCATATTATCCCTTAATTTTTCACTAGTAGTGTTAAATACCGCTAGTCCCGATCGTTTAACCGCTGTGCCATCCGTATCCATCAGCCCCTGAAGCAATGCAATACGATTCCAAATAGAATCGTAAAGATATTCCTCAGGGATAAATTTATTATTACTTCGTGTCTCTCTCAAACCTAATCGCCCTAATTCTTTTTTATAAGGGTTGCCTTTAGTATGATGATATGTGAATATAGTCTGATAGTCGCATGAAACCGTTTTTGAAATTCGTGCCTGCACATCACTCGATAATTCTTTTTCAACTCGAGCATGAATTTCTTTATCATCTCCTACAAGTGTGACGGCTGATCCAAAATATCCGTCACCCAATAGAGCCCCTAAAGTATACGGGGATATAATATGGGGGTTTGCCTTGTGAAGAACAGGCTCCGTTAAAGGTATAAACCAACGATCCTTTGGGTTCTTTTCAATGGACTCTAAAATCCCTTGAGTGGTGATTGTTTTCCAATTAGGAGTTTGGAATTCTTTTTTCATATATTTTTTTTGTTGTTTATTCCACTCGATAGAGCACTTAGATTTTGCTGCTTTCCACAAATGTTCTCGACCTATATAAGTTTCTCTCCCATCAGAAAAGGTAGCTTTGAAGATTTCCTTTCTACCCTGCGGTGAGACTTTTATCACATTTGCAAATGATCCATCAGGCGTGCATACTTTTTCACCTACCTGAATATCTCCTATGGGGATATCTCCGTGTTCGTAAGTCTTTATATTACAATCGTTCCTCTCCATTTTCCCAAAGCCGATGAAAGAATAAAGAACAGCGGTTCGATACGGCGCAGTAGGATTCATGAAATCAATAAAGGCTTGCTTGACCTGTGGCCAAATGGTTTGCGCGACAGGACCTAAATAACGCTCAGTAAGAAATTCCTCTGGTGTAGGGGGCCTATCACGATAATTGAGTCGCCAGCTATTGGATAGAAGATCCGCTTTTTGACTTTCATCAAGATCTTGATTGGTGAGAATAAATTCAAGTGCTGTTTTGAGTTGCTGGACATTAAGACCCGTGAACTCAGGTCTGGCGAGAGCAGCCGGATCTCCTGAGAGAACATCTTTGAAAATAAATTGTAAATTGTTAAGTAGCTCAGGATCAAATGTGGATAGATCGACCCCCTTTGCTTCTTCAAGAAAAGGGTTATTTGTGGACATCTTAGTCTTTTCCTTTGGCGCCACTAATTATCTTAGTAAGCACACTCCTTATTTAGTGTGCCGGAATTCGAGGAAACTCGGATGAATGCGAAAAATGTTGCAAATGCATGCAAAATGCTCGGGCTTACGTGTGAGCCAACCGTCCTCTTAACATATGTGAGGCAAAAACCAAGCGCGCCGGCAATAAAGCGCAGCACATCTTAAACCACCATACGTGGCACGAACAACGTTGGTGACCCTGAGGAGGGTCAATTATGAACAGAGCGGAATTCCGCCGAATGGCAGAGATCAAAGCTAAGATCACTGTAGCAAAAAGACGCCGTATGCGTGAGGCTGGCGTCCCCGTAGCAGTAGGCCCGGACAAGGGTGAGAATGCTTACATCAAGTCACCTCTTTCTGGTGAAGAGCTGAAAGTTGTAGAAGCATATCGCAAGTGGAAACGCGCACGCGTTCAAGAAGGCGAAGCTGCTGCTCCCGCTGATGATGGCGCCGAGGCTCCGGCAACGAATGTGACTGCCGAATCTCGCAACATGCGTATTCTTCGTCTTAAAAGGAAGATTGAGCGTCGTCGCCGAGTCGAAGGCCTCAAGCGTCAGCTCGCAGAGAAGCGCAATGCCGAAAAACCGGATGCTCTTCGTTCACAAGCCCTTGCACTCAAAGAAAGGATTCAAAAGGTCCGCAAAGCTCTTAGAACTTTGAGTCTTCGTGAAGGCGCTCCCGGAGCCGCCCCAATGGCCCCCCCTCCTGACGCTTCTTCGCCCCCAATGGGCGCAGCCGCTCCTGGTGCCGATGGCATGCCCGGAGCAATTCCAAATCTCCCGCCAGAAATTACTGCGGAGATTCAGAATATCGCAACAGCAGCGCAGTCACTTGCACAGATGGCTGGCGTAGCACCAGAAGCACCACAACCCGGCGCGGATCTTGGCGCAGGTATTCCTCCTGAAGGTGCCGCTCCTGGTAGTTCCGGAATGCTTCCTGAGAAGGCTCAGCGCATCGCTCGTATCAAGGCTCTTCTTGAGAAGAAGAAAGCCGAAAAGGGTGATGACAAAAAGAAAGAGAAAAAGGCTGAGAAGGAAGATGAGAAAGACGAGAAGGGCAAGAAGAAATTCCCCTTCAGCAAGAAGAAGGAATCGTGGGAAGATAATGAGGCTAATAGAAAAAACACTAAACTCATGGCTAATAAACTTATGCCTCTTACTCAAATGATTCCAGACGAATTCTACGCAGATGAAGAAGAAGATGAGGACGGGAAGCTGATGGACAGCGTGCGCAATCGTGCCACTGCTCGTCGTGAGGCCCTCCAGAAAATCCGCGCTCGCGCGATGAACGAAAGATCCTATGAAGCCGAAGAGGCTTCTGATGGTGATGTCAAGGGTTTTGTAAAGAACGCGCTTGACCTTGGTCAGCGTGGCTATGAACTTAACCAAGACCGCGTGATTCAGCAAGCTGGTGTCAAGCATGACGGAGCATCTCCTTCCATGCCTGGCAGAAAGGAAGCAACCTCAAGTATTAGCCCTGCCCGCACCTGGCCCGCTAAGGACCTCAAGTATGGTGGGAAGGTTCCTGATAGTTTCGCACGAACCCCCGATTATAACCCCGTTCGTAAGTCTGGTGGGCAACCGCGTATGCCCGGACAGGGGGATAAGGGGGCTGTGACTAAGGAATCTGTCGAGCAAGATTGGTCAGAAAAAAATATTGATCATTTCCTTGAGAGGAAGGAGCTCAACTTTCGCGATTTACTTAAAAGTGGTCGCCTCGGCTGATAAGAACTTAATTTTTAGGGCCTTCTAACCGGAGGTTGAAGCCTCCACTAATTATATTATTGGTGGAGGCTTTTTTATGCCCTGTTATGTTTATGTCTATCTTGACCCTCGAAAACCGGGGATATTTGGATACGGGGAATACAAGTTTGACCATGAACCTTTTTATGTAGGGTATAGCTCGCGTCAATTCCGTATGAGTGAACACCTTCGCGAGCTTTTAGCTAGTGGCCGTTTAGGTTAAACTTTAGCAACTTCCCAGAGATAAAACTCCCACTAATTATAGTGGGAGTTTTTTATGCCATACGTGTATGTTTACCTGGACCCTCGTAAACCGGGAATTTTCGAATACGGGGATTATAAATTCGATTATGAACCTTTCTATGTAGGCTACGGGAGTCAGCAAACAAGAATGAGAGCCCATTTAAGAGACGCTAAAAAACATAAGGGCTCTGAGCACCCTAAATTCGCGAAAATTCATAAGATTTGGGCGGAAGGACTGGATCCTATTCTTATTCAGTATCAAAAAAATCTAAGTAGAGAGAAAGCCTGCGAATTAGAGCATAACATGGTAATCACGATAGGTCGGCAGGACTTGAAAAAAGGGCCACTAACCAATCTTACTGATGCGGGAGAGACCAATTTGAATCGGTCGTATAAACCGAGACCTCAGCCAACGAGAACACGAGAAAAAATTCGGGACACTCTAAAGCAAAAATACATTGATCACCCAGAATTGCGTGAAAAACCTTTCTCGCAAGACACCCGAAAAAAAATTAGCGCGGGGCTTATAAAAGCCTACGCAGCTGGAAAAAAAATGCCGGTAACTGGTGGCTGGAAGTTATCTGAAGAGGTTATAAAAGAAATGTCAGAAAGAAGTAAATTACAAAAGCATCCAACAGGGATTAATGCCGCAAATTGGTCAGGATGGGCTTACGACCCTCAAAAAAACATATCTTACGCTACCGCAAAGTTGGCCGCAAGATACGAGCAAGTGGCTAATGGGACTATTCTTTGGAGAATTCAAAAAGGTAAATGGAAATACCTTCAAGAACCTCAGGGAACTCAGGTCTTTGAGTAAATCTTACTAATTAAAAGACTTCCTAAAGGAGAATAATATGGCAGAGCAAGGCCTACCAAAAGTAAAGAAATCAGAAGGAGACGAAACTGCCGATAATTGGCTCAAGGGCGAAGCTACTTGGCCGGTTTCTGAAATCGATCCTTCTGTTATAGATCCGGATGGTTTGTTTTTGCCAAAGGACCCGAGAAGCATCGCGGAAGAACAACAAGATCGCGAACGCGGGTCTAAAGATTTATACCAGCAGAAGTTCAAACCGCCGTTCGGAGCAATCCAAAACGACTGGGAGTCTAACATAGATCCCCGTGCTGATGAAAAAGATGCTAAAGGCCCCGTCTCTAAGCATGCAGCGGCTAATCGGGATCACGCAAAAGATGGCGAGCGCAATCAAGGGGCCAAGGCTGATATCACCACGGATTATATGAATAAGGAACCAAAAGAGAAGCTTTTTTCTGATGAAAAGAAACTCACGGAGATGTCTATAGAAGAGCTTGAAAGACTCCTTGAGGCAGAGGATATTCCAGTTGAGGCGGATCTTCTCACAAATCTACCTCCTCTACCTGAAGCCCCAATTTCTAACTCGGATTACAATTCTGAAGAAGATGATGAAGAGACAGAAGCGCTTGATACTTTTGAGCATGCCAGCCATGACCCTGTGCCAAAAGAGGGCCCAATCGAGACCGTCCTCCATACCGGGGCTTATCACGATCAACTCCAAGAAGCCGGTGGCAAGGGCGCTTTTGGCCAATTTTTTCAAGAGAATCCAAATGCTTTCCATGAGGATCCTAAGAACGCTTTTCATCGCTATAAAAAATGGGCCGACAAAAAAGGAATTGAACAAGGTTGGTGGCAAACATTCCAGCGCGCGCATGCTAAGGGAGCTGGTGGTTCTGCTACTGCTACAAAAGCGCCTCGACCTGGGAAAGCTCCTCCTCCTGATGCGGCCCCGCCAGCACCAAGGCCTTCTATCCAAAGCGCAGACTTAGATAGCGAGTTTGGTGATATGCTGGGGCCCCTCGCCAAGGCAACAGAAGAGCAACTTTCATCTGAACTTACGGTGGATGAGAAGTATTCTCAGCTTCTTTCTAAAGTATACGATTGGGCGACAACTCCCATGGAGCCTTTTGAGAAAGATCCATCTAAGAAAACCTCGGGTAGCAAACGCCATATAATGATCTGTGGTTCAGCAGGGGTGGGCAAAACATTTAGTGTGAAAGAAGCGGTTCTTCGAGCGGTAAATGAGGGGATCAAATTCAAAACTCAATATGTTCGCGGAACGATTGGCAAATCCATTTCTAATGTCATGGCATTCCTTTATCGATTCCGCCAAGGCTATCTCATCATATTCGATGACTGCGATGACTTTCTTGATTCAGATCTTGGCAATGTCATGAAAGGAGTATTTGAGCTTGATGCCCCGACAACAAACACCGGCTCTGTCGGCGTTCGTAAGATGGCAGCGAAGAATATGCTCGATCTCGAAGATCAGCCTCTTGAAGAAAGCGAAGCTATTCGTAAATTCCTTCGAGGCGAATTCCTGAACGAGGCCGCGGATGAAGACATGCCAATGGACGAGGTGGTGGATGAGGCTGATGATGAAGAAGAATTTGAACGCGATGGAATGGATGATACTGGTAATGAAGATAAAGCCGAAGAACTTCTCCCCGCTCGTATCAATTTCCAATCTCGCATCCTCTTCATTTCCAACAAAAAAAGAACTCAAATTGACGCTGCTGTTAGATCTCGTCTCAGCGTAATAGAGTTGTATCTCTCGGCACAAGAGATTATTGGCCGCATCAGAGAGATTTTCGCGCAGCTTCTCAAAAATGAAGCTACAGTTCCCAAGGCTCGCCTCGAGTGGGCAAAAACTAACGCTCTTCGTTGGTTAGAACTTACAGTCAAGGCCAATGGGCAACCAATCGAATTCCCTGGGGGCCGTTCGCTTCAACTTCCTTTTGAGCCCGATGCTACGATTATTGAGTTCCGAACTTATATTGATCTCGTGAGTGGCTGGCTTTCTCAATCGAAAAAATATGAGCGTGAGCATAAAGGTATATCTCTTATGACACAGCCGAAACTTCCGATGGATTTCCTTCGCGGGTTCTTGATGGGCGAGTTAGTTCCTATTCTTAAGGATGCAACGAAAGGTCGTCGATAATGAAAGATCTCGGTGATGTTGGTGACTTCGAACGCCCTGGACTTTCGGTAGAAGCTTTTCTTAAGACAGCGGGGGTAGCTAATGCTTAATAATTTTCAAGAAGGCGGCAATGCCATCAAAGACGCGGTGGATGTTCCTACCGCGAATGTCATGCCGACCATTGAAGCTTATATCATCGATGTTATCTCCAAACTTGATCATAAAGCTTGGGCAAAGATAGGCTCAACGGGTAAAAAGAAAATAAAAAACGGGGATATAGATCTCGCATTCGACACGGATCTATCCTTAGAAGAGCTTTCCGCCGAATTAGATAAACTTGGTATTGAGCATGTAGTGTCTAAAGGGTTTCACGAACTCAATACAAAATTCCATCAGTATTCTCCCGAAGGAGAAGGGCTACCTGAATTCGCCCAAGTGGATTTGATGGTAGGGAATCTCGATTGGCTTCAATTCGCTTATTTCACCGCGCCTGAGGCAGAAACTCATTACAAAGCAAAGCACCACACCGCGACCCTTTTTGGTCTTCTCAGAGGAACGGATATTGAAGGTGATGACGGTTCATTGACTGGATGGTCGATGGCGGTTGCTTACGGGGTATTCAATCGTAAGAGTATCAAGTATGTGAATAAAAAAGGCAATGAAGATACTAAGGCAGAGAAGCTTAGTGGGTATTTTCCCAGCCCTAAAGTTTTCTGTGAGGTAATATCCGAGCGGAGTTTAGAACCTTGGAGTCCCGAGGATCTTATGGATACTTGTGAGGCTATCTGGGAAAAAATCAAGCAGCGATATTCTCCCGAACAACAACACACCATCTTCAAAACGATTACGCGCTGGTGTGCAAACCAAGAAATTGAAGTGCCTGATCTGATGCCTTCTCTTCAAGAAGCGTTAGACCATATTATTACAAAAGAAAAACTCCATCAGACTCACGCCGAAGATATGGTGTTGTATGGTGCAGAAGGTATCGAGTTTACTCTCGAAACCTTCGAATCCCTGTTTCATCAATTACAGACGGGGGAACCTACTGTGGAAAGGAATTTAAGCGTTAAGGCGGATGGCGCGCCTGTAGTATTTGCTGGTAAGAGTTTCGCACATATCAAAGTCCCCTTCGTTGCAGCTAAGGCTATCTTAGCTAAGAACGCCAAGTATGCGACTAACGAGGAAGAGCTTGTTGAGTTATTCGGCAATCGCCCTGGGCTGCTTCTTAAGATGCGAGCATTACTCAAATATGTCCCCGCAATTGGATTTCCCGAGGGAGAATGCTGGCGAGGAGATTTTTTATTCGCGCATGATGCCCTTCAACATCTTTCTATCGAAGGGAAAGAGTATGTCACGATGCATCCTAATAGCCTCTATTATGCGACTCAGGCTAATAGCGATTTAGCAGCGAGAGTTGAGGAGGCTGAGATCGGCGTTGTATGGCATACCCGATACAATGGTGAAGATGTTACCACAGCGGAGCCCATCTATTCAACAGATGTATCTGAACTCAATGACATTCCCCAAGTGTTCCAGACTGACCCTTATCTTCGAAGTCTTGCCGGAGGAGTATTCACTCATGAAGAGGAATCGAAAATAGAACATCTATTGGACTTCGCTCATCAGGCAAAAGAAGAACTCCTTCAAAGCGATGATTATTCTACGATTCTCGCGGATGAAGACTTCATAAAGAATTTCTTTACGATTTTTGAAAATCACAAAGTGCGTTCAGGCGCAATAGGAATAGACCCTTTGACTTTTATTCCTGAACTAATGGAATGGTCAATTGGTCGCTTTGAAAAGAAAATTGCGAGTCTCAAGACAGATAAGGCTCGAGCGAGCTATGAAGAAAAAAAAGCTCAATTCCTTGAGCTCCTCGAGAGTCGCAAAGACACCTTACTCACGATGCTTGACCTTATGAAAGATATCGCTGAAGTCAAAGACATGTTTGTTGATAAACTTAATCATTTCGGAATGTTTGAAACCTTTTATAAGACTATGTCGGATGGCGCGTTTCATCGAACGGGACAAGAAGGATTTGTCATCTCTGATACAATCGGCAACTCTTTGAAACTTATCAATCGCGCTGAGTTCAGCCATCTCAATTTCTCCCCAGATACGGAGAATGGATGGAAAGTAGAAGCGGAGACTTTCAATGAGGATGCTCCTAAGGACCCCATGAAAATTGAAGCATATCTCGCGAATCAGTTAGGTTTAGTAATCACAAAAAAAAGTTCAACTACTTGGTCCGCTCGAGACCCGGAGAACGAAAGAAAAGATAAAGCTATTCGCGCCCAGCGTATTCTCAAAGGAGAATTACAACGAGATGGGAAAGACCTTATCCTTCCGACCGGTATAAAAATAGAATTCAAAGATGAAAAAGCACTGAAACAAAATGCTAAGCACGAAGATAATGTTGAGACTCGATACTTCCGTATTCTTGAAGAAAACTTCAATAGAGCGTTGGGCGCTCGTAAATCAATTAATGTCCAGATCAAAGGGCAAAAAAAGACTATGCTTATTCAGGGAGTTGCGGGGGTTAAAGTTGTTGAGGGGACTCCTAAAGCAGATTTTGCTTTTGTGGATAAAGCGGGTTATGAGATTTACTATATTAGCCACAAGGCCGGCACAACGCCTGCTCACTATCAGCAATACGGAGGTCTGAAGGATCTCAAGGACTCGCCGGCTTGGGATTTAATTGCCCCGGAGCTTGCCAAGAAAATTCGTAAAACAATTAGGGGAGTAGAGTTTGGCTCCGGGCTCGCGGTAAAAAAGAGTTTAAAAAATACGGGGCCAGAAGGCCAGATTAAAAAATTGGCCGCTTATGGACAGGATTATAATTCCAGTGCCGAGGGCCCTCAGAATGTATCCGCTATCATACAAGGAGAGATTTCCTTTACTCCCGCGGGTTCGGGGACTTACGATCTAAATGCCGCTCATGTCTATCTTAATGGAGAAAATATGTCTGGCGACGCTGATCCTGTTTTCATTGTCAGATATGATAGTGAAAGAGATAGCCTGATAGGCGGAATCAAGTTTGTCAACGCACGGGCGATGATTGTTCCGGAGGCATACACTTCGGGCCGGAATGTCATAAATATTCTCGAAGCAAGCCAGTCAATTGAGCCCGGACTAATTAGGATGAGGTAACTATGTCATACGAAAATAGTTGGTTGTATAAAAACGCGCGGTTAGAAGAATCGTGTCCAAATGGTCGTATAGTAGCGTTTAACCCTACTCGTAGTCCTCTACTTCGACATCAGGTGGAAGCAATTGCCAAGGAACTCGATTACGATTTTGCTATTTATGAAAATATCCGAACTGATTATAAAATACTTGAAGCCGCGTATGTTGCGTATAAAGATGGCTACGATGACTTTTTAATTCTTACAGAAACCAATGACCTTGGTCGAACTGAGCGTCTCATTCGAGAGCAATTTGATTTTACTAACATACAGGCGTTTTCCGAAGTGGTTGAGGGCCCCCATGCTACGAGCCAGTTCCATGAGGCTCGTATCAACGCAGAGCCGCTTAGAGAAGGCGCAGCCGCCGCCCTCGCCCTCGCTCCCGTTGTAGCTCCGGGAACTGCTCTATTGTTAGTCGGCGCGCTTAATGCTAATCCACCAGTCAAAGGCACGGGGCAACTAATTCAAGAGATTTTAGACCTGGAGAAGAATGCCCGGGCACTGGTCCAAACTTATCTTCCTAAGTTTACTTCTTGGGACGGGAGAACAGTATATGTGCGAATCTATATGCGACCAGGAGAGTTGACAAATGGATTGGGTTCTGGCACGAGAGTTAATCTTTTAGCAGACAGCGATAACTATTTTGGATTATACGACGCTCACGGCGTTGGTGCTTTTAAAGTGTCTCCTCCTTTATCGGGGGAACCCGGGGGAATTTGGATTCCCGGGGATCATAGATCCGGGCCCATAACAAAAATAAATTCTTTTACTAATTCGCTCGGCATTGGCGACAAGATTATATTCGCTCCCTCTGATCAAGTCACCAGTGTTCAAGATGAATTTAAGATTCCTACAGTGGTGCCCTTGACCACAAGCGTTCCTGATGGGCAAAGATCGGATCTGATCGCCACTATGGTAGCGCTCAGTAATGATTACTCCATCGAAAGTATGGCCACAAAAAAACCAAACCCCACAACAGCTTCTAAGATATCTAATGGGGACTATTTCATGTTTCAAATGCTCAATATTAGCTTAAAAACAAAGGGCAGAGCGATAGAGACAGAACATAGTGTCACTGATAGAATGAATAAAGGTAGCAAGGGATACTTTGAGGGTATTTGGGAATCTCTTTCCCCCGGAGATAGAGCATGGCTGACAGATCTTGGGGAAGGCACAGGAATTGGGGATATTATCTCTGTCGTAAATAGTGTAAGAAAAACAACCAAGGCCGCTTTGGGTCTTGGCGATAAAAGTGAAGAGCAGAAAAAAAAGAACTTGGAAAAACAGAAAGAAATAACTGAAAAACTTGGATTCGATATGGCTGAGGTTCTGAATGATCCGAGGTATAAGCAGCTTAAAAGTGCATTTGACTTAACTGATTAGACAAAGCCTATTACGAATTTCAAGAAGAAGCAAGTCAAGGGCCTGTTCTTCCTTCGGCTCCAATCCAATAAACTGTTTGAAAAGAGTAGTGGACTGCCGGATTTTAGATTTACGAAGTGTGAGCAATAGATACAATCGCGCTGACAATGATAATCGATAGGAATCAACAGCACCGTCAAACTCCATAAGAATCGTCCTAATATTTTTTGCTAAATCTTCTAATCTGGACTCATCCATCTCCACAGTGAATTGGGCGCCTAAAGGATGAAGATGCATTTTATCTTGCAAATCCCCCAATTCCGTTTTATTGCCAGAGTCATCTCCAACGATCGCGTTCAAAGAAAGGTGCGCCTCTTCTTCCCAATTTCCATATAGAGATTCAAGAACTTTCCATCTTAATAGCCCGCCGAAAGAATGCTCGATGCGAAATCCGGGTTGGCTATATCTCGCCATGATTTTAATGGCTGAATCGGTAGCGACCGCGAGAACATGCTCCGGATCTAAATACACCTTACCCTTATTTACTTTGAGGGTGAGCGAGCGAGCATATTTGATCATTATTTCAAACATGCTCTTCCAAGCCTCGGGGCTTTTTGTTGCGAGGTATTCTTCTTGCAGGTCTGTGAGAATTATTTCTGTTTCCGGCTTATTTTTTGCCATTGATTTTTAATCTCTCCGTTATTTGATCTACTGCAATATCCTTATTAAATAAACTATCCGGTTGTATCTCAACGATTATTCGCGGGTCTGTGAACAATAAAGAGTAGTCTATTTTCATTTCATTCACAGCACTTTGTTTCACAAGAACACGCGCGATCTTCATTCACAAAACCTAACTATCATTCAGTTTAGCCAAGGTCGCATTATAAATTTCATTCCCTTGGATATCCGTATATAGAAGTTCAATTCCTGCGCCATGGTCAATATCCGTATCGAGTTCATTGAATCTGAGAAGCAAAGTGCCTGTGTCCGCCATACGATTCAGCAGTATCCTTAATGAGTCACTGATGAGCGTAAAGGAAGCCTCAGTGACTTTTAGATTTCCGTCAAAGGTCTCGACAGCGAGCTCTTTCTCAACCTCAGTGGAGGGGTGCTTATACGACAATATCATTCTTTGACCTAAGGTTGCGTCGTTTGTCCAGTTGAATGTGATGGGCTTCCATACCGAGGCCTCAAAGAGACCTGAGAAGAAGTCGATTGCTTCTGCCATGCGCGAAGGCTTTACCGCTATGGTTTGTACCTGAGCGCTATCCGGAGCGATGAGTTCCAAATCAGCTTGGCTCGGAATAGTGATGGTACAAGGATCGATAGCGAGTATAGCCCAGAAAGTTGGGTCAGGAGAAATCCAGCGAATCAAATTTTTATCCTTAGACAGGGTGAAGGTGCTGGCCTCCACTACGGCGAAGTCAATGAATCCTAAAATGAACTTATGAAGTAATCGGGATTCTCCGACAGGCAACACTGAGTTCCACACACTTGCCTTCATCCCTACCACTACGGTTCTATCCGCATACACGAGCTTATCTTGAAATAGGGCGATGGAGTTATTCTTATTGACGGTTCCCATATAAGTGGTGGCGATATGGGAAAAGTCGAGGAATGCTTGATTTGCCTCAAAAGATTCACCACCGGTGAATTGGGGCTCGCGATCAGTGTAAAAGGTAAGCAGGGAGGTGATTTCAGGAGCATCTGCCTCATAAAAAACGACACTAAATGTTATCTTATCGTTAGTGGCATCTGAGGTCATCAACATAGATGGCGGGGTAGTATTGATATTGAGTTTAAGGGGCATTGTTGAACCAATTTTCTTGGATGCACTGAGGAACTTGTTGATATCAATAGAAAAGTGTACAACATCGGGGCAGGCAGTTTCGAGGATTAAGGCAAGAGAGACAACCGACTTATTCCCTTTGAAATAAAGAGTTAGCATATCGTCTTTGATGATCCCGTAAGTTTTTACAAATGAAGTCATCAAGTATGAAAACATCTTGGAGTATCGAGAGAGTTTCTCGATGCTTGTCTGGGGTATTGCGATAGCGATCTTCATATTCTCTCCTGTGGGGGTGACATTCTTCTCATAGTCATATACAATATACACAGCAATTCTAAAAATCTTCAATTAGTAATTTGATATCTGATGAGGCAATTAGATATAATTCTTAGACACAAGGAGGCTTCATGGTTAAGGGAGAATCGGGGTACATTGGAATGTCTGATAGTGAATTGGTCAAAAGGATCAAGGCCAGTCAAGACGAGAGGCAGATCAAGGATATGACACACGCCTTGTATATCCGGTATATGAATTTCATTCACAAGCATTGGCACGCATTATCTCGGCAACTTAACACCTCTCATTTGGTGAGAGACATCAAAGAAGACTTTTACAGTGAAAGCTTTGTATCCTTTTCAAAAGCATTGGCGGCGATTGACACCACAAAAATCAAAGATAATAAATGGAAATTTCTCGGGTACTTTGGTTTCTATCTTTCTAACCAGCGCAACTCTTCCGCAAAGAAAATCATAAAAAAGTATCAAGCCGAAACTCCTATTGAAATACCGGAAGCGTCCGGTGAGCGCACCATTTATCTTTCGGATATTTCAGAAAAAGGATCGGTGTCTTCCGCGGAGGACACTTTTATGAAGGAAGATCAGCGCAAGCAATTCTGGTCAGGCCTCAGTTATTGTAAGGATAGCCTTTGGAACGACACAGAAAAGCAAATCTTCGAGATGAGAGAGAAAGGAAATTCTATCAAAGCTATTTGTAATCAATTACAGATGAGTCAATGGAAGTGTAAAAAGATTCTTGGATGTATGAAAGAACAATTCAAGGAGGCTGCTGGAATCGCCAGTTAAGAATCTCCATCGAGGTGATTCATCAATTTCTGCCATTGACACCCAGCGACGCGGGACCACCACTCTTGCCTCTCTTCATAAGTGATGGGGTCACCCGTCACTGGGTGTTTCATGTTATCTAAGTTCCCATGAGAATAACGGTTCATCAATATCACATTATTAGGGTCATACATGAGATCCGGATAAATCGAAACCGGAAAGATGTGACAGTTATCTAATTTCTCCAATTGAATACGGGGCGCCTTCCTTTTAAGGAGGAGAGCCTCTTTTACTGTGAGCACTCTTAGTAATCTATCTTGGTGCTTGTCCCGAGCTTTGATCTTTTCTTTTAATTGCTGCCATTGGCTATCATTTTTATCCCGTCGCAACGCTATCGCCCTCTTCATCCTTCAGGGTTATGGCATTTAAGAGTGTTGCGTTTTTAGAAAAATAATCCCAGCTACTCTCCAAAGTAAATTTTCCCGCGCGATAGTTCTTCAAAAAGAAAATTGAACTTTTATTCAACTTCCAACGGAATTGGTTATTTGTTGCTTCATCAACTAAAATAAATATATCGCGCCATACAATCACCCTATCAATGCGCCACATCCGCTGAGTGGTTTCTTTGCGGGTGGAGGGCAATTTATCAGGCTCTACTCCGTCCTCAAGAAGCTTGGCTTGCTCTTCGGGAGTGAGGGGAATTTCAACAACGATGCTTTCTATCATTCGAGGGTAATGGTTTACCACTAACACCTCTTTGATTTCGTGGATGAAGGATTTGACTGGCTTTGTGAAGTCCCATTCAAAATCATACTTCTTGCCGGTGTTAGCGTGAATTATCGTGACGCCGGAATCTGCAGTGACGAAGGAAAGTAGCACAGGGGATTTTTCCGCGAAGTTCGAAAGTTTTTTAATAAACTCTGCTTTGTATCTTTCGCTGTCGATCTTAGTATGTAGCATGTTTGCTCCTTCATTTTAGTTAGTGTTTGTAATTATAGTAAACGCTCATCCGTTGGTTCTTTTGGGGAGGGAGGAACCTGAGGGAAAGTGTCCCAAACCAGATCGTTTATCGGGTGAGGCATACACTGATCTACTCCCTCAACCGCGGGCCGTGGTAAAGAACCAAGATAAGGTAACAGGGCCGTAGCGAAAATATAGCAAGCGTCCGCCGTGGCTTCGAAGTAGGTATCTTCAAAGAATTCTTCTACGGACGCGTCCTTTTCTCTCATGTATTCTTCTAAATCTGAGGTGTCCACATTATCAGGGAGGTTTTCAGTTAACCCCTTGCGACATATGTTTACTATTCTATCTGTATATATGTTGCTTAGTCTCATAGCTTCTTTAAATACGGCTTTATGGATTGCCTTGCCAGCGACCTCCCCCATTCTCGTAAATTCAGCTGAGAGTTTTTCCGCAATCTGTTCTCCGTAACGAGGGTTTGTTGTAAGGAACCTCTCGACATTCGTTGGAGGAGTATCAAAATCCCCCGTGTCACCCAGATCGCGATAATCACTCATAGTTTAGTCCTTCTTATCTTTATTCTCTTGTTCTTCTTCTTCAATGAAGTGTTCATCGATTGCTTCAATGATAGCATAGAAATCTTCATCAGAAGCTTTGAGCTTTTTTTGTTTGAATTTCTTGAAGCGCATGTAAGCCTCGTGAACATATTTCTTGGCTACTTCTGATTCCTCCGCGTAACCCTCAATGCGTTCCTTGACGCTATCCATTATTACCTTTATTTGTGCCTTGAGTTCACCTGCGGCTTCCTCATCTTCATAGGCGGCTGAAAATTCATTTATGAGCTCGGTTTTATTTATCATTGCACTCATTTGTAACCTCCTGTATTCTGTGCTTATGAGATTCACTCATTTTACGCCGTGTCTCTTCCATAACATTTCCACAATATCAAGTGTGCGATAAAATGCTCGCGAGGAATGAGATATATCAGATTTTCTAAAGTATCCTGACCTCCTAAACTTCGAGGGAGTATATGGTGCCTTTCGAACCCCCTCTTACGAACTGTTAGTGCTGTTGGTGCCCTATCTAATCCTCGGGTCTGAATGAGTTTGAAATACCGAGTGAAGTGAGGCTCGAATCCCGATGGCAACAAATCAAGGTTTCTCATCTTTCAATTAGTAGAAAATCAGAGTCAAAGAGGATTTCAATTGTCGGCCCCAACCACGATGGCGTAGGGCCTCTACTGTGGTGTGTAACTTTGTAGGCACATCACCTATATCCTTAATTCCCAAATTAGGAATTTCAAGTATCTCGAAAGGCTTACCTAAGTGTTCTTTCAGGTGGCCCATAGATTTCTTTCCCGCTTCATCATTATCCGGAATCATAACAATACGACTGAACTGTTTGAGCAACCAAATCTGTCTTTCAGAGATGCCGGCGCCGAAAGTGGCGGTGCTATTAGCAAAGAAAGGATCTGTCCTAAGCACAGCGAGTTTGGTCAAGCCTTCAACTACATATAGAGGATCCTCCCGCTTGAGAATATCTACATCATAAATTGTTTGGACGGTTGAGTCTTTAGGATAGAGGACTTTATGTGTTTGTTTTCCTGTAGTATCACGGCCTTCAATAGCAAGCAACTTACTACCTTCATAAATAGGAATGGTGAGTCTTTTGTTGAAGGTAGTTCCATTAATATTGCCGTGATCCATAAACCCCATAGCCATCGATTTCGCTATTTCAAAGGGGATTCCACGACGACGGAGATAACGAATCGATTCCGGATGCTTTGCGGCAGGGACTATCTCACCTCTTACTTGAATATCGATATCTTTGTCAATGACGCTATAGTCCGGCGTCACATAATTAGAAGGATCGAATGAGAAGGATGTGAACTCATCATTCACTATGTCAAAATCTTTATAGAAAGATCTACTGGTAATCCTATAGTATAGAGAAGCGAGGGATCCTTGCGCTTGGCAACTAAAACAATGATAAACGAACTTTTCGGGGGCGATGAACATGGAGGGGGTTTTATCAATATGAAAGGGGCACGCGACCTGCCACTCATCGGAGTTATCGAGATTGTGTGTTTTTAGTTTTAGGTTGAGCGCGCGAACAACCTGCTCAGCAAGTTGCCGCTTTCTGATAGGATCATTCATTGCTTGGCGTTGCTCATCCATCTTAGAACTCCTTGACGGCGGAGCAAAACGAAAGGCAGTTGGCATATTAGCCTCCGATGCGTGATTCTAATATACGCTCTCACTTTTTAATCTTTACAGAGATTGAAGATAAATCGATATCGTCATCATCACCCGTATTCCTTTCAAATGGATTTTTTCCTACAGGGATGTTTACATTGATGGGAGTATACGCAAGATTCTCAGCAGGGTTGAGGGGGTTTTGTTCAGGCTGTGTTTCCTTTCGAAGTGCCTTTTGAATTTGACCTTGGATTGTTTTTAGATCATCTGAGCCCTTCATAGCAATTCGAGAAATTCTCATCTTTTCTCTATCATACAGCCAAAAAGTTCCATAAGTAGAAAGAGCATCGTGTATTTGGGGTAGAATATCATATCCTGCGAGAGTGATAATAAGATCTAAGAATTTATCGTGGGTCATCATTCGTCGATGCTCATCACCATCCGGGTAAATAAACACTTTTTCCCTACTGGGGTCGGAATAGAGAACCAAGAAAAAGAAATTTTGGATCGGAGGGGACATTACATATAGGCTGTCAGGGGGCAAAGGAGATACAAATTCTTCCATGTGGTTACTCCTCAGGGGCGATTCGTAATATTTGTATATTTATAAGTAATTAGTATTATTATATACACCCTGAGAACCTTAGGAACTGAGAACCTCAGGATCTACAATCTCTACAATTTTAACTCTTATCTTAAAGAGGCGAACTTATACTATCATAAACAATAGGAGTCAAAAATGGCATTTGCGTTTGGGGGCCTAAATGTGGCCTCAACAAAGAAAAGCCTTGCGGCAGAACTGATTCAAGATATTGTTCAAATCGAACACACCTCCGATAAAGGCCCCTATATTCTTGTGCTGCTTGATGAGTTCTACTACCCCGACAAATTAAAGAAGATCTCTATCTTTCTTGAACGCAACGGAATACGGAATTATCGAGCGGTCAACGCGTTGAATTGTATCATTCCTAAAGAAGACCTTAAAGGAGAACTTTCTCGATTCTATCGGATCAATCAATCCAAGTGGCGACAATACGCCGACGGCGCAAAAGGGGTTATCGCGGTTGGGGCCGCCCTCTATGCTATCAATCAAAGCGCGGACTTGATGACCTTTGCTTTTTATGATATTATGTTTAACAAGCCCTACTTCTGGTCCCCCGATGCGGGCACTTGGGTATTTCCTATTGATACCTTCCAAGACATCTTCGCCCCTATTCAGCAACAGCACGGTGATAGCCATATGGAAAATCCAGGCCCTGTTAATACTTACAAAACACATTTTGCGGAGTATCAGTTCAAGCAGATCACCTCTCTCCGCCTCCACCCCATAGTAGCCGAGAAACCCATTCTTATTAAGATAGAAAGCGCAGAAGCATTCAAAGAATTTGCCAAGCAGCACATGAATGAAGAAATACTAAGCACCGATCTTGAAACCTCAGGTCTTGATTTTATGAAATGTCGTATTGGGTGTATCACCTTTTCATTTGATGGAAAGACTGGTTATTTTGTCCCTTGGAAATTCGTAGACAAGCCTCTTCTCGATCGGATGTTCACCACTGCCAAAATAGTCGTCGGGGCCAATTTTAAATTCGATGTTAGATTCCTCTGGCACAATGGAATCCCGGCCGCTCGAGTTGATGAGGACACCGTTCAGATGGGGCATCTCATGAATGAGCAGCGCCTCAACGGCTTGAAGCCTTCTGCGTATTACTACACCCCATTTGGAGGGTATGATAGAGAACTTGATCGCTACCGAGAGAAAACCGGCATAGATGATTTCACTCTTATTCCTGAGCACATTCTATTTCCCTATGCTACGATGGATGCGATTGTCACCTATCTCGTATATGTGGCCCTATTGGAACAGATGCGCTATGTCGACAAGACAATGCCTAATGAGAAAGATCCTTCGTGGACAATAGAAAGATACTACCGAGAGATCATGATGCCTGCGGTCAACGCCTTCGCGGAAATAGAATATCGGGGAGTCTATGTCAATCGCGAACTTCTCGCTCAATCACGACTCGCAATGCAAGTTGAGATTCAAGAGATTGAAAATGAACTCGCCGCGAAATGGAATGTGGGAGGGAATTTTGATTTCAATAGCGCGAATCAGTTGGGCAAACTTTTTGAGCGCTTGGGCTTTGAAGAACTCGGCAGGGCAAAGAATGGTGATTACAAAACTTCGGATGCTAGCCTTGAACGCTGGGCTAAAAGAGGCCATCCTGAGATTTCTCGGCTTCAAAGACTACGCACGCTCAATACTCTATTGAAAACCTTTATCAGCAAAGATGAAGAGTCGGAGAAAGGGTGGGAGAGTTATGTCAGACAGCATGAAGATGGTAGTTGGAGAATGCATCCTACCTTCAATGTCATGCGCACTGAATCGGGCCGCTGTAAATCAGACTCCCCTAACATGCAGAATGTTCCGGCAGGGCATGGTGCTAACGGAGACTTGGCCTCCTTAGTAAAAAAATGTATAACTACTCCTGACCCCGAGGAATACTATCTCAGCACTCTGGATTACGCATCGCTTCAAATGCGTCTTGCTGCAATCGACACTAATTTAAACGACGGCGGCAGGGATAAAAACCTTTACAACATCTATCTCGATCCTAAAATGGGTGGGGATATGCATAGTCGCACAGGCTTCGGCGTATTTGCAGAAGGCCGAGATTTCGATTTAGAAATAATAGAAATTGAAGAAGACGGAAAACCCTCGAAGACCTTTTTCGGGGGGGAGTTCGTCAAGACTAAGAATAGAGGGGAGATACAAGCAAGAAACCTATCACCTTCTGATGTTTTATTTTAAGGGGGCTCTTCAATGCCGGTGAATGGAGTTTACAAGATACTGATTGTTGACGATAGCGTATCTATCGTAACTCTAATACAACAAATTTTTAGCCGAAGACCTCAATTCTCAACCATCGTCGCCTATGATGCAGAAACGGCTATTACCCTTATTGGCTTAGAAGATCCAGATGTTGTTCTGTTGGATTTAAGTCTTCCTCAGATAGACGGGATTAAGGCATGTCGCCAAATCAAAAAGGCGCACCCATTGTTACCAATTCTTGTTATCACAGGAGAACTAGGACGCTTTTCTAGTGAGCAGGCTCATGAGGCCGGCGCTGACGATTTTATTTCCAAGCCCTTTAATAACGAGCAACTCGTATCGCATGTCAAACATTATTTACATCTAACATCACTTAATGTAACTTAGACAGCGAGACTTTTCAGAGTAGAAGATCCGTAAATTCCTCCGCCTACATCATCTATTTGCTGTGATAGAAACATAGAGATCTGATCGATAGTATTAGATGCCCCGGATGTCAAAGTTACGATGCCTTCAAGTGTTCGACGGACCTGATTATAAATCAATTGTTTCTGACCTTCAAGATCATTGATCACTTCCCCCATTTCTTGTAATTGCTTGGAGTCCGTTTGCATCTTATCCGGAGAGAATGTCGGAGCGGTCGGCGTTATGCCAGGGAATGTCATCGGCGATGGATGGAAATCGTTATTCGCAGAATATTGTTTGACTATTTCAACATACTTCTGTTTCATTTGAATGAGATCGAGACCCACGCCCTCATATTGCTGCATAAGTTGTGAGAGCGTTTGGACATAGGCATTTTGATCCTGGAATTTGGTTTTAATATCCTGTGTAAGATTGCTTATGATTTGTTGCGAGCGCTGATCCATTATTCGTCTCCTATCTTTATAGCATTAGGCCCCGGTTTTCCCGACTCACAGTGAGGGCACACATCACCAAGATAAGGCTCATAGCACAAAGGACATAACTTGGCTTTTGGATTTTCAAATAACTCGTCCTCTGATAGCATATCTTCCGCTGACATTTCAACAAGAGAAATTCGTGTTCCTCGGGGATATCTGACGCCTTCAATCATTTCGGGCTGTTGAAGAACGATCTCACCCGGCTGAGGTGGCTGGGCGCTAGATTGATCAATTGGTCCCACTACTGACGGCTCCATTTGAGAATAGACTTGTTGGTGACGGGGGAACTCAGAAGCCGGCTGTTCAAGAGATTCGAGATGAACATCAGACGCTGATTCTATTTTTGACAGGTCTTTTTTGTGATACTCTGTGTTTGTTTTGTTGGCATCAGTGCTGGGTGGTGTATGCGAGTTATTGGGATCATTGCGCGTTCCGGGGTCATTGAACATATAAAAATCCCCATAGATAGAGGCAAGCGGATGTTCGTTAGCCTGAGAAGTATCGTTTAAGTCCCCGCGAATATCAGTAACATTACCAGGAATACCATCATAGCCGTCTTGTTTAAGGTCGTCATCACCGCCTCCATCAAACCCAAAATTGAAGTCATACATATTATGATCTTTGGGTGGCTGGAACCCCGTATCAGTGAAAAACTGGGCTATGGTGTTTTCTCGCACGCGTTTCATCAAGGGCACCTCTTATATTACAAAGGAAGAAGATTCATTATACACCTAATTAGTGGAAAGGAGTAATGCCTGTGCAAGAATTGGACAAAGCATTTGTGGCTAAGAACAAAAAGGCGCTTCTTGAAGAGATAGCAATCCAGTTATCTCGCGCAAGAGAGATGATTGATAACGCCTCCGTAAATAGTGAGGCCATTGCGGGCGCTTTTGCGGGAGTATGTTCTTGCGTAGGAAGTATTGATGGTTTTTTCAAGCAGTATATGCTCCTTCGCAAAGGAGAAATCACTCAACAACGAATGATAGGTTTTGGGGCGTTTGATGATGATGACACAGAATTCGGCCCCGAAGATGAGAGTGATAGCGAGCAAAAAGACCTCGCGCCAGCAAAGAAAAAGAGTCCAAAAAAGTGAAAAGACTACTAACTAGGTTCCTAGGAGGAACAGCACAGATATGATTTTCCACCAAAATATTTCCCGCGATTTATTCTCCCAAAAGTATATGATAAACGGGGAAACCACCCCGGATCAGGTATTCCACGATATAGCAGTAGAAATCTCTCGACCCGAAAAACCCGGAATTCGCCTTAGAGTTCAAAATGAGTTTGAGTCGATTATGACCGAGGGTTACTTTATTCCTGGCGGCCGAATTTTGGCTAACGCACGCACTTACGGGCATCTAAAATCGCGAAACTATAATAATTGCTTTACTATTAACATTGAAGATAACATGGAAGGCATCTATATGTCCGTGTATGAAGATGCCATGATCAGCCGTATGGGTGGTGGAGTGGGGTTCAATGTATCTAAATTGAGACCCAAGGGAAGCAAAACTACCAATGGCGGCGAAGCATCAGGCCCCGTCTCTTTCCTTCGTGTGTTCGACGCATCCGCCAAAACCATAAGCAGCGGTGGGGCACGGCGCTCAGCGCATATTGCTCTTCTGGATATTTCTCACCCGGACATCGAAGAGTTCATTACCGTCAAGCAAGGGGACAAAGATAAAAAACTTTCTCAATTCAACATCTCTGTAATCATCACCGATGCTTTTATGAAGGCGGTGAGTGAAGATGCTGATTGGGACTTGGTATTCGAAGGAAAAGTTTACAGAACTCTAAAAGCCCGAAAATTATACGAGACACTCGCTAAGAATGCCTATGAGCACAACGACCCGGGCGTTTTCTTTGTTGACACCGTTCAACGAGATAATAATGCTTGGTGGGCATTTGTTATGGATGCGTGTAATCCCTGCGTCGCAGGAGCGACTCAGGTAGAATTCAGAATCGGAGACAGTCCCCCTCACAGTATCGCCATACAGGACCTAGCAGAAATCTACAAGGGGCTAAAATCTGGTCAGTACATCTACGTAAAGTCCTACGATGAGAAGACCCAACAAGTTGTTTGGAAGATGTTGCAAGGAGCAAACCTCACTAAGAAGGACACTGAGCTGCTTCAGATCACCGATACAGAAACTGGGAAGGTTATTCGCTGCACCCCGGATCATAAGATTCTTACGAAGCGAGGTTGGGTCGAGGCTCAGGCTCTCGAGGCTGATGACCAGATTATCCAGGCGTAAGCAACATCAACTCACAGAGATCAAGGGCTGCATCGAGAGAGGTATCCTCGGATCTAGCTTTCAGGAGATATCAATCGAAGCTCCAAAAGATGTGTGAGACTATTATGAACCGGCAAGCAATAGGCTTTCCAGAATTAATAAGAGATATAGATAGGATAGTGAAAGAAGAAAAGGAGAGAGGCTTGATACCAAGAACGTTTGGATTGAGTAGACAGTCCATAGATAAATATAGAGTACGGGAGGTATTCGAGTGTTAACCATTGAGAAGGTTCGTAATGAAGATGTGTACGATCTATCCGTCGAAGGAACTCATAATTTCTTCGGCAATGGAATGGTTGTACATAACTGTGGTGGAATTTAGCGCCTCAGTATAATCACAGGGTGAATTGCTGGAAAGCTAAGCGGAAGTAAGCTAATCAGCAGCCAAGCGCGGTAGGGATACCGCGAAGGTTCAGAGACTAACAGCCGAGTCCAGATCGGACAGTAATGCTGACACGAGCGCCCTGCTCACGAAAGTGATGAAGATATAGTCCGATACTCCAGTGAAAATTGGAGAGCTATGATAAAGAGCATAGCAATAACAGATGGAAATTCCCATGCCCGCATATAGCCTCTGTTGCCTCGGTGCACTCAATCTAACAAAATTCATAATAGATCCCTTCACACCTGTTGCGCGTTTTCATTTTCAAAAAATGGCAGAGATTGTGAAGACCGCCGTCAGGCTATTAGATAATACGCTTGACGCAACACAATACCCTCTTGAACGCATAGAGACTTTCTCAAAACAATGGCGCCGCATTGGTCTTGGTTTTACTGGCCTAGGTGATGCGCTTGCTATGCTTGGAATGAAGTATGGAGATGAGAGCAGTGTCGCGTTTTGCGAGATCTTTGGTCGTTCTCTTCGTGATGCTTCCTATCGAGCATCGGTTGAACTGGCGAAAGAGAAAGGTATGGCTCCTGGGCTTAAATCCGGCTTCTTCAAAAACAAACCTGATCCGCGCCTTACCTTAGGCGACTTCATTACCAAGATGCCGTTCGATCTTAGGAGAGATATTGGCAAATATGGCCTTCGCAACATAGGACTCAATACCGCAGCACCAACCGGCACCATCTCTTTAACCGTTGGAAACAATTGCTCATCGGGGATTGAGCCGATCTTTGAGTATCAATTTACCCGTAATATTCGCACCGGAACCGGAGATGAGACGAAGCCCGAGATAGTGCGTGACTACGCTTGTCTTATTTGGGAACAAAACCATCCCGGCGAGCCGCTTCCCACTTACTTTGTTACTGCGTTGGAGTTGGAGCCTCGCAAGGCGATTGATATCCAGGCGGCAATTCAAAAATATATAGATCATAGCATCTCAAAAACTTTTAATTTCGATGGTAAAAAATTGGGGTTTGAGGAATATAAAGATCTATTTACTTATGGTTATAAATCGGGCTTGAAGGGATATACTAGTTTTAATATTTCTGGTAGTATGAAAGGTGTTCTTGAATCAAGAGCACAGCCTAGTGAAGATAAACTAGATTCCTTTGTTCTTAGATCTAATGCTCCTAAACGCCCGAATGAACTGCCGTGCGACATACACTATGTCCATGCTAACGGGCAGGACTTTATTGTTCTCGCTGGCCTACTCAACGGATCGATTTATGAGATTTTCGTTGATGAGCAGAATGGCCATGATTTCGGTTCTCTCAAATCCGGCAAGATCATCAAAAAAGGAAAAGGAGAGTATTCTCTCATAGACCCCGAAGGAAAAATGTTGGTTGAAGGGCTATCAAAAAACTTCAATGGAACTTGGGGGTCTCTTGCGAGGATGATTTCTATGTCGTTGCGACACGGAGTTCCCCTCCAATTTATCATTGACCAGTTACAGCGCTCAAAAGAATTCTTGGGGTTTGAGAAGGCGGTATCTCGCGTGCTCAAACACTATATGAAAGAAGGCGAGGTATATGAATCGAAGGATAAATGTTCAAAATGTGGTGGTAAGCTAATATTCCAAGAAGGCTGTTATGTTTGTAAATCGTGCGGCAATTCGGCCTGTACTTAGACCCCCGCACTCACCTAACTGCCCGAGAGATTTGGGATTATGATGAGAGAAGAATCAAAGAATTAGAAGTCTTAGGGTATCAAGTTCAAATTGTTTGGGAATGTGAGAGACCCAAACCCAGCCGAACGACTAATTAGCAAGAGGGGCTAACATGCGGGAATCTGAACAATTTGATGACCTCACTACCACAGATGAGGATATGCCTTCTCCTGAAACCACCTCAATGACTCTCGAAGATTACTTTGCCGGTGAGGATCCTGAGTTCAAACCCATTCTTCCCAAGGATGACGGCGTAGGCCAACTCCTACACGATAATATTGAAAATGATCTTGTGGAAGCGGATAGGCCTAGAATGGATGACAGGGAGAACACTTGCCCTCGTTGTGGAAGCGAAGAAATAGACTATGATGATGGCGCAGGCAACCCAAAATGTTATACGATAGAATCTCCTAAAAAATACCGCGGGGAACTTGTTGCGGAAGAGGATGTTCTTTTTGAGGAGAGCACCAAAAACACTGAGAACACGTATTCATTTTACGGAGTAGATAGTTATTTATTGCCAAAAGGCTAATCTCTTTTCTAAAAGCCCCGGACACATTCTGGGGCTTTCTTTATGTTAGAAGGTATATTAATGGTGGAGGTCCTGTATGGAAATCGTATCTATAATCCTTCGCTTGAAAAATCAAGAAATCAAAGTCACTGTCGAGGAGGCGAAAGAACTCCTCGGCCAACTCTCCTCAGTTTTCGAGGGTGAGAAACCCCTCATTCAAAAAGAGTTCGTAGGAATTCCATACGGAATTCCGTATCCAGTTTACTCTCCACCCGCCTACCCGAAGCCGTGGTGGGAACCCATTGTCGTTTATAGCAACGGAGACACTGGCAATATCAGTTGGAAAGATAATACCCGTTTAATTACTAGTGGAACAACTGGTGAGATGCTTGATTCCATCACGTATCAAGAGAATATGTCTTGGTCCACAGGTGCTGCGTTTCCTCAAAGGTCAGAGGAGATGCGAGGAACAAACACAATTAGCATTTAAGTTTAAAAGAGGAGAGGGAATGGAAATTTCAGATGCCCAGTTTAAGGAGAGCGTCTATGATTATGATGCCGGAGAAATCCGAGCATCGCGGCCTGTGTTAGTCGATTTGTTTACGGACTGGTGCCAGAATTGTAAATCGTTTTTGCCGACTTTGGAAAAAGCGGCGCAGAAGTTCGAAGGTATGATCGATGTTGTGAAAGTCAATATCACAAAATCCGACGCGCTTACCCGCGCAATGGATATTCAAGGTGTTCCCACTCTTCTTTTTTTACGACCGGAGACTAAGAGTAAACAAACTATGGTCGGTGCCGCTTCCAGCGCTTCGGTGGAAAAAGCCATTACAGAGTATCTTTTATAAGGAGGAAAGCCATATGGCAGACACGAATAATAAACCTAAGCCCACCCTAAATGGGGAGCCGGTAACACAAGAGCAACTTCGAGAGGAAAAAGAAAAGTTGCCGAACAATGAAAGGATTGTCGAAGTAGCAGACAAACCGAATGAGTTTCGTAAAGTCCATCGTATCCAAGGATAACTGATGAGATATAATTTCATCTTGATTGATACTCTAAATCTGCTTTGGAAACTACGCGAAAAGAATGAACAAGTCTCGCTATTATCGTCGAAGTATGTTTATCGAGGCCTTGCTGCTAAGTATCTCGAAACTATCAAGAGCCTCAGTGATAACTATCTCGTAGAGGACGGCACATTTTTCCTTTTGTTCGACAATCCCACAAGTCGCTTAGACTTACAAAAGTCATTTTATTTTGCATCTCGCAAGCATATCTACCCGAAGTATAAAGAGCAACGCGCGAAAGAATGTAAAGAGTTTTACAATACTCTCGATTTGATTCGCTATTATTATCTCACTAATACTTCGGAGTATGCTTGCATTCAAGTCCAAAACCTTGAAGCAGATGATTTAGTCAAACCTGTGCTTACTAATTACTGCGCGCCCGATTCACGAGTGCTAATGGTCACTAACGATTATGATTGGACGAGGTATCTATCAGCGCAGGTAGATTGGATGCCTAATCTTGAAGCCGAGCCGGAAACAATAACAGTATTCACTGAAAAGATGGGGTTCATTCCCACCGAGAGTTCTGTAATTATGTATAAGAGTTTATTCGGTGATCCGAGCGATAACATCCCCCAGATTATTGTTAAGAACAATAAAACTTACACAGAGTTTCTTGATTTCCTACGGGCAACACCCACCCTCAACCCTGAGACCTTGATTGATAGGGGGCACAATACAGCCACCGCTGTCGCATCCCCAATTTTAACAGCCATCAAGTTAAATGAACGCCAGTATCGAATCAATATCCAATTGACCTCAACGATCCCCGTCTCAGAAAAACATCTCAAAGCGGTTACTTGTCGGGGGCGAAATTCTTCCGTTATTACAGAGGCAGTGGAAGTTGCTCTGGGGATCAGAAAAGAAAAGAAGGAATTCGTATTCGGCCAACTGAAAAGTCCTAAAACTTCCTAGTATATTAGAATTATGGCCTTACACATTTTTGGAGATATACATTTTAGTTCCTTACAGCCCTGGAGGCTTTCGTTAGGGGACGCATTTTTGGATTGGTTTATGGCTTATCAGCCGGGCCCGCGAGAGCAAAATTCCTTTCTTTGCTTAGGAGATTACACTGATAGCGCGGTTTTACCGGGTGAAGAGGTAGCGCAACTTAAAAGATTTATCGATATCGCAAAAGGTAAATTCAAACAGATCTATTTACTCACTGGAAATCATGATTTAAAACTTTATAAAAATAAGCCTCAATTATCTTTTGAGTTCCTCAAATATGAAGAAGGGGTGATAATTCTGCGAGAACCTGCCGAAGTGCTTGATATAGAAGGAATACGCATCCTTTCTCTCCCCCATTATAACTATCGCACGGATATTCCTTCTATGTGGGAGCACTACGGAAATTTGCCTAAGGTTATTAGAGACCAACATTTCGATTTAGTTTGCGGCCACTTTTCGGACACATCAGCACAACTGTTTGACCATACGATTGACATATCTTATCTTAAAACAAATTATATTGTGCTCGGACATCAGCATATCCGAGCATCATCTCATTACACTGGCTCATTGTTCCCCTGCAAGATAAGCGAGAATAATAGCCCTACGCCTCGTGCGATCTGGATTTTTGAAAAGAAAGATAACAAGGTAATCAAATGCGAGATTCCTTTACCTAAGTTTGGAGAATACCGCGTTGCGGAGTATCCTAAGCCACTACCCAAGACAGATGCTCAAATTACCATCTGGACCATATTAGGCTGTGAATCTGAGAAAATAGCCGCGGCTTTATATGGCGATATTTTTATCCGAGGCATCGCCGCGAACTTCATTAAAAAGAATAACAACATCATTGCATCAGATGACACCTTCGTGCTGGGAGATCCTACAACAGTCTTCAACGAATGGATCAAAACCGCAAAAACCCCAGTAAGTCGTTCTGTCGCCGCTCTCGTTCGAAAAATGCTCGCTCCTTCGGCCCCTCCTACTAATTAGGATGGCCCGAGAATTTGAACAACAACGCTTTTTTAGTACAGATCAGTGGCAAAATGTTTTCTATGCCGCACAAATCCCGCTTGAATATTACTTAGCGGATGTTCTCACTCTCGCAGATCTCTCCCGTATACAATGGTCCTCAGACGCATATGCTTTTCGTCGTAGGTTTGAACTTGCTGACGCTACGAATGGTGGGGCCTTTGACGATATACAACCATCCTCTCTCAATCTCCCCTTCGTAAATTATTGGTACGAGAATGGCAAGTTCTGGGAGCCTGATGATCGGCCCTTTGCCGTAAACTCCCAGCAAATTCTCAAAGGACAGTGGGAAGAAGGTATGCCCGCAAGGCTATATGCTATTGCGGTAAAAACCCCCATCATAGGAACAGTTTATTACAGCACGGATATAGACGCGCGCATAGCCTACGAAAGACTGCTTTGGGAAAGACAACCAAAAGGACCAATCCAATTAAGCACTTCTATAAAGTGGAAGGGCGTTGATCTTGCGATCCCCGTCTTCATTACTTTTGAAAGTGTCAATTTCAATCCTAAATTCAATGAGACCGATTGGCTAAAAGCCCAGCGCATGTTCCCTATGCAATTCGTGATGAGCCTTCGCACTTACGCAATCTATTATCCACAGCAAACCCCCATCGTCACTCTTCATCCCGACCGACCTATGCCTCCTTATAGCACAGGGACTCGTGGGGAAGGCCCGGGCGGTGATGATTCCGTATACATTACAGAATCCGTCTTACTCAACTTTGCCGCTAAAAAACAATGGGGCACTTTGGATGATTCCGAGGGCATCATTGATATGAGTATAGTAGAAGATACTACCCCGCCCGGCGCAGCCACAGACCTGACAGATAGCGCCGGCAATCCTATTCAATACGAATCTCAAACAATCAATAACGCGGTGGTTGATATCGCAACCGGGTACTTCACTGCCTCGACCGATGTCTTTGTCAATGAATGCTCTATCATTACTATTGGTCAAAACACTTTCACGGTAAAATGGGTGGTCCGTCACGCGGAGTTACAATACTTGTCAGATGTCACTATTTATGTGCCGGGGCAAGTGCCTATAAAAATCACAGATCAACGCATCCGCCAACAAGTAATTTCTGGGCTATACCCTAATTCAGAGTATCATGTGATCGTGTTATTTCATTCAACTAACGGCAGTGCTAAGGACTTCCATCTTACGGCCACTACCGCAAACGATCCGGCTAATCCTGTTCCGTTGAAGAAGCGCCGCGGAAAATTGAAGGGTATGGAATTTTAGGGATAACTAAACAACTTATATTAGAATCGAGGTATTGTATGTTTGGAATTATCTATAAGGCTACTTGTGTGGCAAATGGTAAAGTCTATGTGGGGCAAACTATTGTTTCTTTACAAAGTAGACAAAGAGATCATTTTTATGAGGCAGCCAGAGGTGAAGATTCTTACTTTTGTCGGGCGCTTCGTAAATATGGTAAAGACTATTTCGTGTGGGAACAAATAGATGGTGCTGAAACTATAGAAGAGTTGAATCAAAAAGAAATCTACTGGATTGCGTTTTATAGATGTTTTGAAGATCCTGCCAAAGGATACAATAGTGACTCCGGTGGAAAAAATGCTAAATCGTCAGAAGAAACTAAAAAGAAAATTGGAGACGCCCTACGGGGTAAGAAAAAGAATATAACTCCGGAGGGTTTTCTTAAAAAACAAGAAGTATGTAGAAATCGAGTTTGGTCACAAGAATCAAAAGATAAACTTTCTATAGCCCGCATAGGACAAAAATCCTCCTCCGAAACTATAGAAAAAATTAAAAAGGCTAATACAGGTAAAACTCGATCGCCTGAAGCCAAACAACATTATGTTGAAAGATGGACTGAGGAAGAACGGCAAAAAAGAAGAGAAAAGTATACGGGAGAAAATAATCCTAACTATGGAAAACATTTATCAAAAGAATCTCGACTAAGTATAAGTGAAAAGGCTAAGGCCCGTGGTGGCCGCACTCAGACAGATGAAGAAAGAAAGAAGAGATCTGATAGTATTCGTGCTTGGCACGCTAAGAGAAAACAACTTCTTTTAGAGCAAAGCACTAATTAGAGAGCAGGAACCTGATTTAGTGATCAGTGGAGGGTAAAATTATCGATAGCTTCAGACTCATTTTCGTCGACATAGATCAGTCATACAACATTCCCGTAGCAGACAGCGCTATTCAGGGTTACATGGTCTGCCGAGCGCCTAAGGGCTCGACTGAGGCAGTATACTTCTCGAAAGGCTCCACCAATCAAATTCACGCTATGCTGGGCATACCAACTGCGGATTGGCCGGATATTCAGGATGCGTTGGATCTCAATGCTTCGTATGGCTTGTGGATCTCTGCACCCCCGGGATCGAGCGCGGATTACCCCTCCTACTTTGGTGGAGTCTATCTTACTAAGCATGGGCTTTTCCCCTTCTATAAAATAACCGATCGCGCCGTGCCAAACTTCCAAGTTCTGGTAAATCCGGAAAGCGAAGACTTTGAATTCGTTCATGCCGGGGAAGCGAGCTCAACCATATCTCCAATGGAAGGATTTGGAAATCCTTCAGGATTTGATGAGATTCAAATTAATGATATCCCTCCAGCAATTCTTAGCTCCATGGTCGGTTTAAGTTTCAACTTCTGGGGAAATAGTGGTGCGCCCTCTGCGTATAGCGGTGCGGCTTCCTATCAACTCGTTCTAGAGGGGAATAGCCTCAAGGTTGAGAATCCTGATGGCGCCGGCACTATGATGTCTATTGGTTCACTTAGCAACGGGACATTAACTCTTACCGGCACGAATACTTCCGGCTCATCTTCTTTCATGTACTTTGATTTCGAACAACTTGTAAGCTCTGCTCCTTACAAATCAACAAGCGGTGATTGGCTCTCCGACCCTGATCACGCAACCTACCTTACTCTGGTTCACACGGCGCTTTTGAACTCTCTCCAATGGATCGTTGATGTCACTGACACTACCTATATGACCATCTCCCAGAAAACACAAACGGAGAAAGAGACATTCATTACCCTAAGTGATATTGGTTACGATGCTTATGCTTATGATTATGCTCTTGATGCGTATAAGGATGAGCCTTATCCTGCCACGTATACCCCCGGCACAGGGGGCCCGTATTATCCAACGCCGGCAGATGTTGAAAATGCGAACGGTCTATATGTACAATTTTTTACAACACAAGGGGCCCCTTCGGTTAAATGCGTCAACGGTATCTACCAATCTACAGGCGCGGGAACTCCTCCAGTAAACGTCACTATGAATTATCGTAATAAGTTTGTTCGTATTACAAACGCAGGCATTCGGCGCACAACTACAGGAGTTCTAAGAACTCCTCCCAGGGACACTATAGAAACCTCGGCCTATATCGACCAGATTTACTACGTCTCGTCATCTGGCACCTTACAACTGGTCAAGACAGCAGCGCACCCGGAAGGTATAGCCAATCCAAGATATGCGCCAAACTTCAATCAGGTCACGTTCTCCGTAGTAGAAGATGTATACCCGGGCGACGCAACTTCTGGTGGAACTTTCACGGGCTCATTAAGTCAAACAGGCACAGATGGTTACGGCGGGAACATTTATTACCCGAATGTGCTTCCTGAAAACGCTCTCTCTGATGTTGATGTGGCTGTTTATAGGACATTCGATAATGACCTCAATGGCTCGGGATTCTTCGACCTTCTGACAGGGTATAAAGTAATAGATACCCGCATTTTCGACGCCACCACACAAAATAGCACCAATCAACAGTTGCCAGCATCGATCACCACAGGCTCGTTTGGAATGCCAACAGTGATAGGTCAGCGCCATGTAACCGGCATAGTCAATAGCCTGATAGCCTCTGGTTCAACGGGAGGGGTTGTCGATGTTCGTTTCACCCCTCTTCTTATTGACGGGTGGACAGAAGCAGCGAAGGGCCAGTATGAGGTTTGCCGCGTATTTGCTGAGCCAACAGGAACAGAATCTCTCAAGGAGGATCTGTATAACCTTCGTCTGAATACCCATAAGGTTTCCACGTTCGTTTCTCCGAGAATCATCAGTGTTTCCGAAGCAAATGACCCTTCCAGTACTGTAATAACAGGTCGCTTGACAGGAACAGTTCAACTCGTCAATCAAGCACTGCGCAGTGATACTTATACCGGCGCTAAGTATTGGACGAATTTGGTTGGAGCATACGCAGCCGAACTTCTTTACATCATGGATGGTAAACTTGGTGGCTGGGCTCCAATGTGGACAAGCATCGCGGGATACGGTGGACAATTACCTGTCTCTGTCAACAAGATGAAATATGAGTTTACTCAGGCTCAACTCGAAGCCTTCGATACTATCGGTCTTAACCCGATCACGATGGACCCGACCTACGGTCTGATGGTAGTTAGCCAGAAGACAACGCAGGATCCGGATAATCTCAGTGACTGGTCGTATCTCGGTCACTCAATGGCTTTCGACCTCTTCAAGAGAGAAGTCCGAGACAATGTCATGGTGCCTCAGATCGGAAAGCCGAATGATAGTTACTACCAAGCAATGCGTCAACGCCAAGTTGAAGCCCTTCTCAATCGCCGAACGGGCGGAGCAGAGCCAATTTGGGCCGCAGGCAAAGTGGAAGTCGCCAATGTCAATACTTCGGATGTCAAGGCACAACGCAAATTCGCTATTCGCGTTACCGTAAAGGTCAATGTTTTCTCAGAGTATGTCGAGCTCACTTTTGTCAATGTGGCAGCCACGACTCAGATTTAACGAACCAATACTTACAAATCTAACCTCCACTAATTATATTAGTTAGTGGAGGTTTTTTATGGACCATTATATTTATGTTTATCTTGATCCCCGAGAGTCTGGGCAATATGTTTATGGAAATTTGCAATTTGATTATGAACCTTTCTATGTAGGAAAGGGTAAAGAAGATAGAGACACCCAGCATCTTCGAGATTTGTTTCACCTGGGGGGCCGAAAAAATACTTGCAAAGATAATAAATTAAAGGCAATAATACAACAAGGAAAAGCCCCTATTATTCTCCGATTAATAGAGAATCTGACAGATGATGAGGCCTGCGCGAAAGAAATAGAGATGATAGCATTAATAGGGCGGTCATGTGAAAAAACAGGCCCACTTACGAATTTACACAAGGGGGGCACAGGGGGATCTCAGCCGGAAGAGATTCGGAAACAAACGGGGCTCAAAATATCTCAGCGCTGGGCCGAAGGAGCCTACAAGAATAAAGTAGAAACTCCAATGACCGACGAACAAAAAGAAAAGATTCGTCAAGCGCATTTAGGGATGAAAGAAGATCCCGAGATTACTAAAAAAAGAGTCGCTGCTCGCGCGGGGTATAAGCACTCCGAAGAAACGAAACAGCACATTCGGGAAGGACAAAAAGTAGAACTTGCTAAACGTAATACAAAACAAAGTTGGGAAAACCCGGAGATTAGGAAAAAAAGATTAGAGGGAATCAAGGATAGCTGGGAAAAGAAAAAGGGCATCAAACGTCTATGGATAAACAATGGAGAGCAGAGTGGGTGTTATGAAGAACAGAACGCTAAAAAACTTCTTGAGCAAGGATGGATCAAGGGTCGATTACCCGTATTTTCACTACTACAAGGCCGTATACCCTCCGAAAAAACAAAACAAAAAATGAGAGAGACTGCGGCTCAACCCGAGAAAAAAGCAAAAAGGATAGAAAATTCTAAAAAGAATTGGGAATCGGAAGAATACAGAAAGCAACGATTGCAAACTCTACAAGAAACTTGCGCCACTCGCACTCTTCGAAAAAAAGTTTGGATACATACCGCAGAAGAAACGATTATGGTATATCAGGATGAGTTAGATAATTACCTAAATGAGGGGTATCAAGAAGGCCGCGGAGAGTCACTAAAAAAACGAGGCAGACAAGGAAAATCTTATTGGGTAAACAATGGAACTGAATCCAAAATGCTGCGAGAAGATAAAGCATTAGAACTCCTTGAACAAGATTGGGTTAAAGGTCGTCTATCGATCAAGAAAGACAAAAAATGGGCCCACTAATTATATAATGATCCGCGAGGACTTCGCGATACAAGGAGAATAAGCATGGCAAATCTTGCTTCAAATCAGGTAACAGCACTATTAGGCCTTGGTGCTGATGCTATGGATAATATGTTCGATATCGAGATCACCCCTCCGGCAGGTCTCACCACTTTTCAAGGTCTAGGTACCGGAAGGGCCGGTATACTTAGTGCCGCTGACCCAGGATTCCAAAACAATCTTACTATTCGCGCGGAAGGATTTGAACCCCCTTCGCTAAGCGTGAAAACTTATAAGGTAGGATACAAGGCGGTCAATATCGATCGTCCTTCTACAAAAATAGAAGGTGAGAGAGAATTTAAAATCACCTTCCGTCTTGATGCTAATTATCGCGCGTATCGTTTCCTCAGTGCTTGGAAATCTCTTATTATGCAGCAATCCACTGGCTATGTGACTAACGCTTTATGGGGAGACGGCGGCGATGAAGCTGGTCTTACACTTCCCATACCTGCAATCAATACAGTTTTTGGCCAAGTAATAGTATCCGCCCTTGCACGACCAATCTATCAAGATGGGGGATCTCCTTTCTCCGCACAGGGCGTTGATGCTGGTAAGTTTACTGATGGGACGTTATCGACATCCGCCGCTGCTTCTACAATGCCCGGTGCGATGGATAAGACTACGTGGCAATTTAATCACGTTTGGCTTGCTAAACTTGAGGAGCCAAAATATAAGACAGATGGCGGAGAAGCACTCAAGATCTCCGCGACCTTTAAATTCGGAGAATTCGGAGATCCCGTTTATCTACAATACGGTAACTTAGGATAATAAATTCCTGGGGAAGTGAGATCCATGGCTGAACTTAATTCTCAAATATCCGCCCTGCTCTCTGCGGGCGCGGATGCTATGGACAACTTATTCGATGTAAGCATAGATCTCCCTCCCGCCCTAACCTCTCTCATACCTGGGGGAATGCCCGGCGGGCGAGTCCCATTTACTCTTCGGTGTATGGGATTTACCCCTCCTAAGTTCACTTTAAAAACCTACGACGCACCTTATAAAACAATGAAGGTAAAACGCGCCGGCGGGAAAATTGAAGGAGAGCGTTCTTTTCAATTACAATTTCGCCTCGATGCCTATTATACGGTATATCGTCTTCTTCTTGCGTGGCGCAGCGCCCAAATGCAAGCCTCCTCTGGGTTTGCTTCTAACGCTGTGGATACTTATGATGGAAATAATAACTCCTTTTTAGGATCAATATTCGTCTCTGCGGCAGATAGCCCTGTCGCTCAGCAACTAGGAAAAGGGTATGATGCGGAAGGAGTTTCCCGAGGAGAAATCAGCGCTCAAACCGCCGCCCAAGGAGTATCCGTTGGCCTCGGCTGGGTCTTTCAAGACGCTTGGATTATGGATATGGAAAATCCAAAATTTACAACTGGTGCCGGAGAGATTCAACTTATTTCTGTTACTTTTGGATTTGGAAACTACATAGATTCACAAGCATATGATTTCACATACGGAGAATCAAAGACATATCAAAATATGATTCCCGACACGACAGGGGTCTCACTTCAAGCCTCAATAAATGCCGGTATAGCAGCAGCCTCGGCAGCCAATGCGGCGACTGGACTCGCAAGACTACAAGCGGCACAAGGTGGTGGTAATACTGGGGCCTCTTCAGCAAGCATGGCTGCCGATAAGGCCGCCGCAGCCGCTGCTAATAAAGCACGACTCTAACGCTAGTTTTTACAAGATCATTCCCAACACTAATTAGATATGTCAACGTTATCTACTGGTCTACAAATACAGCAAAAAATACCGGGCTTCATGCCCAATCTCTTTGAGGTTTCTATCTTTGGCGAAGATGGATCTGGCAATTCCAGTTTTCCTTTTACAGAATATTACACTGGTGCCGACGCGAGCAAGTCCTCACAATATTATTGCACCGCCTACGAGTTGCCGGCCCCCGCGCTTGGTTTTAAACGAGACCCTCTTAGTAAAAAATTCTACGCGGAAAAATATACTATTCCCGAAACAGTGAGTATTACCTGGCAAGAAAATCAAGAATTACAAGTTTGGAAATATCATCAAGATTGGCTTCGCTGCTTTTATAATAGGGAGACAGATCAATTTATTAGCGGCTCAAGCGGCAAGAAAAGAAATGCGCATATCACTATTCAAAGATATAACTCAAATCAAACAGATTTCTTAAGTACAGATTTAATAAATACATATACAATCAAATTAGCCGGGCTTATTCCCCAAAGTCTTCCTCCCCTACGAGGGGACTGGAATCAAGATGCTAGTAATTCGATGGGGCTTGCTATAAAATACTACGTGGATTATGTGGCTATACTTGATCCCACCGATACCTTCACGGGGGCCCAATAATGTCATCAATCATACAACGCAACATACAACAACTCGGACAAAAATTCCTCAAGAATAACAATTACTTGGACATAGATTATCGTGGGTTTGTCAGTGAGTCTCATGATCCAACAATAGAATCAGGCCAAGTATTAATCAATGATCTTAAAATTTGGATTCAATCTACTAAGGGCGATTATTATCGGCGGTTTTCGATGGGTGGATTCTTCGACACTATTCAACAATACCCGCTTAATAATGAGGGAGCGATTTCTCTTTCTAGCGCGCTTAAATCAGCCATCTCCGCTAATTTTTCAACCATTACAATTTTAACTCTTCAAGTAACCCCTAATTATCAAAATCGCGCCTGGGTGTTACAACTAGTAGTTAGGGATAACATCACGGGAGCCATCGCTCCGGTTACAACTTCAGTTCAGTCGACTACCTAAACTATATTACTCTAATTTCCGGAAGTTCACTAATGGCACTAATTGTATATCAGGTGTATCATAAAGACCCCTTATATAATTAATGGGAACTTTTGGGGGATGGCATGGCCAAGCGATTTGATTCAGAATCAATATTCAATAGATTGATGAGCCGAATGGAGGTTAATCTCAATTGGGCTATTCTATCTCAAAATGGTGTCATTGCCGCCATGATGGATGCTTTTGCAGATAGACTATCTGAAATTTCTCGTTATGCAGAGTACTTGTTAGCAGAAAAAAAGTGGACTACGGCTCAGAACATCTCATCTCTCAATACCCAAGCTGGGCTAACCGGATACAAGTCTCATAGAATGAGATCTGCAATATCTTACGTGATTGTTTCCCATACGGATCAAAATGGCACCAATCGACTAGCTAATTATGGCCGCACGTTTTTTAATTTAAGTGATAGGTCGAATTTTGACAATATTACAGAGGACCCCGACCCCCAAAGCCTTCTCCGATCCCAAGCTTTAGTTCCTTGGACATATGATACTCCTTACATAATTCCGCGAGGCACCCGCTTTATCTCTTCTAATGGTGTGGAGTTTATCTCTATTCAAGCATTAGCATCTCGAACTTTAAAAGAGCCATATGATGTTATTGTAAATAGTTCTTCTCGTTACTCCGCCTTTCTTAATGCCGGGGGGTGGGAAGGTATTAAATATCTCAAGATCCCTGTGATCCAAGGTAAAGTTAAAACTTCAACCTTGGGTACTGCGGCAGGCACCCGATTCGAGTCGATGATACTTTCTCTCACTAACTGCGAAGATGCCTCAAACAATATTTCGAAGGATTTTTTAGTAGTAAAAGTAAATCCAACCCCCCTCTCGCCAGAAAATGCTCAACAATGGATTCAAATTCCCAATATTTTGCTTGCTGGCCCTCTTGACAAAGTTTTTGAAGTTACGAATATGCCAAATTACTCGGGTGTAATTTTTAAATTTGGGGATGGAATCACGGGCCAGAAATTAAGTGCTAACTCTACCGTCACAGTATCTTATCTTGAAACTGCCGGCGCTGCGGGGAATATAGATAAAAAATATCAAGTGACTTCGATAGCATTTCCTATAGGGACTCAAATGATAGATCCGCGAACAAATACGGTATCTAATTTTCTTAGCGTAACAAACGAAGCTTCTATTCTCGGGGGCAGAGACCCTGACTCACAAGAGGATATTCGAACCAACGCTCCGCTAGACTACTTAGAATACTACGCGATAGCAACAACGGCTGCATACGAAAAGCAAATTTTACAATACGCTCAAATTGGTCTGGACAAAGTAAAAGTATTTGCGGGAAATGCCACAAATCTCCTAACTTTGATTGGGGACATTGCAGGATCTAATAGAGGCCCTCTTGTGACCGGGGTTTCTCAATCTGTTTTATATGTTACGGCTATTTCTTCAACGGGAGAAGTTATTGAAAACGCGCAAGACGCGTTTGTAACCCCAGTAACTCAAGCCATTGGAAACCTAAAAGCCCCATCTGATACTTTAGTGTATGTAGACCCTTCTCTCATTCAATTAAGATTAAATACTACGGTTTACTCGGACGCCACCAATCGATCAGATCAAGATGTTATTAACGCAGAGTCTGCTGCGCTGCAAGCGGCATATTCCATTTTTAATGTGGATTTCAACACCCCATTTTATAATTCCGAATATGTAGCATTAACCCAGTCATTCCCATTTGTTAAGTTCACAGACACATTTATAGAGGCCATAGCTGATACCCCGTTGGCCCTCGATAATATTACTTTTCCTCTCGCATCACTATCCTCTCTAGGAAATAACACGCCGCCTGGCGGGGATACGGCATACCCTATTCTATATAAAATAGGGTTCACCTTTAATCCTATTTTTGGGAGCAATTCTTATGCATTAGGTTTTGCAAATTATAAGCAAAATTCACCATATTTGTTGCGTATTGATTTACAGTTTATCAATAATCCGATTGCCGCGGCATCATTAAATAGAACTTTCTTTTTATTTGATGATCGCGCATTGTATAATCCAACATATTTAGGGGCCCCTTTACAAGATGCTATTTCAATTAATGACGCTAAGTATCTTAATCTAGATGGTAGCCCCGTAATTACTAATGGAGCCGTATATTCAGATTGGGTAAGGCCCGAGGAAACCTTTGAGAATTATAATCGCGCGGCGAGGGTTGCTCAATACTCATATATTTCCAATATTACAGACGTTTCCTTTATGGCGGGTTCTCGAGATTTTACCAAAGGTCCTTTCGAAATTCGCCCGTATTATGTAGATAATACCGGGAGCAACACAATATTCACTGCGGCAGATGTTACTTGGCCCGCGGGAACGCTCGACCCACGAGTTATGCTTCCTGGTGATGTCCAGTGTTATAGAAAAGACTGGAGATATATTGATTATTTAGATATAAATTTTTTAGAGAATTACGACATGGCGAGTTCAGATATATTTGCCACGGGGTCTTTGGTAATTCCTGGAAATTATTTTGGATTTTCTAGCGCAGTTACCGAAAATAAAGAACAGTTTGTCGGCGCACTTAATAATTTTGTTTCTATAAAAGCGTATGCTCGTCCGTTACTTACGGATCTCGAACCACAAAATTGGAATGAGATTATTTTTGTTTCTAATGAAGATATTAAAGTAGAACGTTTAAAAACGGCGATATAAGAAAGAGGTAAGGGATGTCGGATATTATATCAGTCATGGGTGCTAGCGCGGCCTACACTTCAGACACAGAATTTACTCTCGTAAAAAGGGTACAATTAACTAATGAAGTACCTTCCTCATCTTTAGCCGCACTATTACCCACAGGACTACGAAATGATTTTTGGAAATATTTTGTAGGATCAACTAAAACAGAGCACGAAATACCCACCATCTCCACAGGGGGTACCATTGATACTCAAGTTATGAAAATAGTCAATGGGGTAGTTTCCTCAGATTATGGCCCCCCGGCAATTGCTGGCACTACTTATTCTTCTTTAGATATTGAAGGAGTAATTCAACCTGAATTAGACCTTTTTCTTCATGAGTTATATCGGTATCTAGATCATTTATATCCGGATCATCCCGATTACTCACTCTTGCTTACCCCCATAGAACTTAACGATGCTTTTTTCGCCGCCGCTGCAATTATTGGGTATACCCCTGATTACCGATTTCTAGGAATTTGGTCTCAATCTATTACTGGAGCCACCCTTACTCAAGAGGAACTGAAATGGAAGATTCGAGATCTTCGATCCGCGGCGTATCGACGTAAATTCAATGGATCCTACAGTGGATATAAAAGTATTTTTTCTTCTATGTATCGCCACGGGTCTGTGTATGCTACGGGCACGTATATCCCGAAAACAATTATTAATTCTCTTGATGTTACCAGTAAGAACTTTTTTAGAATGTTCAGGCTTATTGATTTTTTAGGCGTCAACGATTCCATTTACAAGGAATCAACAGAGGCCGCTTTTAACGGAATTATAGACCCTTCTGATCTATATTCCATTTATGAAATTACTCCTCAGTTATTATCTAATGACATATCCGTTCTCTCTAAAATTTCTTTTGGGGCCTTCATTGCTGACACGGATCAGATACTAATTCCTACCGCTTCTGCGGGGATTACGGTGCAATCTAAATCGACAGTCCCTTATTATTATGATTCTAATTATATTTTACATCGAATTGGGCTATCAGGTCGCGGCTTAGCAAGTTCCCGCAAGTACACTATCACTCATAGAGGGGTGAGACAAACAGACCAAATCACTCTTTCTCCTCGGCCTTTTGGTATTTTAGGCTCCTTTTCTTTACCAGCATCCGTAGCGCTAAAGATGTATCCTAAGGATACTTTAGCGATGACGCCCATCGCAGCAATATCTTTTGGCGAAGATACTCTTATTATTGATGATCTCATTCAAGATTCCTATGTTACAACAACAGGTTATAGTCAAGCAGATGTTGCGAGAATCATAGAAACCGCTCCTGGTGTAATTACGATTTTTACTAATCCGGCATCGGCACCAATTATTACTCAGCCGCCAGCAACAGATATATTATCCTTTGGGTTTAATATTCAAATCACTCAATATATAAATACAGAAATTACTCATTCTTATGTATTTCTTGAAGGCTTAGTTACCTACGTTCTTGGGACAGGCACGGCTCTTTCCAGCGCTTCGCTCAAAATTCTTTGCGTACCAGAGATCAATCCAATTACGGGGGAAACAAACAATCGTGATCTTTTTATAAATGCCGTAGGATACCCCACAATTGCTGTGGGCAATTATGTGGACATTTGTGCGTATAACATAATAACTTCTACCTGGGATGTTATTTCTAATACATATGGATGGATCGATTCTATTGATTATGGGAGTGTAATAACTAATGAAATGACGCGTTTCGGGGTTACCTTAGGATCCCCAGCAACTTTTACCCCGGATGATTTTTTGCCTTGGGAGCAAAGAGCTTCTTCTTCTTTTGTTGCGAGCACCAATTCTTTTGTCAACGGCACAATTCCAGGAACTATTTTATCTGACTCGCCAACTGAGATCGCTGTGTTCGAAGGGAATTCGGAATCCTTGAGAGCAGAGTCTTTAACGGCTGGAGATTCTATTTATGGCCCTGGGTTACAAGTTGGCACTATCGTTGTAAGCTCCACCGCTCGCTCGATTATAATTTCACCCGCCGCAATTCAATTCGGATCTTTTACTTATACTGTTACTATGAAGCATAATACAGGTGCGATTTCTTCACCAAAAATCTTTGATTTTAAAAAAGATTTATTCACCCAGTACCCAACACTAACTTCTTCTGCGTTTGATTTTCTCTGGCCCTCATCAACTTGGCCAGAAGTTAGCCAAGGGTATCTTGAAGGCGTGATAGACACATCCCTATACTCATATCCCGCTGGCCTCCCCTCTGGTATTACTTTACCGGCTAATGTATATATAGATCGCAATGTAGTCCTTGATTTATCTCTCGATAGACCCTTGTATCATCCAAATACCTTAGGATTAACAGGAGGTGCAGGCCAATACCTCTGTTTATGTGACACCCCCTGGTTAGACTATTTGGAATTTTTTGCTAATCAATCCAAGAGAGCAACAGAGCAAGTATATGTCGGCGCGCAGATCAATCTTACAACAGATACTTCTGGATTATATACTATCATTCCTGGCATGAGTTATACGGATCCCGCAATTCAAGCCAAATTCACAATAATACCCCAGAATTATAATCCTAACCCCCAACCAGCATATATTCAGTTAGGGGTCGGCGGCGAATTGAAATCGCAATTATTTGTATCAATTGATTCTTTAATTCGTCCTTCTATTTTCGGGTCTGCTTTTTACGATCAATCAGGAAGAGATGAAACGGTGGGAGAAACTCGCCGAAGCACGTATTTCTCTAAAGGAAGTAATGTAGCTTCTGGCTTTGCAAATATTGCTACTAGTTTACAACTGGAAGCCCCTGTTTTTGAAACGCCAGTTGGAGAATATGAAAATATAAGTGGCCCAGCAGCAACCGATAGCCAAGGATTTGCGACATATACAAGCGGTCTAACAGACCCTGATAATCCTACTAATTCCTATCACGTTATTCATTCGATAGTGTATCCTCAGCGTTTTCAGGATATTTCAATAAATCTAGGATCGGGGAGTTCCTTAATTATCAATCCACCGGCCATGATAGAGCTTCAGCGCTTACCAGCCCCCTGGGCCTATCGAGGTAATTGGTCCCCCACACCTGCACCAACCTCCATAGAAACCCAACCCATAACTTTAGTACCAAATTGGCCATCCGGAACTACCTATGCTAATAAAAATTATTTTATTATACAAGAGACAGCGACTATTGGGGCCCTCTCTTTCATAAAAGGGGACTGGATTGTATGGGACGGAGCTCAATGGGTAAATAAAATATGGTCATTGCAGGGATCCTTAAAAATCGATCATTCTGGAAATATATCTCTCCCAGATATCTCTGCTCTCAGCACTCTTGCTGGCATCTTTCCTTATTATATTGTTATAGAAGAAGGGCGCATCCTCGAACTCGGAGATGTACATATAGGAGATTGGGTAATTGCTGCCGAAGGAACTCCTTCAAACCCCACGTGGATATTGTCCACAGGACAAAGTTATGATGCTCTGCGCAATACAGTTTATTCAGATACATTATCTGCTTCAGATTATTCTGAAATTACTCAGAATATTATAAAAATTCTTGGCGATACCGTTTTTAAGTATCAACTTCCTCGAAAATTTCTCGCTCCGGGTTCCTGCAACTTACGATTTCTAATTAAACCTAGTTATAATGCTATAGATAAATCCGGGGCATTTTATAATTTTACTGCGGCGGCCCTTCTCTATGATACTGCAGAAGAGTCTTTTTATGTGCAAGACACATCTTTAGATTCTTTATTGATTTATTTTCAGGAAGGATCAAGCATAGAAACTGATTTTTTTAATACGGTTAACTCCGACGGGACTCAAACACAATTTAATGTCAAGTCCTCTGTAGAACCTATTAAACATTATGTTCAGTTTCGTGAACCTCAATACTTTAAAAATCTCGGCACTGTGATTGGATCTGTTAGTGCAGAATTTCCAAAGCAGCTTTCTCTTATCTCAGGGTTTGATTTCCCAATTTCTCAGATTTCACCAACGGATATTATGATATCTGGGTCACAAATCAAACTTCGAAATAATTATTCATCAGTATTCGAAAATACCTTTTTTACTCACTATGTTACTTTACAAGGTATGCTATCTACTTCTGACATCACGAATCATACTCTGGTCCCTGTAACAGGAACAGGGACCGATTCTACCTTTCTTGCAGAATTTTCTTCAGCAGCATCACATCTTACAATAGGAGATCAAGTATTAATCACTGAGCCAGCGGTGGCTCGGCAATATGATGCAACATACGAAACACGCTATTATAAAAATTTACTTGCAATAGCGGGTACTGTTTCTCAAAGTGATCCTACTACGTTGCTTCCGATTGGAAACGGGTCTGAGGATCTAGCTTCTTTTGCAGCGGCGATGAATCTAATAAGCACAGGGGATAGTACTTATGGTATTTTTATTCTTGGCGGCTCCTCTTTTTCCACAGGAGCGCATCAATTGCCTTTTACCGGGGCACTCTCGGCTGCCTGCAATCGCAGCGCGCCCTTACTTTGGATTGTAGGCGGCGTAGGCGGTCAATTAGCAAAATCTTCCGACGGGTCAACTTGGACTCCCATTTCTTTCTCGACCTGGGGGGTTGGAAATATTCGAAAAGTATATTTCACGATTACATCCTCAGGCATGGGCCAGTGGAGAATAGTTGGTGATAATGGTAAATGCGCCTGGTCTCAGGATAACGGAGTCAGCTGGTTTATGGATGCAATCCCCGGCTGGGGAACCACTCGCATTAATGATATCAGTTACATGAATGATACGTGGGTAATCGTGGGAGATAGTGGGAAACTCGCTTATCTTAATGCGGAGCTCGCCGGCGCCACAGTCTGGACTATTCCCAGCAGTTCGGGCTTCGGCGCAACTACGATCCGGACAGTATCAAGCGGCAATAATACTTGGATGACAGGTGGTGGGGATACTTCAGGCCCTGGAATTCTTTCTATATCTATGGATTCAGGTGTCACTTGGAATTCTGCCCCCATGAATAGTACCACCTGGGGAGATAATTATATTACCTCCATCCTGTGTAACAATGAAGCGGCTAACCGTACTTGGGTAGTGGCGGGGATAAACGGCAGGATCGCTTATTCTGTGGACGATGGTGTGAATTGGGCATCGTGCGCTGCGCTCCCCACCAATTGGAGCTCTGCAAATATAAATAATATTTCTTACGGATATGGAGTATGGACTATTGTTGGAGATCAGGGGCGAATAGCGACCTCAATCGACGGCATAACCTGGGTAATGAGTACTGCCCCCTCAACATTAAGTACAACTAACTTGAGGGCGGCCGCCCACGGTGCTAGTTTAATAAATGGTATAGAAGACCTGATCGTGGGAGATTCTAATCTCATAGCATATTCCAGTAGCCTCAATTTATCACAAGGGTCCCGAACAGTTCAAGGAACTTTCTCGGGCAGCTCCTCTATTAGTTTTAATTCAGATATCGTATCCTGGGTCTCAGGGGATCCCTTGATAAAAACAGTGTTGATCACATTATATACTAAGTTATCCGTTGAGTGTGAGTTAATCGGAATACCTTTAACTCGAATTCCCCTATTTTCTTTAGGAGATCAGTTAGTATTGCCTGTGGCAGTTGTTACTTCTTCGTATTCTCAAGCCAATAGGGTTTATTACCCCAGCACTGACCCCGCGGTTCACGTCGGATACCCAGCATATGCAGAAGACTCTTCTCTTTATTACACGGATTCTAATAATCAACCAATTCTTTATGTAAATTCAAATAATGATAAACTATATCTCTGTGATGTTGCCGGAAATTACGTAAATTCGGTTTACTCTACACTCCCTATTTCTTCTTTCATGATGTATTCCACCAACTATGGGATTCAATTCAACGATACTCGCCAATTTTCCTATACGCCAAAATACCCCACTTATGCAGATTGGCTCGCGGGCAGTGGTCGATTAATTTTAAGACCCTCTGTAGCAATATCAAACATCATTATTTCGGTGTCCTCTTCATCCATTGTGTTTCGTGATGCACTCGCCCTCCCCTCAGGGAATAATATTCTTATATTGACTATCATGCCTACGGTCATCACCGGGACCGTCACTACGGCCTCCCTACCCGCTTACGAGTTTTCTTCAATACCCCCTCCTTCAGTTCCTTACGCGATCAATAATAACGCAACGGGTATTTATATTCCAGATGGAGGATATGGAACTTGGATAGGGTATAGTTCTATTACAGATTATCTTCCTTGGATTGAGGACACTGCGGCATTCCACACTAACCCGTTAGTGAATATGAACGGAACTCCTGTGTATCTTTGTAATGCCGACGGAACTTTTAGAACAACCACTAGCGGAGACCTTATTCCAATGCAGGCCCCCGAATATTTTACTTTCCAAGAACTTATTACTAACCTTGGTCGAGAAATTGATGTAGGGGGGTGCAAAGGAAAATGGACGCCAATCGCTACAGGATCTCCAGCAGTCCCCGTTTATCCTGACTCCGCGGAGCTCTCAATTAATGATTATTTTCTTATTACACAAACAGTCGCCATTAGTACCTTTACTTTCACTCAAGGAGATTGGTTAGTTTGGGATGGAGCACAATGGACTGACGCCCCCCCAACAAACCCTGTTGTAACTAAAGTAGATATAGCCAACAATACTATTTATTTTTCTAAATCTCTTTCCTCTACTTCAAAATATCTTCGTCTCCATATGCTCACAATTGCTTCCTTTGAACCTATGACAACAGATCTCAATAGCCCTCTTAGAATTTATAGCCTATTACAAACGCAGTTAAACAAGTATACTCCAGATAGGGTGTATTACGCAACAAGCGCCTACCCCCCATATAGTTCCCGTCCTGATTTATATCTCAATAATGCGTTCATTAATTCAAATGATGCGGTAGTGTATTATTGTGACGCGAACGGCAATTACGTAGATGAAACTCTCACAACAAATACAGCGAGCCCAACTAGCCGATATCAGCCCCCAATGCCTAAGTACAAATTTTGTCAAGATTGGTATAAGGAAGAACAATATTTAGAGGGGCAGGAAAATAATCCATACTGGCAATTTATAATAATTAAAGATGTTTTTGATTCTGATTCTAATACCTGGTCTCAAAAAGCAACCGTAAATCGCAAAAACAAAAGTGCCACGGGAACTCAGCTAGTATTCCAGGAAATTACCGATGGGTCTAACTACTTAACAGTACAAAAAGGATTGGAACATACTTCAACATTCACCTCTTTTTCTGTAAGCGCCGCTCCATATATTGATTATATCAAGGGTATCATTACTCTATTGATCGTGGTGAACCCTACATATTCCCGGCCGGCAGCAGAAATAGAAACGGACTTCGAGCAATATGGTATTAAATTCATCTCAAATATAGAAATGACTAATATTTCTTCAACAACAGAAATCATTCATTCTTTAATTAATAGTACGCTCACCACAGATTATCAGGTTAACACCACCCAAAATTTTGCGAATGCACAAGATAAAAAAAGTTCAATTGTAGCTATTACTGAAATGGGGGTCTTCAATACCGATGACACTATGATCGCCTACGCCACCTTCCCTCCAATTATCTACAATAGCGCGAAACACCACCTTTCGTTGAACTTGTTTATTAAACAAGGGCAGTTCTCATCAGTATAGAGACTAATTAGAAAGGAGACTTCCGCATGGCAAATCCGATTCAAAAGGCTCCGTGGAAAATATCGTTCGCCCCCACTGGTAATGGCCCCTATGCAGTTAAAGTAAGGTTATATGATCTGCTTTTTAATTCAGAGACAGATGTTGCTTGGTATCTTACTGATGGCGCCGGGTTGAATCTCCCCCACGATATTATTTTGTTCGACCCTTCAATTTACTCTTCTTCAGGCGGTGGTTCGATATCTCCTCCGGCATTAAGAAACTCTAGACAAAGCCATGGTTTTTTTCTGACAAAAGTCACGTATGATGCACGTGCAACTTCCACCTGGGTGCCTGATGTATCCTATGCAGCGATACCAGATTCATCTGATGCCCACTATAATCAGCAGGGATATTACATTCACGACTCTTCAGCCGCCCTACCTCCCTTAGAAGTAGATTATACGACTATTGCTAACATGACATATTATGATACGTCATTAAACTCCACCGTATTCACGGATCTCTTAGACCCCTCGGCGCCCTACGAAACATCAACGAATCCTTACATGTGTTATGTTTCAAGCGTCACTTTAGGCATCTCAGGGCTATCTGCAGCCTCATCATCCGCGCTGATCCTCAGTAGTCCTGATTTAGCTCTGCAGGCGACTATTCCCGGATCTTCTTTACAACCATACACCCGTATTTGTATGCGAGCAGATATTACTAATTCCGAAATAGTCTCCATACTTCAGTTTTTTACTCGATACGGAATTAATAATGACAACTCCTCGATCCTAACCACCCAAGTGCCGGATCTTATTGATCCTACAAAAAACACGCATCTTTTAGACATAGAAATTTGGGTTCGTTGTTCTTTCTTTGCAGATTATATTACTCCTTCTCCCTTCGAGCAGGATTTAACTACGGGGTCTCAAGTCGCTCACGAGAATCTTATTATTGGTCAAGGAGACTTCTCCCGGTTCACCCGAGAGATCAACCCTAATGAAATTATCCCCTATCTCCCCGCAACTCCCCCTCGAAACGACATAACAGGAATAACGCTAGTTGCTGACGCAGGCCTCTTTCCAATCCCTTCTGTGACGGGCGCCTATAATAGCGCCACCACGGTATCAAATATCCCTGTTGGTTGGGTAAACCCCGAATTACAAAGCGGCGCCATCACAGGAGGCTTAGTAGCCGTTCCTCTCAAGGGTAACGCATATGTGAGCGGTCGCATTTTCTCCCCGACAATTGATGAGCTTTGGATCTATATCAAAAAACTTGTTGATGGCCAGGGCACCGGGGCAGTATCCTCTACTTTAACAGAGCCAACAATAAGCCTGCCGGGCGGCCATATTGGCGACCCTATTTCTGCCGACGGCACATCATATGTTGCAGCGCCTTCGAGTATTTCTTACTCTGTAGACACAACAATACAATCTATAATCAATGCAATTCTTCCTAACAGCTACGCGAATTATGTTCCGATTTCTAATCCCACACCACGAACTAACCCGTATTCTTTACGAGAGCTAGAATCTATTGTTGATAATCTGCAATATAATTCACGAACAGCCGTGGGCTTCTTTGCTGCAAATGCGGTAAGCACCGGCAATATAAATACAAGCATTGGAACAGTATATCAACTACATGCTAATTATACTCCAGAATCCCCCAGCGCCTGGCACTGGTCTGTAGCTAACACCTATAATGCGGCGGAAAGCGCTATTAATTACGGTGCGGCGCTTCCACAGGCAACAAATTATGATAGGGCGGCTGACTTCATCGCCGGGGACTCCTATCTATCAGCAGATGGAAAGTGGCATTATTTATTTGATCATGTGCGAATTCCGGTTCTTGCAGAAACTTACTAATTGATAAGAGGGTATAATGTCAGCACATAATGAAGGATTAACATGGTTTGCTAGGCGAACGGGCCAATTTCGTTACTCTGTCAACGGCCATGATCAGTGGCTCCAGCCCCTCAGTATCTATACCGCTGGCGAAGATGTCAAACGAGGCCAACCTGTCTCTATAGTTGTTCATGCTGATACTCAGGATGCTATTTTACAATCTTATGGCATAGTAACTGCGACTCAAACAGGCAATGACAATGTAGTCGTTCTTACTCGCTCAGATCGTCACACCTATTCAATCGGCTTTGCAATGGAATCTGTTATCGCGGGTGAGACTATTCATGTGTTAGAAAGCGGCCGGCTTTGTTATTTGGCAACAAATAGTGCAACGGAATATTGGCCGGGTATTTTCACCGACGCGTCGCGCGGACTTATGGTATATGCAGGCCCCGCCGCAGGATCTTTTACCTTCAGTTCTGTTGAGGCGGTCACGGGAGGCCGCAATCTAATTCAATTAGGATCTATTTCTAATACGATAATCTCAGGGGCGAATCTTACTGAAGTAGATATTGAAGTATCAATCACCGGTGATGGTCGCGGGCCTATCGATAACACCCAGTTTGAAATGGTGACAGGCGAGGTGATTGATTATACCGGCTCCCCCCCTTACAACTTCCCCCCTCTATGCGCTATTTCAGATGGAACCGTAGGTATCGCAGGAACCGCTATTCTTGCCGATAGTAGATTTAGGAACAAATCGAATGTAATTGGCTTTATGCTTAACGCATCGCAAGTAGCCCCCTTCCCAATTGGTTCTAATTGCATCTTTCTTCGTAAAGGCAGATTGAATGTTTCTGGCGCCGTTAATGCTCTTATTCCCGGCGCCCGTTATTATTTAGCTAATGATGGCCAAATCACTACCTCAAGTGGATCAGTAGTTTATCCTAATGCATTGGTAGAGGTGGGGACTGCGGTGTCCGCCACGGAACTCATTGTTGATATTAGTTTACCTCTCCTTGGAGTTTCTGACTATCCATTAGGAACACTCCGGCCTCTAACCGGTGACAATACCGTCTCTGGTTATTTGGTTTGCGATGGTATTCTCCAACATTTAATTATTGACTATGTAGAATTTTACAACTGGGCGCTAACTCAACCGCTAAATTCCGTTATCACTATTGTTGGTGCTGCCCCCGGACATTTCATAGTGGCCGAACAAATCAACCCGGCGTCGTCACTTCCCTTCCAGATCGTGGCCTATACCCCCAGTTACGAACCTCTATCCACTATCACAGATTATCGACGATAAACAGGCACAACATCTATCACAGGCACTCTCACGATGGACCTCACTCCCTTCACTATCAGCGGCCCTCAAAACAGTATAGGATTGGCCCTCGACCAATTTCTTCCTGAACTATTTATAGATATTGGTGGGATCTCGACAAAAGTTTCGGCGGATTCATGGACACTCTCAGGGACTATTCTCACCGGAACAGTAGCCGCCCACACTAACGCGGCATACATCTTAGTTGTTTATCGACCGGAGGCCCTTGCTAGATATCAAGAAGCAACAAATATCCTGAGTGTAGTTAATACCTCCAGTGGCTACGCCATTAACTCAACCGCCATGATAGATCGACTTCAAAACGACGGAATAGCAGAAACACTTATCTTAGGCAGTAATGTTTCAGGATCCATTGTAAGAATTTTAGGTAATGTGCAATTCGGGGATAGTAGTGCGTTGGATGGTTTGACTATTGAAGGTCAGATTGTTGTCAAAACGGATGGGGGTGTGCAAACCCTTTCTATTGATAATGCAACGGGGCTCATAACCGCAGTAAACACCGCCCAAAATTATCCGTCCGCTGATGGCCATCTTGTTAATAAAGCATATTCCGATTTACATGGAATACATACAACAGTAGCTATCGGTGGATCAATCGTTAATGGGTCTTTTACTAATACAGCAACAGTTCATGGTATTTCAATGGGGGCAACTGGCGGGTTTGATGCAGATATGATTGATGAGCGCCATGTGGGTGGCTATGGCTGGAGATCCGACTCAGTGCCGACGGCCTCAAGCGGAGTTCCTGTGGCCAGATCAGCCTGGGTTCCTGAAATCACTTCCACCGGTGTGGCCGAATTGGGTAGTCAAGTCAATTTTTACTTGACTTCATTTGTCGCAAAACCGGCAGTGGGGCTTATAGCAACATCTTTAATAATCAAAGGGACTACCTCTGGCAACCCCTCGTATGCTCCCACTAATCCTTACCTGCAAATACTTAATAATGGTTCAAGTCTACTACAAGCCGTTCAAATTGGTAATCCTATTGCCGGCAACGCAGTAAATTTAATTTCTGTTAATAATTCACTTCTAGTTACTAGTGACAGCACCCCCAACGCAGCCCCTGTATCGTGGGCCACGATCAAAGCAGCGGCATTCCAGACAGTATCTACTATTCAAGCAAAGAAAAAAGTCATTCCTTTTACAAAATCAGGCCTTGAAATTATTAAAGAGACAGAAATAGTTCAGTATGAGCTTAAAACCGAAGACAGGCTACGAGTAGGTTTCATAGCGGAATGGACTGATGAACTTTTAGCAGGAAAGAATCATGATGAGAATGATCTTGGCACTACTCTTGGAGTAGCGCTTAAAGCCATTCAAGAACTCGCTGCGCTTGGTGAAGAATTGCAGAAAGATAATAAAAAACTACAGCAGGAGATTGAGGTTTTAAAAGAGACAGCTATTCAACAGCTCAAAGATGATAAGGAACTGTTGAAAGAAGAGATCGAAGTCTTAAAAACAGCGGCTATTAAAGCTAAACTTCCTGTTATGATTGTTCCTCTTGATCTCACTTAAGACTTTTTAACCTTATCATCGACAACTTCTGTGATAGCCGCTAATGCATTATTCCCGTGCATAGCTTCGAGGATCTGATTTAACTGGACAATTCCTTGCAACACATCTTTGCTGGCTTTTTTGAAAACTTTTTCATCCGTGTATGAGGAAGACCCCGGTAATTGATGCGTCTCTATTTCAGCATGGACTTTTGCAGCCTGTATCCCCATGATCGGATTAATAATCGTAGACATGGCGCCTGTATTTCCACCCTGAACTTGGGTATAAAAATCCATCAATTGTTTTACATTCGCCTCACCCAACCGGACAAGAATCGCCTCTTTAATTTCCGATTCAAAGTCTCTATTATCCTGAACATGCCTAAAGCTATCTCTGACGAATTCAGTCAAGGAAGACTCAATAGAGGAGACAGGGTCATCAATCCTAACAGCAGTGACAGCGGCAGACTCTTGCCCCATAGAATCGCTTAGTTGATTAAGCATTTGCATCGAAGTTCCTTCATTCATAATTGCCTGCTCCGTGCAATCGCATTTTCATACGATCCGCAATATACTTGAGAAAGGATTGATACTGTTGCATTCTGATCCCGTATTTGATTGTGGGAAGTTCTGAGTCGCCGATCAACTCTTTAATTTCCGTCCACTCTTTGCCTTCAATATTTTTATAATAATAGCATATAGCAAGTTGGATTGTATCTTTGAAATCTTCTTTGCGCGGGAAAATAATTGTTTTTCCGTCGAGTAGCTGTAAAAGATCCGTGAATCTATCCAACCCCAAAAGGTCATAAACTTCCACTAAAGATAATAGTGCTTCATTCTTTTCTGCATTCTTGAAAAGATGTAGACGGATAATATCTTCAATTATTTTCTTTGATTGATCTGTCTTGATTGTTTCCTGCACCTTCTGTTGAAATACAGACTTGGGGGTCTTATACATGTTTTATGTCTCCTCGTAATTAGTGGCGCATTAAAAATCCAAAGGTATACTAATTATCTTAGAGGGTAAATTATGACAGACACACAGCATTTTATGGTCTCAATAGATGAAGGAAATTCGCAAGGCGTTTATTGCGCATATTGCGGAGAAAAAATAATTCCCTCCAAAGATGATTTAGGGGGGTATAGTTTTCAGTGCTCCTGTAATGACGCATTAAGCGAGCAGCGCCTATACCAGATGAAGGCAGATGTAGAAAAAGAACTTGGAGCATTTCTTCAAGAGAAAACTACCTCAATGCAAATCAACGAAATCCGCACGCGCATCGTTATTTACGAGCAGCATACACATGGATTGAAAATAAAATTACAAGAATTGATGAATAGAGAAGCAGGAGTTGTTCCTGAGGAAGGAGTCTCTACCCTGGTAGTAAAACTCCCTGAGCCAGAGGAAGTTCCTATGGAACTTTTTGATGAAGTGTTTGTAGGGCCCGAGGACGAGAGCAATCTCGCTCAGGCTGACCTTCATGTTTCCTCGAATTTTTCTATCCCTGAAGAAATACCAGAAGGAGAAGAGCTATCAGAAGAGGCATTTGAAGAAATTGTTCTCCCCGCTGAAGAGTTACCCATTATTGAAGAATCTGTTCCTTTTGCTGAGGAATTTGAAGAAGAAGAGGGTATACTATAAACAGGATATCATTGACCCCGATGTCCTCTCTCCTCCTTAAACCCAGCTAACCACTGGGTTTTTTATGCGCGAATGATTTTCTGCGGTGTATATTTATCAAGAGAGGAGTGTATATGGAACTCAACTTATCTATTACTGAGATTGATAATGGGTATCTGGTTCATACGGGAGGATCAACCTTCCAGTCCCTCGCTGCAACGAATCGCGCGTTTGTCGGCTCTAAGGATAATCCAACAGTCGCAGAGGAGTTCTTGCAATTCGTCAGCGAGGAAATCCTGTTCAAACTAATGGGCCGCTCTAAGCACTTTGGAGGGAATATACACGGGCGAGTCAAAGTAGAAGTCTCGTTCACCGAAGATCCTGACAACCCGGTCGAAATGCACTAAAAGAATTGTTATATTAGACTCACGAAGGAGAGATAATGTCTAAAGATATGTTATATGGAGAGGACGCAAGAAAAAAGCTGATGTCGGGAATTACCAAACTTTCAGAAGCCGTTTCAACTACTTTAGGACCTCGCGGTCGCAATGTTATTATCACGCGCCAATTCGGTTCGCCCCTTATTACTAAGGATGGCGTGACGGTAGCAAAGGAAATCGATCTTAAAGATCCCTATGAAAATATGGGCGCACAGCTTATTAAAGAAGCCGCGACCAGAACAAATACCCAAGCAGGTGATGGGACCACTACAGCAACTGTGCTCGCATATGCCATTGCTAAAGAAGGCATAAAAATGGTAGCGACGGGGTATGATCCTATCTCTATCAAGAGAGGTATCGATGAAGGCGTGAGAGTCGCACTTGCCGCACTCGACAATATCAAACGAGATGTCAAAACCAAAGAAGACATTCTCAACATAGCCACAATCTCCGCGAATGGAGATACTGAAGTGGGTCAGCAAATCGCCGATGCCATGGAGCATGTTGGTAATGATGGCGTCGTGACGGTTGAAGAATCCCGCACCATGAATACCTATGTGGATTATGTAGAAGGCATGCAACTTGACCGTGGATATATGTCGCCGTATTTTGCTACGGATGAGCATATGAATTGCACTCTCGAAGCGCCCTACATTCTTGTAACTAATAAGACCATTTCCAATCTTCAAAGCATAGTTCCTCTACTCACAATGCTTCAGCGAGCAGATAGACCTTTGCTCATCATTGCGGATAATGTTGAGGGTTCGGCTATGCAAGCCCTTATTATCAATAGTATGAAGGGCGTTCTCAAATCCTGCGCTATTCGAAGTCCCGGGTATGGTGAACATCGATTTGAATTCCTTAAGGATATTGCAATTCTCACTGGCGCTACTTATGTCGATGAAGGGGCGGGAATGGAGTTTGCAACTCTCTCCCTGGAAAGCCTTGGTCAGGCGGGTAAAGTAAAAATCACAGCGCAGAGCACTACTATTATCGAGGGCGCAGGAACACCAGAGGCGCTGGCAGGTCGAGTAGATCAGCTTCGTATGCTTCTTAATGAATCATCGTCCGATTATGAGAAAGAGAAGTATCAAGAGCGTATCGCTAAACTCGCTGGTGGCGTAGCTATTATCAATGTCGGAGCAAACTCCGAAGTTGAGATGAAAGAGAAGAAGCACAGAGTTGAAGACGCTCTCTCAGCTACTCGCGCCGCTCTTGAAGAAGGTATTGTTCCTGGCGGTGGACTGTCCCTCGTCTACGCAGCAACACAAATGAACAATCTGAAAGCCCCTCAGGGATGGACAGAGGCTCATGCCGCTGGTTATCGAATCGTGCAAAAAGCCCTCGAAGAACCGATGCGCAAGATAGCGGATAACGCCGGGGTAAGCGGTGATGTTGTTGTTGGTAAGGTTCTTGAAACTTTCGAAGCAAATAACACGCTTCTTAAAAAAATTGATTCTTACTATCAGGGGTATAACGCAGCCTCGGGCGAATGGGTTGACATGTATGTGGCGGGAGTCATCGACCCTGTCAAAGTCACACGGTCAGCATTGCAGAACGCGGGCTCGGTAGCAGGAATGCTCTTGACTACTGAGTGTGCTATTGTAGATCTTCCTGAGCCGCAGCAGCCAATGCCCCAGATGCCAGAGATGTAATAAGGGAGAGATTATGGCTCGTCAAGCAAAACTGCATATAGTATACCAAGCAAGAGTAACCCCTATTCTAAAATGGCCGCATCGAAAAATAGTAGTCAATTTTGATTCCCAATTGGTATTTCCTACTTTTGAACTTGCGGAGAAATTCGCTCCATATTATGTTCGACAATTGATCGAGATTGGTGTGCTGAATATCAATGACAAGTATGAAGTTGGGGTTATTCAACTTAATGTTTTTGATGGTGCTATCGACGCCAATGGAGTGGAGGCTGCATCATGAGTGACGACGGAGTGCATGTTGATTATACCACCATTATGAATAGCGCCACAATAGATTTTCCTTCAATGTATGAAGTAGTAATTGGTAGGTTTTTCGATGAAAAGGTAGGAGAAAAAACTCATCCGATGACGGATGAGTTGTGTGAGAAGCTCAAAGCCAAAAGAGATTTTGGATTGAAAAAATATGGCGAGCACTCTTTTCAAAGCTCATTTCAAAATGCAATGACTTCTCCCGTGCTTGACCATCTTGAAGAAGAGTTGCTTGATTCTATTAACTATCTCTTGCATATTAAATTTCAATTACTTTTTATGTCGACAACTTCGACATTCCCCGACGCCGCTCTTGGCCAGATAATGGCTACATATAGCCAACTCAAATTTCTTAAAAAAACCCTTGAAAATCCAGGTGCCTAATGGGTTTGATAACTTATCCTCTTAGATTTTTCAATGCCTCAGAACCCGCTCAGATGATCATGCAATCTAACCCCGGGTCCGTCTTGGATGCAACGATGCCGCCAGGATTGCTTATGCCTCTGTGTGTGGCGTGTAATACGGGCGAGGGAATTCTTCGCGAGGAAAAGGAAGCTCTCTTCAGGTATCGTTGTGTTATCTGCGGGTTTGAAACTGATTGGGGTGATCGGGATATGGTTGCTCAACAATGGGCCAATTGCAACGATCCAAATATTCCGACTAATTTAATATGACAACACTATTCTCACCCGGGGACATTGTATTTGTGCCTAATATGTGTTCTCTATACTCTATGTCATACTACGGAGAGCATAAGAAAGAAGGCCTGGGATGTCCTTGCAAATGGGTGCATGCAAAAGCAAAAGTAACACATTTACACGGCAACTTCGCTCATGTGGTCGATCTGACAAATGTGGATCATAAGACAGCCTTTTATCATCTCGATCTCACTTTAGTGCAGCGAGCAGGAGCAGAAGATGGACAAGATTGAAAAGGAATTATCAATAGGAACGATCATAACAGACGGACAATACATTCTTGCTTGTCGACCCTACGGCCGTAAGGATAAGGAGCATTCGTTCGACTTGCCTAAAGGCAGGTGGGAGGAGGGAGAAACCTACATTGAAACCGCTGTTCGAGAATGTAAAGAAGAAACGGGGTTTGATCTGTGGCCTGACCATCTTATCGCTCTTGGCAGGTTTGAGTATATACCTACTAAGGACTTGTATCTCTTTCTTGTGGCCCTCGATTTTATGCCTGAGCATAGCACTTTGAAGTGTCCCTCGAAATTCGAAGTAGACGGGAAGCAAGTCCCCGAAGTAATAGGATATAAGAATGTTCCGATCACAGAGTTACATTGGTTTTTTAGATCAATGGAACCTGTCATCAAAGCGGCTCTTGAAAATTTCGATAAACGAATTGAAGAGGACCCTGAGGCGCAGGTGGCGCTCCCCGAAAAAAATTCACAAGAAGAAATAGAAAACCGAAAACAGCCGGTATATTAGTTATAATATGATTACTCTAAACAGTTTGACTATCAAAAACTTTATCTGCGTTGAGTCCGCCGATTTCGATTTTATCAACAACTATATCACAGTTTTCTTTGGGGCGAATGGTAGCGGCAAATGCATCGAAGGCTCTACAAGAATCAAAACCAAACAATTCGGGGAACTCCCAATTAAAGAACTTTTTAAGAAATTGGAAGTTTCACCTTCTGTTAAAATGGCTCTTCCCAAAGAAGGACTTGAAGTTTGGACTGATGAGGGGTGGAAATCCATTGAGGCATTCTGGATCACCCCGCCCGAGCCTTTGTGGGAACTGGAATTAGATGATGGTATAGTTCTGCGAGCCAGTGCAGACCATCGTGTAATGACGCAGCGCGGCTGGGTGAAGCTAAAGGATCTCCAGGAATCAGATGAGATTCTGCGGGAAGAATGACAATCTATCCGGATACTCCCTACTAATTAATTCAGGGGATTTATCATGGATTTACAAACTCTTGCAAAAAATCTTTATGGTGAGGATTATTCTTTATGGCAACTCGGTTCGTTGAGGCGACAACTACAAAAAAAGAAAATAACCGAAGTTGATATTACTTGGAGAGAAGAAGAAAATGGTTTCGGCGCTTGGGATATGATTCATGGTATCCCTTTATCTTGTAATACTTATTGGCATAGCTATGCTTGCACTTCTTGTGGTAAAAAAATTATTGATATAGATCGAAATCATAAACGCCGGGCTAATCCTACCCTTTGCGGGCATTGCAGCAAATCAAAAACTTTAACAGAAGTGAATCGAAATTCCAATAAAGTAAAAAACGCAGAGATTTTTGCTGACCCTCTTCTAGGCTCTATTCGGAAAGAAAAACTAAGAGAAAATAGGATTCGAATAAACCAAACTGTGATGGCAGATTTTATTCGAAACTTGTCGCCGGAGAGAAAAGAACAAATAGCCATTCAGAAGAAACAAACTTGGGGGGCTCGTCCAGTAGAGGAAAAAAAGGAAATCAATAAAACTCGCAATGGCTATCTTTATAAAAGTGAAAAGGAGATACAAGAACGAGTACAAAGAGGGGTAGAGACTAAGAAAAAAAACTTAGCTAAACTGTCCTCGGAAGAGATCCGACAAAAAACCTTAGAGAGGGTGGCAAAAATGAAAGCTACCATTCGATCTAAACCTAAAGACCTGAGGTTTAATCACCCTGAGCGTAGATATGTAAAGGGGAAGCAAGGTGAGGTAGGGGGTGTTTATTTTCAATCATCTTACGAAGAAGCCGTATTACAGTTTTGTTGCATGAAAATGTATAAGATACAAAGAGGGCCGGCACTTGAATACTATAATCCAATAGGAAAAAGTATTTCTCTTTATTTTGTGGACTTTTTGATAAACGATACTCTTTTAGTAGAGATAAAAAGTAATTATACTTGGGATCAAAATATAGAAATCAATAAGGCGAAAGAAAGATGCGCTCAGTCGTATGCACAAGAACAAGGGTTGACCTATCTGACGCTTATATTATCCAAGGAGGATATCAAGGATGTCAACAAGATTCTCGAAAATACGTTCAATAAAGAATTTAGAGAGAACTGAAAATTGCTATGATATTCAGGTCGCAGATATTCAGCGGTACTTCTCTAATGGAATTGTAAGCCATAATTCTAGTATTTTTGAGGCCATCGCCTTATGCTGGACAGAGCGCAGGAGAGGCGACTCCTATAAGGATTTCATCAAGCACGGGACTGATTCTGCAGAGATTCACCTTGTTGCCAGTATTCACGGCGAACCCATTCAATTCGATGTGGAGATTCGTGATAAGAAAGGGGCGACTCCTTTTCAACGAACTATCACTTATAAAAAAGAGAAGTATGTAAATTCAGAGTGCACTACGCTTCTCACCTCCTTCGATATTGATTATCTCCAACACATTATGTTCTCTATGCAAGGTGAGAATAACATTACTGATCTCAAACCCTCCGAAAGAACTAAACTTCTCAAGCGTATTTTCAATTTCGAGTTTGAATCTCAATTGAGCCAACTTGATAAATTGGTTGAACAAGAAGAACAGAACAGCCTCGTGCTCAAAACTCGCGTTGATGTTTTATCTCATATGAAATTTGAATATGAGCAAGCGGAGCAAACCCTTACTCTCGACAAGCGCAGCGAAATAGAAAATCGCATTACCGAGATCGATGAAATCATAAGAGTGCAAGAACAAAATCAACTTCTTCAATCCGAAACTTCTCATCGACTCGAAAGTCTCCGCGCCCAAGGTCAAGCTGCGTCAGCACGCAAGCATTCTATCGAAAAAGATATCAGTGACCTTAATAGTTCGTATACTCGACTACTCGGGGATAAGAATCGACATAGTCAAGCATTACTTACTCTCCCCGATTCCGTGAAACTCGAAGAAGAAATCAAAGAGAAAACCGCGGCAATTGAATCGTTCAAGATTCTCGTGGAGCAAAATCGTCTTCTTATTCAAGAGAAGGAAAACAATCTCGGATCTCGTCAAAGCCGTATCCTTGAACTTAGGAATCACATCGTAGCACATAAGCAAGGCATTTGTCCTCAGTGTGGGCAAGACACTCATCCTGAAACCGTTCCTGAACTTGAGACCTCTTTGGAATCAGTTGAACAATTGTATGAGGAGCTCCTCTCACAAAAAATGATGCTTGAGACCGCTGAGAAAGGTGCCGAGAGAAACATCTCCACCTATCAGGCGGCAATACCTAATCTTAGAGAAAAAATCAAATCGTCTGCGGATATGAAAATCCAGTTTGAGAGCATTTTCAAAACCATCGAAGAAAGCACCCAGCAAACAAACGGAACCATTGAAATTCGAAAATCCACTTTGTTGGAAGTCGAGAATCAGATCAAAGAACTCGAACAGCAAATTGAAGAGATCTCTCCTAAATTGGTTCGAATGATTCCTACCACATCTCTTCTCAGTGAGAAGAGTGGGTTAGCTAATCAGGTTCAGAGGCATCTTGCTGTCATCGCTCGCAACGAAGTAATTGAGCGTAAAAATATAGAGATGAAACAAAAAGAAGAAGGGAACAAACAACTACTGATAGACCTCAACCGGCAACAAAACGATTTGCTGCTATCGACGAATAATTATAAAGACGCGAAGCGCATATTGGAAGTAGACCTACCCAATTATATCATTGTCAAAGCGTGCTCAAAACTTGAAAAACATATCAATCATTTTATCTCTGAGGTCAAGGAAGGGATGGTAGTTAGGCTATTCCAAGCGCGCTCGGGAGTTGAATTTTTCTATTCCCCAGTAGGAGAAGTAGCAAATTCTGAAGATTGGACCTCTACAAAAATGGCATCGGGATTTGAACGGGAATTGCTATCAGCCGCGTGGAGAGTAGCGTTAGCAAGGGCTTATAATCTACACGCGCTTATGCTTGATGAGGTGGATAGCGCGGCTAACACCTTCTCATCTGAAAAAATGTTTAGAGAGATCGCTAATCTCACCGGCTTTGAGCAGCTCTTCATAGTGAGTCACAAGCCTGAAGTAGTCGATATTTTATTACAGGAAAATGAGAGAGTGACCGCGTATTTCGTCCAAGATGGTATCTTTACTCGTCAAGAATACTAATTATATAGGATTATTAGTCTCTCAAGGAGAAGAAGGTGCCTATGAAACTCGAAGAAGGACGCAAGTCTAACATTCTGAAAACCTTGTCCCAACTGCATGCCTACCTGAAGCGTTATCAGGACCTTGATAAAACAGAAGCCCATTTTGAACAGCGCCTCGAAGATGCGGGCTGCACTGATATGTTTGCGGCAATCGACGATGTTCTCGATATTGTCGAAACAGGCAAGGCCGCAGATAAGGCTCGGCTGCTCAATAAAGTATATAAGCAATACTTCCCTAAAACCGCCAAAAAAGATCCTGCTTCTGATGAAGAACTCGAAGCCGCAATAGGTGAAGAAGAAGAAGAAGAAGAGGCTGGCGAAGTGGAAGGCACTCCTCAAATGGCAACTTATGCTGATCTTGGTGGGCAAGGCGCTGAGGGAAAGACTTTGGGAGATATCCGCAAGTCCGATCAAGCATATATGAGCGGCGGCGATGATGAAGATTGGGGTGAGGAAGACGATGAATCGGACATAGATGCTACTAACGCTCGTAAAAGAGAGTCTCGTATGTCTGATCTTGATCTTGCGCAACGAGAAGAGATGTATGGCCCTGGCGGCGATCCTGACGATGCCGATAGAAATATGACCTATAATGGTGGTGAGGGGATTGGCTTATCGGGGGAAGAATTAGACAATGAGTATTTCGGCACCGAGCCCGAGGAACCAATATTTGACCCGGATGAAGAAAACTTAGACGCGGATTGGATGAAGGAATCTGTTTTACGCGAGGCTTATGTAGAACCCGATGGATCGACAATGCCATTAGATGATTCAGAAGATCAGATTGATGATCAAGATTATGAAGAAGAAGAATCTCAATACTCTATTGAGGATCTTGAACCGGGTATGATTGTTAATTGTGGCGCTTATGGTGATGGAATTATTGTTTGCTCTATTCACGATGAGCATCGATTCTGGGGCACTGATGATATTGAAGATTACAAAAAGAATGGTCCAGATGCTTCCGGTTGGTATTTCGATGTTGGAGACATAGAGGATATTGTTGGCAATGCGAACGATGATGACGATGACGACGATTGGGAAGATCAGGCGGAGCGTCGAGAGATGGATTCTACTTTTGGTACCTTCAAAGATGGCCTTTCTGACCCTGACGAGAGCTCTGACTATTGGAAAGAACACGAGGATACTGAAATAGAAGAAACAATCAAAGCAGCAGAAAATCGCGCCGAACAACTTCGAGAAGGAGGCCCTATGCAAGGGCCCGCTCTTGGTTCTACTCCAAGACCGAAAGATCCTAAGGATAAAATTGACTGGCCCGTAGAAATGTCGGATGAGGAAGAACACGAATATGATGATTATGAAGCAGAAATGAACGAGGGTAAGCAGCGCCGCCCTTTTGACGAAGGGTCCGATACTGGGTGGGGTGATGCAACTCCTGAAACAGAGGAGTATGATGATCTCGGCGAGACGGACGACTTCGAAACCCCAGAGCGCTCTCTTGGCGGCACTCGTCACCCCGAAGGCATTATGGGGACTATGAATGATGAAGTCTTCGAATACATCGATGATATAAAATCAGTCGATCCCGAAATTTCTGATGAAGAAATTATCGATGAGATCATAAAAGAATTTTCGGGCTCCGAACATCGAATGCAACGCGACAAGGCTTCTGATATTCTCTCTGATTACGAAGCAGAAAATAACCCCACAAATGAAGAAGCCACCTCAGGGCAAATCGAAGATGAGTATGCCGACTTAGCAATAGATGGCGTTCCCGACTCTGAGATTATCGAAAGACTTATTCATAAATACAAACTCACCCGTCACGAACTTGAAATGATGCTCGGTGAGGAGAGAGAAGCGGGCTTTGATTCGTATGAGTCTAATGAAGATGAAGATATAGATGACACCGAGCAAGAATTTGAAGATGATAACGAACTCAATGAAAGCATTGATGACCTTGGTGATGTGGGGGATTTCCCCAGACCAAAAGCCCAAGATCTGGAATTTGAATCGGAAGAAGACTTTGAAGCATTTCACGATGCAAAGGACTGGCTACAAGGTAGAGGCTTTTCCGTCGGACAAATGTGTAGAGATGCCCCCATAGGATTTAAAGAAGGTGACTGGGCGATTGCAAAATGGTTTAATCTTGAAATGAAGGATAAAGCCCAACTCGATGGGTATATCATCGGGGATAAGCGACACGGCCCTATTAAGATCAAATTTGGAAACGCAGCGAGAGCGACAGAGGATCTTATCAATGAGGTGCCTGAAAGGTCAGAAAAAAAACCAAAAAGCAAAGTTTTGAAGTTACGAGGCTTCCCTGAGGCTAAGGCGATTCTTCCTGATGATTTTAAAGCCACAGCCCTTAGAATTTACAAACAACTCGCAGCAGGAAGAAGTGAAGATTCTGTTATCAGTAATCTTATTGATAAGGGGTATACGGATAAAGAAGTCGATAAGGTTTTTGATTACTTAGCATTTAAAAATCCTCTTGCTGAATCAATGCCCGGGCCATCAGATCAACACGCAGGGCAGCCCACTCAGCCACCAGCAGCCGCGCCCCCTACTCCATATGATACTACTTCCAGTGATTTAACCTCGGCACCAGACTCTACAACAGAAACCCTACCAACTACTCCTACCGCCGCAGATACATCTACTACTCCACCATCAGGGAATCCTATTGCGGCCGCGCCACAATCTAAGGAGATGACAGATTTTTTACAAACCTTGGATAAGGCAGGGCCTGACGGATTAGAGTCCTTGACCAAATTGATGACTGCGATGGAAAAATGAAATTAGATAAGTTTTTTGAATCTCTCGACGATTTAGGCGATGTGGGTGATTTTGAAGCGCCTCCTCTCATACCGGCTCAGTGTGCAAAAGAATGGCTCGACTTGTGGCATCGAGCCAACCACCTAAGTGTCAGGGGCTGTCTTAATCGTATCGCCCAAAAATACAAGGTGTCGGCACCTGTGCTGGCCCGTGAGATACTTCACGACCCCGATTGCGCCAAGGATGTGGCGGAATGGTCTGTGATCAAAGATACCCTGACATCTTTAGAATAATTTGCTACTAATTATAAGTCGCAACGCGACCGATGCATAGTCATCATTATATTATTGAATAAGCAAGCATAGCTTGCCAAAAATAAACAGCGTCATAGTACGCAAAAAGGAGACACCTATGGGTGTAAACGACGAGGATTTCTTATCTTACGCGACCGATTTCGAGAAACAAGAGACAGAGAGAAACTCCCACCGCGGAGGAACGGGTTTCGAGCGCACGTTTGAAACCCTGAAATGGTCAGGACTTGAACCCAACAAGATGAAAATCATCAGGGTTCTGGGCGGCATTCCTAATTCCGCAAGCGCGGACAATTTCACATCACGAATAGTTCAGGTCGGATGGCTCAAAAGCGATGTAGGCAAGTCCTTCCGGTGCGTTCTCCCTCTTCGCGAGGATAACCCCGAGAATCTTATGTGGCGCGTGATTGGTCGCGTCAATGAAGTGGCTTACATCAATCGCAAGAGAATCTATGTGAATGAAGAGAAGCACAAGGACATCTTCGACATCGTCAATTACAACGGCCTCGCCGATGACGACAAGCGAAGGAAGTTCGACAAGGGCTGGACCGGCCGTCAAGCGATTGTGATGAATATCATTGATCGCGAGCAGATGGATTGGCACAGAGAGAACAAGCACTCTATGCTTCTCTCTCGTAATGTCCATTTCTCCGCAGATGGCACTCGCGAGTATGATGATGAGGGCGTTCCTATCTACGGATTCTACGACGCTATCGTCAAGAGTCTCTTCAAGAATTACGGCAACTGGGAAGGTTACGACATTGGTCTTGTTCGTCTTGGAACAACGCAGCAGCCTTATCGCATCGTCAATGCCACGGCTTACGCAGCCGCAAAGCTTCCCGAAGTTCCTAAGGACCTCCTCCCTATCGTTTCTGCCAATGCGGGTCTCACCGAAGAGGAAGCCGGGTGGGAGCGCTACGATCTCAAAAAGCTTTATAGCCCTTCAACCTACACAAAGCTTTACAACAATCTCAAAGTCGCCTTCCAGAGAATTGACGCCACTCTCGGCACCAAGTTCACTGGCGAGCTTGAATTTGAGGTAGAGAAGGAAAAGAAGGAGCGCGCTGAGCGAGCCGCAGAGACTGGTGAGTCAGGCGCTATCATTTCTGGTGGAACCGTATCGGCCACCTCGGGTCAGCCCACCAGCATCACCCTCGCTCCGGTCGTGAGCACACCGACCGCTGCACCAACTCGCGCTCGCGTAGCCCCGGCAGCCAAAGTCACTCTTACCGCAGACAAGATCTCAGCTCTCAAAGGCTGGGAGAGTCTCACCGCGGAGCAGCAAGGAATCATCACAGATGTGACGATCGACAAGAGCGGCAAGGTAGCGGACATCAAGTATGATACTGAGGAAGGCGTTCTGGCCTGCCCACAATGTCGGATACCGGGGCCGGAGTCCTGGACGCGATGCCCTGCGTGTAATACGGATTTTTCTGCTGCGCAGTAATCTCTGACGCATTCATAAAGGGGAGGGAGATAATCTCTCCCCTTTTTATTGGAGGTCTGATGGATGAAGAAATAGAGTGTGCGATCTGTAATCGTAAAGGCCCAAAAAATCTGATGGAGGAGCATCACCTCCTGCCTGGCAAGCACCGACGAACTAAAACCGGCAGGCAGGATGGCACCATAATATGTTGTAAGGACTGTGGGGATCAGATTCATCTTATGTTCACCAATCAACAGTTACGGCGAGACTATACCACATTACAATCACTCCGCGCAGCGATGACCGAATATTGCGAATGGGTGTATGATAGACCATTGAGCAGTAAAGTAAATATGAAAAGAAAAAAGCGGAAGTTATAGGTATATTAGGAGAACTAATGACTCAATTTACCCCTTGCCGTAATTGTGCGGCAAAACTTGGACCACAAAAAGGCTTTTATTTTGTCAAATATAAAGGCACACAACAAAAAGGTGTGGTGGAGTGCGAATGCCATAAGCAATTCGTCCAGCGAGAACTCCTCCAATACAAAGCCGCAGCATCGAATATCTGGCCCCAAGCATTCGATTACAACATAGATACGGATTATGTGGGAACTAAATCAATCAAAGAAATTCAGCGCCTGAAAAAATATGTATATGAGTTTTCTAATTATAAAAATGTGATGGTGTATATACACGGACCAAACGGCACGCAGAAATCTACGCTCGCGCATTGGATCGGAGCAAATGTTTTACATCAGGGATACTCGGTAAAATATCTTCTTATGCAATCCCTTCTGATGACTATTTCTGGGTTTGAAAAGGATGAAGTCCGTCAGCAAGAGAAACAAGCAGAGATAGAAAAATTGAAGAGCGTTGATCTGCTTATTGTGGACGAAGCTTGGAATACCTCTGCTGTTACCCTGTATAAATCGGGATATCAGCTGCCATTTTTAACCCAGTTTCTCAAAGAAAGATTTGAGGTTGCAAGGAAGGGGATTGTTTTTATAAGCAATGTATCTCCGGAATCAATCGCTAAAATTTTCGAAAATCCCCTGCAAAATTTAATAGCAAGGAGCGTAGTAAGAACTACTTTGAAACTCGAAGATAATTATATGCAGACGCGAACAGATTTTAATCCAAATTCTTTATTCGACGAGGAATAACCTGATGAGTAATCCATACACATACCAAGTCACGCATCTTTCTGAAAGACGAAAATATATTGGAGTCAGGTTGAATAACAAACTTCCCGCGAGAGAAGACCTTGGAAAACTATATTTTACTTCTTCAAAACATAAAATATTTCGACAAGAAGCTCAAGAATATCCGGAACATTTTTTTTGGGAAGTTTTAGAAGAATTTGATAATAGGAAAGAAGCTATCGAAGCTGAAAGAAAGCTTTTAGAATCTATTCCTACTGATCAACGCGCTCTGTACTATAATAAATGCTTTCACACGGGAGGCACTCTTTTTATTGACAAATCAGGGGATAAAAATCCCCGATTCGGTCGCAGCCTTCGAGTAGCTTTAATTCAAAAATACGGGGAAGAAGAAGGATCAAGAAGATTCACGGAGGCTATGCAAAAAAGCGGGGCTAAGAGAAAAGGTAAAAAGTTCACGGCGGAACACTCTTCAAAAATAGCCCAAGCAAGTAGTTGGTATATGTCCTCCCAGGAAAATAAAGAAAGAATAAGTAAAATGTGGAAAGGTAAAAAAAGATCCGAAGAAACGAAACATAAAAATAGTGAATCTCATAAAGGTCTTCCTGCTACAAAGGGGGCTTGGAGTAAAGGGCATATACCTTGGAATAAAGGGGAACATCATTCTGAGGAGACTCATCAAAAAATGAAAGAGGCGGCTGCAAAAAGAAAAGAGAGAGGAGACTATAGAGGTCATCCAGCAACAAAAGAGAGCATTCAAAAAATGCTTGACTCCCGTCGTAAAAATAGATTAGCGAGGAAAAATAATGAACAATGAACAAGATTATCCGAGCAACGCTGATTATTACGATTCCCGCGGGAGAAAAAAAGCAATAAAAGGAGGAGAGCAAGCGGTGATCGCAGCTGAATACCGGCTGCTCAACGCCGTTATTCATACTCCGGATTATCTAAATGATAGTCGTGTTCACGAAGGACTATTCCCCCACGAAGTAGCGAAATCTATTTTCCGAGCCATTTGTGATCTGAATGTAGAAGAGATTCCGATTACCGAAGCGAGTCTATTCCAACGCGGCAACGAAGTGGATTTCAATGTTACGACGGAAGTTATCAATCAAGTCTTCTCTGTTGCTGATGGCGCTGAGAAACTCGATGACATAGTCAAGACTCTTGGTAAGCAAAAACGCAAAATGGATATCATTGAAAAACTCAATGAGGTTGTTCGCGTCGCAAATGCAAAAGGAGAACTTGACCTAATCGATCTATCGGCTAAATTGTATGATGTGGAGGAAATACTTTCGGGAACTTATGATAAGCAAATAATGCAGGATTTCGATACTTGGTTTGAAAAGTATTTACTCGATATTGATCAGCGCTTGCTCGGCAAGAAATATTCCTACGGTGATGCATTGCTTGATGAAGCATTAGTGAAGGGCGCATACCCCGGGGCTATCACCACCATAGCAGGATCCACAGGACAAGGTAAATCTGCGTATGTATTGAATCTGGTGAATCAAATGGTCAACACCGGCGTTCCTTGTATTTATATTTCCCTTGAAATGTCCGGGGTGGATACTATGGATCGTTTAATCTCATTACGCAGAGATATCCCCACCAAAGCGTTATATGATGTTGAGGCGTTGCCGGACATCAAGAAGCAAGTGGAAGAAGAGCGACAGAAATTAGCAGCAAACAAGTTATTCTATTTCGTAGAAGACCCGAGTATGTCGTTAGGACAAATCAACGCGTTGATCAAAGAATTCAAACAGCGCACGCATTCTGAGTATGTGTTGGTTGCTATCGATCTTGTCACTCAGTTACAAGACTTCACTAAACTCGCAAGTGGAATGAATCTGGCTAACACTTATGAGATGGCGATGAATAAACAAAACATCATAGCCAAGGCGCAGAATTGTCATTTCATTGATGTGGTCCAATTCAATCGCGAGGCTGATAATGTTCGTATTACTGCGTTTGAAGATTTGGATGACCCCGCGCTCAGACCTATGTTGAACAATATCAAAAATGCTCAGGCTATCGCAGAGCGTTCAAGAGCAGTCTTGGGATTGTTCAGGCCAAAGTATTATGCGGATCGATATTTGAGTGATGCGGACGAAGTCGAATATATGAAAGATGTTTTGGAAGTGCAAGTATTAAAGCAGTCAAATGGTGTCACTCCAAAACTCAAATATCTATATGAGGGTGAGATATTCCGAATTTCGCCCTTAGTAGAAGATCCGAATGATCCTGCGGTTACTTCAAGCGAGGATAAATTGCAATACTGATAGTTGGGTATCAACTATCCCCGCGTTATGCCACTAATTAGTTCTGTAAGGGGGTATACCAACATGGAAAGTGGCATGACGATCACCCGACCAATACTTGCTGAGGCTCTTACTGCAAACGACTCACTTATTCCTCCACAACATAAGGCAGCTTATGATCGAGCGGAAGCAGAGTGGGGAGATACAGCAACAACCAACGCCGGTGAATACGCGGTCATAGCCGCGGCTCAGGCGGGGGAAGAGAGTGCCAAGTTATTCCTCTTACAAAAAGCCCTATCCAATGGCAGTATCCAAAAAACCCTATGGAAATTCCTCGGACCAAATACGAACTTTCAACGCATGCGTATTTCCCAAGGTGATACGGCTATATATCGCTCTATTGTATCGGAGTCCCTTGAACAAATTCTTCTCAGATGGAATCTTGACACTACTACTACCAAAGAAGACTATTTTTCGAATTTCTTCTTCCAAGTTGCCTCTCGTATCAAAACGAATACCAGCCGGTATAACACTGAGCAAAATCGTGGCGGTATGAGCGGCAAAGTTATGAAAGGTGAGGAAGAACCGAATATCGGGTCTTATGAGGTCTATACGGATAAAGATAAAAACCATGTTGAATCTCATCACGATCCTTTTAGAGGCTCAGAAAACCTCGATGCTTGGCAGACTTTTGTTGATGACCCAGAACTTGACGCAGGCAAGTCACCAACAATGCGAGAAGTGCTCAAACATGTTCTTAGCGCGGGAACTTTTGATACAAAAGCCGCAGGTCAAAAATTCGGCAAATCCCATGTCACTATCTATGGGAAATTAAGATCCATGAAGGGCGTTTTAGAGTCTCACGGCATTAATGATGCTGCTTTTATGGACTTAATGCAAACTCACGGGGCTAAGGGTCTATCAGAAACACTGTAAATTCCTATTTCTCCTCCTTTGAAACCTCTGAATTTTCAGAGGTTTCTTTTTGCACTAATTAGATAGCGGAGGATTATACATGGCTAAGATTCTGGAAGACGGGGACAATCTTAATGATCAGATTGAACGCGTTGCAAATGTTGCACAGGAAGTAAAGACGGAGCATGAGGTCCCGTCTGGTTACATTTCAATTGAACTCTCGACACAAGGTCTTGTTGGTGCGCCTAAACTCTTTCATACTCGTAACTTTGACACCGCGGATCTTATGAACCTCGCCCTCTCTGAGGATGAAGAACTACCCGAAAAGGTAGCAATGATGCTCGATAACCTGATTCTCGAAAAAGATGTTTCTGTAATGGATTTCCATGAGAAGGAAGTCGTTGAATTCCTTGTTCGTTTGTATCAGGCGTTTTATTCTAACACTCTCAAAGAAATTGATTTCCCGTGGAAAGACGACGACATTGAATTTCTTAAAAAGCAATATGGTGGGGATACTGCGGTCGAATTCCAGACTCGATACTCAGACCTCAAACAAGGCAGGGAAAAGCCTAAGACGGATATCAACCTTGCGACGGTTGAGACTTACGATTTAGACTCGACTACTTTCAAAACAGATATTTTCCTTACGGAGAAGACCACGGGATTCAAAGCGGGATTTTCATTTCCCCGCTATGGTGATGTGGTTGTGCTTCGTAACTTCCTAATGCAAGAATTCCGCCAGAGAGACAAAGAATTCGCCAGCATGAAGGAAGTCTTGAAGTTCCGTGAGGATGCTAAGAAGCGGGTTAGGGAAGGCGAGGATATTGCTTTCAATCGCATCCCCAATATCCCAGAAGCGGAGCGAGAAAAATTCAAACAATATGAAACGGAGAAAGCCATTTTTACTATTGTGGCTATCAAAGCGTTGCACCTGATCAATTTTGAAGGGAATGATGTCTCCAAGTTATCTTTGAAAGAGAGAATGGAGCTCGCTCAGGATCCGCGACTTGACTATAAGATGTCAAAAGTGATGGATGAATTCTATAAGAAAATGCACATCTGCCTTAAAGAACAAGTGAATATGAAAAACCCTTTAAAGGGGGTCGTAGAAGCGAGGGATTACTCATTTCGACTCGTGGATATACTTCAAGCCGTTAAGCTATACGAGCCTGATGAATATAGCATTGACTTTGAGTAGACATACTTCAAATAGTTTGACATCAATTCTTCCATTGCCGTTTCATTATGTGTTGGGATTATATAATACATTGGTGAAGGTAATGGAAGAAGAGAATAAGCAACAAAATGGCGGTGGAGATGGTGGAGCTGCTTCGGCGATGGGCGGATTTAAAATGCCAAGTTCTATGTCCTTTGCGGGGCCAAATGGAACATCATCTGTGAAGTTTTAGGAAGTAAGGAGAGTTAGTCAATGGCTGGTGACCCGAATCCCCTCGTGCCTCATACAGATAGCAAAGACGGGGTAACTCCATCCGTTAATACTCTCACCGAACAACAAAAAGATGTCTATGATCTTCTGCAAGGCCTGCTCGATGGTGGCGAAGGGGATGATGGAAGTCTTCGTTGGATGTTCGATGGGCTGCAAACAACTCTTGATGAAATCAGAGATGACTTTGAAGATAGTCTCCCCGGATCGGATCTCTTAGGAGGATCAGGCGCCGGTGGGGGAGGGAGTCTTTCTGGTAGCACCTCGGGTGGTGGCTTCCCCTCTAAACCTATTAAGGTCACGCCAAAAGAAAAGCCGACTATCGCAGATATGATGCAATTACCTGTCGAGTTTTCAATGGGCTACTTGCTCATATATAATAAACTCGATGAAATGCAAAAAGGAAAAGTGGGAGGAGAAGAAGATAAAAAGAAAAAAAGCGGCGGTGGGATTGGAGGGTTTTTTAGCAATCTTCTGAAAGGTGCGGAAGGCATCGCCCTTATTGCTGTCGGGCTGATTGCTTTCGCAGGAGCAATGATTTTATTTCAATTTATTCAATGGGACCCCGCCTTAAAAGGATTAGTAGCCTTCGGCATATTTGTTGTAGCAATGGTGATTATAGCTAAAACTCTCGGTGAAAATATGAAGGACTTTGAAACCTTCGCCAAAGGCGTTTTACTAATGACTGCGGGAATTATTTTATTCAATGTCGCTATTTGGATATCGGCTAAAATAGTTCCTTATTGGCCCGCGGCGCAGCAAACAATAATAGCCTTTGGTATTTTCGTAGGCCTAATGGTCATAGTCGCTGCTGTTCTTGGCAAGGAATTAGCAAACTTCGAAAAATTTGCCTTAGGCGTTTTACTAATGACAGCGGCTATAATACTATTTGATATTGCAATAATAATAACAGCGTTAATTCAACCCTTTGTTCCTGGTGCTATGGAAGGGCTAAAACTTTTTGGATATTTTGTTGCTGGCGCGGCGGTTTTAGCCATTGTTTTAGGGACACTGATTGAGCCCTTTGTTTTGATGGCGGTAGCAATTATTCTTTTAGATGTCGCGCTACTTCTTTTTGCTTGGGTGATCAAAGAATATTCAAAATTATTGCCTCTGATACCTGCGGCCACGGAGGCAATTAAACAATCAGGAATACTTCTCGCACAGATTGCAATCGTGGCCCTGTTGGCTATCCCCTTATTGGTTCCTATTGCGACTCTCGCTGCTGCTTTGCTTATTATCGCAGTATCTTTTCTTCTTTGGGGTGCTGCGCTCGCAGTAATGGCGGCTCTTACCCCTCTGTTTCCTCTTGCCAAGAAATCTATAGAGGACTCTCTTCAATTATTAGAGTCTATCGCTATAATGGCTGCCGCAAGCATAGTTCCGATAGCCGCATCTATTGTTTTTGGAGCCTCATTAATTGTAATTTCTGTTGGATTTATTTTATGGGGTGGGGCTCTTGCTATAATGGGGGCGGTATCTAAATTGGTCCCCCCTGCATTAACCGGGATATCTCAGTCACTCGTAACTCTGCAACAGATCGGAATTATGGCCCTTGAAAGCGCTGGGGCTATACTCGCAGTAATTGTGTTTTCTGTGGGGATAGCCATAATTTCCGTTGCCTTTATGCTTTGGGGCGCTGCTTTGGCTGTGATAGGCGCCGTGTCTCCAAAGATCCCTGCGGCAATAATCGGCATACAATCTTCAATGGCTATGTTAAAGGATCTTGGCTTGATGTTCCTTATTGGGTCTCTATTACTTATCCCGGTAATTGCGTTTTCAGCTGGCTTAGTTATAATTTCATTAGCCTTCGTTGCCTGGGCCGCGGCATTATCTATCATAGGTAGTTTATCTGATAAAGTAGCTCCCGCGCAATACGCAATAGAGCAGATTCTCGATACTTTCAAACTAATAGTCTCTTCAATGGATAGCCGGACCGCTAGCAGTGTTAGTGAGTTTGCAAGTAATCTCGTATCCATCGCCCAAGGTATGAAGTCACTGACAGATAGCACAAGCGGCTTCACTTCATTTACGGATTCATTAGCTAAACTTTCAGCAGTTAATTTGGCCGATGCTTTCAAACCTTTATTAGATCTTACAAAACATCAAACCGAAATAGATAGGCTTGCACAAGCATTAGAGCGTATTTCTAAAGCCATACAGCCCCCTAGAAAAACTATTTGGGATGTAATAGGTAATCTCACCGGTGGAAATGTAGCTAATCCTGGGGCTACTTCTGGTGAAGGTGTTGAAAAGAAAAAAGACCTCGGGCAACAGAGTGTAACCGAAAAGTTATTAATGGATATGAATAATAGATTAGCGGATTGGGACCCCTTCATTAAGATTATCGCAAACAATAGTGGTAATAGCTCCGAAGGTGGAGAATCAGTCACTGTGGTATCCTCGGCAGGGAGTGCGGTAGATAAATACGCGGTGCACGGCCCCATAGCTAGACTTTAAGAAAAAGGAATAGATTATGAATGACTCCACGATAGATTCAACTCCTAACCCTTATAAAGAAGTCAGTGTTCTTATTGGCGGTAAGGGCAGAATAAGAACCATTTTTCAAGTCTTTGGGGGGGATTCAACTTGGACGAATTATTTCGCGCCTGGGATTCGTCTTTTTCTCGGCGGGGATAAAGGAGTAAGCTTTCGGGTAACCGCTAAGTATGTAAATGTTCTTGAGCAAATGATGAAAAAATTCAAAGACTCTCAAATTGGAAAAGCTATTGGAATTATTCAAAAGATGGCGGATTTTGCAGCCGGAGTAGATGTTAAGGCAATAGCAGAGGGGATAAAAGGAGGGAAAAATAAGGCCTCCGATGTTTTGTCAGGGATTAAAGCCTTACCTGCGAATGTCCGGTATCAAACGAAACTTCAAAATCTCCCTGCCTGGGAGTCTACAGGCCCCGTAGAATTAGGAAGTTTCGTATTTAGATTTTATTTAGGGATGGCAGGAAAATGGGATGGTAGAACTGAAGTATATAATCCCGCACTAGCTTTTATGAAAATCAATCAGCCATCAGAACTCAGCTCAGGGATGTTACAAGGCCCTATGCCAAATACCGCATGGGTATATGGTGTTATCGGAAAATCTTTAGCCGCCGCTATAACTAGCCAGGTTATATACGAAGGGGCTAACATAGTAGAAAAGGCCGCTAAGCTAACTAGCGATCCGGAACCAAAAACTTTTGATAAAAATGTAGATGGTACTTATAAATGGGCGAATGCCGGATATCCGGGCGTTGAGCCCGGATCTACCGACCCGAATTTTACACAAGAGCACGATGACTGGGCCGCAACCAATACAAAGTTAAAACAGGGTGGAAAAGTGCCGGAGGATTTTGCCGGCCAGTTAACCTCAACTCTTGAATCTGCCATGAATAATATAATGGGAAAATTTGAACAAGATTTATCTGATGTAATAGACTTATGGCCCGGTGCGGGTCTTGTTCAAATTCAAATTGGTCAAATCGCGCTTCCGAAAATGACAGTGGAAAATACCGCGGTGGAATTTTCTTATGACACCGATGACAAGGGATATCCTATTTGGGCGGAAGTAACTTGGTCAAATTGTAAAACATTAGAGGTCGCGACTGTTCAACAAATGCCGTTGCGCTCTGCATCTTCGGATGATGGCACTACTAAGGCCATAGGAGACAATGTGGCAAACGATGGAAAAACATTCAAATCTATTATCAATGGGACTCTCCCCCCCGTAAAGGAAATAACTAGCGCGGAAAAATCTGCTGCATCAGGCGGATCGGGCATAAGTAGCACTGGCGCCTCTACTCTTCAACAAGCAGAGGCGGATCGACTTGCGGAACAGCAGTTTCAAGCCTTCCGGGGTAATTCGGGCGGTGGCGGGGTAGGTTTAAGCGGCGGAGGGGGGATTGATCCTCAACTTGCAGCAGCAGCAGCAGCAGACAAGGCAAAAAAAGCGCAATTAAAAGCACTTGGTGGAATGTGAACTACCTCGAAACTAAAGATTTCGAGGCTTCCTCTTTCAACGACAAAAACTTGCTTTGATTAAAATTACTTTCAATCAAAGTAGTGGCTTCTATCTCCAGAGGTGTACTGCTACGTTCCGTAGCAGGGAATTTAAGTCTCCCGACCATTAGTATCGTCTTTGCGGCCTTAATGTCTCTGTCTTCTTCTAATCCGCATTCGCATTTAAAAATGCGTTGACTCAAAGGAACAGATTTATGTATCGAACCACAGTTATAGCACATCTTGGTAGTTGGAAAACTTCTACTTATAATTCGGACGCTTTCAAGACTTTTCAGTCTCGCCTTTATCGCTCCTAAAGCAGAATGCTGTACCTGTTTTCCAAATAATCCAGAATGCCATTGTTTGATCATCTCGTCTTGCATGTAGATTGTATCGTAATTTCTGACAAGGTGACTAACAATTTTGTTTACTTTGTCTTTTTTCTGATTTCCGATCTTTTCATATTCTTTTTTTACTTTCTTTTGAACTTTGAATCGTTGTTTTGATCCTTTTGCTTTTTTACTGAATCGTCTTTGAAGATTCTTGAGTTTGTCGGTTTCGGGAATTTTAACATTGAATTTTTCTCCATCAGAAGTGACGATATTATCTTTGATTCCGAAATCAAGACCAACTTCTAATCCAGTATGTATTCTTTCTTGTTTTGGGAGATATGCAGTTACGTGAATGTAATATCCTGATGCTTTTTTGAAAAGAACTGCATTAGCAAATTCAGCGTCTTTTGGAATTTGATTCAATCCAGTAACTGGAAGAGTTTTCTTTAGTCCCTGAACTCGAATTCGTCCATTTTGGATATTCCAAGTATTTTTGAATTGAGGAAGGGGAATAGAATCGATATTTTTTGTATGTTTGATTCTTCCTACTTGGAGCCCCTTCTTTTTGAGAACAGAAAGTCCCTTAATAGAGTCGATAATCCTTGAATGCAGTCCTAATTTCATTTGAGAGGATAGATATCCTAATTTTCTCCATTCTTCATTGCCTTCCTTGTTTTTAACAAGAACATTTTTAATTTTAAGATCGAGAGAAAAGAGATCATCTCTTCCGATAGCATAGTTGTAGAACCATTTTGCTTCTAAGAAAAGTTTCTCAATCCATAGTTTTTGAGGTATATTAAGATGGGATTCATCGATTTTGAGAGCAAAGACCTTCACTGACTGAGACTTACGTTTTTCTCGAGTTAACTGAAGAGTTTCTTTAATTTTTCGTTTCTTCTCATCAGAAGACTTGAATCCTGCTTTCATATATAATTAGTGTCACATCTTAAAATAGGTTGATTCGGTTGATCGCAATTCATCCTGGAAACTAAAGATTTCCAGGCTTTCTTGCGAAAAGAAATGTAAA
>Ga0114951_10000245_pt1 | contig 79101 bp, 27 predicted proteins | sample AM7aDNAmetaG_FD_88677 | JGI IMG/M metagenome (GOLD analysis project Ga0114951, IMG submission 88677) | Freshwater microbial communities from Finland to study Microbial Dark Matter (Phase II) - AM7a DNA metaG | ecosystem: Environmental > Aquatic > Freshwater > Lake | place: Finland: Lake Alinen...
AGGCCGCAAGCGTAAGCTCCGTTGATTCACTGAAACTCCCTTGATAAGTGGTAATGATCGGAACTCCGGCATCCGTGTACCCCGTCACCACGGGATGCGCGCCTGAGCTGAGGCTGAACCGGCGGCCCGATTCTTTATCCGTCCAGCTGTAGCTTGTCTCCGTCCCCGTCGTGGTCATCGAAAACGAATCCGTCGCGTTCAGCTTCGAACTCACCGCGTCATACGCCGCCTGCTCCGCGGGAGAAAGAGAACCCGCCGCAACCCTGGACTGGAAGGCCGCAAGCGTAAGCTCCGTTGATTCACTGAAACTCCCTTGATAAGTCGTAATGATCGGAACTCCGGCATCCGTATACCCCGTCACCACGGGATGCGCTCCTGCGCTGAGGCTGAACCGGCGGCCGGATTCTTTATCCGTCCAGCTGTAGCTTGTCTCAGTGCCGGTCGTCGTCATCGAAAACGAATCCGTCGCGTTCAGCTTCGAACTCACCGCGTCATACGCCGCCTGCTCCGCCGGAGAAAGAGAGCCCGCCGCAACTCTGGACTGGAAGGCCGCAAGCGTAAGCTCCGTTGATTCACTGAAACTTCCTTGATAAGTGGTAATGATCGGAACTCCGGCATCCGTATACCCCGTCACCACGGGATGCGCGCCTGAGCTGAGACTAAACCGGCGGCCGGATTCTTTATCCGTCCAGCTGTAGCTTGTCTCGGTCCCCGTCGTCGTCATCGAAAACGAATCCGTCGCGTTCAGCTTCGAACTCACCGCGTCATACGCCGCCTGCTCCGCCGGAGAAAGAGAGCCCGCCGCAACCCTGGACTGGAAGGCCGCAAGCGTAAGCTCCGTTGATTCAGAAAAACTAACTTTAGCGAGCCTGACGATCAATCCGTTCTGCATGGCATAGCCTGCCACAACCCCAGCGGCAATTTGAGCTTGGGTAATACCTGATGGGAGATCGGACTCCGCGACTACAACAGGAGATAAATTGAGAGAAACCGCATAGCTGCTAGCCCCATCGGAACTTTTCCAACTGTAAGAAACACCAGTCCGGCTGCTGCCTTTTGTGAAAATTGTGGATGAATTGGTTTTCTTCATCGCCGCGAGCGCCTGTTGCCGCTCCGCTCCGGAAAGGTTTTGGCGGATATAGTTCTCGGCTTCCGCCTCTGAGACTCGGACCTGGCTGTTAAAAGACCAGTCCGTGCGCCAGATCAGAAGATTCCCTTTTGCGTCCCGTTGATACCCGGCAGGGATGGCGGCACCATCGGTATAGCCTTCCGGCCATTCAGTTTGTGCGAGAAGGACCCACTGATGGGACTGGGAGACAGAATAACTGGCGAGACCATCGGGAGATTGCCAGGAGGCGCTGATTTCATCGCCGGTGGTAGTAATCGTATACACCGTCGCAGCGTTAGTGTCATTCAGACCCTGATCCAAGAGCGTCTGATCGTCGGTCTTGAGTCCGGGGCGAACGGCAAGCACATCCTCACGCGTCCCTCGACGGGACACAGCAAATGATGTCTTAAAACCATTGATCAAAGCATCTCCAACATCCTGCAGAGCCTGCGGCGAGCGGCTCACCATATAATCCCGGAACCCGTCTACGGATTTCCAGGAGTAGGAAAATCGGCCGTCCGATTCCGACATCGTATAGGAAGTTGTCGCATCCGTGTCCGCTAGCGCCTTGACAAGTTGGTCGTATTCAGCATTCTTCAAAACTGTCTCTCCTTCCGGCACAGTTTCCGGATGCTCCCGATAATTGAGTTGTTGGGTCTGAACCGCTACGAGCGCGGCGCGATCCACACGGGTATATTTCGTGAACGTCACTTCCGTGATGTAGGTGGCAGGCACCGAGGTGCCGACCGGCACATGGCTATTGACCGTCAGCGTGTAAGAAATATCTGGATTCCGGGAATTCACCCACTGATAGACGGGATTATCGTTCCCGCTATCGATTCTAAAGAAGAGAGCATACGGATCATTGATCGCGGCTAAGGCTGCCTGCCGCGTCGCAGCATCCCGGATGAAGTTTACGACGAAACCCATGGCGGCATGATCGACTTGATCAATAAGGGTCACGGCGGGGATCGCCGTTGACAAGTCAAGCAAAGCGACATGCATCATGTCATCCTTGCCCCCCAGATCAAAATAATTCAGCGATAACTCACGGGAGCCAGCATTAAATGCCGAAGAAGACACGGCCACATGGGACAACGGCCATCCACCGTCTGGCACGAGCCCCGCCAGGATCTGACCGGCCGTACGCCCGCCCGCGATCACGGATGCGGCGTTTGTTTTTGTGACCTCTATATATTCGACCCCTTCCGTCGCAGTGTCATAAACTGCAGCGCGGGTGATGAGACCGTCTTCCGAGATGATCGCGTAGCCCGTGGTCACGCGCTCACCTGCTTCGTTCACGGATTCGATCAACTGCACAACAGCATTAGCCCAATTCGGATCGGAAGCGAGGGAGCCGAGCAAGAGTTCCCGGACCGTCTGTGTGGCAGAGAACCGGGCATCGATCGTGCCTGCGGGCACCGAAGCAAGACCCCCAGCGACAGCAAGAGTGGCCGTTTGCGTCGTCTGCGTCGAACTCTGGAACTTCGCTTCGGACTTGTACTGAGCGTAATTCCCATTTGCATCAGCCAGTCCAACGCCAACATGAGAATCCAGCGAGATCGTATAACTCTTATTCGGATCCGTTGAGCTCGTCCATTGATACGTTACATCCGGATTAACACCGCCACGAGAGCGCGCAAAAGTCGCATTAGGATCGTTCAAAGCCGCCTGGGCTTCGGCGCGTTTTGTAACATCCAAGATCAAATCAAGCTGGGCCTCCACCTCCGCGCGCGTCACGGCAACCTCCACGCGGAACGCCCACAAGGGATTGGTTTGCCCGTTATTAATAGAAAGCGAATAGGTCGTGTTGGGATCCCCCCACACCGAAATCTGGTAGGTCTGCGAAGTACCATTTGTTACGAGGGTGACACTGGCATAAGGGTTAGCGAGCTTAGCTTCCAGCGCAGAGCGATCCGCAGCAGTGATATCGACCGTGCGCCCGTCGGGCAAAGTCAAATGACCTTGAGCATTCAAGATCGAAGAAGCCGGTACTTGCACCGATTGGCGGAAAGACCACCGGGGATCCGCAGAAGCGGTGTTCCGGCTCATCATAAAGCTGGTGTTCGGCTGGCCCCAGACCGCGACCTGATAAGATCCTGTCGTCCCGCTTGTCACGAGCGTCACGCTTGCAAAAACGCTCGCAAGGACGCCAAGCATCGTCGTGATCTCCGCATCCGTCAAAAGCATAAGAGGCGTTGGAGGCGGCACAGCCGTACTTGACCGCCTTGCCTGCTCTTCCTGTAGCTGAGTGATCACCGAAGAGCGCGTCGAGACCGTCATCATGGAATAGCTCCAATGCTGGTCGACCCGCGCACTGTCTCGCGTGAGCGAATAGCTGTGCAGAGGATCGCCCCAAACACTGATCTGATAACTCACAGACGTGCCGCTCGCGCTCATCATCACGCTCGCGTAGGGGTTGGAAAGCAGCGCTAAAAGGGCCGTCAACTCCTCTGTCGTTCCTAGCATTCCTTGCGTTCCTCCGGGCGTACGGCTCGTCAGTTCCGACTGGATCTGAGCCTTCAGACTTGCGCGTGTCGCGACCGTGCTGACGGCATAGGTCCAGAGTTGATTCGCCGAAAGCGCGTCGCGGCTCAGCGAATAGCTTGTATTCGGATTTCCCCACACCGTGATCTGACACGACGTCACCGTGCCGCTCTGAGTTTGGAGGACCTTCGCGTAAGGATTAGCGAGGACGACTAAAAGGTCCACGATCTGCTGATACGAAATCTGCAGCTGCTCCGTCTGATGGTCATCCCGGCGTGTTTTCTCCGCGGTCAGCATTGTGATCAAGAACGCCCGTGTCTGACTTGTCGCCTTTGAATAGATAAACATAGACTCGGGAACCGCACTGTCGCGACTTAGCGTGTAGCTGGATTCGGGAGTCCCAAAAAGACTGATCTGGTACGTTGTCGTTGTGCCGCTGACAGATACTGAAACCGTTGCAAGAGGATCATTGAGGACACTCAAAAGAGACGTGATCTCATCATTCGACATCTTGAGCTGCTCGGGCTCGTGATTCATACGTCGATCCTGTTCATCAGTCAAAAGCTTGATCGCCGTCGCCCGCGTCTCATTCGTGTTCTTGGTGAACGTCCACATGGCATCGGAAACTGCGCTGTCGCGGCTCATCATATAACTTTCATTGGGCTTGCCGGCTATCGTGATCTGATAGCTCAGGGATGTTCCGGTTTGGATCAGGCTGACTGTCGTAAGCGGCGTTGCCAACTCGAGCAACAGCGCTGCAAGTTCCGCACCCGTCATCCTGAATTGCTGGGGCTGATTAAGGTCCCGGCGCGTTTGCTCTTCGTTCAGGACGGTGATCATGTGCGCTGCGCTTTGGCGTATCGTCTTCTGAAAAGACCAGGTGCCACGGGTGGCTTCCGAACCGGTCTCCTGGGATAAGGAATAGCTGACGTTCCGGTCTCCCGCCAAACTAATCTGATAAGAAAGCCGTGTCCCCACGGTGACCAAAGAGACACTTGCCAACGGACTCGAAAGAACGCTCAGTAGAGAAGCTATTTCGGAGTCCGTCATTTCAAGGCGCACAGTTCCAGCCGGAATGAGATAATCCGGATTCGCAGCGATGGTGGAACGAAGCGCTTGTTCCGCCGTCAGCCGCTGCTGCATTTCGACACGCGCCTGACGTTCCGTTTTTTGAAAACTCCAGCGGGCATTGCTCGTACCTTTGTCGATTGAAAAACTGTAGCTCGTGTTCCTGTCGCGGGATGAGAAGTTATAAGAAATCTGACTCCAGGCGCCACCCGCGATAAGAACCCCCGTAGAGCTCCGATTGAACTCCGCGTAGGGTTGTGTGAGCGCTAACGCAAGGGCCTCCCTCTGAGCGGGCAAAATTTCAGCCAAATAACCGCTTGTCCCATCCAGAATCGCCTGGATCTCCTGACGAGAAACACGCTCGGATCGGTTATAGGTCGTGACCGTCTGGAAATGGTGATACACCCCATTGCTATCTGGCTCGCCCGTAGGCACTTGATCGTCGATCGTAAGCGTGTGCGTGACTGAACTGTCACGAGTGCTGAGCTGATACTGAGACGAGGTAATAAGACGAGTCGCCATATTGAATGCGTCATAGGAACTAAGGGATAAGTAAACAGGCTCGTTGGCAAGCGCGGGATTTTGAAGTAAAGCGATATAAGTTGCCCGCTGGTCGAGGCTGATATTGCTAATATAATTGGGATCCTGAGAATTCTGCAACATGCCCAGCAATTGGGAACGTTCAAAGCGCGTTTGCTCGGTGTAAGAGACCTTCGGGCTCAGAGTATCCGGGTCCGTGCGATCGACCGTAAGCGTCCGGACGGAGGTCTGATCACGGGAGGTGACCTGATAATATTCGGAGTCGATGATACGAACGGCCGCGTTGAACGCTTCGAACGAGACCGTCACATAATAGATCGGCTCCCCGCTCCAATTCGAGGCGTCCGTCTGGCTGTTGATCAATGCGTCCCCCACAGCCAGGCCGCTGGACGTCTGCGTTGCATAAGGGACCCGGATCTGTTGTGTGAACGTCACCAAACCCGTGGAGGGGTTGCGGGTCGTACTGGCCGTCGTCTTCCCATCCCGCGACACGATCTGATACGATTCGGAATCCAGCACGCGATCCGCCCGATCGAACGCGTCCCCCGAACTGGTGGTATAGGAAAATGTTTCCATCGCCCATTGCGCGTCATTCTGAATGCTTCCAAGTACGGAGTCTCTAACGGGCACCCCGTTAAAATCCACATGATCGCGCGCTACATTCTGACGGAAAAGGTAGCTCGTTTTCCCTGTTTCGACTCCGCCGATCACTTCGCGAGAAAGAGAGACGGTTATCTCCCCATTTCCTTGGACATCGATCGAATCATCGTGTGAGAGCAGCGTCTGGGTCTGGTTGAAAGCGCCCGAATAGGACCAACTCTCTGTGAGATCTTCACCCGATTCAAGAGAACCTAAAAGTCCGGCGCGTCGCGCGTCATAACCCGAGCTTGTCGGATCCACGACAAGCGTATGACTGTAGGTCACCTTAAAAGGCTCGTTGATATCCTTTGAGGCCGAATAAGTCAGCTTTTCGTCCCGGGAAGAGACAGAAAAACTTTGAGAGCGAAGATCTCGCTGAACATCTGGAACGTCGAATCCTTGATCCCAAGTGCGCGTGTAAAAATAATCCTGCCCGCGAAAGTTCTGGAGCTCTTCGGGCGAAAGTCCCGCCAATAGCGTCACGGCAAGAGTTCCATCATATCCCTCCGAGCTCCCCGTACGTTTATCCGTCTCCGTAAAGGTTGTTTTTCCGGTCTCCCTGCCGCCGATAATTTCGAACGTCTTGCTGTCGATGACCGAACCATCATTATGAACATCCAGTTGGATCGAATGCTTCCGAAGATCCGTGAGGAGTCCGTTCTTGTAAATATCTTTGTAATGGCCCAACGTCGTGTCCGCGCCCGCCGCAACGCCGCCGTAGACATAGCTCTCGGTTCCCCATGCCGCACGCGACGGATCATGGTCGAGATCGTCCCCGACCTTAACCTTTAAACTGACCTCCAAAGTATCATCCGAGGTATCTTCCTTAAAATCCTTGCCGAAATCATGAATGATAGAGGTGTATTCGTCGACTTCTTCGGTCCGGAAAACCCGGATTAGGATAGCCTGCGAGATGTCGTTATGGTCAACACGGAATTGTTTCGTAAAGTCGACGTCATTGGTCCCCGGGACATAGGTAGGCTCATCGTACCCCGTGATCTCACAACCTGAAAATCCCGCGCCACAGGGCGCAGCCCCATCCAGATTTTTATAAGTAACGGAGCGTTGAAGCTGGAACGCCATATAATTCTGAGAGACGCTCGAAAGAAAAACGGGATCGCCTCCGGCCGCAAGAGGATGACTAAAACTTTCCGTATAATCGACAAGGCCGAGGCGGAGAAAATCGAAACGACCCGAGATCACAGGGACGCCCTCTTTCGAAGTCTCAGGCGGCGGCAAATAATGCGACTGACTTTCGACCCACCCCGCGCCCGCGGAGAGGTCTTTGATATTCTTGATATGAAGGTCCGCAACATTCCGGACCTTCACTTCTTTCAGAAGACGAAAATCCTTATTCTCCTTGTCATCCGACACGTATGTGGAATCGGAAACATTCAGGATCTCAGACCCATCTTGATTGTAGGTATAGGAGTGAGTGACGCGCCCGTTCTCATCAAATTGGCTAACGTTGACCAGCGAGCCATCAGCCCGCTGCTCGATCGTTTGGGTCAATTTTTTATCCGCCAGCTGATAAAGCGTGACATGCCCGTTCGCAGTTACATTAAACAAAGTTTCCGGGATCTCCTGCCAATCCTTCGTATCCCGCGGGGCATAGAAAATGGTTTGATTATTCCCCTGATAACTGTTGTTCTGGCGGACCGAAAAATCAAGCCCCGGGTCGTCATCGTTGACCACGGGCACTTTGAATTCGGCAGAGCCGGTATCCACGCCGCTCCCCGGCAGCGCATCGATCGCTGCTTGGATACTTGCCACAGCCTGCACGGGATCCTCAGCCTGGCAAGCACTTCCGACCTTGTTGCCGTAGTAGCAGTAATCCTCCACCTCGCCCTGCAAACTGATTGAGCGCTGGATCTCGTAGAAACCCGCGACCTGGCTGTAAAAGCTTGTCCGGCCGTCACTGTACCGGACCGTCATTGCGCCCGTCTTGGGATCGATGGTTTGCGTAAAATCGGTGCCCAGCGGGTCGCCGATCCAAACCAACACTGGACGATCATTCTTCATTTGATACTCCAGAATGATACCGTTCTGATAGACAACGCGGTAGCTGGAGCAACCGCCGCCCGACTTCTCAAGGCATATCGAGACATTGGGAAGCGTCGCCTTCCCCTCAAAGTTGACATCCGTGAGTTCGCCCGTCACAGGATCCACCACATGCGTAAATGAACGAAGCACCGTACCGTCGCGCTTGATGACAGAGAGGATCACCCCGTCCTGGAAGAATGTGGTGACGCCGTCTTTATCGGTCACGGAAGTCACGGCCTTACTGCTCGAAGACTTGGTTTCGATCCCGGTCGCAAGATCCGTCGTAGAGATCAGCTGCTCGCTCTCATCCCACTTGCGCATGATCCCGTCACGCTCTTCCTCAACCAGCCGGGCGAATGCGAACTCTCCCGGGTGGGCCGCGTCAAACTTGTACACCTGCTTGAAATAATTGCCGCTCGAAGTGATCGTCACCTGATTCTTGGCATCGTCAAATTCATAGCGAAGCATATCTCCGGTCTCGAGATTCCGATAGAGTGTCACGCGCCCTTGATCGTCATACTGTTGCTGGAAGCGGATCTTGTTCACGGGATCATACGATTCAACGAAGGTGAGCAGGTCATCCGCAGTCCCCGCCACTCCGTCCGCACCGATCTTATACGTCATGACATCCTGGAGGGTCCGGCCGTCCGCTTTCACAAGGTAAGTGGAGACTGTGAAGGAAGTGCCCGCGGGATCAATCGCGTTTTCTTCCCATTTGTAAAGAGTCAGCTGGTGCCGCATCTGTCGCGCGGCTTCAGCCTCGGTTAAAGCAACAGTACCGTCCGCCCGCAGGTATCTGCCGCTCGCATCGGTCACAGGGACACCCACATAAGCGTCCACAGAAACATACCGGTCATCCGCTGTTCCAAGTTTTCCGTCGGCCCCGAGGTTAACCGTAATATTGGAGATATTCAAAACCACACCATTGCCGTTCGTCCGGCTCGTGACGATGTTGGCTTGCCCCCCTGCATAGGTGATTAACGTGGAAGTATTCTGGAGAGTGTCCGTGATTAAAACATTTCCGTGCTCGTCCGTAGATGTTGTGATAGACACCGTTCCACCGTTGAAGTCCGTTCCGCCGATGAGATAATCATCCCCAGTACCAAGTTGACCGTCCAGGCCCATATTGACAACACGGGTCCCCGTGGCTGAGGTAAGCGTTGCTGTGTGACCGGCAAGATCGTAGGCATAAGTGGTGCAACTGTTCTCCGACGCACAGGAGGAGATCAAGCGTCCTTCATTATAGGTCTGGGTAATCTGGACACCTGCTTGGCTGAACCTCGCCTCGACAAGCTCGCCCGTTCCAAAGGGGTCCTTCTCATCCTTATAACTGTACTTATATGAAGAGCCGTCCGTTTGTGTGACCGTCACGGTCTTAGCGGCAAGATCGTAGGCATAACTGGCAAGCGGGGTCTCTTGCCCGCCAATTATCTTCACCGCACTCACGACCCGGCCATTCTCGTAATTCCAGGTGGTGCCGCTCGATGTCTCGGTGAGACGTACAAGCTGATCATCCCCGCTCCCCCAGACCCCATCTGCCCCGCGCCCCCATATTTGTTGTGTCCCGTTCAAACCCATGGTCATATTTCCATTCACGTCGACAATATATTGACCGCTCGCGTCTTTCGGAACATCCGCCAAAGGGTTGAGGATCGGAGCACTCCCCAGCCCGATAATCGCCGCAATATACGGCGGCGTCGGGGCGGGATTGTGATAGTTCAAGTCCTGCTCATTTCCTTTTCCGCCACCGCCGCCAAGCATCGGTTCATCGTTAAGTTCTTTCTGAAGTTTACCAATCGTTCCAAGTATCTCGTCGCACTCGTTTCCACGGCTGGCCTCGGAGAGGCTATTCCTGACCGAGCAATCGACAAACTCCGAGCTCTTTTTCTTCAACTGCCGGATAATTTCCGCCAGCCTCTGGTCCTCGGCTCCGGCCCCGCCACGCCGATTCCCAGAATCAAAACCCCGCTTAGGACGCGTGGTCGCGGAATCGTCCGTATTCATCAGAATGTCGTCCGCGCCGTAGGTGTACCACTTAGCTTCCGTGTCCGTGGCACCCTGAAGCGAATAGATCTTCGCGGCATCGTCATAAAATCCAGCCTGGAGAGTTGCCGCTACCGTACCGTCCGAATTCAAACTCTGAAGGCGCAGCGTATGATTCACGTGATCGATCACCAGGAGTCCATTCGGCCGGTCATACCGATAGGAAAATTTAAGGGTCACAGTCCCGTCGGCCGCTTCGACGCTTTCGCTTATCTTGCGCCCCTGGAGGTCAAATGTGGTCAAAAGGAAGGTTCCGTCAGCATTCGTCTTCCGGGACTTTTGGAGCACCGCGGACGGCGTCCCTGCCGCGTCATAATCATAATAGAACTCCGTGTTTCCTACCTTGATCACAACAACAAGCTTATCCGCTTCCATGAAAACTCGGAGCGGTTCCATCGCAGCTCCCGCCTCAATGAGGTTGCTTCCCGCAAGAGCAGCCCGAGCCGCATCGAGCGCGGCCGAAAGCGTCGTGGTCGAGATGACGCCGGATACATTCGCGGATGTATTGAGAACAGTGATATTCTCAAAATGGAGCGCCGCGGGATCGTTCGGCGTGAAGTCCCCCGATACATTTCCCTGTAAAGAGCCGAGTTCTAAGAGACGGTACGCCTGACTGTCGGGCTGTTTCATGTAGAGGGCATATAGACCGGAGGATAAATCGTAAGCATACACCACGGGACTGCTAGAACTGAAACCTGCGGGAACAAGGGAGGAATAGACAAAGCGGAGATCTACGGGTGGGACTCCCGTGCTAGGCGGCCCCCGGCTCCGGATCAAACCTCCCCAGTCACTGCTCGGAAACGAATTATAGACATCAAAGATCTGGCTGTTATTGGGATCCACGACGACCCAACCTTCTGAATTCCGGGTCAAAAGGATCTTATAGGTTGGCGGGGTCGTTGCCGTGAATGTCCCGGCGCTCAAAAGGTTCTTTTCCTGGAGATCGATCACGCCGCTCGTTTGACCGGGCGCAGGCGAGGCAAGCAGCTCCATCTTGATGAAGGTATTGGCTATATAATTGAGGACAGTCACAGATCCCTGGTTGCCGGGGCTTGCGGCCTCATACACATACTTCAGCCAAACTGAGTCGGTCTTATATTCCAGGATACGTCCGAAAGCCCCACCTGGGGTTTTTTCAAAGACGGTAAGCTGCTCAGCATGCTGGGGATAAGTAAGAGTGTAGGTTGAATCACCCGAGACGACCCGCGAAAGGACGAGAGCACCGGTGGTTTTATTCTCCATTTCCCCCCATGCGATAAGTACTCCTCGGGTATTATTGGCTCCGAGTGCATATTCCCAATAAGGAACCGCACCGGCAGAAACGGCTGACGGCGACCGGTCCACCACAGTCAGCGTGCGTCGAGCATCATCATACCGGATATCCAGATCGATCTCTGTGCTGGAGGTACCTGTCGTCAAATCCGTCGTGACCTTCTCATAACTGATAAGACGAGCGCGGCCTGCATCGTCGAGGTTCTCGTAGACCGTCTTGATAAAAAATGCCCCTTGCGGGTCCCGTGTGTAAACCGTCGAGGTGGTCCCCAAATTTATGAAGGAAGGAATTTCATTCTTTTGGTCTTTAACGGGATTCCAATTCCAGACACCGGATCCGATCAACTGTCCCAATGTGCCATCAGCTTTGTTAATCGAAAACGTCTGGTAATCTGCGAGATCCGTTTTATCAACCGCAGCCGTCGCTAATTTGCCGCTGGAAATGATCGTGACAGTGTTGGCATCGTAATTATACTGAAATTGCCGGATTTCAAAATTCCCGTCCACTTTGTCGCATATCTCAGTGATGTTTTTGTTCGGGGTTTTGTTGTCATATTTAAAATAGGTGCCGTCGGAATACGTCAACACCTTGATGCCGGAAACGAGATCGTCCGTCAAGTTCGCCTCGTCGTTTGAGCGGCCCAAAGGATTCTGCACGTCAAATGGTTGAGGGATCGTCGCTGTTGAATTTGGCGTCAACTTGTCCACTTGCAACTTTGCATTTGGATCGACGGTTTTCTGAAGCGGATTCTGAGAGTTCTTCGATTGCGCATCGGCACCGGTCAAATCTGTTAAGTAGTGGATCTTTTCGTTCTTGGAAAGATCAGGCAGAGGTAGGTTCGCGTTTGGCGAAACGCCGTAAGCAAAAACAAGCTGGACATCGCTTTGCGTGAGAAGGAACGTGAAAATCACAAAAAGGCTGAGCGCCTTTAGAATCCACGATTTTCTGTCACTGTGATATGAGATAATCACGGCAACACGTCCTTTCACGTTTTCTCAAACACTAAAATCAGAACACGAAAAACCCGCAAGCTTCGCGACGTCATCATTCGTACGAATCTCTATCAACTGTACCCACATGTAGTTGTTCCGAGTTCTAATCATCTCTAAAAAAAGTATATCCGCACTATACCCCTTTGTCAAACCATCTCATGTTATTAGTTGCTATGTCCTGACAGGCGCTATATTCGGATGAGCTTTATTTCAAACCTATTTTCGCATAACCTTTTACAAATAAATTTTTTTTAATTTTTCAGAGAAGTCAGTACAAGTGCTGATACATCCCGACATCAGATTTTACTGCCCTCGAATCTGAAAATTTTCAAGGATACTTTTCAAAGTATCCCTCAGATTAGCGGAAACCCCAAGAGATTGAAGGCTGCTCGACTTCAATTCCTTATCAGGACAATGGTCGGGACGAAAGACTTGGAGCACATGACATTTTGATCCCATGGAGACCAAGTCACGGACCATAACAAGAATCTCAGCCTCGGAAAGAAGGTCCGGATGCACGGTCGTTCGGAATTCATGAGGCACCCGACTGTCCATAAGGATCTTGGCGCTTTGACGTGCCACCTCACCGCTTCCGGGGACAAGCGTGATTTTCTCATAAAGATCAAAAGGCGCCTTAATATCCATGCCGACCCAGTCACAAAAAGGGAGCACTTCGCAGAGACGCTCCGGACAACACCCGGCGGTATGAAGACCGATCTGATATCCCATGGATTTGACGGCGCGCATCCAAACGGGAAGGCGTTCATGAAGGGTGGGTTCGCCCCCTGAAAAAACAATTCCCTCAAGATGGCCCTGGCGGGCATTCAGGAAATGAAGGATCTTTTCCAGCGGAACAAGAGGATTGTGTCGCGGAAGTTCTTCCGTGGCAAGGGAAGCAGCATCTAGAAACATGGGCAAAGCCCAGAATTCGGAGTTGCAGCAATAGCGACATCGCCACGGACAGCCCTGAAGATAGAAAACGCCGGCCAGACGACCCGGAAAATCGATCGTCGTAAAGGGCGTGATGCCCGCGACGCAAATATCTGCGAGATGATTTTGCGCCGACTCATCAGGACTCTTTGAGTTCGGCGAATGATTAAGATTCGCGGGATGCACGCTTCCCTCCAGAATCTTCGCTTTTTTTATAAACGGAAATGACTTTCGCGTTGCCGATCTTAAAGCTATAGGCCTCATTTTCCAGAAGGTATTCCTCGGGATGCCACTTATAGCTTGTGACAAAATATTCGACCGAATCGTCGAGGGGCGAAATCAAGTTTAGCCGAGCCGCATCCTGCGGAGGAAGCATCGCCAGATTCTGCGTTCCCGAAGTGGTCAGAACAAATACTCGGATATTCTTCCGTGGGTCATGCTTCGCGATATATTCCAAAGCCGGCCTGTACGAAAGCCCCCAGTAATCCAGTTCGAAATTTCTCTTGACCCATGCCATATCTCGCCCGGCAATCTCATTAAAATAAAGGTTTTGTAGCGGATGATACTTCACCATAAATCCGAAAACACACCCAAAATGGAGAGCCGTGACAAGAAGAACAATCCCCAGCAGGATGCGCCGCGACACACCATGAAACATTGACCCAATCGCACGCCAAACCGATCGCCACCCGACGACCGCAAGCAACGCCAGTGCAGGCGTAACGAAGTAAAGATGTCGCCATCCGTTGAAAAGATGTCCCGAGGCCAGTGCCAGCGGCAGAAAAAACCAGGCCAGGACAATGGCGAAATTCCTTTTTTCGGCCGGCAAGGCGGAGCCCCGGAAACAAGCGCTGGCTGCGAATCCGCTCCCTATGAGAAAAAGAAGCCCCGTCAGTACCGGGGTCGTGATCCAGATCCATACAAGCGCATAATGCCATGGCATTTGATCGGGCGTCAGTAGCTTGCCGAAATAAAGATCGGTCTTTGACCAATGGAAACGCTTCATTTCCGTTAAAACGGTAAGAAACCTTTCGACCGGGTGAACCCACAGAAGAGGCCAAAACAACACTACCGCGGCCCCGGCCACGACAAAAAAAACAAGCATGATCGAAGGCCGCATTTCTTTTCTAACAAGGCTCGGTATAGCAAAGAGACCGGTCAAGAAAAGCATCAAAATCCCGGCGAAACGGACATCGATGAGAAAAGCGCAGACCGAAGCATGCACAAGAGCGAAAGGTAAAGTCCTTCGTTCAAAAAAACGAATCATTGTGTAGATGCTAATCGTGAATAATGAAAGAAACGGCAAATCCACGGAATTATAAAAGGCGTCAGCGAAGATCCGCGGCATGAAGACAAGGAATAAACAGGCTAGAAGACCCAACTTCCAACTGCCAAAAAACCGCTTGGCCAAACCATAAAAAAACATTAAACCAAGAAAGAACAACAGAAAAACACAAGCGTGGCGCAAAAAAACCATCCTTGGGAGATCTTGAACGTTGAGGATCTTCTGGATCATTGCGAGGGTCACTTCAAACACGGGGCCGTGGACCCAGTCATGATTGACCGGCTGAACCTCGGGAATGGTATGGAGTGACCCTTGAGAGATTACATTTGAAACGTATTGGCACCATTGCTCGCCAAATTGCTCATTATTCCATTCATCCCAATGAACCCCATAGTCCGGGAAAATTCTAAGGCCAACAAACAAAAAGCTCAGGAAGAAAACAATGACGGCCCAGCGCTGGTAGCGGTCCCAGAAATTCAAGAGAGGCATTCATCCACCCAAAGAGCATAAAATTTTAGAAGATCAGCTAGGGGCTCTAGTCCATTGCCGATGCTTCATCTTTCAGAACCGTCGAATGGCTGGCGGGAACCACAGCTTGTGACAACGCGCCGCAACATTGTCACTAAAGAGCCTAAAGAAAACTCCAAATATACGGCAGGGAAATCGATGGTCGTAAAAGGGCGTGACGCCCGCGACGCATGTATCGCTGAGATCACCTGTGCCGCTCATCATATTTTATTAACTAAAGGCACAGGCACTGCGAATCCATAGAATCACACAGGAACACAGTGTCAGGAGCAGCCACACCCGGCTTCTTGGGGTTCAGCGAAATATTTCCGCTCTTGGAACTCCCCTTTTTTACCAACATTAAAACCCGCAACAGGACGATGATAGCCCATCACACGCGTCCAGACCTCACATCGGGTTCGTTCTTCATCCTTTAAAATCACTTGGTCTTTGGTCATGAGGCTCTCCTTAGAGGTTTACTTCCGCGGCTGCGCCGGCTTCGGCTTCCGCGGGGGTGTGTTGATGCAACATTTTTTGATTGATCAGCTCTTCGTCGCACTTGGGACAAAACTCATGTTCTCCCGATAAATAGCTGTGAACAGGGCAGATGGAAAAAGTCGGAGTAATGGTGATATAAGGAATCCGATACCCTTCCAGCGCTTTCCTCACCAGCTTTTTGCAAGCCTCGGAACTCGACACGCGCTCGCCCATATAAAGATGGAGCACCGTGCCTCCCGTGTAACGGCGTTGCAACTCCTCCTGTCGACCGAGAGCCTCGAAGGGGTCGTCCGTAAATGATGCGGGAAGCTGCGAAGAATTTGTGTAATAGGGGCGCTCGGCAGTACCGGCGTGGAGGATGTCAGGAAAACGTTTAATATCTTCCTTCGCGAACCGGTAGGTTGCGCCTTCGGCGGGCGTTGCCTCGAGATTGTAAAGATGGCCCGTCTCTTCCTGCAGCGCCACAATGCCGGCCCGGATATGGTCGAGCATCTTCAGCCCGAACTCGAAACCCGCGGGCGTCGTAATGTTCTCCTTATCCCCCGTGAAATTGCGGATGCACTCATTGATCCCGTTGACGCCAATCGTGGAAAAGTGATTCCGCAAAGTCCCCAAATAGCGCTTGGTGTAGGGGAAAAGTCCGGAGTCCATGTGGCGCTGAATGACCTTGCGTTTGAGTTCAAGACTCGTGCTGGCGATCTGGATGAGCGTATCGATACGGTTATAGAAGGCGCTCTCGTCCCCCTTCGAAAGATAGCCGATACGAGCGCAGTTCAGAGTCACCACGCCCAGGGAACCCGTCTGCTCGGCGGAACCGAAGAGACCATTGCCGCGCTTCAACAATTCGCGAAGATCCAACTGGAGACGGCAGCACATCGAGCGCACATGATTCGGCTTAAGATCCGAATTGAGAAAATTCTGAAAATACGGCAGTCCGTACTTTGCCGTCATTTCAAAAAGCGGCTCGCAATTGGGATGGTTCCAGTCAAAATCCTGAGTGATGTTGTAAGTCGGTATCGGAAAAGTAAACACGCGACCTTTGGCATCCCCGCGCATCATGACTTCAATATACGCGCGATTGATCATCGCCATCTCTTCGCCAAGATCCCCGTAGGTAAAATCGGCTTCTTTCCCACCGATGAGCGGATGTTCCTTACGAAGATCCTCGGGGCAGACCCAATCAAAAGTCACGTTCGTAAAAGGCGTCTGCGTCCCCCATCGGGACGGAACATTCAAGTTGTAGATGAACTCTTGAATGCTCTGCTTGACGGTTTCATAGGGAAGATTATCCACGCGAATATAGGGCGCGAGATAAGTATCGAAGGAGGAAAAAGCCTGTGCCCCCGCCCATTCATTCTGAAGCGTGCCAAGGAAATTGACCATCTGACCGACAGCGGAACTTAAGTGCTTAGGCGGCGCCGACTCGACTTTGTCCGGAACTCCATTGAAGCCTTCACGAAGGAGGGTCTTAAGCGACCACCCCGCGCAATAACCGGAGAGCATGTCCAGATCATGAACATGGATATCCCCATGGCGGTGAGCGTTCGCGACCTCTTCGGGATAAACATGAGAGAGCCAGTAATTCGCAATGACTTTACCGGAGATATTGAGAATCATGCCCCCAAGCGAATACCCTTGATTCGCGTTCGCGTTGACGCGCCAGTCAAGCTTATAGAGGTACTCATTAACCGATGAAGTCACGTCCACTACGGTCTTCTGGTCGCGGCGCAACTTCTTGTGCTGTTCGCGATAAATAATGTAAGCGCGGGCGGTTTTTATATGGTTGGAAGTAATCAGGATCTGCTCGACAATATCCTGAATCTTTTCGATGTCGAGAAATCCAGGAGAGTAGCGGTTATCAATAACTTTTATAACAGATAAAGTTAGAAAGTGAGCCTCCGTGCCGTCATATTCCCCTGTAGCCTGACCCGCCTTTAGAATCGCGTTGTAAATCTTCGCCCCGTCAAAAGGAACGATGGTTCCGTCACGCTTGCGGATGCTGGTGATCTTCCTGGACAGGAATTGCTCAGCCATGGTCACTCCCCTTTTCTGCTTTCTCTTTATCGGCCGATTGACAATATGTTGTAGTTTTATTTTCGGCACCCCCTACATCTAGCGAGGAAGACAGCTAAACTACCTGGAATGATTTTTCAAGGCATTGATTCCGGGTGGGCCGAAAAGGCTTCGAAAGCAGCGTCACAAACGAACATCGCCGATTTTTTGAAAGATCTTTTTATTTCACATATGACGCGGACACTTCAAAGCCGAGAGGATAATATTCGCATCACAAACAAGATTCAAGAAAAAATTAAACTTTTTTTAGGTGAAAAATGGATTCGTTTTTTTTGAAAAAAAAGCTTGAAAAATAAATGGTGGTGGTGTCTCGAAATTGTTTAGCAGCGCCCTGCGGCCTTATCGCGAAGCATCTCGATCAGAAGTTTTGCAATCTCTTCCATGGGAATGCGGTCCGTGTTCCAGAGCGCGTCATAAAGCATTGGATCACGGATGTCTTTATGGAAAAAAGTTTTCACGAGTTCCGCTTTCGCCCTATCTTGTTCATCGATCATTCCACGGGCTTTCTTCTCGTCAAGGCTTAGTCCCTGCATCATACGCCTCACCCGGGATTCTATCGAGGCCTCAAGCCTTACATGGATTCCGAGCGGCAAATCGCGGGTAAGACAAGTGGACCCGCGGCCTACCAGGATCACCTTTCCATGAATGGCAAAAGCCCGCATTAAATGGAACATTTTCTTGACCACAAGATCCTGCGAAGAGCCGCCATAGATAAGCTGCGAGATCATATCCTCAGCCTGGGAGTGATATTCGGTGGTTCTGAGGGTTTCGACAGCCTTCGTGAGGGCAGGATCCTGCGACACCTGATGACAAAGCTCCTGATCGCACAGCTGCCATCCCCTGAACAACGGGTCGGAATGCAATCCCTGGATCTTCTCATTAAGGAGAGCGGCAAGGGCGTGACCTCCGGCGCCAGCCTGACGGGAGATGGTCACGAACGGAAAACAGCCCTTCTTGGGATAGATAGGCGGACCTTCTTTTTCGCGATAGTGGAGGCTGTCCACGAAGGACGCAAGCTTATGGATCTCTGTCATAACATCCACCCCTCTGTCAAAGGCTAATCCAAGAAAGGCAAGAGAAGTTACTTTAAAATAATACGAGCGTCAAGGACTCCGGCGCCTTTACCTTCCCCGTAGACCATCAGAGGATTGATATCGATCTCCTCGATCTCCGGATGATCACAAGAGAGCTGCGACAAACGCTTCAGACAATCGGCGATCGCTTCCAGATCCGCGGGCGGTTCGCCGCGCACGCCCTGGAGAAGTTTGAAAGCGCGAATGTTTTTTAACATATCGTTGGCGCTCAGTTCCCGGATAGGGGCCACGCGAAACGTCACGTCTTTGAGCGCTTCCACGTAAATGCCGCCCAGCCCGAACATCAAAATCGGACCGAAATGAGCGTCACGTTTCATCCCAAGAATGACTTCCCGCCCCTTCGGCGCCATGCGCTGCATAAACACGCCATCGATCTTCGCCTTGAGCCGCTCACCGACCGCCATGATATCCTTAAAAGCATGCTGGACGTCATCCGCAGAATTCAAATTCAGGCGAACACCCCCGACATCCACTTTATGGATGATCTGCTGCGAAACAACCTTCATGACGACCGGAAAACCGATCTTCACGGCCTGCTCCCAAGCATCTTCAGCGGTCCGGACGAACGCCCAGGGCAAAACGGGCATTTCATACGCGCTAAATATATCCATCGACTGATTGATGGGAAGGAATTTTTGGCCATCCTTCATCGCGTGCTGAATAACGGTATCCGCCGCCTGACGGTCCACTTTGTACTTCTTGATCCCCGTTCTGGGTCGATGCAGCCACTGCTGATACCGGTTCATCGCCGCGAGCGTCCGGGCGGAATTCTCAGGAAACGAGCAGTGCGGGATCATATGCTCTTTGAGAACCTTCACACCGGCCTCCACATCGGAATGCCCCATAAAGCAGGTCACGATCGTCTTGTCAGATTCTTTATCAACATCCACGATCACTTTCGCCGTCGCCTCGGCCTCCGTCATGGCCTGCGGCGTTAAAAGCACCATCACGCCATCCACATTTGGATCTTGTATCACGCAGCGCAGAGCATGCGCATAACGATCGCTGCGAGCGTCCCCGATCACGTCGATGGGATTTGAAAAGTTCGAGGTCGGAGGTAGAACTTCTTTAAGCTTCACAACTGTCGCGGGACTCATTTCCGCCATTTGGAGCCCGAACTTCACGCATGCGTCTGTCGCCATGATCCCGGGGCCTCCCGCGTTCGTCACGATCGCAACGCGGCTCCCCTTCATCAGCGGCTGATTAGCGAATACGATCGCGAGATCAAACATCTCCTGCGCGGAATCCATACGCATCACGCCCGACTGAGCGAACACCGCATCATAGACCTCATCCGCCCCCATCAAAGAACCCGTGTGGGAGCTTGCAGCCTTGGCACCTTGAGCGGTACGGCCGGATTTGATCACGAGAATCGGCTTTGCTTTCGCAACCTCGCCGGTAATCTCACGGGCAAGCTCAATAAACTCCTGCCCTTTTCCGATATCTTCGAGATACATCATGATCACGTCCGTATTCGGATCGTCTTTCAAATACTGAAGGATCTCAAGCTCCGTCACATCGACTTTATTCCCCAGGCTCACAAATTTCGAAAAGCCAACATTCTCCCCCTGAGCATAATCCAAAAGTGCCGTCCCGAGGGCGCCGCTCTGGGAGATGAAAGCAATATTGCCGCTCTTCGGGATCGTCCCCGCAAAGCTCGCGTTAAGCGCCAGCTTCGGATCATTATTGATCAAACCTAGACAGTTAGGGCCCAACACGGAAATGCCGTAAGCATCCGAGATCCGTTTGATCTCGTTCTCGAGCTTTTGCCCCTCGCCACCGATCTCGCGGAAACCTGCGGAGATCACAATCGCGGCTTTGGCGCCTTTTTTCGCGCAAGCCTCAAGCTCCGCCGGAACAGCAACGCTTGGAATGATAAAAATGGCCATATCAATCTCTTCAGGGATCTCTGCCACCGTCGGAATACACTTCACCCCCAGAACATCATCGGCCTTGGGATTCACAGGGTAGATCTTCCCCTTGTACCCTGTTTGCAGCAGGTTTTTAAGAATGGCATAACCCACCGCTTCGGTGCGGCGGGATGCCCCCACCACGGCGATCACTTTGGGCTCAAAAAGAGCCTTTATGTTCTTTTTTTTAGAGACGGCTACGGCTACTGAACTCATGGTCATATCTCCTTAGGCCTTCGCCGGGTTAGGAGCTTCGATCGCGGATTTTCCCGCGGCCAGATACTCAAAACGCTTCCAGCGCGCATCGACATCCTTCTGCGCGATCGCGTAAAGCTTTTTAGCCTCTTCGGGATTGCTCTTCATGATCATCTTGAACCGGTTCTCCATCTGCAGATACTGATCAAGCGGGATGGAAGGCGCCTTGGAGTCAATCATGAGAGGATTCTCTCCCTTTTCGATACGGCGCGGGTCAAAGCGATAGAGGATCCATTGCCCCGAAGCGACTGCCGCTTTCTGTTCTTGAAGACCGTTGACCATGTTGATTCCATGCGCGATACAGTGGCTGTAAGCGATAATAAGCGACGGTCCATCATAAGACTCCGCCTCCTGAATCGCTTTCAGGGTCTGCTGGTCATTGGCCCCCATCGCGATCGTCGCCACATAGATATTCCCGTAAGTCATGGCGATCATCCCGAGATCTTTCTTGCCGCCGGACTTTCCGCCCATCGCGAATTTCGCGGTGGCTCCGCGCGGTGTTGATTTGGAGGCTTGGCCCCCTGTATTAGAGTAAACCTCTGTATCGAGAACGAATACATTCACGTTCTTCCCGGAAGCCAGCACATGGTCAAGACCGCCGTATCCGATATCATAGGCCCAACCATCTCCCCCGAAGATCCAGACGCTCTTTTTGACAAGCGTGTCCGCGAGGCTGAGCAGCTGTACCGCCTCCGCGTCCGAACCCATCGCGGCCAATTTCTGTTTCAGAGTCGCGACGCGCTCCCGTTGATCGTAGATCTCGGTCTCGGTCTGCTGCTGCGCATTCAGGATCGACTGCACGAGATCCGCGCCCAACTTCTCCTGAAGCCTCACGAGAATCTCGGAGGCGTACTCTTTTTGCTTATCGATCGCCATACGGAACCCGTATCCGAATTCCGCGTTATCTTCAAAAAGGGAGTTCGACCAGGCCGGCCCGCGACCGTTGGCATCCTTCGCCCACGGCGTGGTCGGCATGTTCCCGCCATAGATTGAAGAACAGCCCGTGGCATTCGCGATCACGGCGCGATCCCCGTAAAGCTGTGACACGATCTTGACGTACGGCGTTTCGCCGCAACCCGCACAAGCTCCCGAGAATTCAAAGAGCGGACGCATCGCTTGCTGCTGATTGATCATCGCGGTCTTGAGTTTTCTCCGGTCATATTCCGGGATCGCAAGGAAATGATCCCACTTCGGCTTCTCCACACAACGCAGCGGAATTTGAGGGGCCATATTGATGGCCTTCTTCTTGGGATCCGTCTTACTCTTTGCGGGGCAAACATCCACGCACAGACCGCAGCCCGTGCAATCCTCAGGCGCGGGTTGGATCGTGAACTTCTGTCCTTTAAAATCCGGCATCTTCGCGTCCGCAGACTTGAATCCAGCCGGAGCGTTTTCGAGCTGCTTGGGATCATAGACTTTCATACGGATCACGGCGTGCGGGCAAACAAAATTACACTTCCCGCACTGAATGCAGATCTCAGGTTCCCAAACGGGGATCTCGAGCGCAATATTGCGCTTTTCGTACTGCGTCGTCGCGGTCGGGAAGGTTCCGTCAACCGGCATCGCACTGACGGGAATTTCGTCCCCGCGACCTTCGATGATCAGACCCAACACATCTTTCACGAAAGCGGGAGCATTCGCCGTAACGGGAGCCAGGCGCTTCATCTTACTATCCGCTGTCATAGGTACCTTGACTTCAAAGAGATGCGCCAACGTATGGTCCACGGCGTCGAGATTCTGCTTAACAACATCTTCGCCCTTCTTACCGTAGGTCTTCTGAATGGACTTCTTGATCTCAGCGATCGCCTGCTCGCGCGGCAACACACCGGAAATCGCGAAAAAGCAGGTTTGCATAATGGTGTTGATCCTCATCCCCATGCCGGTTTCCGCCGCGACTTTGTAAGCATCGATCACATGGAGCTTGATCTTCTTATCGAGGATCTGCTTTTGAACTTCCACGGGAATATTCGGCCACACTTCCTCCGTGCTCCAGGGTGCGTTCAAAAGGAAAGTCCCTCCGGACACAACATTTCGCAGCATGTCATACTTTTCAAGAAAGACGGTCTGATGGCAAGCCACGAAATGAGCCTTGCTGATCAGATAAGGGGAGCGGATCGGCTCAGGGCCGAAACGTAAATGCGAAACCGTGATCGCTCCGGATTTCTTGGAGTCATACACGAAATACCCTTGGGCGTAATTTTCCGTGTTCTCGCCAATGATCTTGATGGAATTCTTGTTCGCTCCCACCGTGCCATCCGCGCCGAGCCCGTAAAAAAGGGCGCGCACGACCTTGTCGGATTCAATGGAGTATTCCGGATCAAAAGGAAGGCTGGTGTGAGTCACATCATCGTTGATGCCGATCGTAAAGCCGTGTTTGGTTTTCCCGGAAGCGAAGAAATCGAAGATCCCTTTGACCATCGCGGGGGTGAATTCCTTGGAGGAAAGTCCGTACCGGCCGCCATAGATCTTAGGCGCTTGTTTAAAACTGGACCATCCGTTCTGAGAAGCTTCCTGAAGCGCGGTAACGACATCCATATAAAGCGGCTCGCCGATAGCGCCCGGTTCCTTGGTCCTGTCGAGCACGATCAGATTCTTGACGGTCGAGGGCAATGCGGCAATAAAACGTTTTACATCGAAGGGACGGTAGAGTGAAACCTTCACGCATCCCACTTTCGAGCCCTTAGCGGTTAGAACTTTCACGGTCTCATCCGTCACTTCCACGCCTGAGCCCATGATGACGATCACTTGCTCCGCGTCCTTCGCCCCTTCGTAGTCAAAAGGCTTATACTGACGCCCCGTCAGCTTCGCGAATTTGTCCATGGCCTGCTGGACCTTGTCCGCACAAACGTCATAGAACTTATTGACCGTCTCACGGCCCTGAAAATACACGTCCGGGTTTTGAGCCGTACCGCGAAGCACGGGCTGATCCGGCGAAAGGGCGCGGGCGCGATGCTCGAGCACCTTCGCCATATCGATCATGCCGCGGATCTGGTCATCCGAAAGAAGGCTGATCTTCTGAACTTCGTGTGAAGTTCGGAAACCGTCGAAGAAATGAAGGAAAGGAATACGGGTGTCAAGAGTGGCGGCCTGCGCGATCAACGCGAAATCCATGGCCTCTTGAACCGAGGTGGAAGCAAGCATGGCGTAGCCGGTCTGGCGCACGGACATCACGTCAGAGTGATCCCCAAAGATGGAAAGAGCCTGAGCAGCCAAAGAACGAGCCGAGACATGCATCACCATCGCAGTGAGCTCCCCAGCGATCTTGTACATATTCGGGATCATAAGAAGGAGCCCCTGAGACGCCGTAAAGGTCGTCGTCAGTGCGCCGCGCTGGAGCGCGCCATGCACCGCGCCGGCCGCCCCGCCTTCGCTCTGAAGCTCCGCCACAGAGGGAACAGTTCCCCAGATATTCTTCTTCCCCTGGGAAGCCCACTCGTCAGCCCATTCCCCCATGGTGGAGGAAGGCGTGATGGGATAGATCGCGATACACTCATTGACGCGGAACGCGACATGCGCGACCGCCTCGCCACCATCCATCGTGACAAATTTTTTCCCGACGGTTTTCGCTTCGGATTTTTCCAGGGTTTGCTCGGCCATTTGAAGATTCCTTTTTGTTAAAGTTTATAAGATCGAAATATGCGGGCTGTGACGCGCCCGGTAAGAAAACACACATCTCCCAGCTCGACCTGCTACGTTTCCTCCGGAATTCCAAAAAAAAGAGGTCTGGAACGGGGGAACTTTGAAAGGCTTCTAAGTCTTTCGGAAGCACGCACAAGGGCCACTATCAGGCGCCCTTGATTTGTTCGCGCATTGTAGGGTTTTTGACCCCCCTTTTCAATAAGAAAGTCGTCGAGCAACAATGTCATTTTTTAAAACGGGGACGTTGGGGGGCAGACAACGCGGAAACTCGGGGACTTTTCTTGCATTGCCAACGCAGATTCATTAATATCCACGGCATGGAATACGACACAATCCAGCTTCTTCAATTCATGATATGCAAAGATTTCGAGACAGGCGAACAGGATTGTTATACGGCAAACCTGGTCCGGAGCAATCTCCACGTCCCTGCGTTCCCCTACCATTTCAAGGATCTCTACGCCGTCACCTGTTGGCGTAAAGACAAAATGTTCCATAAGGAAGTCATCGAATACACCACCGGAGACGGGCGAGTTCTCAAGACCCCTCCGATGGATATCGAGCCCGTAACAAACAGCGTCCTTTTCCGCTGGCACAAACACGCTTTTCCCAGCAACCTCGAGATCAAAGAAGACGGTTTGCTCCACATCCGCGTCATTCTGGACTGGAAAGTGAATTTCGAGTCCTACATCATGATCGAAAAGCGTCCAGGCATTGCTTGAGCCCTCACGACTGGTTGCCGGAGTTCTGGATAACGATTCCCTTTATCGGGCTTCTGCTCTCAATCGCCATACTACCGCTGGCTGCGCACAAATTCTGGCATCCGCTGAAAAACCAGGCTATCGTCGCCGGATTATTTTCGTTGCCAGTCATCTATCTTTGCCTGGCCAACAGCCCGCATCTCCTCCTCACGGGTATCGAACATTATCTCTCGTTCGTGATCCTCCTAGGGTCGCTCTTCATCGTCTCCGGGGGCATCTGCATCACAGGATATCTCGTGAGCACGCCCCTCGCGAACACCGGCATGCTTGCCGTAGGAGCCATCCTGGCCAACTTCATCGGAACCACGGGCGCCAGTATGGTGCTGATCCGTCCGCTCCTTTTCGCGAACGATTACCGGAAACAGCACATCCACATCCCGATTTTTTTCATCATCCTCGTCAGCAATATAGGCGGCCTCTTGACCCCCCTCGGCGACCCCCCCCTTTTTCTGGGCTACCTGCTGGGCGTACCCTTTTTCTGGACCTTAAAGTTGATCCCGTTCTGGATGCTAGCCACCGGAGCGTTGCTGGCCATTTTTTTTGTGATTGACCACAAAGCGTTTGACCATGAAATGCGCCAAGAGCGAGCGCTCGCCAGGTCCGATGCTCCCGTCCGGATCAAAGGGCTAAGAAATCTCTTCTGCCTGATTACCATCATTACCGCGACGATCTGGGCTCCACCCCTTTACCGCGAGCTCCTCATGGTCGCAGCGGCGCTGCTCTCTCTCAAGATCACGCCGAAAAGTTACCACGAAGCGAACGGATTCAATTTCTATCCGATTCTTGAGGTGGCGATATTATTTTTTGGCATCTTTATCACGATGCTCCCCGCTCTCAGGATCCTTTCCATTCGCGGCTCCGAGATGGGCATTACTGCCCTTTGGCAATTTTTCTGGGGGACAGGAGTTTTTTCATCTTTTTTGGATAACGCACCAACCTATCTTACTTTTGTGGCTCTCGGACAGGGGCTTAAATTAGCGGGACCGTATCTCAAACTCCCGGAGACGATCCTCACGGCGATCAGCGTCGGGGCTGTATTCTTCGGAGCAATGACCTATATCGGGAACGCTCCGAACTTCATGGTCCGTTCCATCGCCATGCACCGCGGTTGGAAAATGCCAAGCTTTTTCGGCTTCATGCTTTGGTCCGGCGCGATCCTTCTGCCGCTATTCGTTGTCATCACACTCATCTTCTTCCGGTAAAGAGTTCGGAGATTTCCGTTCGAAGTTTGGAGTGAAACGCCACCGGGCTACATACTCCGAATTCTTGACTCCGAGCTGATATTACGCAGCTTTCTCGATCTCGCCTCTCCCCGCGAACTCCGCCTCGAGGTCGGCCATGTTCATGACAAAGACACCTTTCCGGGATGCCAGCTTCAGATCGATCCCCATCGCCTTCAATCTTCTGATCAGCATTCTAGAATCTACTTTCATCATCTCTTGATCCATTGGAGTGGCCGTAGCATAGATTTCATGGATAAGGCCCGCGGCGGCACAGACAAGCCGCTTCAGATCGGGATTCGCCTCACTGGTAAAATCCGCCATAAGTGTCAGGATTCCAAGAGAATCAAACTTTTGAGAGCGAGTCCAGAAAGCCATCGGCATCTCCCCCGACTCGCTTTTGATTACGTCACCCACAAGCTGCTCGAATGATTTCCGGCCGTCGACACGTATCTTCATGACAGCGGGACTCATATCGTTGTACCCCCCACGCCCGATAGGATTCTGCGCATCATAAAATACATAAAGACGCGGGATATTCTCGCCCTTCATGGCAGCCGTTAAAAAGGACGCGTCCGGCCCGTGTTCGACAAGGAGGGGGACCCCGACACCCCGAAGCTCGCGCGTCTTGTTTACGATAAGAGCCGTCAAAGCCCTAACTCTCTCCACATCTAACCCTCTAGCACCATTCACTTGAAAGACAGCGGATTCCTTTCCATCGCCATCCACCACGGCGAGAGTCACGATATGTTTGCCAAGCTCCGCCACGTCGCCAAAGTCGCCGAGACCATATTCTCGTAGTATCGTGTCCAGTGACTCCTCGGAGGAAATCAATCTCAGCACCTCTTCGATCGGATCAGACTCTAATTTCGTCAGCAATGAGTCTACTTCCAGACCAAGCACTTTTTCAAAATTGGGAATCGCAGCCTGTCCCCGCTTCCGAAACTTTTCTCGTAAGGACTCAGGATTCGCATTCGCGGCCATATCGACTATTTGTTGAGGTGTTACCCTCGTCAGCTCCCCGAACGGATTCTTCCGCAATTCAGAACGGACCTCAGCCTGTGTCCGTGATTCCGTACGGCGGACATCCAAAGCACCAGCCTTTGTCTTTTCATCCCGAGTCGCTTCTTGCTGGTTAATCCCCTGAATAAACTTCTCCGTGGTCGTCCAGAAATAGAGACGGATCGTTTCCTTCCGGGGATCGCCTGGAGGATTGAGCCGCTCCCCGTCCTTGTAAAAACCTATCTGCTCAGGCAATATCCCATCGTCAAGAAGCTTAGCATAGGTCGACTCTTCTTGAAAATTAGCTGCTGTCAACTTGGCGAACTCATCTCCCGCTAGCGATTTGCCCCCTCGAATCAGTCCGATCCTATCGCCCAAAAGATGATGGGACACGCTGCTCTCGTCCCGGTTCTGCTTCTCCGTCAGAGAACGGATCAAGCCAAGGACACAGTCCTCATAAAAATTACCCACCGCAACAACGTGGGCCATCCCCTCATTTTCCGCGATTTTCCGGCGCCACCGTCGCAAATCGGTAGTTCGAACCTCCCCGCTATCCGATGGAAGCACCGTAAGGTCACGCTGATCCCGCATGAACCTGGATCTCGTCTCACGCGCCTGGCCTGGATAAGCCAGAACAAGGCCTTTCGAAAATTTCAAACCTTGTCCAGAAAGCTCCTTTACGAGCTCACCATACCGCCCCTTATCATTATGAATCTCGAAGACCCACGTGTCACTCTCCGGTACCAGAATTTTTTGATTTTTAGCACCATCTTTCCGCGTCTCGGCGCGCGATCCATTTTTCTCGTGGGTTTCGGTGCGGTGTACTTTCTCAGATTCAGCTCGTCCATCTGCAAATCGACGTTTCAGGGCAAGCTGTTCAACGATCCACTCAGGCTGAATCCTTCCTCTGAAATCCTTAAAAAGGGCGCGCGCAATAGCTTCGAGTTGGATCAGATTGGGAGGTTCTTGACCGATTTTTTCCACAGGAGCCTCAGCCCCATCTCGAGTCGCCAGGATATAGAGTTGGAGGTCCGTGACACCTTCCAACCCCAAACTTTCCAGCAGCAGTTTGAGAACGGCAATCTGAAAACCATGACTCAGCTCATGCCCGGCGGAGAAGGAAGTCTCGCCACTGGCGACAATCCACCGGGCACCATAGATCACCGCGGTCACGAGTGCGCCAAATCCGAGGGTTAGGGGAAAATTTTCAACCCGCAAGACGAACCACGAGAAGAGTGTCGCCGCGAGACCGAAAGCGGCAGCGACGGGAAGAAAAACCGGATAATAATATGTGTCGGGTGAATAATAAATGCGGGTTTCTCCGGCAACTCTTTCGACCCTTCCAAGAACATTGGCGATTTCCAATTGCCAGAAGAGTTCAAGTAAGACAGTACTGAGCCCAGACAGTATCTCGCCCCAGCTTCGCGGGAGAAAATTTCCACTTTTTCCGCCCCACTTGTTCGGAATGAGGTTTCTCAGCCGAGCAAACCCCTCCCGGTTAAACTCTGATTGGGATTTCGGGGTTGCTTTGATAAGCGTCACTGTTCCGAGTTCGCTGATCCATCGTTCAAAACCCTCAATACGCCCGACCGTTGAAGCGGCGGCCAAGTAATCCGCAGCTCGAACCGCCTTAACAACTTTTTCCTCGATCTCATTGAGACGCGCCTCGACACCCGCAGCATCCAGCACCTCACCATGAGAAATACCGGTCAATGCCGACGATACAGCACCTTCGCCCGCAAGCGGCAACACCACTGTTTCCCCATTAACATGCGCCTTAATGGGCGATGAAGCCTCCGGAACTTCCATCCGCGACCGCAACTCTTCAGCAACCGAAGCGGTTCCCTCAACAAGAGGACTTTGGGTCGCGAGAAAGGACGGCTTGGCTTGGCTGGCGCGATCGATGAGGGCGGTGACGGATGAGGTGTTGAGGTCTTTCTTAGCGACGAGCTCCTTCAGGCCGACGGTGAAGGCATCAAGCTGGAATTCGAAGGTCTTCCAGATCTTCTCAAAAGAATCTTTTTTGAACTTACTGAGTTCTTTTCGAATAATTTCCAGGATCTCTTGCTTGGATCGCTGGGGAGCATCCGCGACCACCTCCCCATGAGCTTTAAGCTGTGCGTCGATATAGGGCAAATACTTGCCGGCATCCGTGATACGGTTTTGTCTGGCAAGTTCACGAATCAAATTGTCGCGCCAGAGTTTGAGTGTCTTCACGCGCTCGCGGACTGGCAGAGTCTCGGTCAAAGATTTCAACGCCTGCCGCATCAGACCATCAAAGTAAGTCGTTTTGATCTCGGACTTAAACGAAACGTCCCCTTTCATCACTTTGGCATAATTCTCGGAACCCTCAAGCGATTGGATCCTAGGCGTCACCACCACATAGGCAATTCCCTTTTCTTTCAAAAGGGCCTCAAGTCCGTTCGTGTGAAAACCTCCGGCCACCACAGCCATAGTTCGGAGTTCCGAGTTGGAAGTTTGGAGCGATCCATTTCCCATAAGGGACACGATGTTTTTGAAGAAGGCCTGGTCCCGCTCGATGGCTGCTTGATAGAATTCCAGAGCGGGCTCGAAATTCACTTTAAAAGCTGGATCCGTCATTAGGGCAAGATAAGAATCCGGAGTTTTTTGATAGCGAATGAGATCGTCATAGCTCAGTTCAAGATTGATCATGTCTTTCAGAAGAAAAAGCTTACGATATTTACCCGCCAGGGACTTTTGGTCGGGAGTCTTGACGAGACTCGCTTCTACCTCTCCGAGAAATCGCTGAAGTTCCTCAAAGAGCTGAGAACCTTTGATCTCGGAGAGCAATTCCGTGTGGCCGAGAAGTCTTTTGAGTTCCGAAGTCAATTTGGGACGTTTTCCGTGTTCCGCGCCAGTCCGGACCAGGAACTGGAGCATTTGGCCCGCCGTAATCTTCCCCGTCATGAAAGACTGATATTTGCTATAGAAATTCATCTCTGTCTTCACCCCCATTCCGCGAAGGTACTGCGTCTTAAAATCATCCGCGATCTTTCGCACGAGCGGCGTTAGAGCTTCGGACCTTCCCGTCTTCTCATCGCCGATCGATTCGACGAGTTGGGGTAATTGGACGTACGCTGTCTGGTTGGCATCACGGCTAACAAGCAACCCCGCGAATTCTGAAAGGTAAAGCAAAAGATCGATCAGCGACGAGCGATCAGACCTGAAACTTTCCCAATTATCTTCAAATTCGATAAGCTCCGGCGTGTAAACGCTCGCACGTTCCTGGTCGAGCGTCTGCTTTTCGGCATTCCACAAAGTCAGCAGACCGTCTTTTTTCTGCTGGGCACGAAGATACGCGGCATAGTTCTTCTCGTAAAGATCCCAATCTTCGATTCCGCGATATTCCGCATCACCGGCTTGTAGCACCGCCGCCATTTCAGGACCGGATAGTTCTGCCCTTTTTTCATAACCTGCCAGAACTTTGCGTTTCGCAGCCTCATCCGGGAAGGATCTAAGCAAAATAGGCTCCAGCCGTCCCTTGGCACCTTCAAGGGCGACAAGGTCCACACCATAATCCTTCCGGAGATGCCCGAGGATTTTCGCGATATTCTCCTGTGCATCGATTACCGCGTGAGCGTCTTGGATGAGAATGACCATCTTGTCATTCCGGGTAAAGGCTAACGGGTAACGGCTAACGTCCGCGGCTTTCCCTAACCCGCTCCCCGTTCCCCGTTCCCCGCGATAAGTTTTGCTTATCGTTCCCATCTCCTCGGGAATCACAAGTTCGTTAAGTGATGCCAAGACGTGGGTCACGGGATCAACTGACGCCACACTTGCAGATGGATTCCAAGAGACGCTTGTTACCGAAAAAACAACAGCTACGGCAAGCGACAGGAACCTGGCCTTCCAGCAATGTCGTTGTCTAATTTTCAGATTCATAAACGATACACCTTTTGATACTCGTTTTTCTCACACTTCTCTTTGCAAAACTAACCCTAATACAGAGAGCGTCTAATGGCACGCTTTGACATCCTTTACCTCTAACTAAAATATGCCATCAAAGTATGCTTATTACAAGTCTTTAGAAGCTTTAATTGAGTGTTTTTGGCTATATTATGCTATAAATGATAGCTATCGCTACATCTCAAGGGGATTGAAATTGAAAACAATGGAACGGATATGAGACGAATCCGAGCGGGCAACCAGAAGAAACCTTTTAAAAAACTCGAGACGCCACTTCATCAAGTGAGCGCCTGGAAAGGAAAACGGAGAAAATCGTAGAGCCCGAAGGCATTCGCGGCCATATCGAGAAGGACACCCATCCAGCTCCCAAATAGTCGCGGGGTTTTGCGGGCGTTGGTTGTGTCAGGCGGAGAGATTATCGAAAAGAAAAGCCGGTCTCAAAAAAACTCGTTCCAAAAAAAATATCAGCGGATCTTCCGGACCTGATACTTATTTTTGATATTGGACTCAAAAAAACGGCCATGGGAGGGTGCCGTCAGGAATTCCTGGTAAACCATTTCGGGGACATTTTCATACTGATAGATCGCGCCGACAATAAACTCCACCTGAAGCATGTTGCGTTTATGCTCATATCCGATCCATTCGATTTCGCGGGATAAAACCATGTTGTTTATCATTGGGCCCTCCTTGGCTACTATGATTAACGGACGCAGCCGGTCAAATCTTGAATATTTTCCAGAATTTTTTATATTTTTTTTCTAAAAAATACCGCTTACCGGTCGTTGGATCCCGGAAGACGGGCACACACACCCCTTGGACTTTAACGCTATCCGCCGCCCGCCCTCAGGAACTCGGGTGTCTTCGGGAATCTTCAAGCAGGACACGTATTTCCTCACTGAGCGCGCCGAATTCCAAGGCGATCGCGATGATCTCGGGGCAATCCTCATATTTTTCCAAGATCAAGCATTCCCGGAGATAGATCAAAGCGGTCAACTTAACCGGATCTCTCGATCTCCGCCTATACCGTTGCGCGATCCCCGCATTTATGATCGGGTTCATGTTGCTGCCTCCTTTGTTTGTGTTTTACTGCCTTTGCTCCATTATGAAGCCATCGTTAGATTATAAAAATTCATGTCCTTTGCCCGGAAAACAAAAAAGCCCATAACCGCTTTTCGCGATTATGGGCTTTTGAAGGATTCTCTATTTTTTGACTACCGGATTAAGCCACTACCTCCCGAGCGTCCCTCAAAAGCCCACCGCCGCGCACCGCATGGCGGCACCCCGTGGACAGAAACCACGCCTGCGCCATGACGGTCGTCATGGGATATTTCGCAAGGCTATGGATTTTTTTGAGAGCACGTTGGTTCATGAATTTTCCTAGGTTTCAACTCATGAGGAATCTAACAGATTTTGGATTTTTGTCAACTCTACGGAGAAAGGAGTCGGGAGTTCGGTGTTCGGAGGATCTCGCTCAGGCGTTTGGTTCAAACTTCTCTGGACTCATGGCTCTGAACTGATCAATACATTCTTATGCGGCGCTTAAATTCATTCCAGGGGAAGAATTTCCCGGGACACTCGGTCGCGGCGCCGGGGACATCGCGATGCCCGATAATATTTTTCTCAGGAATATGGTAAAAACCTTTGAGTGTTGCCACGAGAAAAACAAGAGAATCGAACATCTTGTCGGGCAAACCCGTCTCGCTATAGTTCCCCACCACGCATATCCCGATGGCCATCTTATTCCAGTTGCCCTGTTTGGTATGAGCACCGTCCATCTGCTTCATCCAGCGGGGTCCGACTTCGATCTGTCCGATGGTTTTTCCTCGCGTCCCGTTATCGATCAGGAAATCGTACCCCATCCCATTATCCCAACCTCTATCAAGATGCAGCCTGTCTACGTAGAAGGCATTCCCCTGGTCCGTCGCAGTGTGATGAATCACAATGTGCGTCCAACGCGTGGTGGGAAAAAGCGGGATATTGGCCCTCGGCCCGTGCGTATTCGGAATCAGAAGCTTCATGCCCTTTTTGAGCTGTGTCTTGCTCGTCAGATGGTTGACGCTCATGATCGTTGCCATATCGACACTGTAAATGCTAGAAATGCGCCAGAGAGTTTCATAAGGCCCCACCTCGTGATAGACATCATGAGCCGCTCCGGAAGGTGCCGGAAGAAGCGTACTGATCGGACTGGCCACGTGAGGAGAGGGTGTATAAGCGGACGGGGTGACATGTCGGACTGAGGACGCGCAGCCGGAAAGAAAACTCGCGCTTGCGAGGATGGCAAAAATCGCAAAAGCACGCCTGCTCAAAATAAAATGTCGGGGGTACGCTAGAAGCATTCTATTAGACCTTTATAGCTATTCATTTACGCCCAAAAACCTTGAGACTTTAGACCTGTTTATCGAATCATTTAACCGAAGCCTGATCTTTCACAGCTATCTCTGGCGGTAAAAACGGGCGGATTATAACACAAGCCCGTACCTCGGGGAAACAACGAACGTCAAAAAGCTCAAATCCCCGCCCTGGTTTCAAGGGTACTCGTTATCAGAAAGATGTCCCAGAATGAGTCTTGAAAAACTTCTGAATATAAATATTGCATCGACGGCCATCGTTTACTATATTGCCATTCATGTCAGAAGAAAATCAGATCAAATCGCAGCTCCGCCTTCAGCAGATTCTTATTTTGATTTTGATCGGAGTAATCGCTCTGCTGGGTCTACGCCTCGACGCGATGACCGCAAAGATTTCAGCCACCACGTCCCCCGCCCCGACGCCTACTCCTCCCTCAGCCCTCCCGTACTACAAAGAAATCATGGCGGTCCTCAACCCCCTCGAGTATTCCGGAGTCAACGACTTGCTAGAAAAAAACGTCGACTTGGCGGTCGATTTCAACAAAAAAAACTGGACACTGACGAATATCCACAAATTCGACCCGAAAGGAAACATCCTGTTGGATCATGACCGTTATGGGCTATGCGGGGAATTAGCTGCCCATACCTATAAGAACATCATACCCTTCCTGCAAGATCGCTACGACATCCTTTTTGTAAAAGCCGCGGAATCCGGTTTTTTCCTGCGACAGCATACGACCCATATTGTCTTAGTGCTCATCGACAGAACCACGCGGGAACGTTTCTTCATCGACCCGAGCTTTAAACGTTACGGGAGGGAAGGCGATTTTAAGGATTATCTTTTTTTTGAAGCGACAGACATCCAGACTCACCTCAAGAGCCTGACGAAGGACGTCCTATTCCCGATGGATGTCGAGACCCCGCTTTTGATCCGCAAGGATTTCCTGCTGTGTCTGGGGGTCGAATCCATCGACGGGAAATTCAACAAGGACAATTTCGCCCTCGCCATAACGGCCAACCGACGCCATGAGTATTCCGGTCGTTATGTTTTCACACTAAGCCGCCAGAACGGAAAAACGGAGACTTTGAAAGACGAGGCACTGCTCTCCCAACTCCTGACTCCCGAAGAGCTCCGAAAGATCATCGGAAAAGTAACTGCCTGGTTCGACGCGGCAGCTCAGCGCGGGACTTGAATTTCTTCGGATGTTTTTCCGGGATCCCAGGACTGACGGATCGCCGCAATAAGCTCTCGAATTCCATGTTTCTGTGCCGCTGAGATAAGAATGGCCTCCGGAAAAGTATCGCGAAGCCGCGCTCTCTCCGCGTCACACAGAAGATCCGCTTTATTCAGAGCCAGGAGTTTTTTTCCGGCTTCCGCGCCCAGTTCCTTCAAGACCTCTTCCACCACCCGCTTATGCTCCTGGGCGTGCTCACTAGCCGCATCGATCACGATGAGGATCAGATCCGCTTCGAGAACTTCCTCCAGAGTCGCGTGAAAGGCTTTGACCAGTCCGTGGGGCAGATCACGGATGAAGCCGACCGTATCCGTAAAAAGGATCGAGGGCACCACGCCGTCTTCATAAATGCGCGTCTTGGGGTCGAGCGTGGCAAAAAGACGGTTCTCCACATACGCGTCCGCGCCAGTCAAAGCGTTGAGAAGAGTCGACTTCCCCGCGTTGGTGTAACCCACGATCGCCACCTGCCGAAGCCCTTTCTGCCTGCGACCCGAGCGGATCTGAGCCCGATGCGTCCGCAACTTCTCCAGACGTTCTTTAATAGATTCAATGCGTCTCTGGATCTTACGGCGATCTACTTCACGCATTTGTTCTCCGGGACCGCGAGTCCCGATTCCACCACCGAGACGCGACAGGACCACGCCCAGCCCCAGAAGCCTGGGCAGAAGATACTGCATTTGCGCGAGCTCGACTTGGAGTTTTCCATCACTTGAAACCGCGCGTCTGGCAAAGATATCCAGAATAAGACCCGTGCGGTCTACGATGCGCACACCGCAATCAGCCTCCAGGTTCCGGGCTTGTATGGGAGACAGGTCCACGCTAAAGATCACTACATTCGCGCCGGTCTGCATGACAGCTTCCCGGATCTCCGCGATCTTGCCACCTCGTATGTAATGACTGGCACTCGCCTGAGAAACATTTGCCGTAAGACTCCCCACTACGGTGCCGTGCGCGGACAAGGTCAGCTCGGTCATCTCCTCAAGGACGTCTTGAGGGTTGGGGGCGTTCTTGGCTCCTGTCTTGATGATGACGAGAATGACTTTATCTTGCATGACACACGTCCCACGCACAAAGCACAACGCTCAACGTGAAAATAAGAGTAATTCGTTGCGCGTTGCCCGTTGCGCGTTGCGCTCGAAATAGAATTTTAGAGATCATACACCACCATTTGAATGATTAAATCCGCCATTTTCGCGACAGGTACGCGCTCAGGCCACCAGACCCAACGTATCCCACGCTCGCGCTTAAACCACGTCCACTGCCGTTTCGCGAAATGCCGTGTCGCCTGCTTGATCCGTTCTTTGGCTTCACCTAAAGATATCTTTCTCGCCCCCGTACACACCGGGTGTGGCGCCCTGGACACACCCGGTGTGTACGGGGTGATACACGGATAAAGCCATGATAAAACCTCCTTATAGCCCACCCCTTGAAGGGCGGTTTTGGAAAACTTCCCGTGCGAGAGCTTCTGGACTTCGCGCACAAGCCCCCGACGAAACATCTTATCCACGCGTTGATTGATCGATTGATAAAGTGCCGCCCGATCACGGTTGAGCCCGATTACGAAAGGCTTATAACCCAGCGCCCGAAGACCGGGACTCTTTTGGGTCGCTTCGGAGGCACGTTTACCGGAGACTTCGCAGATCTCTAAGGCGCGAATCAGGCGCCTTACATTTTGAGGCCCTATTGCTTTAGCACGCTTGGGATCCAGCTTTAAAAGTCGTCTATAGAGGCCTTCAGGCCCCTCTGCCTGGGCCTCCTGCTCGAGTTTGTCACGAAAGGCTGAATTGGCACCCGGGAGTGGAGAAAGCCCCTCCAGAAGAGCCCTGACGTAAAAGCCGGTCCCCCCGGCAATGATGGGGATTTTTCCGCGTTTCACGATACCGGCAATTGCTTTGAGTGCATAGCGGTGGTATTCAAAGACGGAAAAGCTCTTGGAGGGAGTTATCAGATCGATCCCGTGATGAGGCACCTGCTTCAGTTCCTTACGGGAAGGCTTTGCCGTTCCAATGTCCATGCCCTTATAAACAAGCATGGAGTCCGCGGAAAGAATCTCGCCTCCAAGCCGTTTGGCCAATTCGAGCGCAAGGGGCGTCTTCCCGGAAGACGTGGGACCGACGATGAAAAGAACAAGAGGTTTTGCTTTCTTGCGAGACGGGGTCGCGCGTGGCACGAGGTGCGCGGCGCTCCTACATGCTTTCCGGCGTGGAGATACCGAGAAGTTCAAGGCCATTCCTGAGAACGATGCGGGTGGCATCCGCCAGAAGGAGACGGGCTTTCGTGAGTTCCTTGTCCTCCGTCACAATCCGGTGATGACTGTAGAATTTATGAAAGCACGCCGCGACCTGGCGCAGATAATCCGCCAACCGGTAAGGCTCCGTCGCGCGGCTGGCTTGAATCAGATATTCGGAAAATTGAGCCAGACAACCGATCAACTCGGATTCTTCGGTGGACGCGAGCAGTTTGAGATCCACCTTCGCCGTGATCCCCTGTTCGGCGAACTTGGCGAGGCTTGCGATACGTGCGTGGGCGTATTGGAGATAATAGACGGGATTTTCCTGCGATTTCTCCTTTGCGAGATCCAGATCGAAATCCAGATGGCTCTCCTGCCGGCGCATCACAAAGAAAAAACGCGTCGCGTCCACGCCAACCTCCTGATAAAGCTCCCGGAGCGTCACAAATTCCCCGGCGCGCGTGGACATGCGAACCGGCTGGCCTTTTCTAAAAAGCGTCGTCAACTGGACGATGCCGATATGAATGGCTTCCGGCGGATAACCCAGCACCCGGCAGGCGGCCTTGAGACGCGGGATATAGCCGTGATGGTCCGGTCCCCAGAAATTGACGAGCATATTGTATCCGCGCTCGTATTTGGTGAGATGGTACGCGATGTCCGGCGCCAGATACGTATATTCGCCCGTCGACTTTTTGACCACCCGGTCTTTATCATCCCCGAGGTCCGTCGAGCGGAACCAGAGCGCGCCCTCACTTTCAAAAAGATAGCCTTTTTCCCTCAAAACCCCCAGGGCATGTTCCACCTGATTTTTGGCATAAAGCGTTTTCTCGCTGAAATAATTATCAAAATGAACCTGCATCTTGGCAAGATCCTCTTCGATCGAGCCCATGAGATATTTCACCGCGTAAAGCCCGCAGTACTCTACCGCCTTCTCCTCAGGCTCCTTGAGCAGCGAATCCCTTTTCTCCTTCTCAATAATGTCCCGGGCGATGTCGCGCACATAATCGCCTTGATACCCATCTTCCGGAAACGGCATTTCCATGCCCAGAAGCTCGTTGTAGCGCACAAACACGCTCCGGGCCAGCATCCGCATCTGGCGGCCTGCGTCATTGAGATAATATTCTGAATGCACCGTATGTCCCGTGAATTTGAGAATGCGCGCGAGGCAATCACCGACCGCGGCCTGGCGACCGTGAGCGATTGTAAGCGGCCCCGTGGGATTCGCGCTAACAAATTCAAGAATGGCCCTCTTTCCTTTTCCGAAATCCGAACGGCCATAATTCTTATCCTGCTTGTGGATCTCAAGAAGGATCGCCCCAAGATCTTCTTTACGCAGATAAAAATTGAGGAATCCTCCGCCGGCAAGTTCCGTCTTCTCCACGGGAGAATCTTTGGCGGGAATTTTTGAAATCAGATCCAAAAGGCCGGCGGCGATCTCCGCGGGTTTCTGGCGCGTGACCTTGGCGAGCTTGAAAGCGATATTGCAGGAAAGGTCGCCGTGCTGGCTGTCCTTGGGCGGATGGAGGTCATAAGCAAAGCCATCCGGCTTTGCGGCGCCATGCTGGAGACAATAGGCATCGACAACGGAATTAATGAGGGTTTCGAGTTTGGATTTCATAGGAGGTGTAAGGCGAAAGGCATTTCGCGTACGGCGCATTTCTTTCACCGTACGCCGTACTCCGTACGCCGTACTCTTTATATTCTCTTCGCTTCTCCCCACAGCCTTTCGAGGCCGTAGAATTCGCGGGTTTCATGATAGAAAATGTGGGCGATCACGGGCCCGAAGTCGAGCAGGACCCACTTGCCCTCCGTCAGCCCTTCAACATGGAAGGCCTGCATCTTACGCTGCTTCATCTCATCCATCAGGTGCATGGCAATGGATTTAACGTGGCGATCACTATTCCCGTGACAGATCAGAAAATAGTGCGCGATGCTGGAGTGCTTGGAAATATCAAGAAGCAACAGATCTTCCGCCTTCTTGTCTTCCGCGAGTGTCTTTAAAAGTTCAGCTATTTTTTTAGGTTGCACGAGAACTCCCTCTCTTGAATTTCGTGGAGTATAGCACATCTCCCCACGGGTCACAAAGTCACAATGTCACCGCCCCCACATCACCCGGTCGTCAGGTTTGTCTCAACGCCACCGTGTCCCGGTGACTTGGGGTCTATGCGCCCCGGTGTCTTTCATATTCCAGCAGCGCCCGTTTCCACAGCACCCCGGCGGAATACTGCCCCAGCCCCCCCGTCCAAACTTTTCCATTTTTTCCAAGAATGGTAGTTTGGACAGCCCCAATTTCCGCTTCGTAAAAATTGATCGGTATTGGGACCGAAGCGGGTACAACCCGATGGCACGGGATGATCAAAGGCAACCGGTTCTTTTTCAACGCGGAACCGACGGCGCGCGCTGCTCCGGGAAACCCGGCACGCTTGGCAAGTTCTCCATAAGTCACCGTCTTCCCTGCGGGTACTTTCATCAGCGCGGCATAGACTTTACGCTCAAAGAGCGTGCAATGGCTCAGATCAAGCCGATCGTTGACGCGCAACCATTTCACACCTACGAGGTGTGCAACATCACACCTCGCAGGTGTGCGACGGTTACAACGCCTTGGAAAACGGACCGCCGAAAGCCCCTTTTCATTGAACATAAGCACAAAAGTCCCCAGCTGAGTTTTAACGCGGATCTTTTTGAAGGAGAGGTTTTCCGTTGGGCGTTGCACGTTGGCCGGAATTATTATCCTTGAAACCGGTTCGTGATCGGCATGCGGCGACCGAACCAGGATTTCTCGGTCACGCGAAGAACGGGCGGGGTCTGGCGGCGTTTGTACTCATTATGGTCGACTTTTCGAAGCGTCTCCGAAACGATCGTCGCAGAAACTTTTTTCCGCGCCATCCGCCGCGTGATCTCTTCCCGGCTCATATTCTTTTCGATATAAAACCGCAAGATCTCATCCAACACTTCATAAGGAGGAAGAGAATCCTGGTCCTTCTGGTCGGGCCGGAGTTCCGCCGAAGGGGCTTTCGTCAGGATCGACTCCGGGATCATTTCATGGACGGAATTGCGAAAGCACGAAAGCCGGTAAACGTCGGTCTTGTAAACGTCGCCAATCACCGCCAAACCGCCCGCCATATCGCCGTACAAAGTGCAATACCCCATGGCAAGCTCGGATTTATTCCCCGTGGTAAGGACCAGCCGCCCCTCATTATTAGAAAGATACATCAATTCGAGTCCCCTCAACCGGGCCTGAAGATTTTCCATGGCAAGGCTTGGGAGCCGGGCATCCACACACGGGACACGTTTTTCTTTGCGTAAAAATGTCTCATACATCTTTTGGATAGGCATTGTTTCAAACTCGATACCGAGACGGCGCGCAAGCTCTTCGGAATCCTCCCAGCTCCCTCTCGAGGAAAAAGGCCCGGGCATCGTAACTCCCTTCACCGCGTCGACTCCAAGGGCATCGACGGCAATACAAGCCACAAGCGCCGAATCGATCCCCCCGCTCAGTCCGATCACCGCGCGCTTGAAACCATTCTTCCTGAAATAATCCCGCACGCCCATGACCAAGGCTTGATACACCTCCTCAACTCCTTTCAGCTGCGCGAGTCGAAATTTAAACTCGCGCGGTTGCCCGGGTTGCTGACCGGAAAAAAAGAGGCCCTCTTCGAACTCCGGAGCTTGAACAACAATACGGCCGCGCGCATCGGTGATAAAACTGGAACCATCAAAAAGAAGATCGTCCTGCCCCCCGATCTGATTCGCGTAAACGATCGGGAACTTGTAACGGTGCACGTGGGAGCGCACTTGCGCAGCGCGCTTTTCCTGAACGCCCTGATAGTAAGGCGACGCCGAAATATTGACCACAAGATCCGCGCCTTTTCTCTTAAGATCCGCGAGCGGCTTGGCGTCATAGGAATCGTCCCAGATATCCTCACATATCGTCAGGCCGACTTTGTGGCCGCGAAACGGAACCACGCAGGACTTCTCACCGGCCTGAAAAAAGATCTCTTCGAGGAAAACGTCGTAAGTGGGAAGCAACCTTTTGTGATAGACCGTGCGGATCTTCCCATTCTCGAGCCATGCGGCAGCATTAAAAGCGTTGCGCGTTGAGCGTTGCGCGTTAAGCGAAGGCGCATCAATAAATCCAAGTACCGCGGCAATCCGTTTCCCTCGGGTGGCCTTAGCAATAAGCCGGAGCTCTCTCAAGCCCGCCTCCACAAATGATTTTTTATTGGCAAGATCCCAGACAGGATAACCGCAGAGGGCGCATTCGGGAAAAACGATGAGGTCCACGCCCTTTTGCTCAGCCTCATCGATCCAGCTGAGGATCTTCAGGGCATTCCCCGCATAGTCCCCGACCGTCGGGTTCATCTGGGCGATGGCGATCTTGAGCCCCCCTTGAGTGCCCGGCTCGCGAGCCGGGGACGGATGGGGTTTAAGGGAAGTTTTCATGGTTGAAGGAGTATATCAAAAGACCGGGGTCCGGTCCCAATACTTTCCAATTTTCACAAAGTGGAAATTGGGGCTGTCCTACTACCGTCCACTGAAGAAATTCAAGGTCAGGACGTGGAACGGGAAACGGAATCGCGTTCAAAAAGAAAAGACCCGGCATTCAGCTTCAAATACCGGGTCTTAGAAGGGTGATGGAATCCGGTCTGTCCGTTAAGCGGATTTCCCGATAGCCTCAGCAGCTTCGTAGGCTGCCGTCATCTGCGCAGCCATAACCGGAATAGCGCCGACCACTGGCACCTTCGTGTTCACCACAACGACACCACCATTCGCGAGCAACCCGGCTTTCAGGAAGGCAGCCAGGTTCATTGCCGCAGACACTCCGACGCTAGGCAGAACCTGCCAGACGTTTCCTTTGAGTTCTTTAAGGCCGACAACCGCCTCCGCCTGGGCCTTCACAATATCATTCACCAAGCCTTCAACGATCGTGATCTGTGTTCCAAAGGCCTGCTTCGCCTTCGCACCTTCGGCCGCGTTCGCCACCATGGCCACGATCACAACACCCTGGGCCATCTTGCCCGTGTTCTTCTCATGAATCGCGCCGCTGATCAGGGTCTCATCATACTGGGCAATATAGAGGCCTTTATCGCCAAAATTCGGGATCACCTCGGGAACCTTCACACCCTGCTTGCCAAGCGACAGGATCAGATCGGTCAGCCGCATTTCGGCCCGCTCGGCGCCCGGAGCCAACGAAACATTCAGACCCTTCTGTTCCGTCACCGCGGTCAACGCCTCGGACATCGCAGCCTGCATCTGCGCGGCTTCGACATTCACTCCGGCCCTAAGCTCGCCCCGCTCCGGCGCTGGTTCTGCCTTGACTTCCTCTGGCGCTGCCTTGACTTCCTCAGGCTGCACTTCCAACTGACGCGCTGCAGCCGACACCTCAGCCAAAAGGGCTCTGTCCTCACGAGGCACGTAGTTGTTACGTCTCCACCGAAACACAGTGAATATTGCGTCATTCCGATCAAGGAGCAACAGATACAGCGAAAACAGCCGACGCACTTTTTGGGCCTTCTCTCCCTCCATCTTTGGTTCCATTTTTAGACCGGGCATACGGAATTCCAGCGGCAGTTCTTCAGCCTTAAGCCCCACAACATTGTAGACCGCCGAAAGAAGGTTGGCCGGGTGAGTCGATGTTAGCGGCCAGTCGTATTGCCGCCCTCGCGCCGGATCGGGGGCAGAAGTATCTATCACCTCCTGCAATGCGACCACCGCTGCTTCATGGGCCTGTTTTTCAAGCGTTTTATCCGAGAAACCCCCTGGCGACCAAAATTCAGGCAGTAGCGCCTCATAGAGCAGTTCGGCTTTATGCACGGCCTTTTCAAAATCAGTCTTTGAGCCGGCACCCACGACCCAACTCCAAAAACCCTGCGGTGGCCGTTCTATCGACACTTGGGCAATGCTGTGATACAACCACTCCCCAAGTACCCATGCAATCTGATCCCGAATTTCCTGCTCCGACCCGGTAAAGCCATTCACCTGATTGATGGCATCCTGCAAGGACTCAGACCCTTTTCGAGGATCAAAAAGTCCATGATTCAGCAATGAAATGACGGCCATTTTCACATTATCAAGAGGAAATTGCGTATCCTTGACCTTATAAGTAATTTCCTTGATAACATTATCCTTCATGCTCTCGGCAACCGCCCCGGGATCATGCAAGCCCAGCCTCTCGAATCGATGACGAAGAGGATAAGCCTTATAGTGATGAAACTTCCCGCCATGATGCTTCTCATACTCGGCATCCAACACCGAGTCAATGTTCAAAAATTCAGGGCGATTGCCATACCCAAGCATATGGAGACGTACCCAGACAATAAAATCTTTGTAGTGAACATTATCTCCCAAAAAAGGGAACAGGGAGCTGCCGTATAGTTTCGTTGAAGCCCTCAATGCTTGGCTGCTCAAAAATTGTCTCATTGCCTCAAAACGCTGCCCTTTCGCCATCATTAACCGAATCATAACATACCGGTCCCTGGCACTCACGTTTTCGGCGGCCATGCTTTGCAGAAAATCCACTCTCCTGTAAAGGTCTGGAAACACTTCTTGCAGATCGAGGATATCATTTTTCCCCAAGTCCAGCTCTCTGAGAACCAGCGCTTGTTTAAAATCCAGTGGCTGTGGCCGTGCCAGGACCTGGCGATAATCGCTGAGGGTCAACATATCCCTTGCGATCCGCGGGTCTCTACCGGAAACCGGAACATCCGCAAGCTTGTCCAAAGCAATATCAATCTCTCGGATCGCAAGATCATAGTGCGCTCCGAAAGTAATGAATTGTCCTTGGCCTTCACGGGCGACTGGAACATAGCGACGAATCCCATCGAACAATGCCGCACTGTCAGGATGAACGTTTGCACCAAGAGGGGGGATCATTTTATGTTTGTCGCTAAAAACCACTCGAACAGACGTTCCTGCAGGTACAATCTTGTTCGTGATTCCCTTTCTTGCGAGATCCCCGACATTGTGGACAGAGCCCCGTTGGAAACCAAATTTCTCCGAACCTATACTAACTGACGCTAGCTGGGAAATATCGACCCCCTCTTTACGGAAACTTCTCTCTATCAGCTCATAAAAAGGAGTCACCCCGTCACTCTCCCCGCTCATCCCGTTGTCCTCGATCAATTCGCGCGTCAGAAGTCTGCGCGTTTCGGAACGACGGAACAGTTCATCGACAGTTGTTTCTGTCACTTCAAGAAGATCGTGTCTTTGACTGCGAGGACCCCGCGACCAGCGATTGTGCAGACCCAGATAATAAACCGCATCGCTCTCCGGGAGGGCTTTCAGATACGCCACCAATTTCTCACGCACCCTGAGGAACGGTTCATCCATACGATCATAAGCAGGTCTGTCTCGGATAGGTCGCCGAAGATCCATCCCGGGTAAACGCAATTTCTCCGGCAGATCTTCAGTGGCCAAACCCACGCACCAAAGGGCCGCCTTGAACAGGCTCCTCTTATCACGCAACATGAGCGGCCTCTCCGCTGTTTCCACGGTATCCGGGGGCGCAACATCGTTCACCTCCCGCAATGCCGCAACCAGCTCACCTTTCGCCAAGTCTTCGCGTTTCCTGGCCCGGGCATTCTCCCGCGACCAAAATTCAGGGAGAAGGCTATCATAGAGCCGTTGAGCTCTCAATGCAGCATTTTCAAAAGCACTCCTTGCGCCACTCCCCGAGACCCAACCCCAGAGCGTCCCCTGGGACCGATCTGTCGTGCCGGCAATGCTCTCATACATGCACTCCCCAAGCTTCCACGCGATCTGATCCCGAATTTCCTGATCCGAACCGGTAAAACCATTCACGGCAGTGATGGCATCCTGCAAGGAATCAGGCCCTTTTCGAGGATCATAAAATCCATCGTTCAGCAATTCAATGACGGACTCCTTCACATCGGCTAGAGAATACCGCGTGTCCTTGACCTTTAAAGTAATTGCCTCAAAAACGTCCTTCATGCTCTCGGCTACCGCATGAGGGGTTTTCTCCTGCCCCTCAAAACGCTTAGCAAGCGGAAAGACATAGAACAATGGCCTCTCACCATCAAATTCTCCCCTGCTATTGGGGACCTCTCGCACTTCGAGATTTAGAAATTTGAGGCGCTTAGCATAGCCGAGCGCCTGGAGCCGCATCCAAGTGATAAATTGGTCGAATTTAACCGCCTCATCCACATGGGGTACGAGCTCAAGCCTTGCTCGTAAATTGAGCCTGAGTTGCCAAGCGCGACGGCTCAGATAGCGGCGTATCGCGGCATAGCTCGCTTCTTGGCCTGTAAATATCCTGCGCAGGAACTCATGCTGCGGCTGATTATAATGATCCAAAGATAAATTCTGCAAAAAACCCATTCTCAGGTGAAGGTCCGGATACATTTCTTGCAGATCGAGGATCTCATCTTTGTCCTCGAACTGGAGCAATTTAAGAATATCAAGCTGGCGATAATCGAGCAAAAGGGGTCTTGCCAGATCATCACGATACGCGCGTAGCGTTTTGAGATCCAGCTCAAATCTCGTGTCTCCATTCGCGGAGTCCGCTTTGGCCCGGGCTTCCAAATTCGGCAAAGCGGCCTCAATTGCTTCAATTGCAAGATCGTAACGCCCCCCCGCGCCAAGAAACAAATCTGGATGATTCCGGGCATGAGGAAAATATCCACGGATCTCCTCGAACAACTGATCATTGTCAGGATGCTCATTCTGTTCAAGCACTCGGATTTTGCCACAGGACCAGTCATAGTATATTTTGATCGGCTCGCCTTTCGGCACGATATAGTTGTCGATGCCTACCTTTTGAAGATCTTGGACTGTTTGGAGGGCACCGCCTACCCTGTCAAAAAATTTAGTTTCCCGTTTCTCCTTCAGGGTAATTCCAATCAATTGGAAAGGCGCGATTCTCTCGACGGCAAGACTCCTCGCTACAATTGTGTACAAAGAAGAAACCCCGTCACCTACTCCATAAAGGTAGAGCTTCATCAGATCATCAGTCGTCAAAAGAGCTGGTCCCTCAGAACGATTTTCAGAACGGTCATGCGATTCATCATCATCAGCAGCATCATCAAGTGGCTCAGATACCTCGGCCACTGCAGGGGCAGCCACCCGAATCTTGTGTGCCTTCGGCACCGGTCTTTCAACAAGCTTCCGGCCACCCAACAACAAAAATGCTGAAACGAGAATAGCACCAAGCCCGACGAGCGCCTCTCCATAGGTCAAGAAGTTGAGATAAATCGCCGTGAAATTACTAACGCCGCGCATCACCATCCCCACCCCTGAAACGGTATCACCCTGCGCTACCTGCGCATACTGAGGCAGGGCCATGCCCTCCGAAAACGACCTAAGCACCGCCGCGGTCCAGTACTGTCCCCATTTCGACATCATAAAAATCAAAGTCGCGGCAATCCCGGAGGCCCCCATGGCCCAGTGAAGAAAGATCGCCAGTTTTTTTCTGATCTCAAAGGCTCCCGCAAACGATAATGGAATCGCATAGAGGAAAGGTTGAGCAAGGGTCAGGATCAAAGCAAACCAAGCTGGAGTCATCGTGGCACCCAGGATCCCGGCTAAAGGCAACCCGAGCAAAAGAATGGTCGCGCTGATCAATCCCGTGATCACGACAGCCTGTATCCCACTCGCCGCAGCATATTTCTTGAAGCCCAGAACAAAAGTATCCCTTGTAAGAGCCATCATCTCGGGTGAAGATTCTTTGAGAAGCAAAACATTGTCCGGATATTGGCCATCGACTTTTGACGTGAACTTCACGGCAACTCTCATGCGGAAGAAATCTCCAAGGCTGATCAGGATCAAATCCCACAGGCTAAGGAAAATATCAACATTGCCGAGCCGGGTATTGGTCAGATCAAAAGTCAACTTTTCCTTCTGCATAACAATACCTCTCAGCCAAAAGTGGACGCCTAAAATAAGCGGTATCACAATAGCACCGCCCCATCGGACCCACGCGATCAAAACGCTCGCATGCTCTCCCCTCCAATCCACCCCCTTCAAAGCAAGCGCGTAACCAAGAACAAGTCCGATGGAAATAGCGATCAGCCGGTTGTTGAACATGTGATAAGCGATCGGGGGAGCTTCCGGTTGGGGTTCCGCAGGAGCCATTTCGCTCGGAACAAAGAAGCCGGGAAAGTAACGCTCCCGATCCGGATGGTATCCGGTGATATGGTCCCATAAACGTTTTATGTAGAAGCCGTTGACAACATTCGCGATAACAAACAAATAATCATGAAAAAGATCATGCAATATCTGCTTCGGCAATGACCGCAAATAAGCATAGGGCCCCATGACCACATAGATCCAATCGGAGAAAACACTGATCATTTTTTCGACATGAAATAAATTGCCGATGAGAAGGATCGAGGAATGCAGGATCTGCCCGCCCCATCGCCCGAGGTCATATGGCAAGAGAAGCATCGTCAGGATTGGTGTGAAAACGCTCGAAAGGATCACAGCCATCGCGGTCGATAAAGCGTCCCCCACCCGGTTCTGAGGTAACACGGAAGCTATGACGGGGCGGAAAGCCTTATTCTTGAGCCAATGAAAAATCGTCCGAAGCCTCCCCGTAAACTTCCCAAAGAAGGAACTCATAAGCAGAACCCCCAGGATCACGGCGGATTCTCCGGCGGCAAGCTGCACAAAGGAAACTCCCCCAAAGCCATAGGCTCCCATCCCCGAACTTAAAAGAATAGCTAAAAGCCATCGGAAAGTGCTTCTCATGCCCCTATCGGGATGCCCATGGGACATAGCCTGAGCTTGAAAATTCGTGAACGATCCTGAGGTCTCCTCGTGCATTTTGGACAGTTTATCATTCTCCAACCACTTTACGTCCTGAGGCGGATTTTCATACGCTTGCCTATCGTCATTCGATCCAGCCGCCCCGTTCTCGCCAACGAGCCCCGCAGAAACGAGGTACGAGAGTTCTCCGGGATTCTCCCTGAGGTATTGGGGATCCACATGCCTGAAACCGGGAAATAATTTCCCGAGAAGTTTACGCCACCATTTTCTCGGCACCGGATTCTCCGCCTCGGGACTCGTCGGCGCCGGATTTTCCGCCTCGTCACACATCTTTTTCAAGGCCTTCCACCGGGCGAACGGGCTAAAAGCAAAGTCTTCCCACCGCACAGGCGCGTGAGCGGTAATACTCATAAGTTCTTTTTCCGTTCCAATGAAACGCGCATCATCAGCATCACTCGAAAAAAGGCTGGAGATCCGATCAAAGTTACGTCCGACCCACTTGTAGATCGCGGCATTTTCCGCGCTGTTATTCGACATATGCTCGTCTTCGCCGTTAATATAGCGAAAGGTATCATGATTCAGCACTTTCAAATCGACCCAGGCCTGCCACTCTGTCCGAGTCATCGTCGAGAAGCTTTTATTAACTGCCTGCGGCAACCAGTCCCCCGATTTCTTGGATGCTTTCCAAAGACCTTTGTGAATATTCGGCCTCCCCAGCACATCTTGCCAGACTTTTCTTTTGTCAGGATCCGGATTCTGCGCACGTTCTTCTCGTAAGACGATTTCCAATTCCGCCGTGATACCCACAGTCCTGATCATGGCCGTGTCGTTGTGGTCAAGAATGGCCTCGATCTTCCGGCGGATGATCTCCTTTTTCAGTTGGTTCGCAAAAATACGCATCAGATGCGGCAGCAGCAGCTTGGAATAGTATCCACCCCAGGGAAAAGCCTGGGTTGGCAAGGCTAATTGCGCCATATTTAGCGAGGTAATCGAATACTTTCCAAACAGACGCTTAACCTCCAATTCCTGATCATCATACTCACCGGCACCCCCCGTTTCTGCTTGAGCCTCAGTTCCATCCACCATATAAAAGGTGACCTTCTCGGCGAGAGGATAAGTCAGCAGCGGTTGAAAAGCTCCCACCAAGGGATTCTCTGAGTGCGCTCGGGCTAGCTTCGGCAAGAAATCAGCTTCGGGAAAGTTCCCCTGATCCTGCGTTTGCTGGACGGACACCTGAGGGAGGAAATGGCGGACTTCCCCATGCCGATCTTTAACGGTCAACACTTGCGGATATAGTTCCTTAGGCAAGGGTTCGCTATGACCCTCTCGATATAAAACATCTCCCCGCTTCTCGATCTTATAGGGCAATATCTTCCGCATAGGATGCGTCGGGTTTTTCTCACCCCTTGAAATAGCCTCTGCGACCCAAGCATCGTTGGCCTCATCCGTTTCAACCTGTTCCCGCGCGGTCATCCAATTCTCACCGACAGTCCTGTAAGTACCGTCCTGCATTTTCGCAACGCGGATAATGGTGTGATAATAGCATCTGTCTTCAGGGTCTTCCTCTACCTCACCTTCCAAAGGCTCTTGTTTAAATCCCGTGGGGGTCACTTGAACTGCCTCGTTACCGAAAAAAAGGACATGCCTCCCCTTCGGATCGGATTCATCCGCAATAGCTTCTTTCCGTAATGCAGCCGGCCCCAAAAGAACCCGTATCTTCTCTTTAAACAAATAATCAACGATCGGACCGTCCTCCTCAGAAAACAGGGCCTTTATCAGATCGACCTCGTGATCGCTCCCTATCAGTCTGTGTGCCGGGCCGTCAAAAGAAAATTCTCCCGACAACCCGTCTATTCCCACAAGCTCGGTTTCTCCCATCATCAAAGTATAGGAGGGTTTTCTCGAGCCGGGGGCAGTGATGATGCAGAACCGATCTGCTAATGCGTCGAGATACTCAGCAGGAAGTCCGCGCTTTTTCAAATCCTCGAAGAATCTATCGACAATAAACATGGCCGCGATTTCTCCCGACTCTAACTCGGAAGGATTATTCATTCTGTTGAGAAAGGCCGTGCTAAGCACCCCGGAATAATTATTAGTCCCGACCCCCTTCAAAACCGCCCCAAGGAATTCCGCAAGGTCTGAGACTTTTTTAAGCGTTTCGGGACTTTTCGCCCAGTCCGAAGGAGAGGGCATTTTATTCACGAGAATAGGATGGAGATTTTGCAATCGCAACGGAACTTCAGAGTTCCCGAGCATCATGGTCACATTGTCACGCTGATTTTCAGCGACCCAAGGCGTGATAGTTTCCGCAAGGGATTGATTGACCGGCGTACTCTTAAGAAGCTCGACGCCTGTCTGACGCGTCTCAGAACGTTTTGTCATCTTGGAAGGCTCTGGCATCGGCATCGACAAGTGATCATCTCTTGCGATCAGATCCTTAATATCCTGAACAGTATCGTCGAAGGGCTGCCCCATTTTTGCTGTTTGCCCAGCCCGTGGGCTATCCTTGCTGACGGGAACCCGATAATAAGCCCGATTCCATTTGCCGATCTTCTTTAAAAGAACCGACACGAGAACGAGCCCCCCGAAAGCAAATGATTGATAGGGATACTCATGAAAAAAGTCCAGAGCGCCACGAACGATAGAGGAATACCAGGGAAGTCCGAGAGTCTTTTCACCCAGAAAAAAAAGCCCGAGAAAGCTGTAAACGAACACGACGGTGTAACGGAATTTCGCCAAGGCCTGAGCAAAACTGAAGTATGCGATCTGCCAAATAAGGATCAGGTACATCCAATCCAACGCTCCGGTGCCCGTCCACATCTGAGCCACTTTCCAAGGGATCAATTGTCCCAACATGATCACAACTGCCGTTCCAGCAATATTGTTGCGGTTCCATTCGCCAAAAAACATTTTCACAAGCCCCAAGCGGGAGATCCTTTTCGCAACAGGCTGGGAAGCCGGACCCTGAAGCAGAAAGAATTCACGCCATTTTTTTAGAACCATCTTCAGGGCCAGCAAAAACCCGAGGATATACCCCCCCCACAGCATCATCCCTAGCCCGTATTTAGCAGGATCCAGAGTGCGGGAAACCCAACTCTTTTCGCTTTCGGGCGGAGCAGAAAATTTGTCAAATATAGCTTTATTGAGCCGGCTGTTGGCACCTTCCAGAAGACTTGCATAGACCTCTTCTCTTTCGCGAACCTCAACGGCGGACATACCTAATTTTTCTCTAAATACATCCAATATCCCGATCCTTTGGGCCGGATCCGAAATGGACTGATCCATCATGAGAAGCACAAAAAGGGGCGAAGGCCTTTTGATCTTATCCGACACATCCCGCCAGGATTGATGGGAGGACTTATAGGCCTCATTGAGTAAATAGCGGTAGGTATTCAAATACCGCTGATGGAAATCGTAAAGCCCGGCAACGCTCAGCCCGCCATCGATATGAAACTTCCTGACCACCCTCTTCCGGATCTCATCATTGATCTCTTCAAGGATCTTAGAACCTTTTTCCTCCAGAGCAGTTTCGAACCCATACTCCAATAACTTGCCGGTCTTCAACATGTACAACAGACGCTTCGCCGGCGACTCATTCACAAGGCGAACAAAATAATCATAATTGTAATCGGCGCTCTCCGGATCGTCAGACTTTAGCCCCGCAGGAAGGATCCCAAAGGGCGAACCCTGAGTCCTAGGGTCCTTCATCCATTTTCCAAAAAGACCTTCCCAAGCCGTAAGCACCGTATCATCGTCTAATACCGTCTTTGGAACGCTGGCAGCAATACCATAGCCCAATATAGAATCTGCCTTGTTCAGCGCCTCCAAAATGGCCCTATTCCGTTTTTGTGGATCTTTTAGATCTTCGGCAGGTTTGGCCGAGAAAAAGCCGCGCGCGGTGTTGATCCATAACTCCAGGGATGCTTTACTCAAAAAATTGTTGACCGCATCGCTTCCAACACGGTTCGCCTCAGATTCCATTTCCCGATCGCTTCCCCATTTGAACCCAAGCGTCCGCATACCTTCCGCGAACGTAAAAGCCAACTCTTTTTTTTGCCTAAAGCGTTCGATTTCGGCCTTGAGATCCTTCATTCGAAAACGCGCTCCACCGACCCGATAAGCTTCTTCCTGAATCTCGCACCGGCTCAGGATCTCTCGCCCCCACAGATCCATCTGGATCGTATCGGCTGTGCTATCTGGATCCAATTTCTCTCCATAGATCTCAAAATGGATCTGACCCAGCACGGGACGCAACAGGAACTGCGTAAGAAGAACATCCTCAGGGTGAAAACCCTCTTCCCTGGCCTCCGCCTCAAGCATTTTCCAATCCTTCTGACTCAATGCCCCCATAGCTTGCGCAAAACCGCCCACGGGCAGGCCAAACTCTTTTTCAAAACCTCTTGCGACAGGTCCGAGTCGTGTCGGTTCCACCTTCAGGACCTTCAGATTTTCATCCCGGACCTCCTCAAGAGATCCCCCCTTCGCAATCGCTTCCGCGGCGCGGACCACCCGGGCTTTATTGGCTCCTTCGTAGTCCCGGATCCGCTGACTTACGGCTTGGCTCTCATTTTGAATGCTGGAAGCACCCACCTTCTCGCGCCTGTCGACCGACTCTTTGTAATTCTTAATGAATTGATGCACCATGATCTCCATCCAAAGATCCGGAGTCATCTTCCGGCCGTTGAGAACTTTCTCAAGATCGAGATCCGCATCCTTCTCGGAGTCCTTCAAAAATTTAATAACGACGGCCCTCAGCTCGGGATCCGTCGAAGCGAAAAGCTTTTTTGTAAAAAGATCGTAAGTGTCTGCATCAACTGATTTTTCGAGTGATTCCGGAAGGCCCGTAAAAACGAAAGCGCTATGAGCCGCCTTGACAAAATCCTCAAAGGCATATCGCGCCTTCATCCGCGAATTTTCGGAGGCTCCATCCCCTAGCATTTTATCGATCGCAGCAAAACATCCAAGCCACCATTCATCGTTGTGGATCTGATCTTCTCCTTGAGAATCCAACAAAAAACTACCGGGCAGCACATCTTCGAATTTGGCCGTAAAGGACTTTCTGAGAAATCTCAAATCGCCTAAGTCATAGCCGCCCTGTTTTTCCTTAAGAACCTGCAACGGCCGGTAATCCATATTCCATGGATCCCGGTAATGCTCCCGGATCACCGCATTCTTGTTCTGGATCGTCTCATATCCGCGCCGCGCATTTCGGATCTCACCGACAACGGTTTCAAGAGAAAGAGTATTCTTGTGCTGAAGAATATTAACCGCCTGCATAAAGGCGAAATCTTTCAGATAGTTCGATACCATCACGACTGGTGAACGATCGTCTTCCTCAAGATGCGGATGCTTTAACTCGACATACTTGACGATCAGGGATGACAAACCGGACCGGCGATCTTCAAACAGATCCACCAGGATCTTACGGGCCTCTTCCGGAGTAAACTCATGCCCTTCCCGGAATTTATATTTTGCGTTGATCGAATTAAGTTCCTCCAGGAACATTTGGCTCAGAGACGGCAGCAAGTCTTTGTAAGGATTGTCCTCTGTCATCCGCCCGCTGACGCTCAACGCTGCCAAGCCTTCCAGCTTGATCTCAAAAGCATATCGGGACAATTGTGCCTTCCAGTCGGGATAACCGAGAATAAGCCGGGCTTTCGAGGCCAACTGACCCTGGTCCATCTTTGCCGGAGTGCCATCATCACGCAGGTGATAGAGCATGTAAAATGACTGCAAATACATTTCCGCATAGGTCCTCTGATGAATAGCCTCAAGCGTCTTCCCTGGATCCTGAGCGTCGAGCTCGTTATAGTTGGCAAGCTCCCGGAGCCAGGACGACGCTTTATTAAAATCATACTGTTTATCGCGAAGGCCGCCTGCCCCCTCATGTACTCCGACAATCTTCCTCACAGCCTGTGTCTCTTTACTGTGGACCCAGAAGGGCTGCTTCGAGGTCAAAGCCTCGCCCTGAGCTAGTTCAGCTGATAGAGTAGCGCCTTCAGCCTGGTTCGCTGTCTGGACATCGCGGAGCATTATTAAATACGAAACGGGATCAAGGTCTCGGGATTTCGGATTTTTTCGGATCGCAAGGAGAGCCTCGTCCATGCTCGGCAGTTGGGACCGCGTCAAGTGAGAATCCTGATTCTCCAGCTCATATATAGCCAACTTCTCCAGGTTCTTCGAAATGAACTCCGCGGCTTTATCGCTAATAGGTACCCCCGATTTTCTCAATGCCTTCGGGGCTGACTCTCCCAAGGCCTTCCACCCCCCATCTTTCTTCAGGGCTTCCACTTCTTCTTTAGTTCCCGCGAGACTGCTCGGATTATTCGCGGCCTTAAATATCGCGATGCGACGGGCAAACGTGGCCCGGCCGAAATCCAGAAAATCTTCTGCGCCAACTTTGAGCGCTTCGGAACCCAACTCCTCCTTCTTTTCAGCTTCGAATTTCTCGACCAGATCCCTAGCCACGGTCATTCTGTCCCCGATCTTTTGACGGGACGACGATGCGTCAAACGACTTTGTCGCATCGGTTTGTGCCATATAGTTCGTGATCAACTCATTTCCTCGCGGAGTAAGCATGACATGGAACAGAAGACGGATCCTCTCCAGAGCATCTTCCCGCTCTTTCAGCGTCTCGCCCGCAGGCTTTCCATCTCTATCAACGAATTTTTCCCAAACCTTCCTCGTTTTTCCGCCACGGGCCAACTCTCTAGAGATCGACATCAGAAGACCGAATTGTTCTCCTTCCTGATCATCCGTAAGGATATTGGGGGCGCCCGCGGGAGGCAGGGGTTTTTCATGCTCGGGCGGTTGGACGCGAAGCGTGGCTTTGACGCGCTGGACCACGTCCCCGGGATTATAGGCGCTCTTGAGCGTGCCCGGCTCGGGTTCGGCCCATGCCCCGACATTATCCGCATTCGGATCGTTTGATTGGGCGACATAACCCTGCGCGAGGGCCTGAGCCGGCTCATTGATCCGGATCGCCGCGTTGGGAATATACCGTTCCATGTTCGCGTTTTTCAGGGTGATCCACTGCCCTGCGGCCGGAATGGAAGCACTGGCCACAAGCCCTGTTTTATTTTCGATCGGAACTGTTCTTTCACCCACCGCAAGACCGTTGGCGTCGTGGACATCCCCGATATTATTCGAGCTGAACTGCATCAGCTTGAGTCCTGTGAGCTGGATGGCTTGTTTAGCCCGGAGCGTAAAGGAAACCGACATATCCCCTGAGACAGGATCCCCTTTCTGATCCATCACGGTTGACGGAGGAAGGATCACGAGATCGTCAGCGACAAGATTTCCTGTCTCATCCTCCATCGCGCCGGTAAGGAACATGGACCCGTCGGCTGCCCGTTTGACCTCAAGCTTTGTGATCCTCATATTGTGATGATATTTGCCCTGGCCCCCGTCCGCCTCGGTCCAACCCGGCGTAACAAAACTCGTTCCCCAATCAAGACCGGGAAGTGTGGCACGGAGATAGCCGTTGCCTTTGATGCTGGCGACCTGGCGGCTTTCTCCGTCGATCGTCTGAAAGATCCGAAATTCAGTGGCTTGCACGACACGGCCATTCAGTAATTTGATCTCGATATTCCGGGTATCCGGCCCGCTGTCCTCGGCCCACTTGAAGGAAAATTCCCCGGCAACAGCCTTTTCCGGCTTCGCAGCCGGTTCTCTTTCCGGCGCCTTGCTCTCAGGCTTCACTTCCGTAGTTGCGCTAGTCGCAGTGGATTCAGTCGAGGTTCCGCTAGTCGAAGTGGATTCAGTCGAGGTTGCGCTATTCCCAGGGGCCGACGCTTCTTGGCCTCCCGTGGCGGCTGAATGCGTCGCAGCCTCGGATGCCCCGATCAGGGTGAGCTCTGCGGGCATGGTAAACAGGAAATCCCTCGCGCTCAGGTTCATAGGGTTCGTGCTGCGTCCGGAAAGACCGGCCGTTGCTTTCCCGGCGGCGGGCCCCGCGGCAGAGAGTTCGCGGCCCAAGTTAAGAGTGATCTTCAGCGTGGCCTTGAGTTCCTTCAGGCGTTTGTCAAGCGGCAGGTCCTGATAAGCCTTGCGCTCACCCGCGTCTTCAATGTGGGTTCCGTAAAGCAGATCTTTCAGAAGGCCCATCGCGCGGCCTTCTTTGATCCCGCGCTTGACGGACTCGATGGTCTCCTTCATACGGGCTTCCCAGACATCAATGTCTTTTTCGGGATTCTTATTCCCCCGAGTCATTTTGTTGGGGTCATCAGCCTTGAGGGATTCATTCTTAAGAAGCATTTCGTGGATCATTCGCGCACGGAAAGCGCCGGGTGAATGATCCCGCAGATAATCGTCAGTGTGCATCGGAATGTTATTCAATATCTCCATCAGGTCATACACGGAATAAGCGATGACGGGCCACTCCTTCGGATCAATACCCAGCAGGAAGAAGAACTGGTTCGCGGCCTGAGCGTCCGACCAGGGACTTCGCATGGAAGGATCTTTTTGAGTGCTGAGCGCGATCGCCTCGTCCGGCATTCCGGCATTCTTTTTGTCGCCCCAGACAATTGCGTGATAGCCGCCGGCCTTCCAGATGTTGTAGTTTTTGAGCTTGTCAAGCGGCAGCTTGTGCTCATGGACACGGAACCAGAGGTTGTTGAGATTGAATTTCTGAGCCTGGCTCTCAACGCGTTCACGCATGGCTGCCCTTTTCTCATTTTCCAGCTTCAACTGCTTCGCATCACCTGTGAATTTCGCCGGGTCAACGGGCATCATATCCTCGACCCGCATGTTCTCGAGTCTCGCGCTCATGGCATAAGCCAGAATCACGCCATATTCCTGGGGATCATTCATACTGAAAAGCACGCCGCTGGGGCGATAGTAGTGATTGAGGGTCTGCCGGACTTGGGGAAGGCTGACGAAGACGTCATCAAACCACGCTCTCACCGCCGCTTTTCCATCGTTCCCTTCAGCTGTGATCCCCACGCTCGCACGGAAAGTCGGCGTATCGTAGGCGTTTTTGAGGAGCGCGAAAAACTCGCTGAAACCTGTGACCTTGTAGCTATAGCCCGTATCTTCAACGGCCTGGTTTGCGATGATAGTCGTGATCCCAACTCCCCCGTTCACCACGCCCCACGAATCCGCCATAGTTTCAGACTTCTTCGGGTCATTTGATTCGAGAAGTTTTACATGCACCTTGTTCGCTCGATCCACCTCGATATAGTGTTGGGTATCATCGAGCCACGCCTCTTTACCCGCCGATTCCATGAGACCGAGCTTCTCATCCTCCGTGCGGAGTTTGTTGGCAATGACATTCACGGCGAGGGGATCCATCTTCGTGACCCCTTGAGCCGTCATCCTTGCCTTCGCCGCATCGATATACTGAACATCCACAGTTTCGTTCCCCGTGAGGACCTCGAGTTTCTGGTTGGGGCCCCAGGCGACATCTTTCCTTAAGATCTTTTTCTCCGGGATCTCCTCGGCCTTGAACTTACGGGCAGCGAGCCGCTCGTTCAACTTCACTTGCGAGGCTTCGCTCATAGGAGAACCAAAACCCAAAGCCTCCGGGTCGATATTCGGTGTTTTCATTCGAATGAAGTTGAGGAGGTTAATGCGGATCTGCTCGTGCTGATAAAGAGCCGCGACATTTTCACGGGCCACACGGGTTTCCATACTCTTGTAATCATGCGTGAAATCAAGGCCCATGCGCATGGCGAGACCTGACTCGATCATCACTTTGGCGTCCTGCGACCGAAGGTCCATCAAGGCATCCCCGTAAAGGAGCGCCTGCTCGGCCGTCGCCAGAAAGCTAATCAAAATCTCCGATAACTGAATGCGGGCGTCCTGGTCCATTTTCCGGACCGCATCGATCAACTGCTTTTGCCGCTTCTCGTTGATCTCCTTATTGAGAACGGTATCCCCGCCCCAGAACGTCAAAGTTTTGTCCAGGACCAGCTCCTTTTCGCCGTTCACGCGGCCGGCCGTAATGCCGAACTTGGTCAGGTTGCCGAGGATCTGTTTGGCTTCGATCACAAGCGTGGCGAGCTGGGCCTGGGATCTCTTGTAATCGCTGCTTTCAGTGTAATCCTCCAGATTTAGCTTTCCGTCTCGGAGCGCCTCGGCCAGGACACTGCCCTGGTGAATGATGTACGCGCTCTTGTCTTCCTGACGGCTCTCCTCCTGAAAAAGGAAAATATCGGACACGCTGACATCGAGGGCTCTGGCCAGATTCGACTTGGCCTCATTGACGGAGATCTTCAACTCGGCAATGCGCCGGGCGTGGTTGAACTTTAAATCGCGGTTCTTGTTGATCTCTTCTTTCGTTGCCTCGAACGTCCTCTGGCCCGCCGCGATCAATCCCACCAGGCGTGTCAGGTCCGCTTTCTCTTCGGGAGCCAATAGATTCAACGCGGCCTGTTCCTGCTCAAGTTGAAGGGCTTTGACCTCGTAGTCCAGAATCGCGTTCTTCGTCTCGGCATCCTTATGGTACTTCGCTTCATGAACCAGAAGTTCGATTTTGGCGCCCTGATAGTCATGGAGAAGCTCCGCCGGATTGATCTCCGGGTGGATCGTCATCATATGATCCACGTTGGACAGGTGCTTTTTGGCAGTGGGACTGGTGAACGGGCTATCGAGGAACCCGCCGGAGGACGCCCCCGCGATCCAGCGCCAGTTCTCCTTGGCGTTCACGGCGAGCATTTGCTGCTGAACCCAGGCCCGCATGACCGCGGGATCCTTGGCAGCGGCCGCATCGATCGTCACCGTCGCGGCCCCTTTCAGATTCGCCGTTTTCTTCGCCAATTTCTCATAATCGACGCCGCGCTGGCGCAACTGATTCTTGACATCCTTGAGGCTGGAATAAATGTGAACCAGGCTCTCTTTAAGCTCCTGAACCTGCTGAGCGTAACTCTCCGTCGTCACCGGGTTCCCGAACGCGGAGTTCGACGTGATCTCAAGTTTGTTCCCCCCGCGGCTCTCTCTCTCTTCTCTCCACTTTTCAACGATGCGCACAAGGGATTCAATGTAATCGCCAAGACAGACCAACGCGGCATATTGATCTACCAGCGCGTTCGAATCGACTTCATCACTATGCAGCTCATTCGTCACGTTGATCATCTGTATCTCGAGATTGGCCAGGCCCTCGTTCACCGGCAGGCGGTACTTCTCATTACTCAGGCCCGTCAGCCGCGCCGCGGGCTTCCCGACTCCGGGGGCCGATTCCAGCACCTCGCCGGCAGTCCACTCGATCAGATTCCACCAGGGCATGATGCCGGTGCTCGTGCCGCCGGTCGAGGAGTACATCACCCCAATCGTGACCCCAGCGGTGTATTTATCCAATCCCTTTTCCTTGATCTGAACGACAGTCTGGCGCGCCTTTTCAAGCTGAGCCATCACGGAATAGTGTTCCGCGAGAGAGCTCAGTAATGCGACTTTGGCATGAAAGCGCTGGCTGACCTTCGCGGCCTCGACGATCTGAGAGGCTTTGATATGATTGTCGTGAAGCATGTTGATCAAGGACGGGCTCTTCAGATAATCACTCTCAGCAAGAAAATAATAACGGATCGCTTCGGTTAGCGCGTTCGAGCGTTCGGCGGCCGAAAGAGTGGTGTTCTGCGCGCGAGTGAACATGTCGCGGGCCTTCTCCATCCTCTTGACCACCATGTCGATATCCCGTACCGCCTGATCATGCTGAGCGCCCTCATCAGAACTCGTGAAAAGACCGCCCACAAGCGGCAGATGCGCGAGCGTTCGCTGGAGACCGTTTGGGCGCGAGCGATCCGCGTGATAAGCGCGCAACTGCTTGAGCTGGCCGAGGCCTTCCGCCGTCAGGCCCTGGAAATCCCTCATCGCGGGATCAAAACCCTCGCGCAGCCGGGTCACCTTGTTATCCTTGACCACTACCAGCTCCGGATACGGATTACGGAAATGAGAAGGCGACAAAGGCGCATCCTTATAACGAGCAAGAAAGGCACCCGCTTTTCCATCGTCCTTAGTCCCATAGCGCAGACCGGCCAACTGCCGGAATATGAGCCCGAGCTCCTCAAGCAGGGACTGGGCCGTTTCAAGCTTCATCTTGTAGACCTGCTGTTCCGCGAGCGCCGATTGGTAACTCACTTCGGTTTCCTGCTCCTGGCGTGTCCCCTTATATTTGTCAGCCTCGGCTTTTAGCTTCAAGACCTTCGCGTCTTGCAGGGATTTTTGCTCGGCAACAATACGGACAAGATTATCCACGCGCAAAATGGAATTATTCAGGCGCTCCACGCTGTTCAAATAAAGCTGTTTTTTCTGTTTAAGAAAGTTTCCGGCGGCGTCCTTCGCGAGAGCTTCTTCCGTGGCATAAAGGCCGGTGAGCCGCGAGAGATCGATCAACGTCAGGCGGATCGAAGCGCCAATGCTGACGCGCTGGGAACCCCAAGCTTCCTTGCCGTCAAAGATGCTCGCTGTTTCCATGTTCCCATAGCCATACCCGACGCTCAAACCCGCGCTAGCCGTAAGCCAGCTCCGGTAGGCGTAGTCCAAACGATCCGAAGAGAATTTCGCGTCCTCAGCAGAAAGATTCTTGTCGAAAACTTTCTCCCGGGTGAATGCCGTAAGGGCCCGGGCTTCCCCGTTGTCACCCCGCAGAAACTTGGCGACATCCTGACCTTCCTTGAGAAGGATCTCTTGCGAAGGGATCTTGCCCAGTTTCACGGTGATCTTTCCGGATTTCGGATCGACCGGGATCTGCTGTTTGGCCAGATCGGCAAGAACGATGTTGTAGCGTTCCTTGGTCGTTTTTTCGCGAAATTTCTGAATGGAGTCCTCAACGATCCTCTGAACACCGTCGGCGGCCAGAACACGGTCACGCATCAACATATAATCCCGGAGAGAACTATCGCGCAGAAGCGAGTACTGATGCTGTTCCTTGATCTTCGAGGCCAGCAGCATGTCGCGGAGATATCCCTTTTGAGGGTCCTTCTCGACCTGTTTGCGCGCCAAAGAGACTTGATTCACGATCTTCTGATACCCCTGGTAGGCCGCCTCAAGCGAAGCCAGGCTACGGCGGTCCTGCTCGTTCTGATCCATCATGGAACGCACCATTCTCGCGAAATTGGCAGTTTCGAGAGAGTACTTCGCATCCCCCTGCTTGGTTTCAAAGAGTGTCTGAAGATCAAAAACAACATTCAGCCGGAGAATATCAACGGAGAGAATATCCCCGAAGCCGTGCACCCCGAAATAGCGCAGCAGGTCAAGCGTGGCATGAGGGGCATAAGCGGTTGCCGTCAAGCCAAGTCGCTGCTCACGGTCGGACATGCGTGATTCCACGACCTTAAGGTCGGTGCGCGCCTTGGCCATCGCCGAATTCGCGAGGCTCGTCGAGAGACCGTACTTCGCCGAGACGATCTGGAGGTTCTGGAAGGTGATGTCGCCGTCGGGTATAGAAAAAGTCGCTCCGGGGTTTACATCCAGATATTTTTTGATCTGTTGTTGGCTCCGTTCCTTGGCGGCTTTGTACTGGGAGATCTCGGCCAGGCTTTCCGAGATCATCGCATCGATCATCACGAAGCTGATCGGCCGCGCGGATACAGCGGGGATCCTGGAGGCTTCTTTCTTGATATTATTGAGGTCATCGATGGCTTTCTGTGTCTTCGCGATGTGCTCATTGGTGAGCGCGATCAAATAGAACTCGGCGAGCATGTTGGACATCATTTGCTCACGGTTGCGCATGAACTCCGCAGCGGCCCTGTCCCGCTCCGCGCCGAAGATCTCCTTGTTCTTCACCCAGTGGGTATCGTAGATCTGGAAGGCAGCCGTCAGGACAAGCTGGAATTTACTCTCATGCAGGAACTGGTCGGCCGCCGCCGGATTTTTGAGCTGAAGAAGCGCGAAAAAGCTGACCAGCCCGCGGTCCTGAGAATTGTTCATATCCAGCGTCCGACCAAGATAATCCTTACCGGAGAGAACACTCTGAAAATGATCGAACTGTGTCCGGTAATCACCGACGGTAATATTATCGATCGTCAATGAGCTTCCGTCCGGTTTAGTGCTTGTAAACTCCATCTTAGTGGAATCCGGCAGCGTCCCGAATTTCCTCGCAAACGCGTCAATTCCGGGGTAGGTATACTGCATATACCCCCGCGCGGTCGCATCGTCTGCGAGATAGACGGTGCTGCCATCCAAGACGGTCTGCGTAAGACCGGTTTTTTGATCTGTTACGGACGTGTTGCCATCCGCGCTAATTCTAATCGACTGCACCGTAGACGTCGCGCTCGGCGTGACCTGCTCGTGACGGTCCAGAACACGCAGTTGACCCGTGAGGCCCACCTTGAGCTGATTGATCAGGGTGTAGTAGTCCCGAAGGGTTTTCCAGACCTCCACGGCATCGCGGTTTTGCGCGAGCGCGAGAGAAACGTCCGCCGGGGTCTTTCCATCCTTGTCGGGATCCGGATTACGAGCCTTCAGGAGTCCGACGCAGCTTTCAACCGATGCGGGAGTCGCCTTCCCTTCGTTCTCACGCGAGACCCTCACCGCTCGGTCGAGGATATCTCCGGAAAGTCCAAGGACTGCCGACGCCGTCGCCTGGCGGCTGGAAGGAACGATGATATCCATGAAAGTCGCGATGGTGTCTTTAACGTCCCACCGGCTCGTTTGACGCACTTGGGGCTCGCCGACCGCTCGCTTGCCGATCTCTTTGATCTTGTCAACTCCGATGAGGAAACTGATCGCGGACTGGATATCAGCAGCGGTGAGAACCTTTTGAGATTTTTCAATGGTCGGTGCGCCTAAAAAGTGGTTCTGCACATATTCATAAGTAAAGTTCTTTCCCGGCTTGAGTTTGGAGATTCTAACGATCTGGTCCCATGAAAGATTCTGTGCCTTCATGGATTTCAACAGGTCCCGGTAGGTTAGATCCTTCGCTCGCGTGAGCTGCTTCATCGCGATATCCTTCTCAGCCTGGGTCTTGAAGCCCGTCGATATCGTTTCGGTAACCTTGACCTCCTGCGCGGCTACAAGTTCACGGTCCTTGTACTTGGCGGCTTCCGAATCATAGACTTTGATCAAGATCGGACTTCCATAGGCGTTGAGAACCGGATTGCCAAGTTTGCTCTTCTTACCATCCGGACCCACCCGAACGGCAACTAAGGCATAACGATACTTCCCACCGGAGTCTTCATTATCCCTAAAAGGATGAAAGATCAACCCCAAGTCGGGACGAGCGCCGTATTCCTTGTCAAAACTTTTGGTCGAGGTCTCATCCACCCCCTGAAGCGCCAAAACTTCTGGCGTCATCTCTTCAAAAGACTGATACAGGGCGCGCGGATTCCCCACTTCGCCATGGTCGACGGTCACAACACCCCGGATCCCGGTACCCTCAGAAAGTTTCTCGGCAGTTAATGTAAGCCGCTGATGCTCAGGATCGAATGAAGGCGGACAGATTTCGACCGTATACCCATGCAGGTTATTGACTTGGCTGTCATCGTTCAATTTTAGCTTGGAAACGATGCCCTCATTTTTCACGGCCGCCGGGTCCGGCAGATGGACATCGACCTTGTTCTTATCTTCCAACCCGATCCTGTCATTGGCAAAGAGTCCCCAGGTCGTCCTGCCGGTCTTCGAGACCGCGATGGGAACGGGATTTCCCTTTTCGTCAAAGATCCTGATGATGGAACCCGCGGGGATAGCGCCCAGGATCTTGCTGTTCTTGAGATCCTCTTCTGTCACTGTTCGCTTGTTCTTAAGCGCCTCTTCTACAGCTTCGACCCTCTGCAGATTCACAGCAGTCGTAGAAAGGATTCCCTCGCCCGGAACTGTGGCGCCTTTTTTTCCGGCAAGTCCATTCATGGCGGCATCATCGACGAGACCTCGTGTTCCGTCTTCATGCTTGCGCTCCGTGCCATTAAAGGCCGTGATGCGAATGGAATCCTGATCATAACCAAGCTTGACGCGATACCCCACACGAGCCTGAGGATAAAGCTGCTTCACAAGTTTTCCGGTCGTGGGATCGATGATCTCGTAGAGCTCAGTACCGATCGTAAAAGCGCCGTCTTTCATGACGTTCCCGATATAAGCGTCTATTTGCTGGGAAATCCCGTCAGCGCCATTGCGGACAAACTCGGCTTCCCGGCGGCCTTCATTGTTATCCCGTTTGTGTTCGGCGGGACCTTCTTTGTCGTCGCCTTGTATTTCGCCGTGCCCGTAGACATTACTCCGCGGAATGCCAAGGGCATCCACGACCTTCGCGATGATCTCTTTCTGCAGAAGTGTCGTCGGCAGCGTCCCCGGATTCGTAACAGGATCCAGCGGTTTGTCGTCATAGTCGACCTTGCCGTTCTTAGCTCTGTCGATATTCGTGATAACAATGCTGATGGTGTCCTTGTTGTACCAGCCATTCCCGCCAAAGTTGTCATAAATCCCGACCGTTGGCTGATTGATCGCCGCGGCAAGATAAACCGTGTCCTCATCGATAATGATGCTGTAACCCACTTTATTCTCAGGCTGATTCTGCGATTTTAGTACAGCCCTGGCGTATTTTTCCTGCGCACTGTGGATGATCATCCGGGTGGGAGGAACCGGACGTGTCACGCCATTGAAACCGCCGAAGTCCGTGACATAGCCGAGCTTATCAAACTCGGACCGGAGATCGACAAATTTGACTCCTTTGGCGGCCAACGCCGCGGCCAAAGGCAAAGCGTCCGGTAAAACACCCGGAAAATCTTCGGCCACCGCGATCAGGGGAAGATCTTCCTCGCCCGCCACAACTTTTTCGGTTGAGGCTTCTTTTTTTGCGGGCTCTTGCGTCGGCGCTGCCGTTTTGGCGGGTTCTTGTTTTACTGCACCCTGCTTTGGCGCGCCCTTTTTAAATGTGGTCGCCTCTTTCGCGGGAACCGGTGCGGTCTTTACCTCTGAGACGGGAGGATTCGCAAGAGCCGCCAACTGCCCCAGAACAGCGGGCGTAAGACGGGTCATTATTTTCTTAGTAATCAGGCCGTATTCCCCGGGAAGGGTCCCTTCCTTGATGCGCAAGGCTTCAAGATCCGCCAAGGCGGCCGTGAGAGCCGCATCGTTCATCGAGCGAAGTGTCTCCGCCGCGGCCAGAGCGGCGTTCTGAAAATCAGCGCTGGGCGTTTTCCCGTTCAGGTCCCGGTCCCGGGTTCCAAGCGTGACGCCTTTCAATTTTTGGGCGGCATCGATCAGGGCGGTGATCTTCAGCGCATTTTCCGCGGCGGTCTTCTTATCTTCCTCGGCCTTGGCCTTTTCAGTATTTGCTTCCTCCTCAGTCTTTAATTTCGTCTCAGTGACAGACGCTTTGACTTCGGTGGGCGTGGTGGTAGTAGGCGTGGCTTCCTGCTCCGGCTGGCTTGCGCCCTTAGTCTCGGTCGCTCTTCCTTCCGGCGTCGTTGTAACAGGACTGACAGCGGGTATGGTTTCCTGCTCCGGCTGGCTTGCGACCTTAGTCTCGGTCGCTTTTCCTTCTGGCGTCGTTGTGACAGGACTGACAGCGGGTGTGGCTTCCTGCTCCGGCTGGCTTGCGGCCTTAGTCTCGGTCGCTCTTCCTTCCGGCGTCGTTGTGACCGGAATGACCTCGGGGGTAGAAGCCCTCGGGGCCACCACGGTGCTGGTCATGGCCATCATTCCTATCGCGGCAGGTCTCATCGTTCTGGCCGCATTTATAAAAGTTGATTTCACCTGTCCCCAAAATTCAGCGAGCTTCGGCGGGGCCGTCACTTTTACGGTCTTTTCAACCGGCTGTTCTTTGGCAACTGCGGGAGCGGTCTCTTTCGCGAGTTCAGCGGGTTTCGGGGATACAAGGCTTGCAAGATCGGCCGTTTTGTCCCCCATCAGGCGGGCTTGGATCAATTCGAGATCGGAAAGTTCCTTTTGCGCCTGCGCCTGCTGTTCGGGCGAAAAAGCCTTCGCCAGATCACGCCGCGCGTTCTCGACGGCGGTCTGCGCTTCATATTCCTGAACCGTGGACATTTTCAATTCCGGCGATGTTGCGGCCTGGATCTGTTTGAGCTTCATCTGGGCTACTTCAACCGCCGTCGAAAGCGCCGAGAAGCGGGCGTTCTTTCCTTTTTGAAGCTCCAGCAAACCTTCCAGGTCCTGGATCTCCCGGGACGAAACAGCCTTGGAAAAATTCCGCTGAGCTTCGTCGAAAGCGAGCTGCGCTTTGTATTCCTCCACCGTGGACATCTGTTGCTCGGGCGAGGCTTTCGCCTTGATCGCCACAAGAGCCTTTTGTGCATCCTCGGCGGCTTTTCTTGCCTCATCGACAGGCTTCACGACCTCTTCCACGCGTGTCAACATGACCGGCACATTGATCACTCCGGGTGCTGAAAAAAGATCTGGGGCGAACAACGGTTCCGCAGTGGCTGCGGGGGCAATGAAACCCAGAATGGAACCCAATCCCGTAGCGGCGGAAGTTCCCACTGACCGCAAAGCTTCTGGGAGCTTCTTACTGACGACGGACCAATAAGTGGTCTTTTCCATCGCCGCGATCTGCTGACGGGCATTTACAATGAATGCGGCTTTCTGACGGCTTGGCTCGGGGCCGAATTTTTCATCCGCCATTTTTTCCAGATTCTCTTTCAGGACCGGCGCCCGTTCCACCGCCTGCTTGGCGATCATGTAGGGCTGAACGATATAATCTGTGTTAATTCCCGTCACTGCGGTTTGCAATCCGCCGAGAAGACCCGATGCGAAAGCCCGGTCCCACAAGCTGACATGGACCCCCTGCTTGGCCAGCTCCGCCTGGTGATCCTGCTCGAGTTTATTGCCCTCAATTCCCTTGATCCCCGAACCGAAAAGATGGAAATTCTGAAGGCCCAGGGCCGAGCTGATCACCTTGTCGAGACCTTCCGCGTAGTGGACAATAACCGCGATTTCGTGCGTCACCACCCACATCGAGAAAGTCCCGAAGATCATGGAGATCCAGAAAGGCGAGCTGGTCAGCACGTCGTGGCGGGCCTGGGCGTTGATCGACATGTTATAGCGTAAGCCCTTCTTTCTCTTGAGATCCGACGGGAGCTCAACCTTCCCCTCGGGGTCCTGGATACGCAGAGCGCGATCGATCGCGGCAAGAGCAAGGCCGGTGTCATAGCCATTCATTCCGGAAACCCGATCGCTGACATCCCGCCGCATGAGTTTCAGGATAATCGCCTTTTGTTCCGCGGAGAGGGCGATCCAGTCAGGAGTCTGCAATCTTTTGGCCCAGACTCCCGTCGTCGTCAGGTCAAGGATTGAAACAAGCGAAAAGGACGAGGGCTCGATCCCAAGACTCTTGAGCGCCGCCGCATCCAAGTTCGCGAGGCGCATCATATCGGCCATCGTGTCGCGCGCTTTGAGCTCGCGGGCTTTGGCCGGGATCTGGGTCGTAAACGCCAAAAGGAAGTTCAGTGTCGCGGAACTGGAAATGGCCTGGAAGGTAAAATGTATTTTATCCCCCAGAAAGGCGAAGATCGTTCCCTTGGCCTGGACCACGGAACCCAGGTTCAGAAGGTCAAAATGGGGACCGGCGTGCATGCCGGGGAGCGAAGGAATGGGAATGCCGAAAACATTGAGTGCCTTGGAGCCGATAAAATCCTCGGTCCCCGCCGGGACTACGGCCCAGGACGGCGGAGAAACGCCGAGCCACATCAGCCCGCCGAAAATCGTCGCAAGAATCAAATGACCGATGATACGGTTACGCAGCCAATTCGCCGGAAGATCTTTCCCTTCGGCCTTTGCGGCTCGGTAGGCCCGCACCTGATTATACAGGACATAACCCCAAACGCCTGCGCCGATCACGGCAAACACCGGCAGCGAAGTCCCGGCCGCCGTCAGGATAAGACCGCTGACCTGGCTAAGGACCATAAGCTTGGCGCGCTTCATGAAGAATTCAAACAATGCGGCGATCTGAGTTGTTTGGAGGGTGACCCATATCGCGTAGCCCGGTCGGGTACGGATAAAACGATCAAACCGTGAAAGGATTTTAGACGCTTCGGGATTGCCGGCGTTATCGACCATAGCCTGAGTTTCGGCATCGTTGGTCCAGCGGAAATGATTGCCGCCCAGAATGAAGTAATTGATACGGAGCCGGAAATACTGGAGGACAAATCCATCAAGCAAATGAAAAGGAACGCTCACGAAGATCTTGAGCGCGAGACCCATCGCTGTGAGGAAACCCTGTTTCGCGATGCTCTGCGTCCCGCCCTTCTCCTGCCACATCGCCATAGTCTTCATGACCGCGGAAGCCAGGAACCCGGCGACTACAGCAGCGATCATCGCCGTCGCCACAACCGGAAGGGCTGTCGTCAAACCCAAAATAATACCGACGGCGGTCCCGATCCCGACAAAGCGAAGAATGATCTTTTTAGCGTCCGCCTCGGCGCCGTCATCGGCGTGAAACATGTTGCTCGAATGAAATTTCCGGTAAGCCGCCCAGTTCTGTAGCTTGTAATCGATAGAAGCGCGCAGTCGCTTGGTCTTGTCCTTGATCGCCTTAAAATCGGGAGCGGCGGAGCCTTCAAGCCACATCGCCCCGTTCTTCGCTGAGACGATCCACCCGGCGCCTCTGGGATTGGCCCGGACGTCGATCCCGCTCTGAACGGCGGCCACTCTCCTGGCTCGAAGCACGAAAGCAATAATTCCAAAAACAACCGGAAAAGCCACCACGGTCGCTGGCATGACAAAGGTCAGAAGAGCTCCGGCAACAAGGCCGACCATTCCCCAGCCCAAAATGCCGCGCACCATGTAGGAGCCGAAGAAACGGCCCTGCGCCTTGGCAATGCGCGTCTTGACCTGGGTCACGGTTTCCGCGACAAGCACGTTTGCCTGCGACTTGACTACCGGCTTGACGGGCACTTTTCTTTTCACGACCGACGTCGCCGGCTTCACGACAGGCTTCGGAGTTTCAGCTGCAGGTTTGGCGGCAACAGGTGCCGGGGCTGCGGCTTTCGATACGGTTGCGACGGGTGCGGGAGCTGAGGCGGGTTCTGTCAGAAAACCCCAGGTTCCATGCATGAATGCAATGTTCCTATCCCGTAAATATCCATCAAACCTGGTGCGACTTTTGGGAACCTGATAACCAGCCGTCTTAAGCGAATCGTAAGTGCCGCCGGCACTTGCAGCATTCTGTTCTATTAAAAGCTGCAAAAGTTCGGCGGAAATCGAAGGAAGAGGTGTTGTGTTCCCATTCTCAGAAGAACGCGTTTCGTTGCGTTTATGCACAACAGCCGCGGAATCACTCTTGAGGCGATAGACAGTCAAGGTGTTCTTACCATCGGGAATCGAGGTGCTGGTTCGCTTAATGTACCCAGCGACCGCGACCTCTGAGAACTTCTCACTATGAAGGGTGAAGGCGAGAGTCTCTCCATTCTTGAGCGGCACCCGCAAAGTCGGATTTCTATTTTCAAGCGTCACATTGGCCGGACCAAACATTTCAAGAAGAGCGCCCAATTTAGCGCCATCACTATCCGTGATCTCATTGTCAGCGAGAAGCTTTTCGTGCTGGGCTGCAAAAACATTGGCCCGATCCTCCGGCTTGGCGTTCAGGATCGCGGAAGCGGCGACGAGCGGGAAATAGAGCACCGCATCGGAGGTAAATGAAGTGAAATCGAGCTCAGCCCCCTTCTCGAGGATCATTCTCCAGGGCTCCAACTGGAAGCGGGGGTCGTTTAAGACCGGCGACTTCGATTGGAGAAAAGCCTCAGAAAGCACTTTTTCGATCGGAAGCGGTGCTTCACGAAGGGCCGCGTCGTAAAGAGCGCTTTCCTTTTTCTTGTCGATCCCGGAGGAAATGCGCGGGGCGACTACTATATAAGAGATGTCTTTCTCGCGCAGGTACTTCTCGATCCCGGGGGTATGGAACCCGCCGGTTACGATCGCGGAAAACGTCTGGCCGCTGGAAAGGGTTTTCTCAACCGCTCGCCCGATCAGCACCGGGTCGCGCGCGATAGCGGCTTTATAAAAGCGCGCCACGCGCGGAAGGTCCTGATCGAGCATCTCCACTTGGGACGGCAATCCGTAGGTGAAGTGATATTGCTGCATGAGCGGTGTGAGAAAACCTGTGAAAGTCGCGGCTTTGAATTCCGCTTGGTGGGCGTAATAGAATTCGGCATCCTGCTTGGTGAGTGAGAAATCGAACATCTTGTTGTAAATGTCTAAGATTCGCATGACGTGATCCAACTGGAGCTGCTCCGGCGTCGTCAGGACTTTGGCTTTGACGGTGGTTTCGAGGAATTCGATCTCATCGAAGAGCGACACATCGATCGTGTCATAAAGCTTCATATATTGAAAGTAGGCCATGACATTTGCGTACTTCGCGGCCAGGTCTTCCCCGCCGGACATGGCCATACTGATCGACTTGATCAGGGTTTCCAGATAGCCGTAATAAGCCGACCGCTTCATCTTCTTCATGCGGAAGTGGACGGTATTGGTGAGAAAGCGAGAAAGCTCTTCGCGAGGAAGAATCTTTTTCAGGTCATTGATCAGGGCTTCGGTCTCGGGCGCTGCTTTTTCAAAATCAACTTTCTTTTCCAGGTCCACCAACTGGATCAGGGATTGCATGCCGGGATAAGCCTCAAGCTTGATCCCCTGCTTGCGGCCGAGTTCCACAAGATAGCGGACATACGCGACCAGTTCCGCGCCGCCATCCTGGTAGGCCGCCCTGCGGCGATTGAGTTCGCGCATTTCTTCTGGAAACACAAAACGGCTGATGCTTTCAAGAACCTTGCCCAACTCCGCAAGGATCTTTTCATCACGATCCTTGAACTGAAGCGCGTCCACGTAAGCGCTGCGGTTCTCGTTATAAAGGGCCTTGTCTTCCACGCCATAAAGCGTCATGGCGGGTTTATCCACGATCGCGAGATATTCAGGGCCGGTCAGGCGCCCCTGTTTCAGGAAATAATCGGCAACATTACGACGGGCTTCCTGGCTCGGAAAGAAAGAAAAGAGTTCGGTATAAAGCTCCCCGCTCGCGCCTTCGAGGTTGACCAAGCTGAGCTTATATTTCTCATTGAAATAGCGAATGATGTTGGCAATGTTGCGCTGGGCTTCCTCGTTGATGTGGGCATCCTGAATATGAAGCACGATCTGCGGGGAATGTCCCTTAAAAGTAGCCTTAATGGTCCCGTAGCTATCCGGAAGATCCGGACGATCGATCATGGAAAGCGCGGGCTGGGAGCTGAAGGGTGCGACTTGGGAGAGGCTTTGAGGATTCGGAGCAGCGGCGTAGGCTTTGTTAATTCCGCCGTCCCAAGCGATGGAGGTAAAGGTAAACACACAGACCGTCAGAAACGCAACGGTCCTTAGCCAAGGCTTAAAGCCATGTGTCTGCCAGCTGATCATCGGATTGCCGTCCTCTCATCGATTCGCTTGCGACTGTCAGGGATATAAAACTTATTTAAATACCTTACGAACCTCAATAGAAATATACACAATGGGGCCGTTAAAGTCAATGAAACATAAAAAACTTTTAATGACATAACCCTTTACAGATGAATACCTTACATTGCACCTTAAAAATACTTGATAATATACTGATTACAATATAACTCCTTATAGCATTACACTACACATCAAAAACGCTGATTTAGTTAAAAAAATTCGTCTCTTGATAAACTATATTATCTAGTTAATTAAATGTTTTTGTAAATTATTGAGTTTTAAACAATGGGACAAAGCGCAATTATTGAGCGGAAATGATTTCGTTGAATTTTCTGATTCTCTGCGGCCTCAAAGCAGCCCCGGATTCCAATAAAAAAGACCCCAGATAAATCCGAGGGGCTTCCCTATCAAAACAGGCACGGAGAAGAGTCGAACTCCTGGCCTCTGCAACCTGCCCGCGGGAAGGCGCAGCGCTCAGCCAACTGTTCTGATTGACATAGATCATACAGTTAATCAGCACAAGACTTGCTCTCAACAGATCTTGATCGAAAACAAGTGTGATCTACAGGCGGGACAAAAAAATGGTGGACCTGCCCTTGTCTCCCGATTCATTCTTGGACGGTAACAAGGACTGACCCAGCTTCCAATAAAAATGCCCCACGGGTTTCCCCGCGGGGCACTTCGCAATAACTGGACCTGAGGAGAGTCGGCGCCTTCCCCTGCCCCAAAACGCGACAGGTCCAGGTCGGCCACCCGTCCCTAAAACATGACATCTGTCATGTTTTATATCAGGACTCCCTTCGACTCTCCTTACGATCAAAAAAAATCCCCCGGTGGCAAAAACCACCGGAGGATTTTGGACCTGAGGAGAGTCGAACTCCTGGCCTCTGCAATGCGAATGCAGCGCTCTACCAGCTGAGCTACAGGCCCATGTCTTTCGTTTTTTTATCGGACGGTGACATGGACCAGTCCAATTACCCGTCCACTTCTCAATCGAGAATTGGACAGGCCCACACTTGCGTGGGAAGACCAAAGAAAGCAGTTACTGCAGGGCGGTATTATACACAATCTTCTATCGTTGTCTTCAAAACTTTGAAGGCCCGAAGCTGGTCTCTTTCATGAAAGATCTCATGAAAGAATCCATCAAACTTCGTCCGCTCTTTATACGGCGCGACAAGACGTTCGTAGACCCGGCACGAAGCCGCAGGATCCACCACGCGCTCCTCCCCCGCGATGAACATATGAACCGGAAAGGGAACCGAAAGAATGGGCTGCATTTGAAGGCGCGCCATGCTTGCGAGAAGCTCCTTAATCAGTTGGGCGGAGATAAACCGCAGGATAAGCGGATCCCCCCGATGCGCCGCGATCTCAGCAGGATCATGACTCAAAGATCCGGAACGCACCGGATTCTTGTAAATAAAACGAGGTGCGACAAGAAGTATAATACGATTCAGGATACCTAGGACCCCGCCTCCCGCTAGCCCAAGAAAAGGCGCCGAAAGGATCAGCATCCGTACTCCCTGGGGATTCTTAATCGCCCAGGTCAGCGCGACAAGCCCCCCCATACTGTGCCCAAAGAGAATAAATTGCTTCGGAATGGCCTGCTCAGCACGCAGGTGATCCACAAAAGCCGATAAATCCCTGAGATAATCCCCGAAGGCATTTACCGTCCCACGCGCACCCTCGGAGCGCCCCATCCCGCGAAGATCCATGACAGCGAACTGCGCGACGAGCCCTTTCATTTGCGTGGGGAATCTTTCGTAACGACCGGAGTGTTCGCCAAAGCCATGAACCATGATCACCGTATGGCGAGCCCCGAAAGACGGAAAAAAACGGTAAAAAATACGCGTCCCATCCCAGCTCCTAAAAGAGGTTTCCACCCAGCCGCTCATCCCTGGGGCCCCCGCGAATCCCTGCTCTTTTCCCACTCCTGATCGGTGGTGCGATAGAGCTCATCGATCGCCCGATGATGCTCTTTCATCACAACGCGGCGCTTGATCTTCTGGGTCTGCGTCATTTCCCCGCTTGCGGGCGTAAATTCCTTATCGATCAGGATAAAGGCTTTCACGGTCTCAAAACTCGCAAGACCCTCCATCCGGGCTTGAATCCTCCCCCCGACCCAAGCGTGAATCAACGGATGCCTCAGAAGTTCGGCGTAAGGAAGAGTGCCAAGTTTTTTTTCATCGGCATAGCGGAGGACTTCGGGCTGACTGGGAACGATCAGCGCGCACAAATAAGGCCGTCTGTCCCCGAGCACCACCACCTGCGTGAAAAGCGTGTCGGCGAGAATGCGCCCTTCTATATTTTGAGGAGCAACGTTTTTGCCTCCGGCCGTTACAATAATATCCTTCTTCCTGTCCGTGATATGGAGAAATCCTTCACTATCAAAATGGCCGATATCCCCTGTATGAAACCAGCCATCCCGGATACATTCCGCCGTAGCTAGGGGATTATTGTAATAGCCCTTCATCACGCAGGGGCCGGACGTCAGGATCTCACCGTCAGGGGCGACCTTCACCCGGATTCCCGAAATAGGCTTCCCTACCGAACCAAACTTCACGTCATCCACGGAATTCACCGCAATCACCGGTGACGTCTCGGTCAACCCATAACCCTCCAGGATCAGGATATCCGCCGCATAGAAGAACCGGGCCAGATCCTTAGAAAGAGGCGCCCCTCCCGAAATGAAAAAACGGAGCCGGCCCCCCATCGCCCGCTTCAGCTTGTTAAAAAAGAGCAGCTTGGCAACATGGTTATAAAACACCAGCCAAAGAGGTCTCTTCTGGCTTCGAAGCTTCATCTGTGCATTCCGGGTGCCGATACGAACAGCCCAGCCAAAAAGACGCTGCTTCCAGGCCGGAGCCTTCTTCACTTCCTCCATGATGCGGGCGTAGATCTTCTCGTAAAAGCGAGGCACAGCAACCACGATGGTGGGCCGTATCTTCCGGATATCCTCGGCCACGGTCACAAAACTCTCCGCGTAGGCGATTGAAACCCCGTAGGCGGCTTGGTAATAATATCCCGCCAATCTCTCAAAGATATGACTAAGAGGAAGAAAAGATAGAACAGAATCCTTTTCATCAATTCGGATACGTTGCCAGGAGCCCTGATAATTAGCAATAAGGTTCCTATGGGTCAACATAACTCCCTTGGGGGCACCCGTCGTCCCGGAGGTGTAAATGATCGTCGCCAAGTCGTCCCCAGCAACAGCCCTCACGCAGTCATCATACAGCCCGGGATGTTCCCGGCCCAATCGCTCACCAGCCTTCCTAAAATCAGAAAGGGACACGACGCCCTCCCCCCCAATCTCGGAGAAACAAATAATACCCGAAGAGAGGAACGACGCCCTACAACCTGCGATTTTCTGAAACAGCTCTTCTGCTGAAACAAAGATCGCTTTGAGGCCTGTATGCTCGAGGATATAACGGACATCTTCCGCGGAAGAGGTGGGATAGATTGGGACTGTCACAGCGCCAAGGCTCATGATCCCAAGATCTGCAAAAGTCCACTCGGCACGATTCTCTGAAAGAATGCCAACGGGATCGCCCTTACGCACGCCGATCGAGTACAGGGCAAGCGCGGTTTCGCGAACGATGGACATCCACTCACGCCATGAATAACACCCCGAGTACGCACCTTTAACCTTGAAGCGAAGCGCTACCCTTGAGGAGAACAGAGAAGCGCGCTGAAGAAACACCTGGGGAATATTGCCGCTTTCCTCAACGTTGTCGGGGGGAAAACAGGCGGGTTTTACAGACATAGCACCGTAAGGGACCTAGGTTTTTTTCGGTCTCCGCGCAGACACAGGAACGGGCTCCAGAGAAGAGTCCTCACCTCCAACGGCCGAAAGAAGTGCGGCATTACGCTGGGTTTCCTCGTGAATGATGCGAAGCTTCTCCTGAGCCAAAAGGGATTCTTTACTCGGGGCCTTGGAATTGTCGGACTTCTTCTCACCCTCAGAAGAAGACTCGATCTCGTTCAAGATTTTCTGATGGATCCTGGCTTGCTCCTGAACCCTTTGAAATTGCCCACCTTGACCACCACGGACGTCCTTGATCTTCTGATTCAGCTCCAGAATTTTTTGAATCTCCTGACGGATCTGCGGTACGGCCATGGCCGGCGCGGGCGGAGGCGGGACAGCGATCTTCTGGACATTGTAAACCTTGGGAACATTATAAACCTTATGAATCGAGGACGTTGTTACGACAGGCTTCACAAGAGCAGGAGTTAACTGCTGAGCCGAAGCGGTCGAAACAGCTCCCGCGCCAGTTGCGCCCGATTGACTACCGCCGGACTGATTCGAGGCACCTGCCCCCTGGCCGGTTGCTTGCCGGCCCGAGTTCTTCTTTTCAAGCATGAGCTCTTTACCGGTTTTTTTAGAGCTGAAGAAATTAACGATAGAGTCACTCACAACACCTTGGGGTCCGAGTGCAGAGTTGTTGCGCTTTGACTTCTGTGAAGTGCCGGAGGTTGACGCGTAAGAGCCAATGACACCAACCTGAAGCATCCATACAACAAGAATCAGCAAGCTCCAAGTGCGTTTCATACCAAAAATCCTTTCGGATGAATGCGTGAAAGTCGATCGAAGGCGATGATTATATATCGGACGTAAGGATAAAAAAACTTAATTTTAAATCTAGATTCTTTCAAAGATGATCGCGCCCCCCTGCCCCCCACCGACGCAAAGAGCCGCGAGCCCCAGAGAGACTTCACGGCGCCGCATTTCATGAAGCAGCGTAACGGCGATCCTTGTCCCCGTGGACCCCACAGGATGCCCCAAGGCGATGGCCCCACCGCTCACATTGACCCTGACGCGATCAAGATCAAGAGACCTCTCCACGGCAAGATACTGTGCGGCGAAAGCCTCGTTAATCTCAAAAAGATCGATATCCTTCAGATCCAGGGAAGCCCTACGAAGCGCTAAGCGCGTCGCCTCGACGGGCCCAAGGCCCATTCGCTCAGGTTCCAAGCCGGTAAAGGCCCAAGCCTGGATCCTCGCCAGGGGTTCAAGACCGAGGGACTCCGCCCGATCACGGGTCGCGACGATGACGGCAGAACCTCCATCGGACACCGCGCAGGAATTCCCGGCCGTCACTGTCCCACCTTCTTTAAACACCGCGGGCAATTGAGCGAGGGCCTTGCTATCAGTATTGGGATTAGGCCCCTCGTCAAAATCCAAGAAGTTCGCCAATCCTCCTTTTTGTGACCGACCGGAAAGCGCGATCGGAACGATCTCCGCTTTAAATCTGCCTTCTTTGACGGCACTGCAGGCCTTCTTGTGAGATTCCAGAGCCCAGGCATCCTGGTCGATCCTGTTAATTCCAAATTCCACAGCCAGAGCTTCCGCCGTCTCTCCCATCATCATGCCGGACGATGGATCACGAAGTCCCTCCCATAGAGTATCGATCATCTTGGAGTCACGGAGTTTCTTGCCGAACCGGAGATCCCGGTTCACGAAGGGTAAAGCCGACATCGCTTCCACACCCCCCGCCAAAACCAATTCGGCATCCTCGCACAAGACCCTATGGGCTGCGCTCACAATCGACTGTAATCCTGAAGCGCAGTTCCGATTGACCGTGAATGCCGGAACCCGCTGAGGGATTCCCGCCGCTAAGGCGCTTACCCGGGCCACATTATTCGCATCGGACTGTTGCGCCACACAGCCCAGGATCACTTCGTCAATGGCCTGAGGGTCAAGGTGCGTTCGCTCTATAAGACCTCGAAGGACGACTTCCCCAAGCTTCTGGTTTGTAAAATCCCTGAGAGCCCCCCCCAATTTCCCTTGAGGCGTGCGGACGGCTCCTGCGATGACAAGCTCTTTCATTGGGTGCTTCTCCCTATGAGATAAAAGATGACGTGTTTATTCTAGCAGAAGCTGACGCATATCCGCCAGCTGTTCGCGGGCCTTTTTCATACCTTCATCGATGAATTTGCCTGGAGAGAAAAACTCGATCCAATGGGCGTTTGGCGCCGCGGCATGAATAAAAATATCCGCCTCACTGCCTTCCATTCTCGCGATCTCAAACTCGGTAAACATGATAGAATTCATCAAGACATTAAAGATATTCGCGGTATAACGGCGCTGAACACGATCCAAAGTCTTAGTCATCATACGCTGCCAGTACCCTTGCTTTTGAAAAGCTTGATGAAACAACTTGCGCCGGAATTCATTACGCTCGATCAGGTCCTTCGGCGCGGGCAAGACATTCACAGCAATGATCTTCCGCACACCCATATTCGACAGGATCTTCACAGGCAACGGATCCACGACCCCGCCATCGATCAAATAACTCCCCTTGTAGGGATAAGGACGAAAAAAACCGGGGATCGAGATCGAGGCACGAACAGCGTTGATCACATTCCCGGAATCCAGAACCACTTCCTCCGAGGTCAGAAGATCCGTCGCCACCATTTTCACAGGGATCCGGAGGTCCTGAAATGTCATGTCTTTCAAATACGCGGAAAGAAAACGTGCGATCTGATTCCCTTTGAAAAACCCATGGTGGAGAGCGGAGATATCCCCGAACCCCAGGATCTTGAAGAAAGCATTCTTCTTGTCGAGCGATTTTGTAATCTTTTCGATCTCGTGAGAATCATAACCGGCGGCCCACAGAGCCGCGATAAGCGCCCCGATGCTGGACCCGGCAATAATATCGACCGGGATTTTTTCCTGTTCCAGAACGCGCAACACGCCGATATGCGAAAGACCATATGCGGCCCCGCTTCCCAAGACAAGCCCCACCAACCTTTCCGACCATTCCTTGGCCAAAAAAGTCAGCGTTTTTTCATACTGGTATCGCTGATACTGCAGCGACGGCAACGTGGAAAAAAGCTGTATGTCCGATGTGGAGCCGACCCCCGAGGGGCTCGAGAACTTTCCTTCTTGGGACGGCATGATGATCTTGACCTCATTACGGCCAAACCCGAAGTCCTGGCAAAGCTCCTCAACTTTTTGGGCCGCGAACGCAAAGACATCCGAACGTTTCTCGGCCCAGAGATAAACCCGGTCGGAGTAATTCAGGGCCTTGACAGCCACAGGCGTATTGCGATCAGGCAGACACACCACGAGATAATCATAGCGGTAGGTCAAGTAGGTGAGAAGCGTCGCGAACTTCTTCTCCTCCGCATTCAACGCTTCATTCACAGTAAAAGTCAATAGATCGAAGCTGTCCTCCCGAGCCTGGATCGCCTTATGGATCACGGACTCGCTGGTAGGGTCCATAGTCCCCAGATCGAAACCCGAGAAGTCTCCCCCCCGAAACACCGCGGGCAATAGGCCCATTATTTTCCCCGAGAGATCCATTAAAAGAACTTTGCTCTGCGTTTCACGCCGGAGGGTTTTAATAAAATCATCCAGAAAGGACGCCATTCCCTGGGTCGAGGCCGCGAAATAAAAAGCCGCGATGCGAACCTCGCGACGATGATGGCTGTAGCCCAATTCTTCACGGGTCAGATGACGCCCGAGTGAACGACTCAGGTGGAGGGCGAGCGCCGGTATCTCATGAAGGAGTTTCTGGAAACTCTCAGCGCTGATTTTGAGAGCAACGGCATCCGTCTTGGCCTCAACGGAAGCGCTATGAACATTTCCAGTGAGAAGAGACGTCTCGCCAAAATGCTCCCCCCGGTAGAAAAAAAGAAGCGTGGTTTCGCTATCCCGACCCCGGCCCCGTTTAAAAAGTCGGAAACGTCCGGAGATAATGATGTAGAAAGCGTCCGGCTTCGTTCCCTCTTCATAAATGATATCGCCGCGCTTGAACCCCACAAGGCGTGAATGTTGTTCGATCAGTGCCTGTTCGTCCGCGGTGAGAGAGGAGAATAGCGTGATGGGATCCAAAAGATAGCCCTCTTTGAACTCGGGCTTATTTTTTTTGCCAAAGGAAAAGAAATTCATGATATTTATGTATCGGCAGGAAAGTCTATCCCCTTATAGGGACCATACCAAGAAAGGGCCACGCCTTATTAAGGCTATTA